>Ga0056128_1007750_pt1 | contig 13555 bp, 13 predicted proteins | sample WorMetLIZISLAND2_FD_71113 | JGI IMG/M metagenome (GOLD analysis project Ga0056128, IMG submission 71113) | Marine gutless worms symbiont microbial communities from Max Planck institute for Marine Microbiology, Germany - Olavius geniculatus... ... | reverse complement strand
CTCAGGGGCGCAGGTTCGACGCCGCACCAGGACACTGCCGGGTAACGACCTTAGGCAAGTTGTTCACACACATGTGCCTCTGTCACCAAGCAGTATAATTTGGTACCGGTCAAAGGGCGGTGATGCCCCAAGGCTGGGAAGGTAACGGTAGGTCTGGCGTCGCACTGGCCATGCGTCACAGACTCAAGTGGTTTATCCACCTACGGGCTCAACGGCCGCGAGTGGGAGATGAGCACCCCACCTACGCTCCAGCTGGGGCATGGCTCCCTTTACCTTTACATCAGAACATTGAAAAAGTTTATTCGATAACTGTCCTTGGGATTGCCATTTTATTCACTGGGTGCTTCATAAGAAAAATGCACTTTTTTCTGGCGATGTCTCTTGTCTGCACTACCAGGAAATGTCATCTTCTCTGGTTTTATTTTTAATTTTTCTGCCAGCTCTTTAGCTGCGATAATAGAGCTCTGTAATCTAGTTTCCTTAAAGTTGCGAAGAAACTTATTTGTCTTCTGCAAATAACAGCTTCATCAAGATTCGCGTACGGCGTTTGCAAGATTTTACGTGCTAAATGTATTTGCATCAAGAGATCGTACCATATAACAAGCATCACAAGAAACTGGAAGCTTTTTATCTTTTTCGCCAAAGCATGTGCTTCTGTGACGTGCTTAGTCTTCTGCCACTTGGATGAGAGCATCATAGACTTCACCAATCTGGTGGCAATTAGTTTTAATGTTGTTTGCATGAGCTTCAAATTTATTTTTCTACAAAGATTTCAACGTCAAAATCTTGACGTAATTTTGAAGATGGACCACCTTTGTGTTGACACAGCGAACAGAATGTATGATACATTCTATTCGTTCATGAAAGAAACTCAATTTAAGTCAAACTAGATAGCAGTCAGAGACCGCAGACTTCCGCCAACGCCATGTTGTTCACCAGGTGGCAGCACCATATTCGGTTTGGCAGCGGTTCCCCTTATGCCCCATTGAAAGCAATGTTAACGAAAATTTCAAAGTGATCCAGAATCCAGGATTACTTCCGGATCACCCCCAAAATTGAATCACTGGTAGTTTTTGCCATTCCTGACATTCCCAGAAAATTTCAGAAAGATCCATCCGTAACTTTTTGAGTTATCTTGCTGACTCACAGACAGACAGACAAACTCTGGCAAAAACATAACCTCCTTGGCGGAGTGATAGAACAAACTCATATCTGTGCTTTGCACCATAGACACACCAAAGTTGTTGAAATTGGCAAACATAATTTATGCAAAGAATATCGTTGGCGTCCCAAAAAGGTGGCCCCCTAAAATCGGTGGCCCGGTTTGGCTGAACTGCTCAAACATGCCTAACGCTGCCCTGCACTACCTTGTGAAATGTATATGTCAGAAAACTAGCCATTGCCATAACTGTAAAGAGTTCTATTAGTCATTTGTTTGCCACATAATTTATGGACACAGAAACGAAATAGTGATAGTCACCATTACTGATGTTGATATTATGATTAGCATTATCAAATTTGCTGTTCAAAATGTCCAGCATTTGCCAGCATAGAAGTCTATCCAGTAGTCGATAATTTTTCTGGTAATTGAGACAGAACAAGAAAGCTGTATGTGAAGTACACCTAGTACATCACAGTTACTATTTATTATCGTAACTGTCATTATTATCATCACTACTTTATTGTTATATGTTTATTACAATTATTGTTAATCGTTGCTTTATGTGGCAGATAATGGAGACAGAGAAAGAGAAGGCAGCATGTGAAGCTGAACACCAGGCTAAAGCTGGCGAGTACACGGCAATACAGGAACGACTTGCTTACTTACTCACTGACATTCCACGAACCATCAAGAGAGCTGGGTACTAACTGTTAAGTCATCGTTTCGATACATTGTCGTCATTGCTTGACAGTTTGAAACTTTTAACCACAAGAGTCATCAGATTTATTTACTGGTAGTAATTTGTTGACTTTCTGGTATAGTTTTTCAGTTACTTTTTTAACATGAGTTCGTTTAAACATATAAAACTTTATTTCTTTATTTAGTTGAATTTACTTTCATGTGCTTTTGCGCTGTTGGTTGGGAGGGCATGTGGCTTTAGATAGACGGAAAATGAGTAGGAGATAAGCTTTCTCCATTTACTGGTACTTTACCACATTATTGTGATTCTTGTGAATGAATATTTTTAATTTTCTTTCTGTATCTTATTTAGCCAAATTATGTCAGCTTTTCTGTTAATTTTGGTCATCAAATTAGTTAGTAAATTGTATTTTAGCTGTTCTAATGTTAAATTGCTAATGTCTGTTGTATTTCAGACCATTCTATCAACTGAAGGACAAATTGGAGCTTCGTTTGCAGGTGAGTCTCTGTAGACGGCTTTCTTAATTTATCATGATTATTATTCAGGTGTCAAGTTCCATTTTTCTTGGAATATCTTTTGGTTTTGACTTTTTGAGAAAAACGTGCTGTTGAGAGTTGCACAGCGATTGTGGAATGTATTGGTGTCCTTGACGAATTTTTTAGTTTGCATTTCTTGATGTTGTTTGTCCATTATCTGACTACATTTTTTCTCCAAAAACTGTGGCAGTGTTATTTTTTAATAACTCTATGAAACATTTTCCATTTTTACGTCGGTCGTTTGTAACTATGAATTTATACTCCACTTCGTTCACCTTGAATTGTGCGCAGGGTGACTAACAAAATCTTGAGACGTGCAGTTTGCGCTTGTCTGCAGCAAGCAGACGTATTAATAATAATAATAAATAATATATGTGTCTTTAGTTGCGCTTTGAACTGTTCGTAGTTTTCTACGGCTCGGAGTGCAGCCGGCAAACTGTTCCAGACTCGTGGGCCAGCGACGGCGAATGATCTGTCACCGAGCCGTGTCCTTGTCCTCGGTATAGAACAAGTGAAGTATTGGCCGATAGAGAGATATGCTCAGTTTATTACTCTGCTACGTTATTCTGACCGACGTTGAACTGTGAACATGTACACAGGCCGAGCGTCAGAACGCGGAGGACGTGCAGTTGGCGTTGATCTGCAGCAAGCAGAAGTATCGGCTGGCGCTCATCAGTCTTGAGGCGATCTCAGACGAGGTTCACACACAGCGACGGCTCAGGCACGAGCGACTGCAGCTGCCACTGCGAACGCCGGGTGTTGGTGCGGAGCATGAGAACTTAGACCTCGATGACGAACTCTCTGATATGCCTTCAGCAACCCTTGGTCAGTACCCTCAACTCGACTCTCAGCTGAATAATTCACTCACTAACTCACTTTTTCAGGTTTCTGCTGTATTTTGTAACCAGTCTGTCTCTAGATTTTTTATTTTTTACATAGCAGTGCCAGTTCTTTTTTTCTCATTACCTTCATGAAGGAGGTAATGTTTTTGTCTGTCTCTGTGTGTGTGTACAAGATAACTCAAAAAGTTATTTACGGATCTTTCTAGAATTTTGAGGGTATGTCGGGCATGGCATAAACTACCAGTGATTCAATTTTGGGTGTGATCCGGCAGGAATACCTGGATTCTGGATCACTTTGAAATTTTCGTTACCACTGCGTTAGAGGGGGCATAAGGGAACCGCTGCAAAACCAAAGACGGTGACGCCACATGGTGAATAACATTGCCTTGGCGGAGGTACCTGCGGGCTATGACTGCTTTCTAGTTTTGGTTTCGTTTAAAATGGTTTAGATTTCTGACAACTTTCTGTTAGTTTTCCACTGGTGCGTATCTTATGATGTGCCGTGGTGCTGTAGACATGATGTCGGAAACTGGAAGTCAGGTGTCGTGGGATGACTTTAGTGACAGTCGATGTGTCAGTCCAGCTCTGAGCTGTGACTTTGACATCACCGACACGTCGTTTGCTGACAGCTCGTCGTCGTCGATGTCACCGCCAGTCGGCTATGACGTCACGATGATGTCGCCCGAACCTCTGTCCACAACGTCGACGTCGTCGATCTGGGCACGTTTCAACAGCGGAATCTCGCGCTTCACTCAAGACCTTGGCAGACCGTCGAGTTCCGCTGCTAGCATCGCCGTCATTCCGTCCATTGAGGTGTCGTCTGCCGGTGGGTTGGTCGTTCCACCGCGTGACGACTTTGTTGAAGGTACTGCGCTTAGGGCCAGATTTAAACCCAGTTAGGCACTATTTGGTACAAATATGGGGCTGTGACGTAATTTTTAGCCGACCGTACTTAAGCAGTGGTCGAGCTTTGAGTATGGTTGTCATCCATCCGTCTGTTACGTCTGTTGTCCATCTGTCACGGATGTATTGTGGCTAAGTGGTGCAACATGAGGCCTGGGTTCATGAGACATGAAGATGTTAATAGGAAGTTGCATATTTTGGCTTTTACATGACATGAAAATCATTGATCTTGGATGATCTTGAAGGGTCATAACGCGCCGTGGTATGCAAATAAACGATAAGTTGTAGGGGGTCGGCGATTGTACCATAGGATATGGCGCTGGCGACTTCTTTTAGGTTGTCAATAGTAACCACATCTCCATCTGCAGTTGTTTGGCCGCAATTTTAAATGTAAAGTTTTTAGCCATAAGTGGCCATTTCTTGGAAACAGTCTGAGATAGAGCCAAGGTTGCTATTGATCACTAGTAGGAAATCGCATGAAAATCTTTGATCTTGGATGACCTGGAAGGTCAATGAAAACCAGTATGGTCGGCTGTCTTAGCAACAGCTGGGCTTCTTGTGGTGATATTAATGTGCAGTGACTTCAGCATTACAAATGTACACCGTGGGCCATAAAAAATGTGGCACTTTACTTTTGTCCATATCTTCACCAATTATTGATCGATTTTCAAAATTTTTCCACTGGCACACTCTGCAGACAATTTGCAATAATGTGATTATTGTATATTTCGCCACACAGTAAATGCATCTCTATACTACCTTGTGAAATATAAATATAAGCAGAAACAACGATAATAACAAAAATTTAAGTAAATGAAAAAAACACTTCAGACCAACATTGCGATGAATGATTCATATGACACTAGACTGTGTTATACCTACACAGTCTAGTGTCATGCAGACCATTCACTGTAATGTTGGTCTGTAATGTTTTTTGTCAGTATTACCAAATTGTTTGTTTGTTATTATCGTAACATATGCATATTTCATTGACATTTTACAAGGTAGTGTAGAGACGCATTTACGTTGTGGTGGCATATGTAATAATTGCGTTGTTGCAAATTGTCCACAGAGTGTGCCGGTGAAAGAATTTTGAAAATCGATCAGTAATTGGTGAAGATATGCACATAAGTAAAGTGCCACGTTTTTTGGCCCACCCTGTACATTGTTTTCTGTTTATTACCTGATTTGAGATACAACTTTCAGAATTTGAAACAGAATGTGGTACTAGACCTAGTGAACTTTTGAATGTCACAAGAGGCCCCAACAAACTTGAAAAAATCATGCCACTGTCTGGCATTCTGTGGTCTTTGGGGCTTCTTTTGTGGGGACCATGTTTGGTCTAACATGCTGAACATGTTTAAATTGTATTGCTTGTGCAGCTTTTCTAATAGGCTGCACTGCATATCTTGCCTGTCTGTCTGTCCTATACAAACTGCTGACTAGAAGGCAAAAAAGCATGGAAAAACCAAAATAGGTTTGAATTTCCCACAGCACAAGATTAACTGGTTTGCCATTTTTTAGCTAAAATCAGTTAAAAGTCAGGTGGAAGGCTGCACACTGTATATTAGTATTTTTCTAGTATTGTTCAGTCACTTTTTTATTCACCATGCTGGTATTTTATGTTATCATAATGAGATAGTTTTTATTTTCTGATTCTGACTGAGCCGAGCTTTCTGCCTCCTGATATATTCCATGCGATTGCGTCACTGAGACTCGGATTTTATGCTTTGCCGTGGTGTATTTTGTAGTTCTTATTCATACTTTTATTTTGTATTACTATTTTTCTTTCTCGCTTGTTCGTTTTAGTGTTATTTTGTGCCTGTAGTTCGTGTACGATTTACATCCTAATTAAGTTGATGTGATTTGCAGGAGCTGAGAGTGAGAATGAGGCGAAGTCGGAGCCGCCGAGTGAGTCGTCGTCGGGTCACTGGTCTCTGTCGGAATCATTTCGTAAGTTCTCCGCAACCCTCAGTCAGTCGGTCGGCTCCAACAAGCCTTACTCCACAGACTCGGCTGCCGATGGCAACTGGTTCGCCAGTAAGCTGGTCGCACGGTCGCATTCGTCGAACATGCTGGATGACTTGGGCAGCGGTCACAGCGGGGATGACGACAATGTAAGCGAAGCCACCGTGAGTGCGACGGATGTAGATTCCGCTCTACCTTCCTCGGTCCATGACGACTCCGTGACATCTGTGCTCAACTCCTTGTACACCGCAACGATCGACGATCACTCCAAGTTGTCTAAGGTCGAAGTAGACACTGCGGAAAACACAGGCACTTCTGCGAATACTGCGGAAAACACTGGTACCATTTCGTCACTACCATTTTCGTCATTTGCGTCTCCGCAAAAACTTGTATCAAAACCACCGCTGCCACAGCGCTCGGGAACGCTGACACCTCATGACATGACACGACCGCGTCACATCAAAACCCACCGTCGTTCGCGGTCGCTTCAGCACTTCACTCCCACTCCAAGCATCGTTTCACTGTCGGCTGACAGTCAAACAGCTAGTGCTGTCGACAGCAACTCTAGTCCTTCTACTACGCAGTCGTCGACGACTGGAAACGTTCAGAACACTACAACACACGAAATCTTTGTCTAGCCTTCCTGTGTTTGACTTAAATACTAAATAGTACATGTAGGATTTGGTCATCAGTATTCTGTATAAATTTGTCAAATTGCTATTTTTGTTTGCTAATTTGTTGACGTTTCTGCAACTCTCAGAGCTTTCTTTGGAACAATTTTCATTCAGCGTCGCTGTCTTTACTACGTGGAGGAACTGTTGCTGATGTGAGGAAGTTGGCAGTATTTAACACCAGGCAAAAACTGTTCTGAAGAAAGCAATGTCGGTTGCCAAAACATCAGCATATTAGTAAATAATGGTTGTGATTTGATCGATTTATATAGCTTATCACTTACTGAACATTTTGTCCTGTATGTTCATTCATCAATTTATGTACATGGTAGTGCTATCGACATTCTGACACCAGGTGTTGTTAGGTAATTTTCGTATTATATCCAAATGTATCACAGCAGTTATTGTAAATATCTGAAATACGGGTTTGTATGTGTAGATTTTCCCATTGTAGGCTTTTTTCACACATGCCGTCCATTTAAACGGTTCGCTGTTCCTTGCAATATAAATTCATTAACTTGCAATTTTCTTGCCTAATTCGTTGACGTTTTTGCAATTGCTATTGCCTTCTTTTTCCACCAGATGGAACAGTTGTAGCATAATAGTAAGTAAAGGCTGTAATATGTTGAAGTTGTTTGATTTCTACGCAGTAGTTAACCTGCGAGTTTGACGAAAGCCCACTATTGTTGTTGTTCGGTGGCTGTAGAATTTATTGAAATTTGTCACATTTATTTTGTTCACTTAGCTGAATGGAAATTTTTCGTGACTTATCTTTAATTTTCTTTAGATTTTGCATGGTGAGTCTAAAGGGGGAGATGCCTGCCCATATCTGCTGCAAATATTGACAAACTTTAACATTGCCTTACCACGCAGCATGGGAAACGTTTGACATGGTGATCATTAAAGATCTCACCACATCACAGATGTCATGTGTCCAATCTGTGAACCTGTGAGACTTTTTAATAAATCTCACTATATCTCCAACTGTTGCATTATCGATATCTTCAGAGTGTAAACATGGTTTACCTCATATCAGATTCCTTATAGAGAATAACTTATTACAGTAGTAAAGGAAGTGTGCAGCACTTTTGATTGCCTCACTGCAACATTCACAAACTGGGTCTCTAGACATTCCCATTATGCTTAAGTGTCGGTTAAGCTTCGCATGACCCGGAAGTGTCCATGCAAAAAAAACAACTAGTAATAACGTTTCAGTTTTTTGACTTTGGGGTTGTCAAACGTGCAGAAATTTTTAGAAGTCAGTATTTGGCTCAGATGTGGACTTGAGTGTGATATCTTCCTTTTCTGAATCACTATATGTAGACATGTCTGTTTAGTAATGGTAGTTGTACTATGTGTAGTTACAGATATGTGCAGAATTGGAAGCAGAATTTTGGGTGGTAATTTTTTCTTGTATCGGTTTGAATCCTCAGCTACGTTAAATTAGTGCATTTGTCGCAACCTTGTGTTGGTGGTATTTAGTCAATTTACATGTGCCGCTCAACAGCTGAGAGAGATCTGCCAGTTCAGTCTAGTGCACAGAGGCTCCAGATAACTTTAATAATACGAGAACTTGCGTGATAACTGGGAATGCAAGTCTAATAAAAACTTTAATAGTTTGTGAACTGTAAACTGTAAACAACTAAGAATAGAAAACAAGTGATGAGAATGAGGAAAAAAATTTAAAGCTAAATGCAAAAATTGATAAGAGCATAGAAAGTTTTATAATAATCGTTTAGCCGGTTTAATTATTTCGGTTTGTTTATGGAATTTTCTTTCGAAGGTCAATATCGCAGAATGTTGCCATTGATCATTAGCAGTAGTTTCAGTGTGATGTCTCTGTGGTTTAAACAAATCTGTTCAGCTGGAACCTGTTTACTTTTGCTAACGAGTTTGCTTTTGCTTCGTGAATGCTTTGCTGATACTGCTTTAAAAGTTGGTCAGGCAACGTGTAAGCTGAAGAGAGTGCATGCTGGAATGCTTTTGTTGTTATTTCCACCGTTGTTTTTTCAGTCTGTTTTGTTGTGCTGCAATTCCCTGCTCAGCGTTCAATGAATCCATGGTGAATGTGTTTTTCTTTATGCGCATTAATTTATAATAGCTTGTTTTCGTGTTTGTTGTTTATCTCGATGCTTTTGTTTATGCACGAACTTCAGCCTGCAGGCCAGATTCGTCTACCGCATGCAAGAAAAACACAACTAAAAGATGAAATCTGTGCTGGTAGTTGTAAATGGTTGCATCTGCGTGTCATTTCCTAAGGTCTGTACTTGTCTCAAGAAAGCCCCCTGTCCTCCAATAGACAGCATTATGAGATTGATGACTGTCTGGAGGATAGCAGGGAAGATTATTAGAACTGCCATTGTCGATACATATGCAAAATTATAATTATTTAGATTTAGGTCGTTTTTTTGTGTTTTGTGTTTCATAAAGGTTAAACTTTTTATTTCGTTATTATGTGTATGTGCAATTTTGCCTGGAAAGGCCATCCTCGAAATGACCTATACTGTGTCAGGTGGGACGTTAAACCGTACTCACTCACTCATTCTGAAGCTGTATACATTAATTATCATGCTACTGGTATAAGCTTGGTTATTGCACTGATCTGGCTTGCAGTTAGTTCTTTTGAGAGTCAGTACCATGTTTGGTGGCCCTTGGATGAAAAGGTTTGAAAAGGTTTGTGCTTATGCACCATTGTTTAGTGCGTCCCATCGTGCTGCTTTTTGACATGTGTTGTCGTCCACCAATTTCTGTTGATCGAATGTCCATTGAATGTCTTTATAACTGTACGTACATATTATTGCTGTTACCGTTATTTATCTTTTTGATTGCTCAATGTTTCTTTATTCCTAGTCGTTATTTAGGTCTATCTTTCTGTTTGTTCACGTGACTTACCTGATATTATTACTTGTGTTGTGGTTTGGATACTTTTACAAATTCTAAAAGTAGGTAAAGGGACTGGACAACATCTGAAGTTATGCTGGATTGTGCATTACTACTGTATAGGGTGAGTAAGAAAATTTCACTCCCACTAACATGTTCTGAAATTTTGTTTCAAAGACTAACAAATTTTCAGACACATTCTACACGCATATTCTGCGTTCAGATCTACACTAGAATGCAAGTTTTAATTCAGTTATTCCAGAATTTGATGGAGTCATGCCGTATTATGCGCGATCATAACTTTGCCAAAGTTTGGACCAACTAAATAAAACGTAGTTTGGAGTACATTTAAATGCAGAATATGTGTGTGAAATATCGCTTTAAAATTTTCAGTCTTTGAGAAATAAATTTCAGAACACCTTAGGGTGGTGAAATTTTTGCGACTCACAGTGTACATTCTAATATTGTCATCACCACATTGGTCTTTATTGTCAGCTGACTTCGTGCTTAAACTGTTCATATAACTGCAGCTGTTAACAGAAACTTGTCTTGTTACATCAGCTTTAGCTCCTAAGTCAGTGTCACAACTGTTGCATTGCTAGCTCACTGTTACTAGTATCTGTTAGATACAGTCACCTTTACCCTTCCCCTCCCCGTGGGTGACTTACAATAACTGTTATATCTGCTGCAAATTGCATTCCATTTATCTTGGTTGCTGTGCTCTGAAATACTAAAATATATATGAATATGTGTGATTTTGACGTATTCATTTTTTTTGTTTAAACGGTCATTTTAGGCGGCATCTGCGGCAAAAATTGTGATATTATTTCCACTGCATGGTCTGTCTGTCTCTTGCACATTTGCGTCATTCTGAAATTATCAAATGAAAATTAGATGCCATTTGAGAGGGACGTTCGTTTCGCCCTGAGTGACATTGTATTTCCAGGAGCCTTGTTTCCGCTACAGGAAGGACAAATTTGTCGTTGGACCCCCAGCCGAAGTTTGCATTTCAAATTTCGACCAAACGGTCGACTATTTTGTGATGCTTTCTAGTTCCTGATGTCTTGAGTTACTCTGGCTTCAGATTGCATACGGCAGTGTTTTTCAACCTTTTTGCTGCCGCGGAACCCTACACAAACGTGTAGGTCACTCACGGAACCCCATGCATTGATCTGTGAGTCATGCGACGGATGCAAGAATGAAGCTACAGGGTGTCTACGGACTCATTTCCCTAGCAGGGCACTGAGGGCAGAGCCGTCGTGAGGACGACAAAGCAGACAAAGAGGACAAATATGAAATTTTAATGCATTAGTAGGCAGCGGTATGTTATTGTATTTAACTAAACACGACGAACAAGGCGGTCGTCAACGGCCGCTTAGCCCCGCCACCAACATAGAAAATTTATCACTTGGACGCCCTCGGAAAAGACAGACCTACGTGTCTTTCCAATTTTCCTTAGCTGAGTTTTTAAAAAAATGAATTAACTAAATAAATGGCCGAACGATTTCGTAAACATAAGCGTAATCAATACGTTTTTCTTGTCTTTTTCTTCATTTCCGATAATGCCTTGGAGTTGAATAATGTCGTGCGTAGGAGCTTACGTTATAATATAGGCCTATAAAATGCAAATATACTAAAATTTTACCAAGAACAAAAATGATTCAACACAGTAAGTTTATGCAAAAAGACGCGTATAAACGCGATTTCAAACAAAAAAAATTAACACTGAGTATTTCTGCAACATTATCTGGTGTGATTTTGCAAGCTAGGTAAATTTTGCTGCCCAGCTGCGGAACCCTTGGCAGATGCTCGCGGAACCCTGGTTGAAAATCACTGACATAAGGGCAAACTTCATAGCCAGAAAGTGGAGTTGTAAGAGCTGAAAATAGAAGGGGTGGGATTTCTGCAGTTGCGAATGCATTTTTGGGCATGGCACTGAAAGGCCTATTTTGTGCTGCTGTGATGTTAAGAAGCAACTCACTCACTCATTTTTGAGCATGAAAAAGCTTGGAGAATGCATGTATAGGGTATAAATATTGTTAGTTTCACTACAGAAAGTCTCATTTAAGTTGGGGACAGTTGCCTTTAGGCCTAATGCTCCATGGTTACACCAGACATTGTAGTAGAAGGATAATTGAGGCAGAGGCCAGAATATCCTTCAGCCAGCGGTATTGAAACATACACGTGTGACCTTATCTGCAGTTGAGATTCTTCACGTTGTGAAAGACCTATCGTGCATTATAAACCGAGGATAATAATCTAATAATAATAATAATAATAATAATACACTGTTAGTACTGTCTTGTACGCTTAATCAGCATAACTTTCTCAGTGTTACACCTTGCATGAATGTGGTTATTTCTATTCACTCTTGTTTGTTTGAGTTTGCAGTTTGATGCATACCGGTAAGCAAATTAATCTGCCTGAAAACTGAATTGTTCTTTGATTGGAATAAAATATTCAAAGGTGCATGTGTGGAATTTGTTTTGCTTATTAAATCTAACTTTCCGTCAGCATTGCACGCCATGTTCACGTTGAATCGACACTCGGCCTGCACAAATTTAATGTTTTGCACTACATCAACCTCAATGATGTCCATATTGTTCTACACTGTGCATTAAATATTTGTATAAGCTGAGACTTCTAGTGACAATTCGACGTGATGGTGCACGGCGCACGTGGGTGATGGCTGCAGGCAGCAACTGTGCATCCAAAATTGCGGCCAAACCGCTGCAGATGGAGACGCGGCTACTATTAACAGCCTACATTGCCCTATTCAACGGTACTATCGGGGACTTCCTGCAGTTTACGGTTTAGCCACAATACATGCGTTACCGACAGACGACACATCGTACCCAAGGCTCGACCGAACCGTTTGACAGGCGGAGTTTCGTTTCTTCGCGTGTCTGTGTCTTGAACGCGATTGGTCAGATAGCAGCAAGTGCACTGGATTGATGCAGGCAGGTAGGTAGGTGTGTGAGTTCATTGGCTCGGCGTGCAGTCGAGGTGTTCGGTTGCGTTCGTATTGTTATGAAGTTTTTACGTATTGTTTGACCGATACTTCTGTTGATCGCATCAGTTAAGAGGATAAACAATTGTCTAATCTCTTCGTATGTGTGGACGCTGCGATGTCGCGCTTTATTCGGTTTCTCAGTCGTCGGCGCACTGGTCGCGGAATACGTCGTACAGATCAGCTTGATGCGGCGGGCTCCGCGGCGGTTGGAAAGAAGGGTCACCTGCTGTGTAAAATAGAGCTACTCGATGGCACCGACATCACCGTCGATCTGCCGGTACCAGAGTCTCTCACTGTTCTTCAGATCAATTCAGTATTGACTGTGTGGTAAAGTTGGCAGCAACTCTGCCAATGCCAATGTGTTTGATTTGCCAGAGCGCAGAAACGGTCATTGCGAAAATCCGTATCTCATCCCTAACCCAACCCAACCAATCCAGTTGTAGTGGGGGCATATATACTGAGTGCTCTGTGGTTTGTTTTTGCCTTTAAATTCACCTAATATGGGGATTTCTGACCCCTAATTTTGTATTTTTGTAAGATGATTCTTTGACAAGAAAAAATTTTGAGAGGATACACTTTAAGATCCTGAAACTTGGTAAACTCCCCCAGGGCCTTCCACAGAGGGGGGATGGAGACAAACTGTCTCCAATTTAGGTCAGGGGGGAAAGCTTTCCCCCTAGCCTTCCCCACCTGAGCTGGGAAGATTAACCCACGAACGTTTTATTTTGAAGCCTGACATAATACAACTCAGAGGATTTCTTGCCTTTTTAAGTAGTTCGTTCTGCTCTTGTTCTGTTGTTTCTGCATGGCTGATTTGTCTAGTGTTCTTAGTTCTTACTTCTCTCCAGCTCGTCAGCAGCGCTGAGTACATCTGAGTCTG
>Ga0056128_1007749_pt1 | contig 13555 bp, 8 predicted proteins | sample WorMetLIZISLAND2_FD_71113 | JGI IMG/M metagenome (GOLD analysis project Ga0056128, IMG submission 71113) | Marine gutless worms symbiont microbial communities from Max Planck institute for Marine Microbiology, Germany - Olavius geniculatus... ... | reverse complement strand
ACGGCGGCGCCACTGGCTGATCGCGGCATCAATGATCGACTGGTCGAACTGCGCCCACTCGTTGACGAGACGCGTTTTGAGTTCATCGATGTCAGCAATTTTGGAGCGATAAACTTTCTCTTGCAGAACACTCCAGACGCTGTAGTCGACCGGGTTGAGGTCTGGCGAATTCGGCGGCCACAGTGTCGGAAGTATGAAGTCAGGTGTATGCTGCTTCAGTGTCCGTGCACGTGGAATTTGGAACATTTGCCGACTGATGTCAAACGTGTCGACACGTCCGTCTCGTCCAATCAGCACTATGACGTCATTGGATGACGGCTGCTTGCACAGTGTCATGGCGACCACGTCCTGCGAGACATCCTGCATGCAGACAGCAGCTAGAGAACTATAGAAGCGATCAAGGATCTCAACTCTCCGCCCAGAACAGTGCTGTCACTACCTGGTTGGCAAAGCGTTTCATGGAAAACCCAATTTCAAAGCTACGGAGCATCACCTGCCATATGGAATCACGTGTTACCTGCCACCCGACAAAGGTGAACGTTTCAGTCCCAGCCAGACAGGTCGGTACTCGGTTAACCTATACCTCAAAGGGATGGAAGGTTGAGTTGACCTTAGTGTTGCATAGGCATAAAAGGCTTCCAGCTTCAGCTTCGTCCCCTGACCCTCTGACCAGGGGCTCTGCCCCCAGACCCCCGTTATAGGCTCGCGCTCCGCGCGCTCGCCACGCGTCCGTGCTTGATACTTGAAATCTTAAAATAGGCCCTGACCAGAAGAAACCAATGGACAAATTTTCAGCTTAAAAGGTCAAAAGGTCAAGGTCGCGAAACTTCGAAAACTTCCAGAAAATGGCAATGCCACCGTGCCGCGTACGTATCTCGCATAAATGTTTGCTCCCCTGCTGCGAGTAGTCAGCGGGCGGGCTCACCGCTAGCCAGGAACGTTTACGGTGGCAGTGTAGGCCTAACAGTAAACTTTCAATCGAAATTGAAAATAAGTAAGTGAATAACAAAGCTCTCAATTGCAGCTTATATAGGCCTAACATGAAGGCACTGTAGTTACCTGCGTCATGTACCGTAGATCAGAGGATACTTGATTGTTCTCAAACTTCAATGTAAATATCGCTAGACAGCCAGTCTTTGTTTCACTAACCACCAAGTCCTTGCTAATTATCGACAGTGATCTCGACACGCTCATTATATCGTCGGTGATCTGAACACAATACAAAAGATTAGGTTAATGTCGAAAACGATTGATAGAGATCTTGATCTTGGCCACGACATAGATTTTATCACCGAACTGCCGGTACATCAGTACTCAAGAAATATTTAGATTGTAACTAAAAACTAATATATTACTCACGCATTATCCACCGATAGCCTACTGAAAACCCCAATCAGAACTAGTCGATCCGCCAACCCCGACCTATTCCGCCTATCCTAGAACCGAACGGGAAGTGGATCAGATGATGCGTCGAGCAGATATGGCCAATTTTGTACAACAAATCGCCCTGAGTGAAGATTGGGCCTTATCAAATGGAACGGGTGACAGTTGTGCGAGAGTGAGTGAATAGTTTTTTAACGGCACATCAGCATATAATAGACTAGGCTATTCATTCAGTGCCATAATAAAAGGATTTAATTTAGATCGATGTGCATCGTGTGTTAATATAATAAAACGTGTTAAGCTTATAAGGTTATTACGCTAATATACTGTAGAAAAAACGCTAAGGTATATGCAATGATAAAAGGTTGTATAGTTTAAATGTATCTTTAATAAAAGCAATGATGTTTCGAGACTCGACATTGTAGTTAGTTCTTTGAATGCATCAACTGCTATACATCTCTGCCGTGCTGCAGCAAATTGACAGCGACAGTCAGAAAAAAATGACAACAGTCATGCCTGAGTCTGTGCGATTTGTATGGCGGGCGGCTGCTGGTAGGAGGTCCAACGTTGCACGGATCCATCTCCACCCAGCGTCAGTAAACAGTCGTCGCCCATTAGCACACTCACTACCGCTAATCCCTGTAATCAATCAATCAATCAATCGATTGATCAACAAGCCCGTAGCCAAGGTGGGTTCAACGGGTTCGACCGTCAGACAGAAGCACAAAGAAATGCAAAAAAATACCGGCAACCAACAAACGTCAGCATCGGTTGCAATTTTCGCGCTCGGAATGAACAAAACTGCGTTTGCGGCAGGGACTTTGTCACTTTGCTCCGGACCCCACTGACGGAGCGTAGCGCAGCGCACTCCACCAGATCCCTGGATTAATGGAGGGTCGCTTTGCAGCTTAGTTAGACGGTGGAGTCGAGCTCCCTTTGGAAAAGTCTGTCTACGAACCAAAAATCAATCGCTTTGTCAGTCAGTCAGACAAAAAATCATTTAATCAAATTCAAATCAACTATACAGAACGTGACCAGTCCAAAATCACCTAGTTACTGAAACTGATAAAATTAACGAAATAAAAACGTTTGACGTCTCCACTAAAAAGTATTGGTGTTCGTGATTATGAGCACGAGAAATAGCAAGTCGTTCTATGTAAGGCCTTCGGGGATGAAAGTGTCTCGTCTCCTGTAATGCACAGTTGGTTTCTATTAAATAGGCTCAGTACTAAGTGTTTCTGTTAAAATCATTCTTAAGTTAAATCACTGGCGTAGCCATAAAGTGAACACTAGGGGGACACGCGTAGACGGGGGAGCACGCCGTCCCCGTCTACGAGACTACGCGTGACAACCAACTTTAAGCTAATTTTTCTCAGAACAGTGCCGACAATGCATGCGAGCACAACATTTTCAGAATTAAAAAAAATGGGGGAGGGGCAGAGCTCCCTTTCCAGACTCTTTCCTCGTGGGAAGGGGACACCCTCCCTACACCTTACTCCCGTGAGTGCCCCGTTTTCATGTGGATTTTGGCTACGCTAGCGAGTTAACGCTGAAGGCGCGCTCCGTGCACCTTAAAGGTGCGTTCTCACTGCGCGCGTTGCGCACCGTACGGAGCGTGACGCGCGTTACGATCTCAAATGTACCCGCTCTTCTACGGTGAGGTAGCGCTTGGATTAGGGCTTGATTGAACAGTCAATTGAGATCGTCCACGTGCGTTAACGCGCGCCGTACGAACGCACCTTAAACCAGTGCTTTATATCGCACATATCACAAGTTTTTCACAACTATATTGTGAACACTGCACATGTGCGACAACGCGACTAAAATTACGCCGGAGCCAGTAAGTAAGTAACGCACAGCGTGAGCATTCTCTATGGCGTTGAGCGGACTGTCGTCGTTATCTATGTTGAGGATGTGAACCGTTCCCGCGCTGTCTCCGAGAATCAGGTCGCCTTCGGCCGACAAAGCGGCACACAGTGACCGTACATCACCGTCCTGTCACGCACGCGTAACAATAAGCTTCATATTCCACTGATTCTAATTGTAGTGCACGCACTTGTTGAACGAACGGATTGGTGGCATAACGGTTAGGACACTGGACTTAAGACCGAGAAATTGTGAGTTCGACTTTCTGTCGGGTCGCTGTCAAGTGGAAGTGGTTACTACTAGGATGGCTTATATAGGTAAACCAGTATACATGTATCATTACAGCCATAGTAGCCAAGAAGGTCAACTCAGCCTACCATCCCCTCGGGGTTGAAAAACCGAGTATTGGCCTGTCTGGCTGAGATTGTAAAGCGGGGGCGTTAACCGATGTCGAGTGACAGCATTATGTGATCCAACATGGCAGGCGTAGCTCTGCGATGGGTTTTCCACAAAGTATACACACCCTTTTAGAGTTTTAACCCTCTGTCTGACAAGCCACGCAACAAGCTGTACACAGTTACATGTTGAAATGTCAAAATGCTGTCTAAGCTAATTAGGCTGATGTTATAGGCCTTTGAATTTTGCGTACACGTTGTAAATTAGGCCTATAATTGTTCTGGATTTGCTGTGCAATACGAATAATAATAATTGTTGTACAGTGCAAAAAACGATTATAACAAGTCAGGTGAGTGACTAAATGAGTATAGGATTTAACGTTCTGCCCGACACAGTATAAGTCATTTCGGGAGAGGGGAGAAAAAACACCGAAGTTTACGTTTACGGACTGCATCTATCGGACGAAGTTGAGGCAAAAGTTCCTCTAGTCTAGAGGCGTTGGCACAATAAAAAACAAAGCAGAAACTGCAGTCTATCAATTGTCGTCAGAATCCGAATAATGCGCAGAAATACCTACACTCGTGTTTACCGGCAGATCGACGATACGCGCCAGAACGAGTTCGGAATCTTTGTTCATCGTCCAATTGACAACGCTCTCGGCACCGACAACAACAAGTTGCTGAGACGACTTGCAGAAACATTGACAATTGGCGGCATTGGCCTTCAGCTCAGTCTGCGATAAACGTTTAAACGGTCACATCACTAAATTACGAAACGAACGATCAAAAAACCATGACAAAACATTCAGATTCGTTTTTGAATAAACTCATTTTGAAGCAGTAAATAAAAAGCTATCTCGTCAAATTACAACCTATGTATATCTACGTCTAGTGGCGATCACAAATCATTCCGAAGAAAACAACAGCGGTTGCCAAAACGTCAAAAATCAGTTAATAATCTGATAGCTCAGTAAAAAAGTTCCTGTGTTTTGAATTGCCGCCCGTTCCTAAAAAACTTCTATCCGTAAAATTTTTATTAGACCCCTAAAGATATATACGGTTAGCTCTATGATGCAACATGCAAGAGGCGCATACAAACGAGCGACTTCGCCTCATGCCAAATTATTTTGATTTTTGTTCGCACTGATGTTTAGAATTACTAGTAAGCTTACACGGTGTTTCATAAAAGGATCTTTTTTTCTTTCTTCCATAACGAAACACTGTGTAACTAGCCTTGAGGCGTGTAAGTTGGATATGATTGACAGCATCCCAGACTATTAGTTCCACCTCCTCACGACCGCCGATCCCGTACAAATACTCCTGGACAACCAACCGCACTGACATATTATTACGAATCAATCACGCAAATAAACGATTATTTCATTCATTTTACATTGCTTGAAAACATAAGTACAAAGTCCTGTACGCAGCGTAAGAAATGAACTGGACTGGACTGAACTGCAGTATGTCCACACACTTCAGTTTATTTCGGTTGCGTTGCACAGAAAAGTACAAATCAAACGAACTGGAAGTTCAGCTAATTTCAGTTGATTAGCCGACCGGTCAAGTAACGGTCGAGCTTATGTTACAGTTGTCGTCCGTCTGACTGTCTGTTCGACAACCGTCGTCGTCCATCACGGATGTATTGTGACTAAACGATGCGAGATAAGACCAAAGTTGCTATTGATCGCGGATAGAAAATTGCATACGCTCTTTCAAATGAGATGAAAATCATCGACCTTGGATGACCTTGAAGGTCACTGACAACCAAAACGGCCGGCTATCCTCGCGACTGTTGGGCTTCTTGTTTTATTTTGTGTATAGTTATAGCGAGTTCAGTTCAGTTCGGTTTCTTTCGTTCGCTCTGTGCGCGCTTTATACACGTCAATGGACAGTAGCTAAGGCTCTACATTAGACGTCTTGCACGATCGTTTATTTACAGCAGGCTAGCTATTTTTTACTCTTCGCGCGCTACGTTCCCAACGTAGCGAAAAGGAGTATATAAGATCAGTGTAATATTGAGGACCGACCGACCGACCGACGACCGACCAACGACTGACCTCTGTTCCTGGTAGAGCCTTCCTGGAAAAACTTCAAATGGCCATATCTCCATAACGGTGCTAGATAGACGCATGGTCACTATAGACCACCGATAGGAAGTCGACCCACGGAAGTCGAATGGTCACGTGACCGATAACGTTACGTCACCCCAAAAAGTCGAACTCGTGACCCCATTACTTTTGAGGCGCCATGTCTTCGTAACGGTGCTAAGAAGACGCATGGTCACTATAGACCACCCATAGGAAGTCGACCCCTAAGAGTCGAATGGACACATGACCGATGATAGCAGTCTTTTTCATAATCATAACCATAGTAAAAGATCAAAGATCTTTCACCATGTGACTCAATGACTATGTCACACACAGTGTAGAATAGCTTTATTTTCGCCTCGTGGTGACGTCAGTTGCACGGTTGATGCTGTCGGCGAGGTGATGCTGTCGGCACCGCTATTTGCGGTGTGAAAAGAAAGGAACTAAAAAGCAGTTAAAAGAATACAGAAGAAAATAATGCGCGCGAAGAGTACATTAGATTGGTCACAATCTAAAATATTTTCTTGTCGTACTTGGCCCTAGTTATAGAGTAAGCGAGTTCTAGCTTATACCACTCCACATAGTGCTGTCACGTATTTAAAACACTCTTAGACCGCACTACACCGTCGTTTGCCTTAGCTATTGCGCACGACTGCAACCGAAAGTTGTGAAAACAATACAAGTCCGAGCGGAGTGTGAGTCGTTCAACATGCGAGCGTGGTTGAACGTGGTTCAGGGGTGTAAAATTGTAGGTCTACAAAATTTAAAACTGTATAAATTTTAACTGTATGGAAACCAACCGATAATTTCTCTCTACGGCTGTGACGCCCGTAATGGGCGAAGCTACCGTTTGTCCACCGTTGGCCACTTCAAAACAAGAAAGCCCAGCTGTCGCTAGGGAAGATGTGTGCAGCTTATACAGTTCCTGTTGCAGTAATGACCTTCAAGGTCATCACTGTCAATAATTTTATGTCATTTGAAAGATAATATGTTACTTTTTATTATTATTAGTAACTTTGGCCGTAACTCTGACCGTTTCCGATATATTGTCAGTTTTTCGTTGAAAAGCGCACATTTTTCGTATCCCCTCTATTCAAATCCCAAGTTGAAAATGTTCCCCTTGCACTAAATGGCTGAAATTTTGCACGCCCGAGTTTAACACATATAGCTAATTATTAGTGCAAAAGTTTCCCCCTACGACTTAAAGCTTAGCCACAATACATCCGTTACAGACAGACGAACGGACGGACAGACGACACATCGTGCCAAAGACGCCCCACGGCATAGCCGTAGCACGTCAAAAACCCACCTAACGATACACAATCGTAAAGGCCTATTCGTTCACGATAACTGGCTCACACTGGCCGCCGGTAACCGATAACAAAGTTTAGCTGTACGGTATGAGTAAAAAACTCTGCGCGATGACGCTACCTTTGACTGGTCGAAAAGGAGACGCCGCAGGCCTCCAGCAGCGATGTTGTCAACGCTGAACACGTGAAGGCATTCCAGGCTCTGACTGTTCCAGACGTGTACAGAATTTGTCGTCTTCAAGCAGAACGTATACACACAGTACGCACACCTAAACTGTATGATATACTAATCTATTTCAAACAGCGTTGAAAAGAAACAGGATTTTTAAAGCTCAACCAGGTTGGTTTTGTTGAAATTTGGGTTTAGGTATAGCGACTAACTTGTAAACCAACTTATCACAGAACCTACCGCATGATTGCGAAAATTCGCGTCATGGATCCTTACTAAAACTGCTAATGCTATTACACAGACACAATAATAATGTGTGCATTATTGAACCCAGGTGTATTAATCAGTCCAGGACAAAGCCCTGGCCGCAAATGTGATACGCAAAGTTTTCTTGTTCATACCCATTGAACCCTCTGGCTACGTGTCTGAAATTTATGTAACTTTCAAAGATGACACTGTAATTTTTACCGCAAATCTTTAGCCATATTGCGCAACCTGTAATTAGGCTAGGCCTACCTCGGGCAATGGTGCTTGACTTGACGCCGCTATAACTCCGTCTTCGCAGGCCGCAAGGCTAACAAACAATTCCACATCGCTTTAGTTAAATAATAGTTATAAGTAAAGTTATAAATATTATAATTATCAAACGGTTCGGCTTAGTTGGTAACGTCGTTGGTCGCCGCAACTACGAAGTTAATTGACGTTGGGTCCGGTTAGTAGTTGGATGGGTGACCGCCGGCAAACGGGTTCACCATATACCATACACCAGTCACCAGCATCAACTCAGCCTGGCCATCCCTCTCTGGGTAGGCGCAGTCGCCGCAATGAGTACCGGCGAAAGTTGAAACACAAAGTCACACCGCATGATGTATTAGCCCTGTATAATTGGTCTCGCGCAGTGTAAATCAGTGCCGCCCTATAGGCCATACGACTCGGAAAAGACTCTACGTATCATTATCGTCATCATCGTAATCATAATGTAAACTAAAACTGCAACTAACATGATTTCTCGAACGAGAAACGTATGAATATAAATTGACAAAAAACTGACAACTAAACGAAAGCTTGAAAAAAAATGCAGACCAACTAAACAATCTTGCAGTATCGTAGTAAAAATATACAGTGTGGGCCCGAAAACGTGCCATTTTACTTTTGTGCATATCTTTGCCAATTATTGACCGATTTTTAAAATTGTTTAATTGGCACACTCTGCAGACAATTTGCGATAATGTGATTATTATAGATCCTACCACACTGTAAATGCGTCTCTACACTACTTTGTGAAATATTAATAAAATATGCATACATAACGATAATAACAAACAAACATTTTGGTATAATTGAAAAAAACACTTTAGACCAACATTGCAGTAAATGGTCTGTATGACACCAGACTGCGTGGATATAACACAGTCTAGTGTTATACGAATCATTCATCGCAATGTTGGTCTGAAGCGTTTTTTCATTTACTTAAATTTTTTATTATTATCGTTAGTTTTTGCTTACATTTACACTGCGTCTAAAAAACATCCCCGACATTTGCGATTGTAACTTGAAGAAAAATTATCCGATTTTAATAATTTTTAGTGTGAATATTCCGGACACAACTTTCCATCAACCGACCATTCAGTTTCCCACCTCACCCAACGCTTGCTTTCGCACTACCTAGGGAGAGCAGACCATGCGAAATATGCGTTAAAATATACAAAAACGTGAAAAAACATCCCCGATATTATCGATAGTAGCTTGAAAAACGACGAACAGATTATAATAATTTTTGGCACAAATATTTGCGACACAACTGTCTATTAAATAGTTGTTTAAGTTTCTACTTCGTCGAATGTGTGTTTCTGCACTACCTGAAGAAATCTGACCAAGCAAAATATGCATTGAAATAAATGGAAAACGTCGATAAATTTTATTAATCCACATCTGTGGCCCCCAACAACTAGTTGATTACACTATTTGGCTGTCAGGCAGCAGTGTGTCTACCAGATGGCGTTCAGGAATGTTTATGAATTCAAGAAGCGACTGGAGAAGTCTGGATTAGTCTGGAGCAGAACATTATCGACACTGCTGTCAATGAAGGGAAAAATCATCTCCGTTGCATAATGGGCACACATTTCGAGCAATTATACTGCAGGCAATTGAAAAAAGAACAATTAGATGAAATGTCAGCCAATATGTCAAAAATGTAAACAAAATGTGCATTTGTGCGTTATTTAGATTTGGATGCCACACTGGGTAAAATGTAATAATTCGTTGGTTCTGCATTCCCCATGTAGTCAGAAACAGACGTTGGGTGAGGTGGGAAAGTAAATAGTTATTTGATGGCCAGTTGTCTTAGAAATATTTTTTACTAAAAATTATTAAAATCAGATAATTCTTGTTCAAGTTACAGTCGATAATGTTCGGGATGTTTTTTGAGACGCAGTGTATATTTCACAAGGTATGTAAAAACGCATTTACCGTGTGGTGGGATATATAATAATCACATTATTGCAAAGTGTTTGCAAAGTATGCAAGTAAAAGAGTTTTGAAAATTGGTTAATAATCGGTAATAAAAGATATTGACAAAAGTAAAGTGACACGTTTTTTATGGCCCACGGTGTATATCGAGATGTACGTAAGTATAATTAGTAAAAAACACGACTTACAATGTATATCTAGGTTTTAGCATTTTGGTCACGCTGTTACCTTGACTTTTGACAATAGCAAAGGTAGGTCTAAGCACTTTTTACATTTTACGCGAGACATGCGTTATTTTCTGGTGGGTTTGACGTCCAGCGACCTTGACCTTTAACCTTTGAACTAGAAATCGGGACAACCTGAAACCCTTGGCAACGTTCGTACTGATTCTCCACGTTCTTTTGCTTTTGAGATAAAAACACTGAAGTCCATCCATGTGGGACACGACAGACGGGCAAACAGGCACTACCTGTAACGCGACCTATTAGAACGGTTACATAATATAGCCAATAGAATGCTGGTAATAATAATAAGCGTGCCAGGTGACGGCGGCCGAGTGACGCAGATAATGGCGCTGAGTGTGCTGGATGATGTCATAGATGACGACGACCGATCCCACTGTGTACATTACGACGTCACCGTCGCCTAGCAACGCCACGTCACTGGCCGAGCAGACGCTGTAGCCGTAGCTGTGCACATCAATTAGTCAATCAAGCAATCAACATGGCATGCGAAAAACATACAGAGTGGGCCAAAAAATGGCACAAACTGTTTATACGCCAATAACTTTATCAAATATTAACCGATTTTTGAATTTTTTACTGTCGGAATCAGGAGAAAACTTGTAGTAATACTATTAGTAAAGATCCTACCACACCTCAAGTGTGTCGCTACACTGCCTAGTAAAATATCACTGTCTTTAAAGCAACAATTAAAAACAAGGCGATGCCTGTAACAACACATTCTAAAAAACTAACAACAAAACAACCTGTTTATTGCTCCAGTTGTTGTCCAAATTAACTGTTACATCTCGCAGTTTTCACATCAAATACTCAATGTGTCCGCTTTGCTGCTGGACGATGCACTCAAGCCGGCGACGCCACTGACCAATGGCGCGATCAACCAAACGCTGCGACAGTTTGCCCCTCTCGGTGCTCCAGAATTGTCGTGAATTGTCAACATTGATAAACCATCCACGAAAAAAACCCTCACACAGCATAATCGACGAAATTTTAGTTTAAGCTGTTTGGAAGCCACATGGCAGGCTGGAGCAACGTTGATCACGCAATTAGTCACTGTCGTCACCTGCTTGAGTGCGATGTCTGACATTTCACAAGATAGTGTAGCGACACTTATGAGGTGTAATGGGATCGTTAATGTTAATGTTACTACGAATTTTCTGCTGATTCCATCAGTGAAAGAATTGTGAAAATCGGTTAATATTTGATGAAGTTATTGGCATATAAAATTTTTGTGCCATTTTTTGGCCCACCCTGTAGTTGTTCACACATGCAACACGCGCTTTATTTTTGGCAAAAAGTGCGCGCATTTTAACGCACTTTTTTCTGTGAGCGCACTTTACATTTTTCCCGAGTGAAGTGTCTTTTATTATTCTTATTCAGCACTCATAATCTGGAGCTGTCTGTCGGAATTGCGTCAGTAATTGGTAGTGTCTATCAGAAAATTGCAATTTCCTGTCCCAGCTACTTTTTAACCGACAACACCGCTGACTCTACTGGTAGCACTCTCAATAGTCAATGCAGTTTACAAGGCTTTAGCCTACCGTTTACAGTTGCGTTAACATAAAATACGTTAGGTCTATTAACTCAATTCGGTTACGGAACCCACAACCAGATAGTGTCGTCTTTTGTTTATATTGTAACTTTCGAAACATATATACGAGAACCTATAGCTTACGGTCGATCATCAACGCACGTTTCAACGAACTTTAGTGTACTTTTGCGTTTTTTTCTAAAAGTGCACGCAATTTTACGCACTTTTTGTCATGGGCGTGCGGAACAACTATGTGGCAGAGACATCAGAAACAAACATTTCATGAATGAATGATGGATGGCACTGTGCATAAAATAGAAACGATGCAGGCGCTCTCCCTTCCTTAACTTGTGGTGTTTCCCCGAAATTTGATTTGATTGTTTCGCATTTTTCAGGCAAAATAAATTAAAAGTATCAATTTTTAAACATATATTAAATGGTATTTTTCTCAAAAAGTACCGCCCGTTAGTACAGAGACAACAAATTTAAAACTAAAATTCTCACTAAGAATCAAAATATTAAAACAAAATATGGTAAAGTATCACACAAGTACTATGCAAAATCATGTAAATTTATGTCTGTTTTTTCCACAAAAAGCAGGCTTATAACGAGTTTTGTATCTTAAAAATGTAACCTTTGACATCAAAATACGCAGAATCCATGGGCTCCCGTAGAATGGTGGCCGTAAGTTTGAAATTTGAGTCCACTTTGCAAAATCATGCGGCCGTTCTGCGTATGCTAATGGACGAACAACTAGATCGGTGGCCATACTGCTCGTGAATGATAACGGTAAAATTGTAAAACGAAAAAAATGAAACTAACATCCACTCAACTTGCAGAAGAAAATCGTCCGTTTCTTTTGGCGCTTCGTTGTTCTCGCCAACTGCGTCTGCGTCGAATACAAAATCCGCCGAATCTTCGTCTAGTTCCTGTGTTTGTCCCTCTTCTTCTTTCTGATCTTTTTGTCCTTTTTCATTTTCTTCTTTTTCTCTTTCTTTTTCTGGTGTCTTTTCAGAAAGTTGCTCTTTTCTGTCCTCTCTGTCTTTGACAGATAGGTCGCCGTTAGCTGTGAAACCGTAGGCTGGATGTTGATCTTTGTTCTGATTCGGCTCGTTTACTGCTGCTGCTGCTGTTGCTGTTTTGACGCTGTTTACTTCCTGCGAGTATCACGCACACAAGCAGAGATTACCACGCACCTTTTAGGCATGCATATACGTACAAAGCGGCATAAATAAACTGAACCGAACTGAACCGAAATGGAACACCAGTTCAGTTGCGTTGCGCGGACTGTTACGTAATACCCCGTTTACACGATCAAGCAAACATCAAAAGGTCATCGAGCAAACATCCAGCAAATGTATTCAAAATCCACGTGCACGATGTGTGCTCTAATTACTCGATGTTTGCTCGATGTTTGCTTGACGATTGCTTGATCGTGTAAACGGGGTATAACTGGCAGTTTAGTTCTGTCTATTTCAGTTCACTGTGTTCGCTCTACAGCTGCCTCAATGCAGACAAACGCCCAGTCGTCTGCCCGACAATGTCATGAACTTACCTGCTAACATATGTACGTCTATTGCGAGATCTTCAGTAAGTAAAAAACCCACGGTGTCTGTGGGTAGTTTCTAACGCCCCATTTTGTTTTGCATATTCCGCTTGTCCCAATGTCAACGTTTGCTGGGTCTGGTTTGAGTGAATTTATTTATTTATTTTTTTATTTTAATATGTGATAAACACTTGCGATATACGCGCAAGAACAATAACATATGAAAACAGTAAAGAAAAGCTACAAACATTACTAAGGTAAACAAAAGGAACATAAAAAATACATGCTAAACACAGTAACATGTCTGCTGTAGGCAGCTGTAGATTGTCTGATTGATTGACTGACACACTGAAATGATGTGACGAAATAAAACGAGCCACAGCAAAGAATGCACGCAGATGTTAAAAAGTAGGCCTATGCCACCGAAAACTACGCTGTGTCTCAAAAAAACCGGACCCCTATTACGTTTTGAAATAACTCCAACAAACTGTGCCTAATAATAATAATGATTAGCTGAGAAAATCGTCAAAAGGTACTCAATATCGTAGTGTGTT
>Ga0056128_1007747_pt1 | contig 13558 bp, 8 predicted proteins | sample WorMetLIZISLAND2_FD_71113 | JGI IMG/M metagenome (GOLD analysis project Ga0056128, IMG submission 71113) | Marine gutless worms symbiont microbial communities from Max Planck institute for Marine Microbiology, Germany - Olavius geniculatus... ... | reverse complement strand
AGGACTATTTCTATTCTCAGTATCTCTCATTTCATTTTTCTTTTAAACATTTCAGTTTTTTTTAGTTTATGTGCTAGATTAAACTGACAGTGTGTTTGTCAGTTTTTGAGTGCAAATTTTCCATTGTATTGTATTGTATTGTATTGTATAGACTAGGCCTAAGTATAATTACTGCGAAAGACTAAAGTAACTACACAGATATGGGGGCTGGCTTGGAGTACTACAGAATTCAATCCTTTGAGCTTATCGTCGGCGTTTTGGTACAAGAAAATCTTCACCAGATCAGGGCCACATTGGAAAATATAGGCCTAAGTAATAATTTTGTTTTCGATGTCTATATTGATATAACTGATGGCTATAACTGGTGGCTTAATGCCAACGGACCGAATGGTCGTAGGTTCAATTCGCAGTCGGGACACTATTTAGTAATTACTACTTGGATGGCTGACTGTCCGCGGACAGCTCAACCATCTTAATATTATAACCAACACCAAGGTCAACTCAGCCTTCCATCCCTCCGGGGTAGGTAGGCCTAAATCGAATATCGGAGGTTAAGGCAAGGCGCGTTAACTTGTATCGGGTGGCTAGATTACACTGTGTGATCCTATATGGCAGGTGACGCTCCGTAGCTCTGTGAAAGGTTTTCTATTAAGAGCTATACACCATCTTTGCCTTTTTAATGTCTATTTTTGTGGAATACCTTTGGGATCAATCTTTATTACAGCAATACGTTCACTTTGAATCAGCATGAGCGTGAAATTTCGCCGGTTTCAAAAAATAAATCGTCGGCAGGCAGCCTCGGTATTATGGCTATGTAACCAGCCAACCAGGTCAACTCAGCCTGGCCATCCCTCCGTGCGTATGAGCAATGAGTACCAGCTAAAACTGAAAAGTAAACAGGCACACCGCGCGATGCACTTGTCCTTTATCTGTAGTCTCGCAGTGTAAGCTGGTGTCTGGCTGAGGGTTAAGGAAACGGAGAGCAGCGCTTTATGGGCCTCATGGCTAAAAAAACTTTGCGTTAATTTTTTTATAAGACAGTGTCTGTTTTGTAATTTGCAGGTTGAATCAGATCAAGCAACCTTATGCTCAAATACAGCTTGAAAAGTTTTCAAAATGCATATATTTGCAATTTGCAACATGGTTTCTGCTAAATGACATTCTAAATACGACCCCACTGGTGACTTGCTCATTAAAGCTTGCGAAGGCATCTTAAGAGCGCCAAAAATTAAATACAAGCTAATGAAAGCTGGAGCGCGCGTCTTGTTTTTCATTTCATTTCAGTCGCTCTGTACGCTTCTTAAGTACGTCTTTGCGGTACGGCAGATTAGGCCCGTCGAGATAGGGGGTATAATGGGTAAGCTACCCCGGACCGCGCGACGTTTGGGGCCCCGCCGTCGCTCAGCAATATAAAGTACACCAGAATGCACCAGTCTGGAAAGAAAAATTCAAAAATTCTCTTCCCAAAGAGGCCCCGCGTGAATGTTTCCCCGGGCCCCGCTTTGGCTCTCGACGGGCCTGTGGCATCCGTGACGTATCGTAAGCTTTCTTGCCTCTATCTTCAGCTGGCCTTTGACCGTATTGCATTAGTCGATGCTACTTTCAGAATTGCATTTCACATTATAGCCCTATGCGCAGGGGCCTTGACACTCATAGAGTCATAGACGATGCATGCGTATCCCCGATGCACGAAGCAGGTTTAGCACGTACTCAGATTGCACCTAATACCCCGTTTACACTACGAAGCTGGCAATAGCGTCATTTCAGTAAATCCTTTGAGGAGGATTTCGTTCTCTTCTCCATCCCTCCCCCTTTCTTTACTTTTCTTTTCCCTTTCTTTTATCTTCCGCCTCTTTCCCATCTTCTCTCTGTTTCCTTTCTCTCTGTTTGGTCCCTTTAAATCCAAATACGAAGTCTGGGGGAGCGCTGTAAGCTCCCCAGCGGGGTCTGGGACGGAGCCCAGCCAAAAGCAAATTAGGTGCATTTTAGCCTTAAAATGTAACATCTGGTGGCAACAATTTGTATGTTTTTTTTACAATAAATTGACTAAATTTCGTGCAGTTTGCACAGTAAAGGTCAATCAGGGACCAAAAGTATGTCGTCAGTCATTTACGAGGAACTCACTTACGAAAAAATGAAATCGCAAATTCTTGGGGTTTATTGACCCCCAACCCCCCCCTCCTTAAATGACGCCCCTGAAAACTAGCTTGACGAGCTAGCTGGTTGAGCCAACTTTAGCCAATCAAAACAATTTCACCAAAACGAAAAAAATTAATACGTTCTATTTGGACGAACGGTGTCGTTCAAATGGGAATCGTTCTGTTGGAATTTTGTTCTGACAGAATTTCTTTTTCTGGCTTAGTTAGCAAATCATCGTGCGAACGGAACGGAAAATTACGAATATAAGCCCTAACCGCAAACGCAATCTTCCGCATTTTGGGTTATCAAAACACAATCTCATGACAACATTTTAGTCGCATTTTATGCGCAATGCAAATGACTGTGCTTTTTAAATTTGTTAGTTTAACCCCCGGCTTTTTTTAGGAAGTATCCTAATTCCTTTCACCTGTCTACGGAGTGCTTCCAAATAACAAGGTGGGTGCATGCCAATGTTGATAATACTAATAATAATATAGCACAAACAAATTTGCTATGCATGACCTAACATCGCTTCGTCAAAGTAACCATGTATCCATCTGCAGCGGTTTAGCTGGTTTTCGAGTGGGGAGTGGAAAGGATTGAAAGAGAAAGGAAATAAAAAGATAAAAAGAAAAAGAAAGAAAAGAAAAAAAAAAGAAAAACAGAGGACAGTCAAGAGCCTCAGAAGTGCCCACGAGACAATGGCTACGTCTATGCTTTTACGGTCCGCCACCCTTCACCACGTGGTCTTTGCCTCACCTCACCGATTTTCTCACTCTTCCCGCACTTAGGCTTATAGCACCGAGCAGTCTGAAGTCGATGCAGTGGAATTAGAACCCCATTCGTGCTTCAGCTCCGACTGTCACGGCTCGGTAAACACTGGTCACAGACTCGCAGTCGATAGCGCGGTACTTACGTAACGGTTGACTTATGGTACAGTTGTCGTCCGTCATCTGTCCGTCCGTCCGTTCGTTCGTATGTAACGGATGTATTGTAACTAAACGGCTAGTTGTAAGAGTTGGTGATGATACCGTCGGATAGAACGTTGGCGACTTCCTATAGGCTGTCAGTAGTAACCATGTATCCATTTGCAGCGGTTTAGCCGCAATTTTCAATGAAAAGTTTTGAGCTATAAATGGCCGTATCTCGGAAATGGTGAGAGATAAGGTTAAGGTCACTTCTAATCATTAGTAGGCGTTGCATACGCAGTTTCAAATAAAATGAAAATCATTGACCTTGGATAACTTTAAAGGTCACTGACAACCAGCACGGTCGGGTATCTTATAGGGTGTTTACACGATCCAGCAAACGTCCAGCAAACGTCCAGCATTAGCACGTGTATTCTAAATACATTTGCTGGAAGTTTGCTGGATCGCATAAACACTCCATTAGAAACAGCTGGGCTTCTTGCCATCTAACGTAACGCATGCAACGAACGCAAAAAGTACGTAACAAACGCAACGAGCGCAGTTAACGCAACGACGAAAACGCAAGTCTGTTTGCGTTCGTTGCGTTGTGTACGCTGAATGGATTAAGTTGTGCTACTGACTTGACTTCGTACAGTGTAATGCTGGGCAAACGATCGATTAGGCCTGGTTGCTATGATGGAGTGAGATGATATCGCTAAAATTGGCTTTTCAATTCATCAACGTTGATATCCCATTCGAAAGCTCTCATACGACTTCCCTTGTGACCCTAAAACATAGCATCACTTTGCTGATATAACACCGAAAAGACTGCGAATCGTCAACTTATCACGTAGGCATATACACGTTATGCCTTAACTCGCTCGGACAGCAAGATCAATTGTGGATAACATCTCCGGGGAAAACTATAGATTCGAGGGTCTATCTGTTAGTGACAACTTCGTCAGTTTAATCTACATGCTAAATGCGAACGCATTAGGTTATTTGTATTTTGTGTGGTTTTCCTTCCTGTCGGCAGAAAGTATGATATGCACGTAGCTATATATGCGAAAGCCGAAAATGGAAATAAATAAAAACGACATCAGGCTACATAGCCGTTGTGACCGGACGTACTGATATCTTCGATAAAATGACAACTATCATCAAAATTCTAACGTAAACCTAACGGTAAAACCTGAGATTTTCGAACATTGCCGAAACTATCAGCTGGCCAGTGCCATAACAGCACGAGAAGGCATTATTGCTGCTTTTGTGCCTACCTGGCTTTCGTGGCATTTAAAAGTATTATTTTGGTAGCATTCGGACATGCAAATGGCGAGTAGCATAGAATCTAAACGATGGCTCGATCCGCCGCTAAGCCGTAAGTGAAGTGCACGGACCGCCAAATTTGTTCGTTCCTTTCCCCAATAGGCTATTGATCGATTTTATCAATTTTTTTACATTCCTTTCCGGCAAATTTGTAATAAAATAATCGTCAAAAAACCCACCACACTTGATATGCGTTTTCTCACTGTTTTGTACATGTAAATTTCACCAAATTAGCGTGTAGTCTTGGGCACTGACGAAATGGACATTTGAACACGACATTAATGACTGTGATGTCATTAGCCACGTATTTAAGCTGCGATGGAATCTGTGATAATGAGCTTGTCGCACATTTCACGTAGAGTGTGGCAACGAAAAAATTTTGAAAATATATCAACATCTAATGACTTTAGTCTCATTTTTTTACCCACGGCGTATATTCTCAGCCAGTTATTGATCGGTGCTCGAATAACTGACATGCAAAGATCAAAGCGTCCTGTTTTTATCTGATATCGGATGACGATTGACACTGGGCACGACATTAAGCCTTTCGTTGCTTCTACCATGCAGTCTGTCTGGCTGGCTTAAGACGGCGTATCAGACGGGGATCTCGAAATAGTTTTCCACGTGAAATATAGTCCGCGTTTTCCACGCTTTGCAGTTTGCCGAGCCAAAAAACGGCAACTTCGGTAAAAACCCTGTCGCTGTATTCCATATCCTCCTCTAATATCGAGACAACAACTTTACTGACAGAAACCTCCACATAGGTTAAGACTTAGTTCGCAGGCGGCCTGCAGCTTTCAGGGACAATGGCAACTATTTTCTGGTAGTCTGCTATAACAGGTTTTAAATGTCTCGGTTAATAAAGTATGTTGGAAAAAACTTGGCAAATAAACGAGCGCTACTATTACTACTACAACCATTATCACAAATATTACTACGATACTATTACTGTAGCTTTGCGAACACTGCTTACAGGCAATTTGATGGGCAAAAATGGTCGTGGGTTTAAACTTGTAAGATTTTAACGTTTATTTTCGACTCTTTTTGTTTTTTATCTTTAAACGAATAGATTTATCGGTACCGGGTACGTTGTGCATGACGCTCGACAGTATGGACATTGCGTGGTATCTGTTAATCATTGAGAGAAATTATGGAAGGGTTCCTGTGTACTTTGAATGGATCGACGGGCTTAAGTCTGAAGTTTAAGGTAAGCTCCAAACTCCCGATAAGTACCGACTACATAAAAATTATTCGTTCAGATTGATGCATAATTTAGGTTACATGTATTCAGTTTACGCGATGTTTTCAGTAAACGATGAGGCTTCTGAATTCCGCATAACAGTCAAACCGATACTGTTAGTCTTACAAAGTTTATATTCGTATAAATTCACTGTAGCGCGTGTAAGCTTACTGTTAGATAAAACTGCAATGTTTCTGAGACAGACGTGCATGCAATATGTATCCAGATTACATCAAACGCATGTCGTCAGCTGCATGGAATACTGTCAGTTAGGCCCTGGATTAACTAGAGTCTTTCGCGGCGCAGCTGACAGCGAAGATTTCGTGATCCTAGTTTGCGTCGTCTTGAGTGACACAGAGTCAGCGTGTGACAGACACACGTGCAGACGGACAGACACCTTTGCGATAGCTCAGACGCGGCATCTGCATAGCAAGATGTGCCGATGCGCCGTAAAAATGACACAAAACTAGCACCGAGTTTCTGCCATACGATTTGCATGCTATTTTGTTTTATACCCCGTTTACACGAGGAAGCATACATGAAGCATAGGCATACATAAAGCACAGTCATGAAGCACATGTAGGCCTATACAATGTGCACCGTTATCAAGCCATTTTTAAAAATGCACGACGTGTGCTCCAAGTTTGCTCCATGTGTGCTTCATGTATGCTTCCTCGTGTAAACGGGGTATTAATTTTAGGTGCCAGCTTTAACGAGCTGTATCCAGTGAACTGCTATAATAACGATGCAGCCATTTTGGTCCGTGGCGGATTCAGAATTTTGAAATAAATGGGGGAGGGGCAAAAGAGCAGGGTGCAGCGGACTCCGTTCCATTTTTTTTACTATTTTATGCAGCAACAGTGCATTTTTATGCAAAATTGTCACGTTTTGTGTCATTATTCAGTCAGCAGAGGCGAAAAAGCCGCCCCCTCTTTTCATGAACCCGCCACTGATGTTGGTAGTTTTTATGTGTTGAAAAGCCATTTTTAAATGGCAGCGTGCTTCCTCTGACAACTGAGATATTCCGGTATCAGTGTAGGATTAGAGTATAATTATGAATACTGTGACGCCCCACTCGACGAACGATAGAAAATTAGCCTTATTAGTGGACGATAGGCAGTAGCTACATGCATAAGCCTAGATGTAGGTTAGCTGTCAGTCGGACTAGAGCACGTGTCGCGGGCAGGACTATTCTTTTGTTATATTTTATTTTCTCGTGTTTCGTTATACCTTTACACAGTTATAAACATACACGGTCTCGTTATGTCGTCATGACAAATACGGCGCCTGTGGAGAATTGGTTTTGCAACTTCGAAGCCGATACACCCAACAGTTCAGATCGGCGGACATGGCATGTAAATGTCATAATGTGGATTTACAAGACCCTGTGCCAAGTTGTTTTAGATCACCTGCTGTGCCTGCGTGAGTTCAGCTGACGACGAATTTCGGTTTTGCCGAAAACTTGCGGTAATAAAATACAGTAATATACGAAAAGAAATTCGCAAACACTGTTTATAATAGAGCGTTACTGTGACGTCAACATCATCAACAACAAAGTGTACAATGTACCCGTACGGGTTATTTGTTAACATTGTTCGCTACTGAATTCTTGAATGTGCAAGACCGCGGTGTTGTCTCTGAAAAATCCAGCCCTAAAATAACTTTGCATCAGTGACAAAAATAGCAAGTGCCGCTTGGCCTTTCTGCTCAGATCTCAACACGCAATAAATGTTTACTTATACTGTGTTTTGCTTTGTTTTGAAATTTCCACAAGTTGCTCAGAAATGGCAGTCAACTTTAGGGGATAGGCCTACTTTTCTGCTGCGTCGTGTATGTCGTGTTGAGTCTGAAGTTCGGTAGGATATCAGATTGACCGTTGCTGCCGTTAATTGCCGACGTTATGGTTGCCACAGCCGGCGACGGTTGAGCGACTGTGATTGGGGTTACCTCGTGTCATCAGCGTTGGTTGTCGGAAGATATAGCGGACACACACACACCGGTCGACTAACGATATGACGCTATACCAGTTGTCACCAGAGATGGCAATGCAACGCGTTGCTCGTTTTGTTGACGCGCTACATCTATGCCGTAGGCGTCTTTGGCACGGTTGTCGTCTGTCGTTTTTCTATCTGTTTGTCTGTTACGGATGTATTGTGGCTAAACGGTAGGCTATGAGTAAAAAGCGTTTTACGCGAATCAATAACCCTTTGTTTTGAACGTAGACGTGCACAACTTCCAGCGATTTAGTGCAAAACAAACATTTTTAAATTCGGGGTTGAATGGAAGAAGCGTAGAAAATTTTTTTTAACGGAAAACTGGCCATATGTTAAAAACGGTAAGAGATACGACCAAAGTTACTATTAGTCACTAATAGGAAGTGGTTATCGTTTTCTCAGATTACATGAAAATCATAGTTTTTGGATGACTTTGAAGGTCAGTACTGCGACAAGAACAATATAGCCTGTTACGCGTCTGTACAAAGCGAACGATCTGACAGTTTTATTTAATTTCATTTTATTACAGTTTACTTAGTTCGCTTTGTATGCGTTTTAATTACAATCTGTGTGAAAGTGAAACTGGCGGTCTCGTAGAACGTCAATAATGTTGTTGGCTTTCGCTTTCATTCCGACCACTTTCCGCACTGAAACGAACAGATTCCGCCAGGGGGCGACATCGGCGTCTTGTAGGCTACGTTTGACCGTACACACCAGAAAAGTGACACTCTCTTGGCATCTAAGTTTCCTCTTCTGTTGCAATTTGCCATATATTGACGTAGTCGAAAAGCGTGTTGGCCCACTCGTTATAAACTTACGTATGTCTGCCATTCTTAAAGCACCTGCATTTTTAACGTTTGCACTAGTGCAACAAATATCCACTTTATGTCTTTATTTCGTCATAAAATGTAGAACAAAGACATATTGACGGGGAGAAGAAAAAACTTAACTAGTGTACCCGGATCTTTGATGATACAGTTATGATCGACCTGCTTACAATGAAACGGCTTTCTTTAGTCTCCACGGCGCTTTATAGGTTTTGTCTGTTGTGGCTTTCTTGCTTACTGTATGCGAACTGGGAAGACGTTTCGAATTTTCAATCACCGGATAATGTGTCATTCTGCTATGTCATGCTTTTTACGTGGCACAGTGGAAGTTATTAGGCATACGGGTTTTTGTCTATCCGTCTGTCTATTTTCTATGAACTTTTAACATTTGAGGTAAAATCCTGTGAAATAAAAAGAAAAAAATGCCAAAATTAGTGTGATTGTGCTTTATATTTTTAAGTGTTATAATTACCCGAGGAGAAGACGTAGAAAACCCAAATTATTAGAAATAACCGGTGTGTTAATTTTCAGCTCTAACAGTCAAAAATCAATGTCGTCGAAAATGATGCATATCTCGCGTTCGTGTTTACTTACCGCTGGTGAATCGTGCGTTAGCGACTTCGCCCACTGCACACTGGGCGCATCACTAGACGGACGACCTCATACATGTAGACACAAAGCGTGTAGACATTCGTGTTTTGCTTATTAACCATGCTGAATCTGCGTATGTGCAATAAAGTATTTAAGCACGATAAAGTGTAATGAAACATTATATATCGGGTATACATAAATAGTTCGCTGTCAAAACCTGGATCGACAAAACCGGGAACGTGAAAGCTACACGAACCCTAAACGCAACCTTAACCCTAGTCCTATTTTTAACCCTAATCCCTACCACGCTAATCCATAATCCCTAACCCTAACCTTAGCCATTATCTAACCCTATCCCCATTTTAAACCCTATACCTAACTTTAATCTCTAACCCTAACTATATACCAATCATTAGCCCTATTCCGAACCCTGATCCTTAGCCCTATCCCCATCCCTAATGTCTAACCCTGACCTTAACCCTATTCTTAACCTTATTTCCTAAACCTAAGCGTATCGCCGTTTCTCAGTTTTGTCGATTCACCCACATAAATATGCCGGTCATGTCGCCAGTTGGCCGTCGATGTTAAATTATGTGACGCTGCGGTTGAGATAATGAGTTGCTACGCCCATAAATTGGCGTCGCCATACGTCGCCGAGCCGGAAGTGTAGGCTAATGCAATCAACGGTATCAGACGCAGGCCGGCCGGCTTCTGAGCGATGGCGAAGACGGAGAACGGACGCTAATGGAAGGGCCGAAACGGCTCCGTTTCGGTACATTGTGTGATTTAGTTGTAGCTGTTGGGTTAAAAACGAACACGTGAAAACGCTATTGTTCTGAGTCGTTTTATCGATCTTTATGTTTAACTGCGCCCGTTACAAACACGTTTAGCCTACTTGCTTACGTGCTTACTTAATTTTCCAACATGTAGACCATGTCAACTTTCGATAAACACCAGGAAAACTTTTTACAACTCGAATTTTGGTATACAGATCTAGTTGTTGATTAAAGAACAGTTTGAAATATATCAAATTCTAACTTTAGAATTGATTTGAGTAATTGCGGATTTCAGGTTCGGTGGTAGGAATTATAAAATGACAACTGGTAAAAGCAATCTTTTTTCTCTTATTTTTTTCGATGCTGCTGCTCGGTGGCATTGCCCTCCTTTTTACTTTTTAACAAAATTCGAAAAAATGTGTAAAATCGCAGAATTTTTTTTGTTTAGGTTTACATTATTTTTTACAATATGTCGTCTGTCTGTTTCTATGTCTGTCTGCCGTCTGGCGTCTGCAACGCATGCATTGTAGCTAAACGGTGCGTCATAGGGCGTCGACAATGGCAGTCTTGGATAAAACGATAACGAGTTTCTACAGACTGTCAATAGTAACCATGTCTCTATCTGCAGCGGTTTGGACGCAGTTTTAAATGCAAAGTTGCTGCCGGTAGCCATCACCCACGTGCGCCGACTTTCCGTATCCTAGCGTTTATTGTAGCGTTCGATATAGCAGCGTCGCTATAGGGTGTATGGAACTGTAGTCACTCTAAAAGATCGCCTTTTTCGTAAGCGGAAGTCCGACTCTGGCTTGCAAATATAGGCGGTACAGTCGGCCCACCCCATCGACAACTGGTCTTCTTGTTTAGAACACAGACAGTTAATCACAATGTGAACTCACGCAATGCATGAAATATTAACGAGGACATGACAAGCAATATGGCGCTTACAGTTGGCTGTACAAAAAACACATACTTATCAAATATTCAAAACACGTGTGTGATTTGCCAAGAAAATAACACAGAAGTTAAGCCTTTCACGAATTGAAATAAAACAAATAAACGCAAGTTGAGTGTTTAAAACGTATACTAATAAAACAATCAGCAGCGAAGGTACAGAGCTTATGTATAATTTTGAAGGCATATGATATTTTACAAGCAGCCGGATAAATATCCTAGCGGTTATTCGTCCGGTAGTCGTTGCTAGCTTGTTAGCAGGTACACCGGCCTGGCTATTTATCCGGCAGCCGTCTTGGGCGGCCTTAGCTGGTACTGGCACGGCGTCGCAGAAAAAAACCGCGCTGAAGTAATGCATCATTCCCACCGAAGTACAGATAGCCTACATGTTATGTTATTTGTACGGCTGTCAGATAAATAGTCACCGCAAGTGTTAAAAAAACCTTTGACTAACGTTGTAAATAAAATCAGTACATAAATCAATGCAATTTGATGCCAGAATGCGTCTGCGTGTGTGTTTCGCGGCTCAGATTAAGTTTCAGCAATATCATGGGTCCATGACGACGCAGAAACAATATCCTGCTGCTGACAGCGTGACTGTGTTCTATAACTCAGTCTGCACTCCATAACTGTACGGAACAACAAGAAGTCCAGCTGTCGTTAGGGAAGACGCGCTACAGCCTATACAGTTTTGTTGCAGTACTGACCTTCGAGATCATCCAAGGTCGATGATTTTTATTTCATTTGAAAGCCAATATGCCACCTCCTATTAGTGACTAATAGTAACCTTGGCCGTAAATCTCACCGTTTCCGAGTTTTTTTTGTTAAAAATCGCACATTTTTCGTACCCCTCCTTCATTTAACTCAAAATTTAAAAATGTTTTTAGCACTAAATTGCTGAAATTTTGCATGCCTGGATTAATGGCACATGGCTAATTATTCGCGTAAAAATTTTTCCCCTATGACTTAACGTTTAGCCACAATACATTCGTGACAGACGACAGACGGAGGGACGGACGGACAAACAGACGGACGGGCGAGAATCGTGCTAATAGCTCAACCGTTACTTAAGTACGGTCGGCTGAAAACCACATCTTTTGCTCGGCGAATAATGGAAGCTAGCGCGCATATACCAAACAGCTGTCGTGCTGTTTTCTAGTGATTTCTGAGTTTCAGAAAGACGCTAACGACTCCGCTGACGGCTAGACAATGCTTGCAATTTTACGATCATGCTTCGCTGCGGCAGTGGTGTAGCCAGAAATGTGAATGGAGGGGGCTCGCTTTACTTCCCTAGTGGGGAATCTCCACTTTGCTAATTTTTAGTTTAAAGACTAACAGTTATTGGACGTCAGAATTTTAGAAACATTTAAATAGGTCGTATCTCGCTTACAGTTTACTTCTTTACGGATCACGGGCGAACGGCTTTGCCCACTGCATATTGGTGGTGGTTACTTGTTCAAAGGTATAAAGGCCATTCGGCGTTTTTTTACAGCAAATATATGTTACTATTTTATTTTTTTATGATTATGAATGTCTACATAATTTGACTTCAAATGCCGTATGTATTGATAAGTCACGACTTCGTGCAGAAACCGTTAAAGTCGACTTAATCTAAAGACTGATCAATAAACCGATTTTTGCACGACAGCTTTTTCTTAAACGACCTCGGCAAACAGGACAACAAACTCCGGAATGCTAGGGGCCTTGGGAGCGCTGTAAGGTCAGGGGCGAAGCAGTTTGATGCATTTGCGGCTCTCAAAACGTATCTCGTGACAAACAAAAACGTTCAGCGGGAGAGTTTAAACCAATTAGCCCCCTCCCCACCAAGTACCGCTTAAATACGGCCCTGTAGGAGTACTGGCCGCAAACGCATTCTGACGCATTTAAAGTTATCAAAACGTTTTTTGTGGCAACGGACTCTCAATATTTCCGGGAAAGGGGTTATTATTGGTTACCAACCCCAGTTTGATTTATTTTACCTATTTCAACTGTTTTCCAGGAAGCATCCTGCTTTTACCTCTCGCTGGAGTGTACGCCTTTACGACGTACAGAAAATGTTGTGCAGCATCTTCGGGACACACTACCAACACTCCTACGAGCCATGAGTGGCAGTAATCATTTGCTATGAACGGTCAAGGACTTTTGGGCACGGAACCGACATCAGCAGCCTTCCGGCCGCGCCAATCCTATTGACTTAAGCACGAGTGTATAGGCATTGGCCTACAGGCAGCCACAACGCATGCATGCGTAAGTCTTCTAGGATTGACGCAGACTGTGACTCTAAGGCATCTCTGTTCATATCCTGTCCGGCTCTCAAATTACTGTGGACCGCTCGTGCAAGCCTGAAACGCAGAAACGTCGTCTTCGATTTTAAGTCGGTTAGCTAACAGGCAGCCATGCCTAAATGCAGTCCTGCTGTCCTTCAGTCGCCACTGACCGCCTGTAACAATGTTAGAACGTCTTCTTGCATCGCGTGCTATGTACGCCGACAAAACAATTCTGACAGAGATTATTGCATTATTCGGCAGACCTGGGAGGATGGATGCTAGTAAGTAGTACCGCACAAGCATACAGTAGCTTGTGTTGTTAGTTTTTTGTCGGCTTAAAATGGCAACCATACACCATAAATAAACAAGCAACTAAGTAAAACGTGAGTTTGTATTAGCGCATCAACATCAAATAATTTTTAATGCGCTGCAAAAATTAGCACGCAGAAAAAAATGTTTTAAGTAAACTTAACTGTCCAAAGACGGGGATGCTGAGGGTTTTTTGTGTGTAATTTTATTTTGATTAACATATATATATA
>Ga0056128_1007746_pt1 | contig 13558 bp, 8 predicted proteins | sample WorMetLIZISLAND2_FD_71113 | JGI IMG/M metagenome (GOLD analysis project Ga0056128, IMG submission 71113) | Marine gutless worms symbiont microbial communities from Max Planck institute for Marine Microbiology, Germany - Olavius geniculatus... ... | reverse complement strand
AACCCTGCAGGAGTTAAGCCACGCTGCCCTAGATAGGCAGCGGTGGGCAGCGATAGTAAGAATGGCGTCAGACACCAACGGGCATTGAGCCCACGGTTGTCGATGATGATGATGATGCTGCGTGTGACCCTGTAAAAAACTGCAAACCCACCCGATAACTGCTCCAGTCAAGCCGAACCCAAGCTGCAGTCTTTGTAGCAGAGTTGATTCAGCAAGGTTACATGTGTACACGTGGCATGGTCTGGTGGTTAACACGTTGTGTCTAATTAACGTATGTTAGGCCTAAGTATGTTAGGCCCGGTTAGTGCCTGGATGGGTGATTGTTCTTAGACTGGAAGTCATCTTCGTATAATCAATCACACAGGTCAACTCAGCTGTCCATCCCTCGGGGGTGAGTAAATCGAGTAGCAGCTTGATTGGCTGGGGTTCAAAGCAAGGCGTGGCATGTTTACTTGTGTTGGGTGGCAGCTATAACTGTGTGATCTCATATGGCAGGTGACGCTCCGTAGCTTTGAAGGCGGGGGATTGTCTGATAGTGTGTGAATGTGTTGACAGAGCGAAGATAAAACGGTGTTCTTCATCAGCGTGTCTGAAGACTATAAGCCGATTGGTTTCATAACGACGCCGTCTCCAGTCACCTATCTCGACTGGTCGCCGAACTCTTTCGTACGTCGAATGTGTATATATTGTCGTCTGTTAATATAAAACCCGCATCACAGCACGCTGAATAAGATTTGACGGAACGTAATCAGGTGAAATTTTTACAGAATCCCATGATTTTTTATGTGGAAGTTCCGAAATTTACGCGAGAACGTAAGCAGCGTACGCAACGCAGGCAGCGCTGGAATAAGTAAGTAGGCCTAAGTAAGTAAGTAAAGTGTAAATTTATATAGCGCATACTCAGAAAGATCTCTAATGCGCTTACTACATTTTGTCATTAATATTTCGCAAAAATGTATGTCTTTAGCTGACGTTTGAAAGTATCAAAACTCAGTTCTGAGTCACGAAGACTGTCCGGCAGCGAATTCCAAGTCGACGGGCCCGCCACAGAAAAGCGCCGACGACCGAAACTGTTCAATCGATAGCGCGGTATGACCAACTTTCGCTGAGTGGCAGAACGCAGATGTTGACGGCCAGTGACTTCTGCTGTACAACTGTCCATCAAGTATGGCGGAGCAGTTCCATGGAGACATTGATACATGAGCACTGCGAGCTTAAATCGTACTCGATCGGTGACATCAAGCCAGTGAAGCTCGTCATGCATTAATCGCGACAAACCACTGTCGTACTTCCGAATAGACACCGCTTCTCGCCTCGAAATGGCTGGAGATAGACCAAGACAACCAGCAGTCCAAGTCTCGACCGTCTAGGTTCAAGGACGCTGGCGCAGGCGGGCGTCAAAGACAGCTACCCCTTAAAAAGTTCTTATTTTACCGCTATTGGCTCGTGTAGCGTGAAAACGGTTGCAGATAGGCAGAGACATGCTGCTCATCATAACAAACAATAGTGACAAGCTTTTTTATTGGTGTTAACGTTGATGACTTTGAATGATTTAAACTTAAAAAAATAAAGGGTTTTAGTGAATTTTTTGGCGATTTCCGGCTGCGTCACACATTTTAAGAGTGAATTGCACCGAAATGGCTGAAGATGGACCTAAACAACCTGCGTATGACATTTTTAGCATTAAGAATTTAAGTTTTGATCTCTTAAATTCAAGGAGTCTTCCATACGGAGGTTTCAAATTTAAGTACTTTTTCAAGACACATTAATATCTTATTGCTGTACACTGATTGCCGAGGTGGCAGGACCGCTGCTATCGCGCGTCATGTGAGCTCTGCTCAAATTACTTGTGTTATACCTCAAAAGCAAACAATTCTACAAGTCAACAAGTAAACAGTTACGAAAAAGCTGCGACGACTTCAATCTTGCCCAGTCAACAGTGCGCGGGCAGCAGCGCGTATTAGTTAACGTCACGTGACGTGATTTCCACCAATCGCAGATAAATATTTTGCGTTGAGGTATAGCAATTAATTGTAGAAAAGGAAACTTTAAAATCGATGCAAAAACCTTATGTACATTAATAACATTTTCATGGCTATCTGAGGAATGTGAGCGACCAACATATTCGATTTTTCACATTTTACGTATATCTTCGTCGTGTTTTTTGTTAATTCTCTATCAAAGACAGAGCGATTGATTGCCCGGTTGTAGAGCAGATCCACGTTGCTGGTGTGCTGCTCGGAGGGACAAGTGTTGGAGATTGAGAGTCCAGAGCCGGGCACTCATGACCCCATCCACACTTACCGGATCACAGGCCTACACACTCGCACGCATCAGTTCAAGAGTGTCAAGTCTGTTATACAGGTTTTGCATTGTATCTCGTGCTTTATAATAGTATTAAGAACATACTGAACAATGCCTCTGTATGAAAAATTGATATGAGACTATGGACGTCAATCTGTTGAGCTTGTAGTTAGTTAGTTAGTTAGTTAGTTAGTTAGGACATTTGAAGGCGTCTGTTCAAAATCACAGACGCTGCAGCCACTGTTCAAAGAGATGGGTCTTGAGTCTGTTGCTGAAAACAGCGAGTGTCAGTGACGGGTCGCGAATGGACGCCGGTGGACTGTTCCACACGCGTGGTCCGTCGATGGCAAAAGATCGGTCGCCAAACGTCATTCTGGTCGGTGGGACCTCCAGTTTAGTCGTTGACGACGACAATCTAAGACCAGACCGGCGGCGGTGGATCAGGCGGCAGTCATCTGCCAGGTAGGCAGGTGCACGCCCATTGAGGCACTTGTGAACCAATACCGCCAGCTTGAACAAAATCCGTTGCCGGACCGGAAGCCAGTGCAGCGACTGCAGAACTGGCTGTACCTGCCAAATGGCATGTAAATCCTTCTAACGGTGCACGAACGTAACAGACGACAGACAGGCAGACCACACTCTGGAGAAATGTGTATGAATAGGTATAATCGCTTGCAGTGTGAAAAACTGATTCTACTTAATAATAATAACTACAATCACACGGCATGTCATAAAGTCAAAATAAAAAAGTAAAATTATTCTCACCCCACACTTCACTGGTTCTCACTTTTGCCACACTGCAACCGCAAGCAGAGGAATTCTTGTCAAAAACCAAAATGGTAGTGTGAATTTGTGTGGATGTGAGCGTAGCACGAGGAAGAAATGCTTCAGAGGCGGGCAGAAGAAGGTGAACAGAAATGTGATGATGAGGAAGAGCATGATGATGTGATAAAAACTGACTCAGCTAGAAATCGAGGTACCACCCTGCTACTGTATGAAGTTTCACTATACTATTAGTATACATCTCATCAGTTTTTCTTGTTCAGTCATTTTGTGTTTTAATGTTGTTTTTTTTCATTCTTTCTGCATGTTTGCTTTTAAATATTGGGTATTATGATTGTGTACTGCGTAACTTTTGCTTGGTGTTTAATGGAATTTAGTAGAATGTATTTTTTGTGAAACGTTTTGAATGTGAAGATAAAAAGAAGATTTCAGATGAAGCTCAGGAAATGTGGACGCCTTACATCCCTGAGACTCCAAGCCGCATCTTGTGTGGCTTCTACAGCCAGGAGGAAGGAAAGTTCTGGCTTTCAATGGTAAGTCTTTTTGGTACCGTAGCTTATCGTTGTGTTTTCCTGCTGTTTCTGGTCACATTGCATAAAAAATTGTTAAGCTCTTACTTTCTGCATCCAGCCTTAACCCTAACCCAAACCCTGTTCCTAACAGCTGTTATCTTTTTTCTAGGAGTTTAACAGCCAAACTGCAAGCTTACTGAAGCAAAATGTGTACAGGGTGACTTATAGGCTACATTAAGCTTATTCTTTCATATCTCTGTTATAAAAACTGCACTTTATGTAGACTTTCGATTTTAAATAGGCGGATGAAAAGGAAGAGTGAATTGTGTGTAGGGCGACTACGATCGAGGGTACTTGTATGAGTGTGAGTTTTTGGACGAGGAAGCGAAAGCCAAGTTGCCTCGAGATCAGCTCTACCATCCAACGCACGTCATCCCAATACACAACACTAATGACAATCCTGTCACCTGCATTCGCTTCGGGTCTGTCACCGCTGTATGCTGCAGAAATGTGAACAATTTGTGTTTTGTATGTTATTTTGATTAAGTATAGGTTAAGTAAGTAAGTAAGCAAGATTATTTAGAAGGTGCAATTTATCAATAGCCACAATGCGCCGCGCTCTCAACGCCCAAACAAAAGTGTCTTCAACTGCCGTTTAGACTGTTCAAAGTTAATGTCAGTTTGTCTCAGATTAGCTGGCAGACTGTTCTACAGTCTAGGACCTGCAGCAGCAAAGGATCTGTCACCATAGCTGCTGTAGGTCCGTCTGACGACACGTCCTCGAGTTGGCACAGCGCAGCTGACGACGACCTTCGTTGAAGACCAGCTGACAGTCAGCGGCTAGGTAAGGTGGAGCCATACCGGACAGTGACAAGTAGACCAGAGTGACCATTTTTAAGTCCAAAACGCCGAACTGGAAGCCAGTGCAGCTCCTGTAGCACCGGCGTTATGTGGTCATATAGCGTCGAGCCCCCCGACACCAAACGTGCAGCTGCATTCTCAACATACTGCAGCCGGCTCATCAGACCGTCGGTGATGCCGTAGAACATCGAGTTGCAGTAGTCCAGGCGACAGGAAATAAACGCCCGGACCAGTGTCTTGACGGCGTCAGATGACATCGATCTGACGAGCGGTCGGAGCTGCCGTAGCTGGTAGTAGCCACTGCGACATACGGCGGCCATCTGTCCAGACAGCGTCAGCTGGCTGTCGACGATGACGCCGAGGTTACGCGCCGTCTCCGAAACGTTGATACGTGCCAACGCCACCGGAACCTCCGTAACGTTGACTTTCGCCAGCTGTTGTGGAGAACCCAACCACATCACCTGTGTCTTGGTGGGGTTTAGTCGAAGTCGGCTGGCTTTCAACCATGTTTTTGGATAAATACAATATTTCGTTGTTTTTTCTCCAGGTGGTACTAAAGCAGACATTGAATGATGTGGGAAATCGATGGCTGGTTGTATGAGAAACATTTTCGTGAAAAATTTTCAAAATCTGATGATCCTTTGAGCTGCAATTGAACATGTCGGTGATGTTTTTCTGGACAAAGTGTGATTGACATGTTTTGAATACGATTTAAATAGTTTATTGGCGAGATTTTATCCAATGAACATTGTATTTTATTTGTTTTGCATTGTCTGAGCTTTGTGTCTTGTTAGTGATTTATTAATTCTACATATTTTTATTGTTATGATTCAGCCTTATGGCTGCAACTCCGTAGTAAATGTTGGTTTTCCTATTAAAATTAGTGGACGTTTTGATGGTGTCCCAGAAATACGATTTGTGCAAATTTTTAATCGGTGGGTATACTTTTATGTGTATTTCTTTTATGTCTGTGTTTTTGTGTTTTTATGTGTTGTTTGCTGTGTGTGTCAATGGTCCCTTGTGGACTGATTTTCAAATAAATGGAAAAAAACTTACTGACTGGCTAAAAACCAAAGAATGACCGTATATGTGTTTACTAATTCTGCGTTCGTACATGCATACTTAGATTTTGTTTTTATTTGACTAATATGACATTTTATTACTGGTAAGTATTGTGTTTTTAATCTCGATAACTGTTACAAAACACTGCATGGCTGTGTTGTTTATTTGGTTTTTTCGTATATTTATTGCAATCGTTCTGTTTTTGTCATCAAAATGCAGGTCATTTGCAAAGTCTCGGAGTGTGCTTTTGAGTCTCGCCAGGTTAGTTAATAATGACATTGTGTTAGATTCTGTTTGGTAAAAAACAACCAGCTTTCTTCGACTTTAGAAAACATGCAGTGCAATAATTCGGTCACTTTGTGCTACAAATATTGACTCACGCGTGTAGTTGCATTATTTTAGTATTTTAAATCATATTACACATTTGTTATTGCTTGGTGTACGAGGGGATTGAAGTACTAAAGCCACTTTTTGAAGGTCAAGCATGCTCAAGCAAGAGTAAATAGTATTGACGAAAGCTAATAAATAGTAAGTACTAATGAAATAGTAATTAGTGGTAGTAACACTAAAATTATTAATACTGAAATTGAAATTAAGTCATTTCAGCTTACATCATGGCCTACAGGCAAAGCTTTTTATCAGAAACTACTCTTTTCAGTAGGAAAGGCTAAGAATTGACTAGGCCGACTCAGCCTTTTACCCTACGTGGGACGGTAAAATGAGTAATAACTCATTTATATGGGTTACGGAAGGTGGTGACCTTAGTACAGGTGACTGGGGTTGCCTAGCCGGCCGCTGCGCTAGCCTGTGTCTGCAGGCTGCACACGGTGGCCGTGCGGCAGGCGGCTTTGGTTAGTGACGAAAGCGCATTAGAGGCGTGTTTGCGACGATGCGCTATACAAATTGATACCTTTACCTTTTACCTTTTACCCCATAACTCTGCAAAAATTGTTAGGCTTGGTTAGCCGAGGCAAATGCTGTACAAGCTTTGGTGCAGATTCATTGACAAGTTTTAAGGCAAATGGGTTGCAAATGAGCAGCACTTTTTATGACATTACTTTTTGTGGTTTGCACTAAGCCTGGCCCAGTGGTGACGAGTACTCCGTGGGTAGGCACAAAGAGTACCGGCGAAAGCTGCGATGTAAATCATGTATGTTGCACATTTTCATGCCCCAGCCTGTAGTGCTAACGTGGGGGGTTGTTCGTTAATGGTAGGCCCTAACCGTGCTGTCGTACGATCACCGTTGACAGCTCGAAGCACCTGATGTTTGGAATGGCGAACGGCTGCATCCGCATCCAGCCCATTCATAACAATGACCCTGGTCTCATGGGCCCCTACTGGAGCCTGTCAATACATGATAACGACTACGGTATCGTCACTCAGCTGGCGAGCAGTTTTGACGACAAGTTTATGTTCTCTGTCGGCGGCGACGGAAACTTCTTCGCTTTCACGGTCGATGAGAAGCGCGCCGAGCAGCAGGAAACGGTCGTATCCGCACTCAAGGTTCCGTCGGCAAAGGTTATGCTGCGTTCATATTATACAAATAGAGACTGGCGTCGAGGTCATTGTTGAAAATTTTTGACCCGAAGTGCGTAGTATATTGCCCGAGATCGAAGATCGACGGCAACATGTAACGAACTAAGGGAAAATTTTTAAAATAATGATCGAGACGCCAGTCTCTGTTTTGTTATACCTCAACGTCTCTACGCCAAATTTGTGGTATACTTTACGCTCTTTTTGAATACAGTAAACATGGTTGTCTGTTGATAACGTATGACGTACCGTTTTGCCACAATACATGAATTCGGCGTTGGCGTGGTCATAGACGTCTTAAATGTTAATGAGGCTTGATCGGCGTCGGCGTGATGACGACGCCAATCAAACAGTGCCCTCTGAGAGGCCATGCACTATTGTCAATAGTGCCTCCATGGAGGGCTCTATGTTACTGCGTTGTTGTTGAGGAGGCGACTATGGCATATTTGTGAACGTCACGTGACGTGATTTGGACCAATCGCGTGCAGGTTTTGTGCGTTGAGTTATAACAATTTGAGTTATCACACGATCGACGTATAACAGCCCCGATAGATCGCTTGCAGACCGCTTGTTGTAAGTGGCAGACAGGTCATCTACTGTTATAGCCTAGCAACGGGCTGTTACTGCGTAGCAACGGGCCGTTGCGAGTCAACGTCATACGCAAGCAGTCGTCAAGCAAGGGTGTCAATGCCGTAAAATCACACTGCACAGAAAAGCAGTTAAATACAAACAATATAAAGCAATGAAAATTCTGAATTATTTCTTGCTACTAGTTTGGCAAATGTTTAGTATTCTGTCTGCGAAATGTTCTGTCACTGTTGTCACTAAAATATTGCGAAGATAGCAGGAAATATTAAACGATCACCCGCACAACTTGTAAGATGGGCCATATTAAATAAAAATGTTTCAAGTGAAATAGATAAAAAGTAAAGTAAAACGGAACATATTCGCAAAACATTGGGTAATCACAACATTTTTAATCATTATTTGATCATTATTGCGTTGTAGAAGGATCAAGTTGAGCTGCAGGTTGATGACATTATAGATGACAAAGCGCACAGGTTAGCCAGAGTTATATCACATTGAATACTTTGTATGAAAAACAGTTTGATTTTTCAATAATAGCAAGTGCGCACAGAATTTTTCACAGGAGAATTGTTTCAGTCATTTGTTAGCTTTAGATTTCAATTCGTGCGCACGGGTTTTGTTCCCTAAATCTAGAATTGAAATCGGATTCAAGTTCTTTTCTCCCTTTGTTTCCTTTACCTTTCTCTTTTTCTCCACTGTTTAGTGCCCTTCCTTATCAATAATCCACGTTTTTTCATTATCTTTCGCAGTTTTCTTTCCATATTTTTTCTCCCCTTGTCGTTTTATTCTTCTCTGTCCTATCCATTTCCCTTTTCCCGTCCCAGGGGCCACACACCCTTAGTCCAGCTAGGGAATTTGGGGGAGCACTGTAAGCTCCCTCAGCGGATCCGGGCGGAGCCAGGCCGGCAAACTTTTGTGATGCATTTTGAGCTAAAAAAACAGCGCCCTTAGTGATACCAATTTATATTGCATACACCCTTAACAAAACTCCCTTCCCCCGCTTATTTTTGCTCAGTGCAAGCCGCGCCCACTAGGTCACGGTGAGGGATAGAAGCCCTTGTTGTGTGTGTGTGTGGCCGTCAGTATCGAAGAGGCAAAGCAGAAGGCCGAGTACGACATGATGCTGTCGTTGGCTGAACAGAAGAAAGCTTCAGTTCGCGAGGCGATTCAGATGATGCGCGAAGAGTTTCAGCGACTGGTTGCCAGGAACAACGCGCTCCCGCCCCACCTTGCACTCAGCCGCAAGGTATCATCTCTCACCACAGAATTCATCATCATTCGCGGCATCGTCATAATTTTGGACTTCAGGGTTTGAGTTGCACAAAAATAGCCGAGGGAGTCGTTATTTTGGCTGTGGAGTGCGCTCAGAATTGCGATGATGTAAATCGCATGTATGCTGTATGTGCAGTATGGGGCCTAAAACGATTGTTAGCACATTTCAGAAATTCACTTTGCTTAAGGCCACTGTTGAATGTTTTTTTCACTTGCTGGTGCTGTACTCTTATGATTACTTGTATTTTACGGCGTTGGTTCTACATAGAATACATAGTTTATTTCTTTTTAAAGGTCATCTTACTGATGGCCATTCTGTTTTTGACATGTTGTATGTGTTATCCGCGTTCTGCTTGTACTGTATGTTGCTGATAAATAAAGTTATTCATTCATTCATTCATTCATTGTTGACTGATGGCCAGGAATTTGTGATGGACTCGGAGATCAAAAAACATTTGCTGGCTCAGAAGGACGCAAAGATTGCGGCCGTCCAGAAGGAAATGGCTCACGAGGAGGCCAGACATGAGCACGCACTGGTGAAACTGCAATCACGGTCAGTATTGTCAGTTATTATGTTTTGTACTTTTGATGCTGTCACAATGTTTGATTATTTATAACGAGTCATTGACTTAAAAGTTTGAGGCAAAATAGCGGAAAGCAAAGATCGGAGTAAAGGTGAAGTTCGACCAGAATCTTGACCAGAGATCTGCTTCAGATTTAGTGGTTTTTTTGTTGATACTTTGCAGTGTGCAAATTTACTCACATATATCATTATCTCATGTCATATCGCATCACTTGCTACGGTGCCCCTCATCCGGCAACAAGGGTAATTGGATTGCGACCACCATCAAATTATCTAGAGTGTTTATTGACAAAAGAACTGCATATCCTTACTTGACTTATGCTGGTAATGCAAACTAGTGATATCCATTATTCGTAAATTATCAGCGATGCTTAAATCGATTGTGATGTGTTGCGGAACGGCACTGTTTAGGTACCGCGACTTAGTCGAGTGTCCGCTGATAACTTTGAAATCATTCAACAGCTCGCACACTGTATCCAGCTACCGGCTTGCCAAGCTATCAGACGGCTTCTTCAGAACCAAGACCTGGATGGGACGCAAGCACACTGAGCTCACGCCCAGCTTATCACAGCAGAACACCTTCGTAGATGGTGAGTAATTTCAAAAGTAAATATGTGTAGATTTGAAGGAAAAAGTAGATTTTCTGTTTTTAACTTAGTTCGGATTTGTGCTCCAGTTTTATTGCAGAGTGGCAGATACGGCAGGAAGTTACCAAACAGCATTGCACTTTAAAGTAGCGGCTTTGACTGGAATTAAACCAAAATTAAACAATTTAACAACTTGACCTACTAAAGCATTTAATTTTATAATTACATTATCTTTATTTTTGCAGCTGTTTAGTGAATCGCATTTTGTTCTCAAGATTTTTGTAAGTGTGCTATTTTTGTCAGTTTTTTGTAAGTTTAATTTTCGAACTGTGTAAATTTGGCTTAACGTGATAGTGTCCGAATACAGAGTCAGGCGTTGAGCAGAAGATGGAGCAAGAAGCTTTGGTTGCTGAACGGGACACTGGCAGCGCCAAACAACTGTCCACCAGCGTGCGAGGTTTCAAGGGAGAACGAATTATCAAAGCGCTCATGAAAGTTGAGGAGAAGAAAACCAAACGCATGTCTCAACAAGAACAGGTTGACTTTTTTACGAATTTTTTAGTTAATAGACAATTGCGCAATTTTGTGCATTTTTAGTAATTACAAGAGTATGCATTTATTGTATCACGTGAACATAATGATAGCTTTAACAATAATTTTATTTCTATACGCAAACAACGCTCGCAGAACAAAAGCAACACAAATTCGAAACTTATAAGCTAGCAAGCACAAAAACGCAAAACTGCAATAAACCACAAGATTTACAATCAGAAGAGTAAACGAGTCGTGCTGATGCTGAATTTCAGTGGAACGAGTTGAACAGTGAGAAGCCGAACCCGGAATATGACGACCCATTGGAGCTAGCGGCAATACAGGACGCCGCCGAGAGGATGGGCGACTACAAGCTAAAGACTGCACCAGACTATACCGTGCCTGATCACCTGCGCTTGAACACAGACAAGGCCAGAAACCGGCTTATTGCTGTTAAAGAGCAGGTCGGTTTTCTATGCATTTACTGAAACCACAAATTTGCCCATAGTAAGTAAGTAAATAAGTGAATAACAGAAACGATCAGTGTCCATGTAACATCAGCGTCACTGCGTGGGCATTGTACAGTTACAGAGGTGTAAAATGTGAGATGCGAAACAGATGAGTTTTCGAACGGGACCAGAAGACAGCTAGGAAAAACTTACTGCTTCTGCGGACGGCCTAATAGGTCGCAATGCGAGTCTTGCTTGTCAGTCTGTTTGACTGTCTGTGTTTTTTTGTCTTGTTTGGTCTCATAATTTAAAAACTAAAAAAACACATTAAAACTAGAATTGGTGTCCTTCAGATCAGTAGTAAACGGTGTGCTAATTTTTATTGCACAAGATCATTTGGTGGGTGGGCTTAGCAGCAGTTTTTGACTTTGCATCACAGTGTCCAACCTGCATGTAGTGCAACACCAGCGTAAGCAGCACTCAAAAAAGTAAGCTACGAAAAACAAATTATTTAAGAGAAAAGCATGCTAAATTATTACCCTAAGTTGAAATTCGATGTTCTGCTCCTTATTGTGATTATTTATGTATTGCGTGTTTTGCACATGTTTGTATATTTACATGTGGCCGTTGATTGGGAAATCTAACGGTATTCTGCCGTTGTTGAATGAATGAACTTTGTTAGTGTTGCAGCCAAAAGCCTGGATTGCACAATACGGTAAATGCATAGCTTATGCTATACGTAGCGATACAATATGGTGTAATAAAAAATTGAGATAATATTTCTTAATTATTACACAATGCGTGTATTCTGGTGCAGATTTACGTGATTAAACATGCCTTCAATGAGCGTCTGTTGGCGCTACGTGACAAGAAGCTTCAGATCATCTCTGACGTCAGCGAGCTTGTCGACCAACTGAAGCACGTGCAGTCGGTGCTCGACCCCCAGCTGTCGAAACCGCTGCCGTCCGTACCAACTATGCATCCGTGCGAAACTCCAGAGAAGTAGCTATTATCTCGCGTTACAGTACTGATAGATTCGTTATCTCCGCCAATGGAACAAAGTGAACATTGGAGGAGATTATGAGATTGGTCGTTCTGTCCGTGTGTCCGTCTGTGTGTCTGTGTACACGATGACTGGGCAGGAACTGTGGTTCCATCCTGTGAAAACTTCTACATTGGCGGAGATAATGCACTCTTATGAGCGTTTTCTAGTTATTATTATGTAGCTTGTATGCCATTGTTTTATGAACAAGTACCATCTCAAACCATAGGTGTAAAAAACGTTTTTTACGTTTTTATATTTTTACCACGTTTTTTTACGTTTTTTAACGTTCTTTTATTTTCTCAATGTTTTTTATATTTTTTTAAAAACGTACATTGCAATGCCTATCAAAAACTTTGAGAATCATTTTTGTAACCACAGAACGAATTAATAAGTCATAGTCATGGTAGTTTACTTAGTTAATTCAAATATACCAAATGTATAAAAAAAATTTTTGTTAGCATATTTGGCTAGTCCAGTACTATGGTCTTATGACCACATGATTAAGTTGAAATTAAATGAAGTTTTCTTTATTTAGACTATAGTTTTAGGTATACTGCACCTACAGTATTAGGCATTAGGCAAGAGGTTAAACAAATTATGGCCAACGTTTTTTATTCAACTTTTTTTAAACGTTTTTAAAAATATTTTTTCTATGTTTTTACATTTTTAACGTTCTTTTCTGGAACTTTTTTTACATCTATGTCTCAAACGTTACTTCAGACGTATCAGTTCGCCCAGTCCCTTACGTCAACTCAGCCTCCTACTCTTGGCGGGATAAGAAATGAGAAATGAGTACTTGCTTACGGGCTACGGGGTAAAGGCCTAGTGTAGCCGATTAGGGTGGTAATATGTCTGACTGTACCGCGGGTCTAATTAACTGTTGTTGCTGTGGTCATTGGATGGCTGTGCTGCGGTATCATTAACAATGTCAATCAGCTGCCACTTCTGAGATTGTAAAGCACTTCTTGACATGAATCTGACTCGTTTAGACTTATGCAGCACTGTATCGAGTAGCGGGCCTTTACTTTTACCTTCATGTTTATTGTGTATTTATTGCAGGAAATACGAGTGCAGCAAAGAAGCGTTGTTGAAGTTCAAGGAAGAGATGGATCAGAAGGAACACGGAGCGAATGCTATTGCTGCAGTGACGCAGCAGCAACAGCAGCAGTTTATGCAGAGCTTCGGAGCATTTGTTTCTGTACAGTCTGAGGTCAGCCCATAGTTAGATAGAAACTCGACCTTACAAGAACTGTTATGTGGGCTGCGTCTGCAGTATTGCTTTTGCTATTTTCTTTTGATTCTCGGCTGTTATTCAGAATAATTGTGTTCACAGGCTGAACGGTAGTTCAAGCCCTGTGTTAACGGCGACTTCTCTTTCTTATGGGAAAGCCAAAAATTCGACCACCCACAGAATCAAAACCCCTGATCTGATTGAGATAAAATTTGG
>Ga0056128_1007745_pt1 | contig 13559 bp, 7 predicted proteins | sample WorMetLIZISLAND2_FD_71113 | JGI IMG/M metagenome (GOLD analysis project Ga0056128, IMG submission 71113) | Marine gutless worms symbiont microbial communities from Max Planck institute for Marine Microbiology, Germany - Olavius geniculatus... ... | reverse complement strand
TTTTTTTTTTTTTTTCCAGAGGCATTATGTTTTCTTGTCATGCGTCTGCAAGTGCAAGTGTCATTGTTCGGCTAGCCGTGTTTGCACCACACTTGCATTTTTTTCTCAGTTTTGAGGCATTTGACTCTGAGGTGTTTGACTTTAAAAGGCTCTGTATTATTATTTTTAGTTAGTTATGTCACTGTCAGTCAAGTTGCAATTAGATGCCATATCTGTTGTCCCCAGCTGCATTGCCATGTTGGAGTTATAGCTGTCGCAGTGGATGGTCTAGTGATAACGTTGTACCAGTTTTTTTCTCTGACTAAATTCAAATACTTCAATGTTTCAATTGGCAGTGGCATTCTCACAAAATTTGCATTTGTATTGTAGCATTTTTGGCCACTGTTGCCTTTGAATGTGACAGTTTTTGTTAGTATTCTTTCTGTTTTTTTGGCCAAGAAATAGAATAAATGGTTTTCATTTTGTTGGCTATTCTAGGTTATAGGTTGATATTCTGCTTGAATTTATTCTCTTGATTTTATGAACTGTTGTGTACTGTGTTGCAGTACATTGTGTTTTATTGGACATTTTAAAAGATTTTTGTTTGTTTTGTGAAATTAGCTGATGGCAGGTAGTTACGTAACCACTACAGCTAACGGTGTTTGATTATAGTTGTTTTATGTATTTGATGTAAAATATCTTCCCTACACCGTGTTCAGAAAAAACGCACCCTTGCATTTTCTTTTATATCTTGATGAAAAATGTTTAGATTTTCACAAAATTTTCAGGGAATGTTTAGGAGGGAACTAGTATTACATCAGCGTAAAAGTTAGATATTTCTTGCTTTCGATGACATCATGCTGATGTTATATTTTTGTGTTTCTTAATTATGGGTTTTACTATTGAAGACAGACATTGATAAATGTTTGTGAGTCAGCAAGAGTTATGAAGCTGCAAGTTTGTGCAAGATGTTTCTGGACAATGGACACAGAATTGAATATTGATATAATGAAACTTTTAAATAAAAAATTGACATGTCCGGCAGTATCAAGCCGTTCAACTAATAGCAAGCGAGTGGTCATCCACGCAGTGACACAGTGCGCGAACGCCTGCCATTGCCAACATCAACAAGGTTGGAGATCTAGCACTCGGCTAAGAAGAAGATGAACCACGGAAACAGTTCATGATGGAAATTGCGTGACGGATTAGCATATTTTTGGGTTCAGTCATCACACTGATCAATTTGTGTGTTTTAACATTTTATCAAATGTCTCCAGTCAACGGTAAGATCCATAATTTACAAACAGAACAATATGATGTCAGCATATCGTCACTAGTAGCAAAGATTATTTAACTTTGATACTGTTTGAATACAAGTTTCCTCCTAAACATTCCCTGAAAATTTTGTGGAAATCTAAACATTTTCCATGATATGAAAGAAAACGTAAGGGTATGTTTTTTTTCTGAACACAGTGTATAGAAACCATTTGTTGTTTTTTGATCTTAAGTTGTTTTTGTTATCTATGGAAACTGTACTGTAAACACTGTACACTTTGTTTCTATTTGCTAAGATGAAGTAAGCAATTATTATAATTATGAATATTTTGTTACTAAATGAATGAATGAGTATTTTCTCCATATTGCTATACTATCATTTAGTATGTCATTAATCTGGGATAATCACATCTGAAATGACTGACATTGTGGTAATGCTGTCGTGTATTTATTACTTGATAATGTCTGCTTGTTTTTTTGATTTTCTGTTGAACGTTTAGGCCAATGTTGGTTTTTTATGCTTTCTTGTTTGCGAGTTAGATGTCCGTTCGGGGCAGACAGACTTACAGGAGGAGCGGGGCATACATTGTGCTAAGTGTGGGCGGGGGTCTGTATGTTGTCTAAAATGCCGTGTTTACCGGTTTTTTGGTGCATCTGCGTGCGTGCAGCCAACAGCGGCGTGGAGTTGCTTTGATTTGCTGCTAATTTCTGTTCGACGACTTTTTATCTCGAGCTTCATTCGTTTCATGTCTTGGTGCTTATATCAGACGAAACTTGCAGTAAGCAGCGCACTCACGCAGAGCTCAGCTAACTGTGAGCCAGGTTGAGCGGCTGAAAACCTGTCTAATGGCGTAAACTGCGATGCATCTAACAGTTCAGTTAATATGGCACATTTGCTGCGTGTATTTTGTGCTCAGTTTTGCGCCATATCAGTGGCATTAATGGTTATAATAGTAGTTAACATCCTATGTAGTGGTTAACGGGATGTGTCGGATAACTAAAGTTAATCGACGCCGGGTCCGGACACTGCTTGGATCATGGCTGACCGTCCGCAGACCGGTAATCCACCTTGGTGTGGAGCCACTCAGGTCAGCTCAGACTGACCGTCCCACCGTGGTTAGGCACAATGTGTGCCGGTGACAGCTGGGACATTATACAGGCAACCACGCGATACAATAGCCTTGTATCCGAAGTCTCGCACTGTAAACTGGTGTCTGGCTGAGGGCTAAGGAAACGGAGATTAACGCCGCCCTATGGGTCTTATGCTCGCTCTGACACTTGGCCTGCTATAGGACAACTGCGTTGGTCGGACAAACATTTTACGTTCACTATAGACACTTTTTCTGTCCTTGTGTCTTAGCTTTTACATTGCTTGCATTAGTTGAATTTTTTTATGAGTTTGTTGCATACTTGCTTGGATAGACCTGTACTTTATGCAGTGTCGGATTTAGCACTAGGCCACCGACACTGCATTTTAGGATCCCGGATTCGTTAAATGGTTGTCACTGAACTGATTGGCATTCTGTAACTGCTGCCATGCATATCTCGCGCTACAAATTAGCCAAATTAGCAACGTGTTTTAGAGACTTCAAATTTTTTTGCCATTGCTTGAAATTCCCTCTTGCCTCCAAGGCTCCAAGTTCAGCACAAACCGTTCGGCGGCCGGGTTCCGCTCGGACCTGCTGGGCGAGCGTATGGCGCTCCCCCCAGCCTTTTAGCTGGTTGAAGGGTGCGCCCCCAGGAAGGGACGAAGACGAAAGTGAAAGGTAGCGTAAGGGTGTTGCCGTACGACGGAAAGGATAGGAAAGCGGAGGAAAGAAGAAGGCACAGAGTCTGTTATCCAGTCCAGTGTAGGATTCCAAAAACCGTAATCCGGCACTGACTTAGTGCGTCATTTGCATAAAAATTGTACACAGCGGCTTTGCGTTACGTGGGTCGCGTGCCTTGCGATGGCTGTTAACGTGCAAGCGTTAATCCGCCGTTGCACAGCCAAGCAGTGCATTAGCGCGCGCAAAGAACTAACGAAATCGGCGAGCGTAGGATCAAATTCAAATAAAGTTAGGCCGGAGGTGTGTGCTGAACAGATGGCATCGATGTGAAAAATATATGTCGTCTTAGGCCCGAACTCCACGTGCTCCAATTTGTTGTACTGCATACTACGTCATGTCCCCCAAAAAACTAACTAAACCTTGCATTATTGTGCGTTGCATTGTCTTTGCCAAACTGTGACCGATTTTCGAAATTCTTTCACTGGTAGACTTGGAAGAAAATTTGCTACAAAACTGTCATAAAACGCATATTTTAATTGTTTTAAGTTTGTTAACTGAAGTAAATTTGCTACAAATTTCATTCATGTTGATCAGCATTTGAGTGGTCAATTTCTTGTAATACATTGCCGTGCATCGGTTTATCAGGTAGTGTAGCGACACTTGCTAGATGGTGTGGAAACTGTAATAACGGTTTTGTGGCAAATTTTCTCGCAAGTCTGTCGGTGAAAGCATTTTGAAAATCGGCAAAGATATGATGAATAATTCAAGGCTTAGTTTATTGGTACATGGTGTATACTGAAAATCCACCACCAGTTATACAACATACGAAAAATTGAAGGCCATAAAACAAATTCTCAGAACTTGTCCAGATGCTGTACAGCTTGTGGTACGACTTCAACGACTTGTTGTTGTCCAACAATTTTACAACAAATCGACGTAATGGAGTTTGATCCCTAGTCTATGCGGTTTAGAGATGCCTAAACTATGTTTACTTTTTTGACCTTAGAAACACATTAAAACAATATTCTTTTTTCGCTTCGCGGTCGGTTTTCTTATCAGTATCTCTGCTTTTCTACTGCGTAACTTTTTCTAACTCTAACCTATTTTGTCACCCGCCATACTTTCGTCCACTTAGCGCAAGTCTTGCTGGTGTTGATGCCTGAAAAATGTAAACCGCGCTGAAAATGGTGGTATGGGCGAATCGTCCCGGTGGTTAAACGCCAGTAACATAACCGGTGCGATTACGTGTTTTTTAACGCTGCTTCTTTATTGTTCACGTGTTTGCTGAGCGCCAGCTATTTATTTGTTTGTCATTTCAAATCATTTGCGTAAAATCTGTAAGCATGCTCTTTGCGTCGTGTGTTTTCCTGTCACGTCGCGCCACAGTCCAACGTAACAGTTAGTTCTTCTGTATCAAATTGCTGTGATTGTACCAGTTAGAACGAAATCGTGACATATTCGGACGGACTGTTCTGCGCGTCACGTGCATCTCGGTTCAGTGCCTTGTGTTCCCGGTGAACTGAAAAATCTTACATCTTATTGTCTGGTTATCATTTTTATGAGCATCATGCAGGGTGGCCCAAAAAAGTAAGCTATTGCACTTTGACCGTATCTTCAATAAATATTGACCATTTTTCACAGTTTTTGCACCAGTAGACTCTGTAAGAAATTTGCTACTCGGTGGCATGCACACCACGTCTATTGTGTCGCTACTTTACCTTGTAAAACAAATATCCCAAAACCAACGATTTCTGCAAATCGGCAGAAGGTCTGATGGTAAATTTTCAAAATATTTAACGGAAATGTTAAATATAAGTTAAAGTTAGTGTAAGGAACAATAGAGGACATATTGAACATTTTGTCGAATAATATGAACCGTTTTTGCATAAATTTTCGATGTAAATTAATGCTGGTTGGCGGCTGCAATTTTGCTCAGTTAACTGCATAAGCATTGCATTTTGATCGTGCAGCCCTACAAGCCGTGCAAATTTGCTGAAAGATGAAAACTTACTCTGTAGCTATATGTAAACATTTTTGGCACTTAGTATAATTCATATTCAACACTTTATTTAAATACATTAAAAATTACCATTATACCTTCTTGCCCATTTGTAAATATTGCTAGTTTTTTTTGATATTTATGTTTTACAAGGTAGTGTAGCAACATAACAAGTGTGGTGTGCATGCCACTAAGTAGCAAATTTTTTACAGAGTTCACTGGTAAAAAATTGTGAAAAATGGTCAATTGCGCTAAATGGACATTATTTAGCAAAGATATGGACAAAGTACAATAGCTTACTTTTTTGGGTCACCCTGTATTCTGGGAAATAGGTTCGAAAAGACTGGGGTTTTTAGGGGTTTTGGCAGAAGTTTTTAAAAGCCTCAAAAGTACGGTCTTACTTACCTTTGTATACTGGAACAGAAAACCTTTAAAAACTTTTAAAAATCGTTAAACAGGTAAAAACTTAATAACTGTTTCCAGAAACGTATGTTTTCTCCAGCCTTGTTTTATGTGTCTGCACGCCGTGTTGTATTTGCGTATCTCGTGATGTCGTATGATATTTGTCAGGTTTGTCGATTCTCTGTTTAACTATTGTCATGCAGTGCCAATGATGATGCATAGCAGGCTATTTTAGAGTGTGTAATTATTACACAGTTTGTGTATTATGGAACTCATATTGTGCAACATTAAATCACGACTAGGGTGTCTTTGAAATATTACCCTGTTGTTCACAAAGAAATGGCAAGTCGTCAAAAATAGCAATTTTTCTAGATGTATTTTTTCAAACCCATCAGTGCACCAACCCGTTTTCGGTACCACGCTGGGGGAACTTACGACGCTCCCGAGACCTTTTTTTGGCTGGAGAGGGTGACACCCATTCCTTTTTCTCTCGATGTCTTTAGCATCGCGCTTCCTACCGAGAGACCTATTGTCGCTACGTTTGTGTGTCTTTAAAAATTCTTTGGAATAGTCTGGTGCTAATGATGTTGTTTCGATGTCATTTACCGTATCTTTGTTAACGGACTAAGACCATTTTCGCTGTTTTGGCATCTACAAAGTGCGTCAAATTTTTGGGCCGACCGCCGAGCTGTGAGTTTAAGGTCGGTTCTTTGTCATGATTGTCGTGCGTTCGTCTGTCCGTCATGGATGTACTGTGGCTAAACAGTGCAAGATAGGGCCTAGGTTGCTATTAATTACTTATAGGAAGTCGCATACTGGTTTTCAAATGACATATAAATCGATGGCCTTGGAGGGTCATAACGCACTATGGAATGGAATGTTTCAAGCTAGAAGTGGCCATATCTCGGAAACGGTGCGAGATAGGGTCAAGGTCACTATTAATCACTAATAGGAAGTGGCATACGCTCTTTCAGATGACATAGAAAAACATCGACCTTGGATGACTTTTTAGGTCAGTGACAGCCAGTACGGTCTGCCTCACCCTAGCGACAGCTGGGCTTCTTGTTCTCTTTCTCTTCTAAATACTTGACACTCAATCAGCTAGACTTTGCATTCGAGTTGAGGCGTTTGAGGTTGGGTGGTAAGTTTTCGCCATCTCCAAGTAAGTAAGCAAGTTTTATTATTTTAATAGCGATATTGCCGATAGATTAGACAGACATTCAGTGTTAAAATGTGCGGTGCAAAATGTGAAACAGAAATAAGCAATACATTACCGGGTATATAGAGACCGTAGTACGCAGTGTAATATTCAGTATATGTGTGTTGAAAAATAAACACTGTTTAGTCTGCGAATTGGCGTGATGGATTAATGCCTTAGACTGGCGTGATCAATTTTGCTATCTTTTTATACGTCCTTTGACGTGAGTAACCTTTGTCACACTGTTGTTATATTATGTACAAATGCAAATCATTTGTATAAATCTTCACAGCATTCAGCGTGATAAACACACGTTGAAGATAGTTCGTGGTTACATCTACACCCAACTAGGGATGGCAAACGCCATTGTACGGAGCGTCATCAGCCATATGGGATCAATCAATGTCACTTATTAAGCACCCCACTCGTGTGACCGCGCTCCGCCTTAAGCCCAGCTGTTCGATTCATTTTCCCCTGAGGGATGGAAGGTTATAGGCCTATGTCGTCGAAATAGTTGAGCGGTTCGCAAACAGTCACCCATCCATCTAAATACTAACCGGGGCGCCTGTATATAGTGAGTGGCGTTGAGTCTGAGACTGATGTTAGGAGCAGCAGAATCTGAACGCAGTCAGTTGATGCAGTTGCAGCTGCTGACGATACGCGAGCAGCTTGCAGAGATGCGCTTTCGATTCTGAATTAGTCATTTGACTGTCTATATGCGAAGTCAAAGTCGTCACGATCTGCGCATTACGATATCGTCGTCTACGGTGAGCTTCATAGCCGTTTGTTTAGGCCTCATTCTGTTAAATAATGTCACTTAAACTATAGTGACTATCTGCAGCACATAACCAGGCAGGCCAATTAATATGTAATTCAACACAACGTCAACTTAGATATCTGTTACTCCTAAAGCATAAATGTAATAAACGCTAGGGAAATGAATTGTGAAAAACAAAACGCTTTGTAAACATTAAATAAAAATTGATCTTTTTTACTTAACAGTTGACTAAACTAATTGCTTCGACATGCAGCTTTTCTTATTCATTAGATTTTTATCATATGCAGAATTAAGTAACAAAATGTGTTACATTCAATAATATATTTTTTACCATTCTTAGACTTTTTGGTATACAATTATTTTAAATCTATGATTTTTGTATTAACCGTTTAATGATATTAACAAATAGGTTGAACAGATATTTTTAAAAACGTTAAAGTACGTTTTTGTTAAAAAACAATCCTTATAAACTTTTAAAATACAGCTGGGGTCACAAGTGACGCACGGCCTTCTGTGAAACCAGTCGTTTTTTTTATCTATTTTGCACAAAACTGTTTAGTAAACTTACACCAGTAATAACTGCCCGACATGCCGCCGTCTTGAGGTAAAAAAAGTTATGGCTGTTTGCCATATAAACAGGTTTCTAATAAAAGAGTATTAATGCTGATTTCATACCGTCATGTTACTCACAAAAATTGCAATGAAATGGCAATGGAAAGGTGCCACGACCACGCTGTAATTGTGCCGCTGTACTGTGTGAAGTACTCAAATGTTTGCGTGATCTGTCGCTTAGCCACTGTCTGCATGCTGAAATATGAACTGCCCGAAACCTGTGGAATTGTGGCAGACAGCAACTATAGTGAAAGAAGCAATTTAGGCTCCATCGATTTTAACTGCAGTGTAGACGAATTTCGCACTAGGCCCTACTGTAGTTTTGTGCATTTTCAATTAGCGATCGACTGAATGGACGAGTGTTATTCTAACACGAAATTCTGCTGAAATATCTTTATTCATTGTCTTAGCAGATGCCAGATGTCCACAGTCGGTCGTCTTGCAAATTTTTTTACAGCAGTTAAAGTAAATAGCTGTATGAGCCTGTATCTCATTGAATCGAATACAGATGACATCGTTTAGCAACTGTTTTAGTGGCTGAATATGATCACAGCGATTTGTTTCTTTTTCAAAGAATGCACATATCCTCGGTGTTGAGTAATGTCATCTCTTTAAATAGACAATTTAAACTGAAATGATAGTGAAAATGACGCGTAGGCCCACATTTAATTACAGTAGATCTACAATGTTAAACGTAAGCTTACTGCATTATTACGTACCGGCATGCAAGAATAACTGCATAATTATTGTGCTTTTTTACTCGTGGCCTTTACATTTTTTCTCCGCTTCAAGCGTTCTGCCGGACTTTCTCAAAAGCATCACATACCCTCTGTCTACTTTTAAACGCCAGTTCAAAACATTTCTCTTTTTCGTTCTACTATATAGCATTCCGAGCGCGTTCGACGTTATTTTTACAGATAACGCGATGTAAATTACCTATTTACTTAATTATTTTCTTTTTTTTCTCTCTCTGTGAGCATTTGTGCCGTATTGCTGTTAAACATTGCTAGTCGTATTAAATAGGGCTATTGAGTAATGTCGGTGATGTTAGATTGTTATCAGTTCAAAGGTAATTCGAGGACAAGTGAATACAAGACAGAGATGAGCGGCTTCGTTGTACTGATGCTAAGCGTGGCGGCGGTCATTGCTCTAATGACTGGATCGTCTTCTTACGTCAACGCAAACTTCTACGGCAAACGAGGTGACATTCGCTGCATAACTTCACAGCCAACTTTTGATCATTTCATGTCTACGCCTCCGATACACGACTCGGCGGAAAAAAGATATTTTACGTCACCGTCGGTGAAATTGAATGTGTCCGTGCGTCTACCTTCACTTCGTTTAAAACTTGTTATTTTACGACGGTATCAAACTATCGTCTGCATTCGATTAGTTAACAAAACTCTATTGCAATGCAACTATGGTCTATAGAAGGCCTATCTGATTTCCATATATCTGCAACCATTCGACTCAATTCGCATAGCTTTACCAGCCAAAAGCCGATTATACTTTTCGGTTTGTTTATTCGGCGTAGCAGATGGCTTAGTGTCTTAGCGGTAGTTCGCCGTGTATCTATTACAACAGACGGCTTAAGGTGAACGTCTGTTTACTCGTCCCCGCCAGAAGCAAATATTGCAATGATGTGTATAAAAATACGTCGACGGAAACTGGACCGATTTAGACGAAAAAGATTTTTAAGAACTATTGACTGTAAACAGTGTGAAAAGTTTTGGACAAAGTTACTTTAGTATCTGCGTATATATGGCGTGTGGCCATGACCATACTTTTTCAAACGTGTTAAGACCATAGTCTAAATGGCTTTGTCCAGAGTACTTGCTATGTGGTAAGTGGCTGAGAACTGTTTCTGTATCCGGTGTTTATTATTTGGTCACGTTTCGTGATTCTGCGATTGCTGCCACGTGCTGGAGCAGATCGTTGTAGGCCTACGACGTACATTGAGAACCAGCGCAAACAGCGCGAACAGTGACTCGTGACTGACAGCTGGCTTTAAGACCTCGCACGAGCTGTCGCTCACACGTTCGTCAAGGTTCAATCAACGTGACGTTCTCACGTCGCCATGCTACGAGTATAAGACCAGCCAGCCTGTTCTTGCGATCATTAGCGCGGGAAGAGCAGCGAGAAAACCATTACTTTTGCCCTCAATTTTGGCCTGTCGGGAAAATTCTTTTTGTCGGAAAATTTTTGTCCAAAAATACAATAACTGTGACTGAGACTTACTTATTTTTTGGTGGGGGAAAAAGAGGAAAATTTAGTGACAGCATTGAAATTATGAACACATCGTCTCTTTTGTTGGAATTTGCAAAAATTGCAACTTGTTGTTTATCCTCGAATTTTTTAACCCATGATGCCGCTGCTTGGTCTGCCCCCTAGTGTTTATCACCCCTTGAACTTTTGCGCCAAGTCTCTTTCCGCACACCTCCATAATCTCTTCTTTTCTCTTTTTCGCGTCGCTTTTTTATACCTTTTTCTTTTGTGTCGTTTTTTGGCGAGCTTTTTTCAAAATTTAATTAGAAAAGCCTGGCGCGAATTTCTAGTCGCTGTCGATTTGTGGATTTTGGGACATTCACGGGTTTGAAAAAGCATTTGAAAGAAAGCCAGCCAGAGCAGGAGATGGTTCAAGTTAGGTTCTAATGAAATCATACCAACGTTTCACGTCAAAGGGCTAAACCGCCATTTTTGTAACGGTAACTTTCGTCAAGAACCCTTGAGTCAAAGTCAAAGTCAACTTTGCTTTAAGGTAGTTTTACGGCCGTGTCACTCCACTCTGCCGTTGCAGTGTCTGTACGAATGTAGTGTTATGTAGCAGACTGTCCCGAGCACGTATAGGCTACAGATAGTAAAAGCACCTGTACTTGCACACAATAAGCTCCTTAAATTCGTCATTGCGTCACATCGTACGCATTGACCACATGTCATTAGCGTTTGACTTTAAACCACATTTGTGTTTGTGTTATTTTTAACATTTATGTTAATATTTAGCTCACTGTTTTAATAAAAGCGTGGGATTCGGTCCATGATGTTTTGTTGCATCAATAACTCTGACCGAAAAATAGAGAAACTGTCATGTAGCACCCTAATAACCACCTAGATAGCCTACCACTGCCACTTAGACCATTAGATGTACAAACACTTCGTCATCAACCGCTAATTTGCTGATCATTAATGACTAAAACTATACGCAGCGTTTTGTCCCTAACCCATTAACCCTATTCTACTAACGTTGCCAGTACTGTTGAGATGAGTTTTGCCGGTAAAAGATAACCTCTTTCTATATGTTTTGACGTGACCGTTTAAAACTAATCTAATCAATTAAAACTAATCAGATTATTCACTAACTCTATTTAAATTTTAAACTGAAAGCTTGATATCTGTTCACTATTGCCAGTGCCGAAGCTACGGTAGTAATCGAGTCTTTATGTTATTATTGTTATTAGGCGGAATCGCTTCTTGCAACGCGAGCGGTTCCGTTTATTGCGTCACATTTTTTGTACTTGTCTGTCTGTCTGTCACATTCATACCCTTTGCTTAAACAGCTTGACGGGTTCAGATAGGCCCTACAGTTACGGATACTCAGGTATACTTACTCAGGTACACTTATGGAGTCCAGTCGCACACTGTGTTAGATAGGTGTGTTTCTAGTCCCCCAGGCAAAGGGGAGATTTGATGTCAAACCCTCAACCAAAGCATGCAATTGCAAATTGCTGCTGCTACCTGGCGAAAAGAGCGATTTCGCCTTTTACAAAATTACTTTGTTTTTTTTTATTATTATCGTCTCATTCGTCGTCGTTGTAACAAGCTTTCTCGAATGTTTTTCCATGTACGACTTACCAGTAAAGAGGTAGTTGGTATGTGACAGAGCGAATTGTGTGGTTGACGTCAAAGTTGACCCCGGCTGACCCAGTTTGACCCTGTTTGACTTTTGTGACGTGACGGGCAGTCTATCAAATATTCACACGTCAGTACTTCACACTACCCACCATGTGACACGAATACTTTACGTCACCTTGCGATTTGGACTGCGTGTTGTTGACTCAATGTCTAGCTGTGGGTGAACTTATTAGAACTTGAGGACACAAAAATAGGCCAGAAAATTTTTGTCATAACTTCATCTTAAACGTCGAGCGATCTGTAGAAAAAACTTTTTTCTGACAGTATATATGCACACAAAGTGCTGATTAAAGATCGCCGCACGATGCATGTGATTGATACGCTTTGCTACACTACCTTGTAAAATATTGATCGCGTAGTCTAGTACAGTCTCCGCGACTGAGTCGCACATAAAGTCATCCGCAGTGTTTCAGTCACAGCCTTAGACGGAGCGACGACTTACGATTTAAGACAAAGCTGCGACTAAAGACGACTTAAGACGGGGCTACGTTTTGAAGACTTGAGACGGAGCTATTCATGCTATCATGTCAGAACCACCACGATGCAGGTTCGATCCAATCACCACGCAGTCACGTGATAAAAAAAAGTCGTCAAAGTAAAACTTTCATAAACTTCATCTGTTAATTAAAACCCGTTTGTCAACAAAACGCATGTTGCCAAATGCCAATGGACTCCGTTTTGGGGCAACATATTATAGAACTTATGTGGATATTCGTTGGAACTGCTGAAAAAAACTAATGAACACTAAAACAAATATGCATATTTATAAATGTCGCTAGTTTTTGTTCTTTTGGATAAGTCAAAGTCAAAGTCAAAGCTAAGTGATTTGTAGAAGTCAAGTATCACTGTCAGTTGAAGCAGCTGCACGACAGGGTAGCAGTGCAATGCAGACGTGTTGCTTGACAACGTTACAGATTATCTCCTAAACACCGACTGACTTTTGATGTGGCAAGCGCTTTAATCACAACGATGAACATCTTCAGGACCTTTTGGAAATACGCTGGAAATCATTTCTGAATGTCGCAACAAGGATACTAGCAACATTTCAATGTCATATACGTCATATAGGGGGCCTACGCAAATGCTGGGAGCGCGTTTCATTAGAATTTCTTAATCAAATGGAGTATCACGATGATTTGCGCCAAAAGTGGAATTTACATGTAATTTTTTAAAACTAGTGTGTATGTAAATAATAAAAAAACGATTTTCCAGGAATGGTATGTGAATGACTAGACTACACACAACGACTAAGTAAAACACCAACAATCAAAAATTTGTCACAGACAACATTTTCACCTTCATGACGAGCAACGCTTCGCAGACATTTCACAAGCAGCAGTCGGAAATCATTAGCCTACGCATATACATAGACAAATATGGCATCGGTCATCTTATTCTTCGTTGCTGCAGCTGCTGTAGCTTCTCTTGATCTGATAACCTACGCAACTTCCTTACTGTCGACATGATTATATTCGCGTAAAATTAGCCGCCGTTGCATCACGTAGGTTATACAGGATAGTCCAAAAAACGGACCCCCAGTTTTTTTGGGATAACTTCGGTAATTCAGCACCGATTTTAACCATTCTTTCACTGTTACAAGCAGAAATTTATGGCGCGTAAACGTGAAGTTCTTCCACC
>Ga0056128_1007744_pt1 | contig 13559 bp, 6 predicted proteins | sample WorMetLIZISLAND2_FD_71113 | JGI IMG/M metagenome (GOLD analysis project Ga0056128, IMG submission 71113) | Marine gutless worms symbiont microbial communities from Max Planck institute for Marine Microbiology, Germany - Olavius geniculatus... ... | reverse complement strand
GCGGCTTGATTACGCCAACTCTGTTTTGGTCGGCGTAACGACGAAAAACGTCGCTCGTCTGCAGCGCGCACAGAACGCCGTCGCCCGGGTAGTCGCCTGGGGCACCAATCGACAGTCGACTAGCTCATCTGCTCTGCTCAAACATTACCACTGGCTTCCAATTCACCAGCGCATCCAATTCAAGATCGCCTGCATTACATACAAGACCATCCACACTACTCAGCCTGTTTATCTGAATTCTGTTCTTGAACGTTACATTCCATCTCCTACATTGCGTTCATCTGACACTAATCTGTTGTCTGTGCCTCGTGTCCGTACATGTTTTGGCTCTAGAAGTTTTTCTGTAGCTGCCCCTACTATTTGGAATTCTCTTCCTTTGATATCCGCAATAGCTGTTCAATAGCTTCCTTCCGTCGTAAACTCAAAACATTCTATTTTTCAACGTCTAGCCATGTCTAGTGGCCCGCCTCACTCCTTACCTCAGCGCCTCAGATTCAGTGAATTTCTCGCTGACATCGTGCGCTTTATAAATTAAATTAAATTTAAATTAATTTACTTACTTACTTACTTACTGGGCTGCGAGACACATTTGAAAAACGAATTGCGCCGAAATCACACAGAATAAACCAGGAAAACCTGCACATAAATTTTTCAGCATTAAAGGTAAATCTCAACGGTCCAAGTCTCAGCTCTTTAGGTTCAAGGAGGTTTGCGCACGAAGGCATCAAATACGGGTACCCTCAAAAAGTCGTCATTTTACCGCTGTTGGTTCATACATGCCCCGCCCGCTGTCGCGCGTTCCCTTTGCGTTTTTTTTCACCCAGCTAGACATACAATTTTTCCTTTTTATCTATACTAATGTTTGCAGTTTCGTCATGCTAATGCCGCTAAATTGGATAGAAAAGTGAACACTAAGTTTACATACTTCATTTGCTTTACGATGGTACTTTTTCCACATTCTCCTCCACCTGTAAAACCAGAATTAATAATCACGTGGTCACGTCGCGATATATCCTATATACAGAAATAGCTTAGTTGCATTATATTTTTGACTTTTTGACGGCAAACGTCAATGTCGCCTAGAGATAAAGGTCATAATTGTCCGAATGTTTAAATAGCAGTAAATATCTTCCTTTCATTTTGGCCAAAGATTTAATATACGCTGTGTCCGGTAAAAAAACTAATCCCCTAGAGAGCGTGCAATGCAAATGTCAAATCTGGATGAATCTGAATAAAGTTTCGTACACTTAATCGCCAATAAATTCCTAAAATGACTGCCAAATTTCATTGAAAAATATTATTTCCTAGCGAAATTATTAATTGTTGAATATCGATAACAAAAGATCTCCGTTACCAATATGACGTTACACAAGTAAACCGCTCTGTTACTGTACACTTGCGTAACTCCAACTAAAGGGAATTAAGTGTACGAAACTTTGTTCAGATTCATTTAGATTTATTATTTTTATTGCCCGATGTCTAGGGATTAGTTAGTTTTTCATTGGACACAGTGTATACAGCGTAAAATTAGTACGAAAATAATGTAATAAATAAACACAAATAACAAAAAAACAAGATCATTGCACAAGCTTGAGTACTGCCCGCGAGTAACCACAGTATTATGCACACAAAAACCCATGTGACCTTGATCTTTGATGTATGACCTTGATATTCTGGCGGTTGTCAAGGTATGTGTTCATGCAAAATTTTATCGAGCTGTGTTCAACGGTTTATGATTCACGGTTCATGCTTACATAAAACTTGGCGACGATGCTTGAAACAGCCTCGCGAAAGCAAACGCTTTTTCGAACATAAAAACCACCTAAAATGCATGTAGCGGGTACACGTATCATTAATTTCACTGCACAAATTCATGATGCACTGAATATGCAAAGAAACCAAAGGACGACGTTTGGCATTTTGGGCGAATGGCACCTTTCAACTCCCCTAAATCCGCCTATGCTAAAAAATGGTCGTTAAACGTCATACCGAGCAGCAGAAGTTTGACTTCCCTGGCGGCTCTCTCCCCGTCAGCTCGAAGTTCTTTCTCGATCTGTTTCGACCTGCTCGCCGCCGACCTGTCTTCCGTGCTGCCGACGCAGCCCATCACCGTCGCGATGAATTGAGCGAAATGTTCTCGCCGATTTGTCTCTCAAAATGTCTCTTTGCTTCGCCGCCAGCCACGAACCACTAAACCTGTCTGTAACGTAATGGGAGAAATTTAATAAAGGAACCAAAAGCCGCCAAATTTTTTGTCGTAAGTGCAACAGTTACTGACGTTGGCGAAACTGTAGCTAATTAACATTCGTATTACAATATAGTTTGAGCGAATTATCCGTACACTTTGACGGACAGATTTTTGCTTAGTTATATTGTACGACTACAGTATTTGATTTGACCAGATTTTTTTTCATCCAAGTAAAAGTCTGCTAAGTACAGTATCGGTTGCGAATTGCAAACCTTTAGTTCTTTCAGATGTAACAAGCAACGTGATTCGAATTTCTATAGAACGTATCGTTTGTCTAGTGAATATCGTCAACCGAGTGAGTCAGCCAAGTACGTCATGCACAATGTTTCTGCTGCTTTCTGTTGCTTTCGGCGGATGGCGACGTCGAATTAGCGCGCGGCAGAAGAATGTCCAGCAAGGTACGAGAGAAAAACTGTAGGCCTATGGTGACCGAAGCACGAACGCAACTGGTCGAGTAATCGATGCAGACGCCAGCCAGACTGCAGCCAGACTGATTGTATGGTAGCCAATCATCACCATTATTCCACTAGAGCCTATCAGCGTCATGAGATTTAACGTAATGTAATTGCACGCGGCGGTAGGGAACGCGAAACTCCGAAACATGCCACAAACTAAAAATAAAAAGGAAACAAAATTTTAACATTGTTCGGAATGTCGGAATGTCAAGTGCCGTCGACCTTGTCAGTAACAAGAACGACGGAAGATCGACGAAACAGCAATGCTTTTAGTTCACGCCGAAATGTATAAGAGGTGCTGCGTTCCACCACCGAGCGGCTGCGACGGGAAAGATTCGGTCTGCAAGTGACAGTGCAGTGTCGTGTCACAGGAAACAAGTGATTTGAGAAAAGCTCATGAGACGCGCGACAGCCTTAGTAGTTACTGTTCGCAAGTTGTCTTGATTTATTTCCAACCATTTCGTTTCAATTCATTTTTGAATCGCAGCTGAAAATTAAAAAAAACACATTAAAAATCTATTTTTGGGTTCATGGTCACTCAAGGTCATCGATGTTGGCACCGCTAAAAAAAATCGTCACCAGTGCTTGTTATGATAAGCAGCATGTCTGTACCTATCTGCAACCCAACCAGGCTGAGTTGGTTAACTGGCACTCCCGACAATACTCAGTTACAGGAGTCAAACGATGAGAGTAGGGATTTCGCGAATCCCGGGATCCCGGCCGTTTTCGCCAGTCCCGGAATCCCAATCTCGGGATTTCCTTATTACAAAAATTATTCATTAAAATCGCAGTTTTTTGAGCGTTAGATGATATAAGTAACAATTCTAGAGGTCCCATAAATAAAATATTTTATGCACGTTAAAGTATAGTTACTTTTTGCTGTGCACTGTAGGCCTAATTTGTATTTTGATAGTCACAGTCACTCCCTATATACCGTTCCGACAAACTTTCCGTACGAGTCCACCACATCTTATGCATGAAATAAGTTTATTGTAGATATGAAAATAACGACCAATATGCAAGCTTAATCTCAAACGGGATCCCGGAATTACAAATTTCTCAATCCCGGGATTGGTGTAGTTGACAAAACGAATACCACTACAGGGTACGCGCAGAAATAACGCATGTGACAGCGATCGATCACTCGATCAGCTTGTATAGGACGATGCTACTTGGTATAAACTAGACTTTGAAGTAGCCTAAATGCCATTTTGAGAAGTTGGCCTAGCCTATGCCTAGCCTATGCTAAAAATATTTTGGCGTGGTGTGATCGACAAGTGATTCGGGCACCCTCGATCCATATCATAAACCGGACTGCCACCAAAATGCAAACGGTTTGGTCCCATTATCATTAGGCCATCTCCATTTCTACAAAATTTTCACACTCGACTTTTATGCAAAATCTGAAAAAAAATATATTTAATGCGGCGAATGGACATTAGAATAATTTGTATTTTGTGCTGTATGTACAGTTATATTACAGATCCGAGGCTAAAGAAATGATCCGAAACCCGTTTAAAATGTTTTAATGACAACCTTTCTACACGATAACATGCGTATTTTAACAATGATCAATGCTCAATTTTAACGGATATTAACGATTAATTACTTGTTAATTTTTGAAAAGTTAACTAATAAAAATTATAAGTTTTATACGAGCTCTAACAACAATAATTCATATTCGCGAGTTTTTTAATGTTCCGTTTGTACGTCTCGTCTGTTATCCTATTGTCTAGATTAGTAGGAGGAGTCCATGGCTGAAGGCATTCCGTGGCTTGTGTAGGCCTGTACGATGGCGTCATTTTTAGTGCTACTACATTCTGGTAACATGTTTTTGTTTCACCGTCAGAGGCACCAAAGCTTGGTCCAGTGTCAGGCACCTGCGCAAATGCAGTTGATTGATTGGCAGGCGACAAACCTACGCGATTACAATTACAATTAAAAATATCGTTCATTTATTGACGGTGATGTGTAGGCCTACATAAAACTTCAGCATATAGACGACTATACAGCAGCACAGTCTGAAATCCGCAGAAAGCTATAACTTTGCGGTCGTTAATATGTAAGCTATATAGTGCCTAAAGCTAAATTGCAGATATCTGCAGATCTGCAAAGACTGCAAACCTCAGACCGTGTGCGTTTCTCCTAAAATGTTTTAAAATAACATTTTGCATTATGTTTAGGCCGAGAAATATAACCAGGTGCAACGCCAGACATCGCAGCATTGGCGCGCATCTGCCCGAATCAATCAATGAAAGCAGCTGAGTGTAATTATTATGACAGGTCGACTGGAAATGACTCACTTAGCGTGTCATCGCTTCATCACGATCGCTGCACTCGGGCACCGGCATCAACGACGACTGACATGGTTAGGCCTACTGTAAACATCAATTTTGTATTTAATTAGCTGCGCGTAAAACAAGCAAAGTTCAGTATAATTAACAGCTGCACAGCACAGAACTGCAATATTTTTCATTCGTTGACTGTTTAATTTCGCTGTGAAATGTGTCTTAGTTTGGACGTACGCGGCACGATGCACTCAGCTTCACAAAAACACGCTGCTGGGATCGTCGATATTCAGTTCCGTGTAGCAGTAGACAGGTCGAGACAGTGAAGATAAGTTAGTTCACACGACATGATTGATTATCTAACAATTTTCGACAGTTTCCATCTGAATTTAACACTTAACAGTAACATTACTACTGCCCGCGGAAACGCGGTAGTAGGCTATTGTTTTCACTTTTCAGCATCGTCGTAGGCCCCTAGTTATTATTTTCTCTGTAACACACTAACTCATGCACCGCTGCAGTTACTGATGAAATTTTGCGTGAACAAAACATGACCTCTAGAAGCCTATTGTTGAATATCAAAGGTCATAGGCGAATTTCACATGGTTTATACGCGCGACAGCATGTAATGCTTCTCGCGTCTTAGCCATCGTCGAGGTGTCTGTCCGTCCGTCCGTCACACCCTGGCACTGTATCATAACGGCGACACCTAGAATCACGAAATCTTGACTATGGGCTGCCCCAAGGAATCTAGTTTATCGTGACAAAATTTCATGTCCCTGGGTGAAGGGGTTCTCCTCGAACGACCGCGTGAAAGAGGAGTAACCCCATAAAAACGTTATTTTGCCACTAATGGATCGTATAGTGTGAAAACGGCTGCAGATAAGTACATACATGCTGCTTATCATAACAAGCACCGGTGACGGGCTTTTTAGATTCATCAACGTCGATGACCTTGAACCTCCAAAATAGGGGTTATAGTGAATTTTTCGCTGCAGCGCACATTTTAAGAGTTATTTGCGACGAAACGGCTTTAGATAGACCGAGACAACTTGCACATGAAATTTTCAGCATTAAACGCATATTTTAGCAGTCCACGTACCGACTCCGTAGGTAGGTTCAAGCAAGCGTCAAAGAGGGGCACCCCTCTAAAAACTGGTTATTCTACCGATATTGGCGCGTATAGCGCGAAAACAGTTGCAGATAGGCATAGACATGCTGCTTATCATAACAAGCACTGGTGACGAACTGTTTAGCATCGATGACCTTGAACCCCCAAAATAGGGGTTTTAGTGTTTTTTGCGACTTTCGGCTGCGGTGCACACTTCAAGGGTGAACTGCGGCATAGCTGGAGATAGACCAAGACAATCTGCGAACAAAAGCTGCTAAGCCTGTCGCTCAAATTATTTGTTTTGCGTGCATGATACTGCGGCCAACTGGATGCAGCATTTTAACACTTAAGCAAGTCTCGACAGTATTTGCTTACTGCCGATGAACTTAAAGCAAATCACCTTGATCTGATCGTAGTTGTTCAGTTCGTTGTTGTGTTTATTGTAAAGGTTAAACTAAGTGTTCCGTTATTGTTTGTGTGCATTCTGCCTGGAAAGGCCGTCCCCGAAATGACCTATACTTTGTCGGGTGGAACGCTAAAACAAGTACTACTACTCATTCACTCACTTTCGTGACTATATAAATCAGGTTACTTGATTTATATGACTTGAGCCTCTGATCTTAGCTCCTCGCATGCTGAGCTGGAGCCCGGGCCCCTCTTCTGCATTTTTTTATTGACCCTCGTCTTTGCTGTCAAAGTTCAAACACAATTTCGTTGTCAATCGCGGCCCTCATATGTGGGTCTAACACATGATGCCGAGGTTCTTGATTATTTGAAACCGTTACGTTCCTTTGAATCAATTTTGTCCAAATGCCTATAGTTTAGTGACGAATTCCACGTTCACTGCTGACAGTGACTGCTAGACGACTGTAAACGTTTTGTGATCCGTGCAATTATTACAACATCCCACCCTCATTCCCGCCGTGCAGAAAAAATTCACATCGATTCTTTGCAGAGGTGATGAGTTGAATTGAAAACGTTTCGTCTCTAGCCTGGACGATTAGTTATCACGATACAAGGTGGCCACAAAGTAGCAAAAAATTCCTCAAGTTTTTCAGGCTTTTTCCAGTTGCTTCTCCATTGGTTATCAGCTTATTGCAACAAAAAATAATTGTAACAATGGCCTCCATCAAGGGTCATTTCATACAAACGCCAGCAATATACTACTCTCGGAGATCGCAATGATCCTGTTTACCAGTCAAAAGCCGTTTCACACAAATATTTAAACAACGAACAAAAAATATTTTTTGTTACAGTTTTCCCCTGAGGTTGCACAAAATTTCACGTTTTCCACGTTTAGAGAAATCTCTGAGTATTCCAGGTTTGTGTCCACCCTGCAATAGTAAGTTACCACGCTTACTGAGTGGTCAAATAGGCCTAGGTCTAGCCTGAACGTTTCGCGCGCAAAAAGTTGCATACGACGGTGAAAACGGACAGATGAACGAGGTAGACGAACGTATGCTGAAGAGTGACGCCTGTCTTTGGCGTCCATTTGTCTTCTCCATCCTTTAAGCTCCTTTCGCCTTTGACGCCTGTCCGTTTTCGCAGCCGTCCGCAATTTGTAGTAAGTAAGATAAACTATCACACTTAATGGTCAAACAGACAATTCTCTCAAACGACGCCAGTTTATCAGTTCTTCACAAAAAATGCGAGATACCCAACCACAAAAGGTAGCTAATACAGCGATGATCAAGCTCTTCATGATACACTATGATGGTTAACTGGTTATTCATCAAACTCTTCTGTATAATGGTGAAGCTTGCAACAATTCAGTGGTCAGAAACAGTTTTGAACTGCGACAGCACACCACTGAAGAGTCTCACATAAAATACGCACACACCATTATCATCGCTGTTAGCAAGCCAGCCTCAAAATCAATCACCTAACACCACGACAATGTCATCCGCTGAGTATAACGGCAATGTATGCGTGTATCAAGAATGCTGCACATGGCACATCAGTCAACAGAATGATCTATGCGAATAAAACCAACAAAACATCGACTCGTGACAACTAAACCTGATAACACAACGAACAATGCAATTTTTGTTCCCAGCCCACAGAACAGCATTTCCATGAAAGCCAGCAGCCAGCAATACAAATTAGGCTACAATGCACGGACCACTGATCTATATACAACGATCACATTATCAGTCAAACGGAAAAACTCGAAGACATCTTCTCCACTGGCTGGCCCAGTGTTCAGTTCTTAGTCAGTGCTTGAGGTCGTCATCGCTGCCGTTTCACCTTTTTGACCCTGACAAGCAGACAGAATGCACATTAAACAAATGCATACAACTCATACAGTACATTTATGACACTTTATTGTGTCACAAATGCAGCCAACGCAGGCAGTTCTAACTAAAACAGTCCTGGAATAAGTTGTAGCTGTACAGACATTTCTGTTCACTGCAAGCAGTAGTTCGTGGCCATATTCTCACACATGCACCTGATATTATTTACTAACAAAACAACAGTGAAGATGCTAAATCTTTTCTGAAATTTTGTGACTTCAGTATTTCGTGTTAGCAAGACAGCGCATGTTAGTGCAAAAATCCTGCTTGACGATCTCTGTGCATGATGCATTGAATCATTATTAGCCTACTATCGAATATTGTTATTCTACAGTCACACTCACACCGCCTATCTCTAGCTGTATGTCGGCAGTGGTACATGCGTCCACTCAAGCATTAGCAAACAGAAACTATTACTTTCAGTTCTATTTAACTAGCACAGAAACAAAGAAAACTGTTGGGGATTACTGCAGCAATTTTTTTACAAGCAGAATGCAGTCGCTGTCACCCAACTATAAGACAAACCGTGTCTAATTAGAACGATAAGTTTTATCAATAGCTACACTTACATTAGTGAACCAGTGCTAAGACAAAACAAAAGGCAATCAAACTCAGAATCAAATAAATATTCCAATGAGAACACAACAAACCAAACATATAATAATCAACCACAAAGCTGAGTCTGCAAGTTCATACCGTTTTTCAGATGCAGACTTTTCTTTGACACCAGATTCCTACAAAACCAACAAACATTAATGAACCTTAAGAAAACACAGTGAGTGCTGCAGTAATTGGCTAAGATATCATATACAGGGTGAGTCATAAAAAACGTGGCACTATACTTTTATCCATATCTTCGCCAATTATTGATTGATTTTCACAATTCTTTCACTAGCACACTCTGCAGACAATTTGCTATAGCATGATTATTACACATCCCACCGCATCATAAATTCGTCTCTACACTACCTTGTGCAATATCAATGAAATATGCATACATAATGATAATAACAAACAAACATTTTGGTAAAATTGAACAAAAAAAACAGTTCAGACCAACATTGCAGTGAATGGTCTGTATGACACTAAACTGTGTGGGTCTATAAGATATTGACAAAAGTAAAGTGCCACATTTTTTGTGGCTCACAGTGTAGAAACTGCATATGACTGTCAATGTCTGACAATATCATTCAACATCACACAGGTGAAAACACAGCTCTATGGTTCATGTTCTATGGCATGAGTGCTATTGCAAAACATACCAGAAAAAACAAGAACTGGCAAATGATGCAGAAAAATAAAACATTTATCAACATTGTGCATGTGCAAACATGTTATGAATCATTAAAAAACTGGCAGAAGACAGAAGCATTTGGAAATAATCAACTAATGAAGATGGAAATAACTGACATGCTATCCACGGCAAAAAGTCAAAAGAACATGCAGCAAAGATTATTCACAAAACAAAGACTAACTCATAATCGATGCTACCTACTTTGGTTGTTTATTTCAACCTATGAGCCTGTTCAAAAATGCTGCCGTGTGTTTAGCAAACAAAGAATCTGACCTTGGAAACTGGTTCAGGCTGTGTCCTGTGTCTGCTGTGGCGTGCTGTCCCATCCTCCCTTACTCGCAGTTTTTCAACACCAGCTTCATCCTGCTGTGGAGACCAGACTCTGTCAGCAGCCATCACGTCCCCGTCACCAGGCCGAACCCTGTTCCGTGATGCAACTTTCTCCACCAAGTCTGATTCCCGGCCGACCGATCGGGCCACGGTTTTATCACCAGCTTCTTTAGATAGTGACCGATGCTTGTCCTTCAAACGCTCAGGCTGCAGCTCGCTGCCGTTCAAATGAGCCGCCTCGTCATCTGAACGTACAGTCACCAGTCACAGACGTAAGGGTATGGCGGTACTGGTTAATCCAAAACAAATCCCAACATCCTGACAATCATTTACAAACCATGCTGAATATCAGCTAACAATTAAATAGTTAGCATTTGGACAAGATAACTAGCAGTCAGCTAGTTCTGCTACCAAGCTTTAGCAGTCAATAAACATCGGACATTTGTGTAAAGTCGACAGCTGCAAATATATTAACAGATCACGTTAATGTTAATACTGACTAGCAACAGTAACTTGCATTCCTGAATCACTTTTCCAGCTCAAAAGCAAAATCTGAAAAAAATATTGTACTTAAAAAACATAAAATTTAACAAAAATTGATAATTTAAATTTAAATTCAAACTAACTAATGTAGACTGAATAGAAAAATATGCACACTGCTAGAGCTCAGATATGATGTCAACCTTTCACTGGAGGAGTGCGCTCTGCACTATGATGCCGCTTCACTTCCCTCCTGTAGGCGTCAGCTGCTGGTTCCCGATCCTGTACACATGCAGAAACCTATCGTTTTCACTGCTCAATACACTTCATACAGGCTGAAGGATATCAGTTAACCATTATAATTATCATCACCATCAGCAGCAGCAACAGCAGCAGCATCGTTGATCAACCAACAGATTTTTTCTGCATGAATGTCACCACAGAAACTGGATCATTGGCATCAGACATGCTCGGCTACTCAACTAGAGGACAACGATGCCAAATCCTCGGCACAACAGGTCCACCGCTAGTAAGTGACATCCTGACAAACGATCTGCTGCAGGTGATATTGAATGTGCTGTGACAGACTGAAAGACTCTTCCCTCATGACACGGGATGTGGAAGGAAGCAGCAGCAACACACATCATCAACATCGATGCCAAACTCAATGACCAGCAATTACCTACGGTGCTTTTATTAGCGTAACACTAACACGATCAAAGAAAATAACAGAAGAGCAGATAAACACGGCACCGGTGGTGTGTTCTGCATCAGCCTGTCCGAGCGTGAAACAGACTTTGTCTCCAACTCAGCATCACGAACCGGCCGACTAACAGTGATGATACGCTCACCATGTTCACGCTGCCTCTCACCGATGTATGCCGATGTCTGCACGTGCATTATATACACAATGTTCGGTTCTGCTAATCTATTCTCAAAGACACTTAGGCCAGCCGATGCAATAAAGTAAACTTGTATAAACTGCTGGCACAAGGCTTACAGGTCCTACAACTTTCTCTAGCTTCAACACTACTGTTGAATCACCGAAAAAAATCAATTTAGTAAAGTATAAATTACACATCAGATACTTCAAAAAAATTCAAATATGATTAAAATAAGCAGACATTTACAAATGAATATACACTACAGATCCGCAAATTATCTACCAGACTAATTATTGTATAACAACTTCAACATAACGCATGCCACAAGAAAACAAACTAACTAAAACCATATGCTCACTAAAGCAACAGTGCCACGTAGCTATAACATCTATTCGTTATATGGCTGCTACAGTTCGTATAACATTACCCTGAAACAATTGCAAATAGCTTGAATAGGTACCAATCAAACAATCTCCAATGGTCAGCCATATGAAACAAACAGCCTAACCTGCCCAACCTGTGGTAAGCAATACAAAATGGAGCCAGTTAAAAAAAATTGTGAATATATAAAGAGTAAAATATGTGAGGTCATCTAACTTTAGCAAAATCAGACTAGACACTGGCTACGACTCCATAGACTATTATCGCTGACAACTACAAAAACCACCAATAAGCGCATTTTGAGGCATATTTAATCCCACAGTGATCTCGATCCTTGACCCCAAAATTTGACGCATTAATCCTTGCCCCAAAGTCCGTCAGTGGTGAAAGTGTGGTTGAATTCTGTCAACAAATATGCAAGATATCTTACTAACAATGTTTGTTCGGGACACGCACACGGATGCATAGACAAACGCATCGATGCACGAACACTACGGAAACATAATGCCTCCAGCCACTACACTGGCGGAGGCAAAAAAGTACTTAACGATGATAAGAAATTGTAAAAGTGCACATGCGAATACAGACCCGGTAGTGCTTGTCGACAGGCTCAGACAAGCCTAAGCTTTCCTACAACAGGCAGAGTGAACAGCCAGGGGCTACAGTGGATGCTGATGCTGCCGTGTAGGTGTCAAGACATTGAACACTTCCACGCATCAACCAACTGCACTCTAATGCACAGCTCACAAAACGTCTACACTCTACCATCAACTAGTGACAAGTCACGACATTAAACAAGTCAACAAGGTCATGTATTACAACAGAATTAACTTAAGGCAGAGGAAGATTACAGGTACACTGGCAGTCGCATGATTTTGCCATTCAGCAGTATCAACAAGAAAAGTCGATACAAGGACTGAAACAGGTCGTAACACTAATACCAAAGTGCAAAACTTGTCATTAATAATTCACATGACACCTCTGTAATGAGCACACAGCAAAGACTTTATATTGTTAAGTTTTATCACTTGGCATCTCCAAGTGATTTTATGCATGCCTAGTCATTCTATTCTATTGCATTCTGCTATTTTACTGGTCAGCTCTACTATAAGTTGTCCCAGTCGTCATATTATTATTATTATTACTAATTTTTTTAATACATGCTGTCAAAATCTGAGATATGTAACTACGAGGATGCTACACAAGATAGGTAATAATCATTAAATGACAGTGAGTGACATTCAGAAGACTGTGATGTTAAAAGAATTCCAAGAAAATTATGTGTAGACATGCACATAATAAATATGAGTTACGAAACTGGAAATGGTGCATACAAACCCAGCAGAACTAGTACAGAAGAAGGCATAGCAGATATACGAGAAGTCTTTAACTTTAAACAAAAAAACAATGGTTCCTAGCAGATGAACAAGCATAATGAATAGTAATCGTGACACAAGAACAATTTTCCCCTATTAAGCTAGCACTGACTTGACCACAACTTTATAGAAAGAGTTCATTTTTCTTGCAATGAATATTACCACCAACTAAAATAAATAACTATGAAATGAAGATTAAACTACTTATTAATTTTTCACCACTGAAACTGCTGTGCAAGAACTCGACAAAACAGTTTTGCTTGCTAAAAACATGGCATCAGGCAATTTACAGATTTCTTACTCTGAATCGAGAGACCGGAAATTTATGACAAGTAATTTGTAACTTCTAAAAAGTAAAACCCATTTTTGTATATATATATATATATATATATATATATATATATATATATATTATTTT
>Ga0056128_1007743_pt1 | contig 13560 bp, 12 predicted proteins | sample WorMetLIZISLAND2_FD_71113 | JGI IMG/M metagenome (GOLD analysis project Ga0056128, IMG submission 71113) | Marine gutless worms symbiont microbial communities from Max Planck institute for Marine Microbiology, Germany - Olavius geniculatus... ... | reverse complement strand
CCATATTTTGTCCATATATTTTGAATTAGCATTTCTTCAGCTACATCTGATAAAAATTTTGTGTAAATTGATCATCATTTGAGTGAATTATGAAAGAAATAAAAAGGGTGCCCGTTTTTTTGAAACACAGTGTACATGTTTGGCAGACTTGGGAAGATCCTAACCACATTGACTCTCACACTGGGCAGAAAGGTGACAACGATCCGATCGACGTCTGTGAGATTGGCTACAAGGTGTGTTCACTTCTTATGTACACGTTGGTTCATAAAAATCCCATTTTTCTTTCTTTTATAATTTGCTCAAATGATGATCAGTTTACCCAAAATTTCTACCAGTTGTAGCTGAAGAAATACAAATTCAAAGTATTTTAACAAAATGTTCTTTGCTCTTCATGCCGTAACACTGACTTCATGATGTGTCAGTAATACAAACTTGCTTATCTCAAATTTTACTGCCAGTGGGTACCGAGATGGGCATTTGGGTCGTGGGTATACCATTTGGAAGGTACATGGTGCTGGAAGTAGTGCTACTCAGTATGAATTGTTGTTGTAAACAGCCAAACTACGACTTGTGCATTTCCTAAGGTAGTGTAGCAACAGTATTGAGGTGAGCTGGGCAAAACTAGTCATTTTTGTTGTTTCTTTTATTAGAACTATCATTATGTTAATTACATATACACGCGTATAATGGCGTTCTTGCAATTGTCGGTTAAGCTCATTTTTGTGTTTTGTGTTTCTGTAAAGGTTAAACTTTCTGTTTATTGTAAAGTTTAAAACTTACCATTCCATTATTATGTGTTTGTGTGCATTCTGCCTAGACAGGCCATCCCCAAAATGACCTATACTGTGACAGATAGGACGTAAAACCCTACTCACTCAGTCACTCACTTTGTGATGTTGCTTGCCAGAAAATATTTACATCAGCTAATGTTTTGCAGAGCTGTTTAAAAAATAAAATTGGCTTGTTTTTGAGACATAGTATGGAACATAAATGAATACCAACATTTGGCTAATTTAGTGATTTTAAAAAGTCAAAAAGGTTATTGGGCACTGCTTAGGTACCTGGGTATCTAACGGGTTCCTAAGTTATGGTTATTGGGTGGGTGGCCATGCAGTGTCAAGCACTGGAGGACTTTGTGTGTCTGCAACAGGTTTGTCGCCGAGGCGAGGTCATTCAGGTCAAGGTTCTGGGCATCATGGCATTGATTGATGAGGGTAGGTGAATGGAACAAGCTCTGCAGGCTGCAGATTATTATTATTATTATTACAGGGTTCCCACAACTTTTGGACAGTACTGGAAAAATATGTTTGAAAATCACACATTTTATCCTCAAATAGAAATAAATTTTTCTGCTCACTTTGCTTGCAGATTACTTGTAGTCCCCTATGTGTAATTTTGTGGTGTTCACAACAGTAGACTAAAATGTACTGACATTATATTTTAACATTCGTGTGCCACAAAAAGGTCCTGGAAAATTTTTCGTGGGGTCTTGGTAAGTCCTGAAAAAGTCCTGGATTTTTGTCAGTAAAAGAGTGGGAACCATGTTCTTAGTGCTGTGCAAATTAATAATTCACAGTTAACAATGAAAGTATTGCATAATTTTTTTTAGCTGCACCATTGCATTGTATAATATTTCTGTTGCAAACTGTTAGTTACATCAGTTAAAAATTATCTTGTTACTGTTTATTTTGTCTAAACCAGAAAAATATGTTGGTTGATAACTGGCTATCTGATTTACATCATGGAGTTGCACAAGGGTCCTGGGTGCTGAAAGCACTACCAGCTTATATCATAGATGTTTATTATATATTCACAGATTTTGTTTTGCACGAACAGATTGTAGATAGTAATTAAAAAGGCACAATCATGTAATTGATTGTTGTTAGAGCAGTTTAGACCAAAGTCTCAAACCATCGGAGAAAATTGCCACAATATCATTTATAGTGCTTTGTCAACTGTGGTAAATCGATAAGGCTTATAGTGTCTTTTCGAGGGTGGAAATATGTCACATAACAAAGCTATCACAGTAGTTATAGGAAAGTGTGTTGATGCTGTTGTTGCTTCATGGTTATCCAGCGTGTGTTCAGTTACTGTTTGTTGCTGTTTTATTTCAGGAGAAACTGACTGGAAGGTGTTAGCCATAAATGTTAATGATCCATTGGCACAGCAACTTAATGGTAAGCCATTGCTTCGTGTGCTGGGCATTATTACTGTCTCATTTTAACAGACAACCAGCACTTGTTAAACAGCTATTATTTTTGTTGATGCTTTAATCTTTTGCTGTTGTCTTGTTGTAAAGTGATCTGCTACAGCACCGGGTAATTGTCAGATGTTCTTTTCTGTGGTAGATTGTTTGTTATGTGTATAATTCAATTTTGCTCAAGGGTCTGTTTTTATTTTTGTTTAGATGTGTCCGACGTCGAACAACACATGCCTGGCTTCTTGGCGGTATTTGCATTTTCTTGATGCATTTGTTATCAGCTGGCAGAAAAATACAGTTTCTATCAGGTTCCCCATTTCTACAGTGCTTTCACTGATGATGGGACATGTGGAATAGTCTTTGTTCTGTAAAAATACCCACAATTGTTTTTCAAGCATTTCCCATATTGATTTGTGCTGTCATGACAGACAGAAGATGGATCCCTGTTTGTCAGTGATATTCTTGGCATTTGCATTTACATGCGGATAGAACTGTAGACTAAAATTTGACAACTACCGTTACTGCAGTTATATGGCAGAATAGTCATAAGATTATGAACGTAGCTTGTGTGAATTATTCAGTTATGCGGAAAATGTTTTACATTGTATAATGTCCATTGATATCGATGGTTTAATGGTGTTTTGGGTGTCATCTGGTTGATACAGTTTACTTTCTGACCTGGAGTAAATTGCTGGTTAAATGCAAAGCCAAATGACTAATATTTGAATGATAAATGTCATATGCACTGCTACCTGCAGTACTGTAACTGTTAAAAGTCCATGGACACCAAAGTTAACTTACCATTTTTCTAAAAGAGCACAATTTTCTGAGAATTTTGACAGTAATATTGGCACCCAGCATTTTGTCAACACGAAGAAACTTACATTTGAAATTGACAGTCTACGAAAATGATGCAGAAAATGAGACAACATGTTGACAGGCTGATGACATCACCACATGTACCCGTAGTCAATGTAAAATACGCACATAAACATAAGCATTATAAAATCACATTGCCTACCTATGTACTGCTGCAGTTGTCATGCGACACAGTATTTTTTGCCATTAAAAAATATTAAAATTAATTGCTAAACACTGACTGAGTACACGCAGTGACGTCACTTTTGGCCACTGACCTAGATAGATTATTTTGCATAACATAACGTAACGCCACATTTTGTTACATTATGTGCATTATTTTTTATATATTTATAAAGCTTAAATCAACATATTATATATGCAAGGTGAAATGCTTAATTTAGATCTACATAAATTTCACAAGTGAGTTTGACCGTGGCCATGGACCTTTAAGTCATAATGTCATGGTCAGCATTTATGTCAACTTTGCTCTGGTGTTTTTTTTACGCTAGGCAACAAAAGAATGGTTTCGTGTCTACAAAATGCCGACAGGAAAACCACCAAACAACTTTGCATTTGACGGTGCTGCCAAGGATAAAGTAAGCTGAATGTTTGCTATTTGGATATCCCTGTAGAGTTGAATAGCATTGAGAACTGGTTTATGTTTCATACAAATGCTGTCAGTCACTTATTTGTGTGTAAGGATGATGTTGATTTAGTGCAGCATTGCCCTGTTTATTATAGAGGTCGTCCATAAATGACGTCACGCTCCGGGGGAGAGGGATGGGGGTTTACATTATTGTGACGACGTGTGACGTAGGGGAGGGGAGGTTAAAGGAAGTGTGACGTCACACGCGTCACAGCTGTGGAAAGGTACAATAGACAGCCATGTTGCCAACTCGCCGTATATGTCAGGACGAAGAACATTTAGAAACACTGTGCTTAATTTCACACAATTTTATGCATTAACTGACGATAAACAATTTTGATAATGGATGTAATTTTACATATTAAAATTAGGATATGCTGAAACTCATCTCTGTACTCTACACTACAGGCTGACGCGGGGGGTTAGACGTTTGTGACATCATATTTGAAGGGGGTCCAGGGAAGTGTGATGAAGGGGGAGAGGGGTGAATTTTTCCTTAAAATTGTGTGACATCATTTATGGACAACCCCATACATGTAGTTTGAGACTGTCATGAAACGGTTTAATTCTTACTTAAACAGTTGCATCTTTCATTTATTGGTGGTAATTTATGTTCATCTGAAAACCAAGAAATGTTGCTAAAATGTAGTTGGCAGGAAAGTTGTCAGGGGTGGTTTTTTCAGGGAGAACGGTCTAACTTTACAATTGGGGCAACACTAGGAATTATTTGCATATGAGTAGCATGAGAGTTTAGATGGTGCAGTTTTTCCAATGCAATCATACTGCTGTCACAAAAGTCACAAATATGAGGCAATTTCACAGTGATGGGAGACCAGGGAGACTGGTCATCATGTATTTGCTACTGTTAGGTCTTCTGTTGCTGTTTTCCAATCCCGTCTCAAAACCCACCTATTTCACATCTCATATCTCACACCTTCATTATTTTACAGTGTCTATCAGTCGTTTTGTTTACTTACTTACTTTCGATTTTGTTGATATGAATCATTGATGATGTCAGGGGAGGCACATCCAACTGACTTTCAAAAAGCCAGAAAGACTGTTTGTACTGGTAGTTGTTTACGATCCAGTTTGTAGTCTTAGCTTAAATACTTCGTTCAGTGTTTAGTTCTGCATGGTGACCAGGATGTTGTGTTGATGATGTTGGTTTGCTGTGTGTTTGATGTTGTACGTAGAAGTTTGCACTGGACATCGTCGGCCAGACACACGAGCAGTGGCACCGACTCATGCAGAAACAGACTGATGCTGGACCACTGAAATGGTAAACTTGCTGCTAACTAATTATTATTGATGGCTGTCTTGGCCTAATAGGCTGTAATTTTTGCCCAGCTTGCCCAGCCATCTTTTTGTCTGTATATATGGGCTTCTATTTTCAAAAAGAAGGAAGCACAGAAAAGCCAAAATTGGTAAATCAGTCAAAAAAATGGTCACTTATGAGAATAATTAGTGGTTTACAGTACGAGGGTCATCCCAAAAGTTTCCGGCCTCGACATATTATACTGTGGAATATTATTGTGGAATATTATATGTATAGATTATATGTATTATATGATTATATGATTATATGTATAGAATATGTATAGATTGTGGAATATTATACATATTCCACAATCTATACGTCAGTGAAATGTGTAACGTTTACGAATTCTAACGAGTCAGTTGTGGATACGACGTCGTTGTAATTTGACGTCATAGAAACCGAAATGATCTGGAGCGCTAAAGCAAACAACTTAGAATTAGGCCCACTGTTGCATGAAATTTTCCAGTCTGTAGCTAGGTTTACCAAAGTGAAGCCACATGGCATCTGATTTTGTGAAAGCCCCAACAAATACGTTTGTGAATTTCTCATTTGCATATGTGAATATACGACAACATATATTTGCGCTAGCCGCAAATAAGAGCATTTGAGTCAATTACGACTTTATGCAAATACGAGGGGCATTCAAAAGTTCTGAACTTCAATATACTGGACAAAAACTTTTTATTGTCTATATATCAGTAAAAGGTATCTTCCTTGCGTCTTCGTGTGAGTAGATTGTGGAAGTGATGTCATTGAAATTTATGACATCATAGGTCATCTGTTGCTGTCTTCCAATTAAGTTGTGACGATTTGGTGCGCTAATGCAAGCATCATTTGAATCAGGCTGGTAGTTGCATGAAACTTTTTCAGTCTGTAGCTCGATTTACCGAAGTAGGGCTCCGTGGCATCTGATTTTACGAAAGCCCTGACAAATACATTTACGAATTTTTCATTTGTGTTTGTGAATACACCATAGTTTAATTTGTGGTGGCCACAAATAAGGGCATTTCAGCAAAAATACAATGAAATGCCAATATTTGACAATATCAAAAAGATCTGATCTAAAATTTAACTGTTAATTATATCAGTTGTGTTAGTAAAAGAAAAATCAGAATTTGTGAGTAGTTACATAAGCCCTTGATGGATAGGAGGCTGGGAGCAAGCCCTATGCACCCTCCCCTAATTTCAGCACTGCAGTTCAGTCTAAAATCTACAGTTACCCACCTCACTGTTCACGACTGTGGCTTTGTATGCTAAGACCACTCTGCACTCAGCAATGACCTGACCTTCAGTGACTATTATCTGTTTTAAAATTTGAAATTTGGTCATGATGGTGTCTGCTATGCACGATACTAATTAACTCAAACCTCGTTTGTTGAAGCTGAAAATCGTTTTTATATAATTCTTTGTAACGTCATAAATTACAATGACGTTATATCCGCAGCAGACTCATATGAGTCAGTAAAAAATGCCCGTTTCACTGATGTATAGATTGTGGAAAATATTGTTGTCCAGTATGTTGATGCTGGAAACTTTTGGGATGACCCTCATATATGCCGAAACCATAAGCAGACACTTTAACAACATATGTCCAGATTGAACATTTTTAAAAACCAAAACATTATTAGAGCTATAATGCTTGCTGGTATGTGAGTTGCAATGCACAGATCTAGATGGATGGCTGCACAAATTGTCGTCACTGTGCCTGATGGTCAAATGTGCATTTCAGGAAGTTAATAAATTTGCAATCTGTTTGTTATTGTAGTGAAAATACGACTCTGGCTGACAGCCCATTTGCAATCGCTCAGGATGTTGCCAAGGAAATTGTTTCGGCTGTAAGTTGCTTCATCTTGATCATTGCAGCAAATAGCTAGTGCTGTTTGCACGTAATGTTTATGATGGCTATTGATTGCTATATTTAAGAATCATAACCATATGATAAGCAAAGGATTACTGATGTGAGTTTTACGCCTTGGTGTAATAGTAGGAAAGATCTATAATTAGCAAGTGCTGTAGTTATGTCAAAAAATATCAGAAGTATACATTTATATAGCACATTTTTATGAAGAGCCTCTAATGTGCTGAAAACCTCTAATATGCTGTTACAAGTGGATTAAGGCTGCCGTGAACACTCAGCTGTTACATTATATTTGTAAATAAGGTATATTTTGTATGTTGAATATTTCGTATAAGAAATGCATTGTTATGCAGTGTGAAATTTGAAAACGTGATGCTGAAAATGATGCTGTGTTTGTCATTTGTTGTTAGAATCCGGCACCTGGTGCATCAATGTGCATTCCTGCCGATGGTAATATTAACTGACTTATTGCTGACTTTTGTTACAGTAGTTAGTCTGTGGACCTTATCTCCGTCAATGAAGTTATACTCTGTTTGTCCCAGCCAGTACTTGGAGGCTGTCAGTGACCGTTGTCAGTATGTAACCGGTAGGGTTAGAACGATACTAACATTGGGGTAGTGGGTATTGCCCCATATTTGCTAGTACTGGGTTGTATTGGGTACTGGGAAATACTTTTCTGGGCTGTAGTATCCAGTACCCAATGAGTTCTAAGTAGTGCAATGCACAAAGTTCTTCATAAGTAAAAATTGGCAGAAAACTATTTAAAAATTTATTTTTTTATATTTTTTAGTAAGTAAGTGTATGCCAGTTTTACACATTGTTTATCTTGAAGCTCCAGTGAATTCGTCAACTAACCACCAGGATGTTTATTTTCCAGGACTTTTCAGGAGTCGTGGGAACCCCATGTAAGCTATATAATTAGTTGATCAGTGAACGGTCACACCCCTTGTAGCCAACCACTGTGCTCTCTGGTGGTTGCCACTACTGGCTCACTAGCATGTAAGGCAGACTGTAGGCACCTGTGCTGCATGATGTAATTTGACACCACATTGCTACTGCCACTGCCCTGTAGTGAGGATCAAACGTGGCTGTCTCTTATTCCTGGTACAGCACGACCACAGGCTGAGAGGCAATGGACAGAGACTGAAAGGACATTGCACCCTTGAATGGTGGGCTGAGTGCAGGTGCTGGCAAGGCAAAGCAGACCAAGCAGATCCTAATGCTTAGTTAACACTGGTGGGCTAGTAGCACGGTTAGCACAACACACTTTACTCCTCGTGTCTAGCTTTAGCAGGAAACGTGGCAGGAAGCTGATATCAGTATTGGCATTGGGTATTGGTATCAGTGGGACCCAATAATATTGGGTATTGGGTACTGGGTAGCTTTTTTGGTATCGTTCTAACCCTAGTAACCAGCCACCCAGGTGAACTTAGTTTGACCATCCGTTTGTGATTAAGCACAGTGAGTGCCAGTGATAGTTGAGACGTGAGATGCACTAGTCCCGTATCCAAGGTCCTGCAGTGAAAGTGCTAAGAAAATCAGAGCTGCCTTATGTCACGAGAAATCTTTTCATTATGTTTATGTTTTGCGAATGGTGGTTATTATTTTATTGACGCTGTTGTATTTGTACGTTTGTCTATTTCTGTTTTGTTTTTGTTTTGTATTAGTGACATCATTTTACTTTTTTTGTCTGCATCCAGTATAAAATAGTTTCTATTTTTTTTGTATTTATATTTTACTGTGTTTTTCGTCATCGTTGCATTGACAACGTCAGATGTGTGTGTTTTATGTTACAGTCAACAAATGGCATTTTGTGAAGTGACTGCACTCGGCACGTTTTCGTTTCCTACCATGTGGGACCAGTTTAACATGTGAAAAACTGTTAACGCTAACAGCTGAGACTTTAATATTTGCTAATTAGAACGCGTGTGTTAGGCTTCCATTTTTTTCAAGATTGTTAACTTGAGGCATAGAACGATCTCATGATACGCAACAGTTTGTGTGGACTGCGCATACTTGCAAATTGTGCGAAATATGACAGTTTCGTTTAGTGCTTAAGGTCATGGAATTTTCACCTGATTTTCATGTGCCTTGTTGCTAGTGTTTATCTGTCTGTCAATGGCTTGATATAAGTTGTTAGGATTTTGAATGACCAAATTGAATGCTAATTTTATTACATTTCGCTTGTGTTTAAAAGTAACTGTGAAGCAATGCTACTAATGCTGTTAATTGTGTCATATGGTTAAAACAAATGGATTTTCAGCAGTCGGCTAACTCAGTTAATTGTCAGTGATAATGCATCCAGTGGATTTGTTCATAGATGGACTTGCAGTATTGTCTCCAGTGTTTGTGTACTTCCACTAAAGAGCAAAAGGTTGTGTATTTGACTTAGTTTGTTAGTCTGTCTGTGTCATGATTACTTGATAAGTTGAGAATGGATTTCCCGGTGAATTTTCTGCATGGGCCTTGGAAGAACAATTAGGTGATAAGATGTTAGCTGAACCGGACTGGGAATTTCTTTATTTATCTGTTTTTAATACTTTAATAATACATATGGCATTGTTTTGCAGGCTTTGTTGTTTGTTGTCACTTGTCAGTGCTATGATTCCGATTTCAGCGGATTTTGTTGTAATCTTGATTTTGGCGTGAGTGCCAGTTTAAAATAAAACAGTGCTTGTAGTAGTCTAATTCTATTTTAGCTTTGTTTTGATAGTTCTGTTTAAGTTACTGGATACTCTTGTTATTGGCTTCATTTAAATGATAAATTTAGCCAGTTCGGAGACAATTTGCGTAGCCGAAACTGGACCTTATATCTTGCAAGGTGACCCTCGAAGGCGTTTGAAAGAGTAAAGCTTTAAAATGATTCCAGATGACAGAAAGTTTCTACACATGAGCATTTATTGGTTTAATAAGTCTGCTTATCATGTTTTGTTTACACATTTGTGTTATTAGTTGTTTTAAATTCCAGCTGTTAGTATAATGTTTGTTAAGTGTCTGCACCGAAGTGGTTCCTTTTATCTGTTTTTGCACAATGTGTTTTAACCGCAGCTTATACAATTTTATTTCACATTAAGCTTACTGTTTCTGTCTAATAATGTCAACGGCATTGTCCGAAGATGCATGTCTAAAATGAAATGGAATATTAAACCATAATTAACCCAGCAGCGTGGTGATAAATGGGCACATGATCCAGTGAGGTTTAGATGCAAAGAATCTCGAGAATTTGGATTATGATGTACAGGTTGATTAATTAAAGCTGGCTAAATTGACAGGCGATCATTAAAAAAATAATCCCTAAAATATGGGTAATGTTTTTAAGCAATGCACTTTCATTATTTGCAGTGTCAGCAGTGCTGATGAAATTATGACAAGTAATTTGAGCAAAGCTCACGTGAAGCGCGATAGCAGCGGTCCTGCCACTTTGGCATTTAAGTGTAGGCCTACAGCAATAAGATATTAATGCATCTTGAAAGAGTACTTAAATTTGAGGCCTCCATACGGTAGACTCCTTGAATTTAAGAGATCAAAACTTAGATTCTAAAAAATGTACGTTGTGTGCTAAAAATATCATATGCAAGTTGTCCAGGTTCATCTCCAGCTACTTCGGTGCAATTCAATTTTAAAACGTGTGTCACAGCCAGAAATCGCAAAAAAATCACTAAAAACCCCTATTTTGGGGGTTCAAGGTCATTCAAGGTCATCGTCATTTTTATTGACACCAATAAAAAGCTTGTCACTACTGCTTGTTAGGATAACTTGATAAGCAGCATGTTTGTGCTTATCTGCAACCGTTTTCACGCTACACAAGATAATTGTGGTAAAATAACCACTTTTTACGGGGTAGCTGTCTTTGACGCCCACCTGCGCCGACCTCCTTCAACCTAGGGGGTCGGGCTTGGACTGCTAAAATCTAAGTTGAATGCTGAAAATTTCATACGCAGGTTGTCTTGGTCTATCTCCAGCCATTTCGTCGCAATTCAGTGTTTGTGCGCTGCATCCAAAAATTGCAAAAAAAATCACTAAAACCTCTTTTTTGGTGGTTCAAGGTCATCGATGTTGATAAATCTAAAAAGCTTGTCACTAGTGCTCGTTATCATAAGCAGTATGTCTGTACCTATCTACAGCCGTTTTCACATTATACGAGCCAATAACGGCAAAATAACGTCTTTTATGGGGTACCCCTCTTTGACGCCCGCGTTCGAGGGGAAGCCCCGCATCCACGGGCACGTAATTTTGTCCCGATAAACTAGACTCCAATGGCAGCCCACAGTAAAGATTTCGTGATCCTAGATTGCACCGTTTCGATGCAGAGTGTGACGGTCGGACACGCACACACACACACATATACGCCCAGGCCATGGCTAAGACACGCGTAAAAACCTTCTTCTTCACTAGGTAGTTATTCTTACAAACATCAGTTTACTGTATGTATTCATAAAAGTGTCTTCACTGTAAATTCTGCAGATGACTTCTTATTACCATATTAATTTAATTGCTACAAACAACAAGATTGTTGAAATTTAATAAAGAATCCAAGCAGTCTTTCTCTTGCATTCGTTAATTTCTTTTTGGCACATTTGTAAACTACACATAATATTAATCTCGTATATGTCTCGTCACACAAAAATCAATGTTACAGCTTCTGTTTGGCCAGTATACGGTACTCGTAGAGTGCTTCTGTATCAGGAAGCAGCCTTTGTTGAATGACGACTATCAGTCTGGTCTAGTGGCACATAGCAGTAAACGCATTACTAGAGTAGAAAGAGAATCACGAAAGTTCACACCAACACACAGCCTGCAAGCCGCAGCAGGCCTATCTAAATATAACCTAGTGCAGTAGACGTCTTCTACTGTTGAAGAGTTTGCTTGCTTGCTTGCTAGCGCGTCTTCTGAAATCTTTTGTCATCGCCCATCCATCGACTGCCGCCGACTCATTTCTAGTGAAGCGTGGTTTTCGCCCAACGCAAAGTATGCAAGAAAGTAGGTAAGTAAGACGCAGATGACGCAACAGCCAAAACGCAAGGATAAAAGAGGTCGTTGCGTCAGCTGCGTAGTGCGTGCGCTGCGTGCGTTGCGATGGACGGAAACCACGCCCAGCGTGAATACGCCTGGCACTGCGCCAATGCCCGTTACTATGTACATATGCCGATCCCCGCGTAATCAGAATTCGGAAATGGGCACACTTTCTTGTCCGTACGACGACGAGTGGTAGCCGCCGGCCATGTAAGGTGGCGCGCTCTGATAGTAGCCGGCACCACCACGAGTTGGGGTGGCGGCTTGCTGCTGGTGGTAGTACTCGTACGACGGACTCATTGGCCCCTGCTGGTAGTAGGACGGCGATCCTTTCATGTAGATGGGTTGTTCCTGATACATCGTGGCTGAAGCGTGGTAGGAGGAGCCGGCAGCTGGTTGTGGTTGCTGCTGATGCTGTGGACGCATTCTGTGCTGGTGCGTAGCGACTTGTGGTTGACGCGATGGTTGAGAGGGTGGTGATGCTAGAGACGCCTGGTGTGATGCTCTCATGTCGCCGTGTCCGATCGCTTCGTCCTCTTCCTGTTGCTGCGACGCGGCACGGTCTCTCTCCAGAAGTTCCTGCAGTCGCGATCCTCCTTGCTGCTGTCGACGTCGCTGTTGCTGCCACTGTGGCTGCTGCTGCTGCTGTTGTGGTTGTGGTTGTCGCCTGAAGTTCGGCTCATCTTCCGTTGGTTCGTCCATGTCTCCGCCACCGCGCTTCGCTCGTTCGCTCTCCTCTTGCAGCATAGCGTAGACCAGTGACTGCGACGGGTCGAATTCTTTCTTCTTGCCCGCAGTCGACTTTGAGCCGCCGCCGCCGGATCCCACTTTGTGAACTGGTTTCGGCGGCGTGACGTTGCTACAGTTCGCACACGCAACACACACACCGTTAGGCCTATCTGTCGTACTCGTTTAGTTTACCTCACACGGCGTAAAGCCGGCAGTACACTTAATGAATGTCTGAGCTTGAAAGCTTAGCTTACAAAACTGACCACGACAGTAGGCATGTAATGATTTCTGTTTTATTTTTTTTCTCCGCTGTAGACGGTTCAGAGACACACGTTACTTGAAAAAATGTTTCGTGCTGGTTTGTTATAAATCACTAGTAAATGGCTACATGCTGAAGAAGTTGACAAAACCGGGAACACTATGGTTTTGTGAGGTTTAGTCGGTTACATTTTGTCGCCTTTTTTTCTTGGTTGTCGCACGCGGGGCTTGATCTATTTTAGTATCATAACCAAACAAAAGCAACGAGACTTCACGTGAGTGAAAAAAGACCACATCCACAAGATTGGCTGGGTTAAAGAGTTTTAATTTTTTATGTCACTATTCGGTAGTGTTGCGTCTCTGCAGACACATATGCCTAGCTGTTGAAGACACTCCGTCATTAGCCTATAAAGACGTGCTGAAACTTAGCTGTTTATCTAAAAATTCTAAACAGTAACATTACAATGACTTGCATAACTATAATCGATCGATACAGCCACTCACACAATGCCCTGATAGCTGTAGCCAGCTCCGGGTTTGGACGCCGAGCTGGTCGTCGTCGGTTTGATGAGCCCTGTGACCGGCGCCGGTGGAGCGGGCTTCTGTCTCGGTGGCGGGTAGTTCGCTATCAGATCCGCATGTTGTTGCAGTATGGACGGACGCTCGTGCGCCGGCTG
>Ga0056128_1007742_pt1 | contig 13560 bp, 10 predicted proteins | sample WorMetLIZISLAND2_FD_71113 | JGI IMG/M metagenome (GOLD analysis project Ga0056128, IMG submission 71113) | Marine gutless worms symbiont microbial communities from Max Planck institute for Marine Microbiology, Germany - Olavius geniculatus... ... | reverse complement strand
AAATGAAACCACCATTCAATGACATATAGTCTCATTAATAAGTGTGCCAAAAATTATTATAATCGGACATTCATTGTTCAAGTTATTGCAAAAAATGTAGTCACATGCTTTTTTTTGAGAGACAGTGTAGTTCTGTATCAAACTGGAGGAATCATGTTGCAACTATGCAGTCATGGTATTTGTCTGTTATAAGCCGACACACATTCTGTGAAACTGACTGAAGATACCTCTTCAACAGAAAGTGAGCTGCTGGAGAGGTTAAAGGCATCCCATAGAGGCGAATCAGAACGCCATGCCAAACTTTCCAGAATTGTCTCCTCAATCTGACAATCCAATTAACAAAAATGAACAATAATTTGTCTAAAGACAGTGATATAACTAACTACACTACAGTGTTTGAAAAAAAACAGTCACAATAGTTTTTGTCACAAATTCGTCAAATTTCCACCAATTTAGATAGTTTTGGCACAATTATGTAAGGTGCACTCATTTTCCACCTCACCTAATTAATGTTACTGCACTACCATGTGAAACACATATGCTCCAAATTGTTACATTACACAGTGGTTATATGTATCCGATTGCTTACTTTTGCATCATCAAGTCGACAGAGGGTGGTTTAATAACTTTGTGGTATTAAATATTTTATTGCAAAAACAGCAAACAACAAAATAGCTGACTGATGAGCTTAAAACACGTCTAACCGATAAGTGAATGCTGTTTGATCAGCTGTTTGTTGATTCCGCTATCAGCCAGTGGCGTTGCATCTAAGCCATTGTCTTTGTATGCGGGGCCCACTTTGGACATAAATAATGATGATTTGCGAGCGAGTTGTTATACAAACATATGATAATGGTAAATAATTTACACTGAGATGTATCTTGTGCTTAATTAAGTCATTACAGCATTTACTATGCAAATAACTCACGCAACAATTTGGAACATCCATGTTTCACATGGTAGTGCATTCATATAAATTAGGCAAGGTGAAAAGTGAGTACACCTTCCATAATTTCATCGTTTCGGCCATCCTCTTGCCGAACATTATCAGATTTTGTAAAAATTTGACAAAGTTATGACAAAAACAATTCTGACTGTTTTTCTCTGAGACACGGTGTACACTCTGTGACTGATCAAATCACCACGAGATACTCATGAAACAAACATAATTTGAAACCACAGAACATTCAACAGCCATTTCACATTACTTAGAAACATTCCTTTACGTAGAAGTCCGAGACAAGTCAGATAACAATTTCACTACACTCTCCGTGTTCCTTATCTCCATTGTAAATAAACAGTGCCATTCCAACAACTCTAATGCTAAATTCATCAAACGACGTTAAAAGTATTCGTGCTAAATAAGAGTCTCATAGCTACACAGAAGTATCATCATGATCTATAACTAGATTAACGAGTAAGTGAGCATTTTATTAATGGCATGTGAGTACACAAAAGACATTTTGTGCCACAACAGTGTTATTATTAGTTACTGGGTGTTTACACAAAGAACTAGCATGAAAAATCAAAGCTACAAAGCTATAAAAACAGACGGTAAAAATTATAAATCTTGATATTATAATAAATGCAAAGCCGCAATCATTAACAGTTCAGAAAACATCTCCGAAAGCAACTAAATAATTAATGTTTTCAATTATAAGCAAAACAAAGCACATATCAGCGTAAAAGGCTAAGCGAATATGAACGAAGAACTGACATGATTCAAATGCTTGACGACGTCACGTGACAATCCATCCTCGACACGAACCAATACCTCAATCACCTTGTAGAAGTAATAGCCGCTGATCTCAAATACTTCAATTATCCACGGAAACACCCTACGACAACCGCCAATCCATATCATCAGCCACATCAACATTCTACATGTGCACTGTGAATAACTTTGCAACAAGCATGACAAGTTGTTATCGAATCGAGTTTCAATTGGATTGGTTCAAAAAATCAACGGCATCCTTAACAATATAGCAACTATTACTTTCTAACTTGGTTTAACTAGAAATACAAAGAGTTACTCCAGCATCTGCAAAAATTCTGCAAAGTAAAGTATGTAAGGATTAGTCAGAGCGTAACTTATTTAAACATACACAACAAATCATCTTAACGATGAGCTTCCATGGAAGCTGGTGGTCCTCAAGTCTCCAAGAAAAAAACGGAACATTTTTTGAGTGGCATTCTATCAGGCCCAATGCTGTTATTTAGTACGCTGTGAATGCACAAACAAAACCATCAAAACATTTTGATAAAGCTCCTCATTCACAAAAAAATCACAGCCCATTGCTAAAATAAACAGAAAAAGAGAGAACATACATGGTAAATTATTAATTAACCATATAGCCAAATTTTAAAATAGTTGTAGTAACAAAAAGTTTTACCTCTGCGAGTTGTATGAGAAGATGACTACCTCCAGCGATATGGCAAAAAGTGACCGGTGAAACACATCTTGCTCCAGCAAATTCTATTTGTTACGAAACAAATATTACGAGAGCACAGTTCAACAGATGTAATATCACAACACAAAAAATCAACATGATAACTGCCGTGCACATCAGCAAGTACTTACTGGTTGTGTTTTTTGAAGGTCTGACCAGCCCTGGGCAGGTCTGGGCTGCTCCAAGTCGTTTTTGTATCGTTTCTGAAACGAAAGTTTCGCGTTTTTCAATCGTTCCGGAAAGGCCCGAGTCGATCGCAAAACATTCCGGGCCAGAAGTGTGTAAAGCTGGTGCAGCGCGGGAGGGTGATTGACATCACACTGAATCGGCCAATCAAATGCATTGTTTACAAATGACTCAGTTTGACTGTTTCGCGCCAAATTATGGTATTATGTAGTTATGTACCGATTAATTTAGTTCTGTGCATTTTACTGCGCATATAGATAATTGTACAGGTGTGTGCATTTATCGGCTTGTTAGCCGACACTTTTGTTTGTTGAGGATTATTCTGTTGGACAGAAAGCACTTGTTTAGTCGCTATAGGCAATTCAAATTGTAGGCGTGGCTACACCTGTCTCGGTTTCTCGTGTTCTTTTTTACGACCATTCCAGAAAGGTCCACACGTAGACCACAACAACTCACTGAACCTTTCCGGAAAGTCAAAAAACACAACCACTAGTAATAATCCAATGACATGACAGCCACACATCTTTACAACAGATAATCAGAAAGTGTGATTGTGCAAACAAAAAGCAGCTCCAGTTACAATAAACAGAAAGTAAACAAGACAAGCTTACACTAATTGAGAAAAGGTAAAACATATAAAATTTCACATGTTAAATTCATATTTATTTGCAAGTAAAACAAAATTCATGACTGTATGTCCTAGAAGCATTGTGCCTGGTCTGATTCTAACTGTATAACAAGGAGTCAATGGAGAAAATGAATCTCACAACAGCTATTTTAACAGAACTCAAACTCAGTTTTTCAGAGTGAATTAAGGCTACACTCGCAGTACTAGTTTCACAAAATTTAAGCGCTAAAAACCAACCGAGAAGTCAAAGGTTTTTGAGCCATCAGCTGCAGAAAGTCTTTGCTGCTCACTGACAAGTATCTTCTCCAACACTTTGTAGTACAGGTTCTCACCTAGCTGCAACCTTCGTCTCGCAAACTCCACTGCATTGTCTGATGGGTTCTCTATCGGCTGAAATACAACATTAGACTTGGCCAGGAGCATGCAGGTTCAGTTGAAAAAAATGCAAATAAAGGCCAAAAAACCGCCAAACTAGCTTTCCAACTTAATGACTGTATTATAAATAACAAATAACATCAATTATTGCAATCCTGCTAATTTTCTGTAGCTCTGCCCACTTCTTTTACATCTCCTCCGAATGCAATGCTGGCCATAAGCAGCATCTTCGTGACATGGACAACTTAGTCATTGATAAGTACCAGTAATCAGCAGCAAAATAAAAACAAAAAAACATAACATCCAAAATTAACACAGAAACTAAAAAGGTAAACTTAAATGAAACTACACTGTCACTAATTTGAGATTTTGCTTACATTGCACAGTGCACACAATTCAACAGCAGCTTGACCCAGTGACAGCCATGTTGGTATAAAACACAAAAAGATTCACATTATGGATAATGCTAACTTAAGTTACCACACTTTATCTGAAACTTAAGTTACCTGTGCAAACTTTTCACAGAACACATTTCCCATCTCAGTCACTCTCTTTGTGATCCCATCCACAGGATTCCTTGAACACTTACTACACAAAACAACATTATACATCTGAAATAAAATTATCAACCTTGCCAGCTAATCATAGCCTAGACTTGCTTTCCTAGAATTATAATTCAAAGCTGTAGCAATAACTCATTTTCTGTCCAAAAAGCCTTCGATACAAGACTGCATGCTGCATGCAAGAAAAAATGCATCTAAAACCACACAGTCACCAGCATCACATGAGAAAGTGAGCATTCTCAGAGCAGCACATGATGCCGGCAATCTCCTCTTCACAAATTCACAATGTACGAAGTGCGGCAAAAAAGCAGACCCCGAAAGTTTTTCGCTGTTTTCTCAGCAACTGTTTGGAATTTTAATTTGAAATTTTACAGGATTATTTATTGAAATGTTGAAGCTAAAATGTATTTAATTTTCAAAAAACAGTTACCACGTTACTGCCAATGACGTAACACTAACGTTTTAATAAACAGCAATTTATTTTGTTTAGAAATTGTCATAAAATTATTGTTCCTTTAAAGCAATCGCTGGCTGCCCACCAGATTCATCTTCCAGCAGGACGACGTGCTAGCATACACAGCGCACAGAACTGGCTGAGGGAAACTGTCCAGATTTCATCACCAAAAACCAGTGGCCTCCAAATTCGCAGATATGAACCCAATGGACTATCACGTGTGAGGTACAATGTTGGAGGCTTACCACAAGCTTAAAACAAAGCCAAAGACTATCACCGAACTCAAGCAAGCGCTTCAGGTTATCTGGGGCAACCTGCCACAGTAAGCAATCAACAAAGCTGTGACTTCTCAAAGCGACTGAAGGCTTGTGTTGGAGCTGGCGGTGGACACTTCAAACATTTACAGTGACAACGGAATTCTGGCATCTGATCATTAGTTAACTGTGTTGTTTGAACGATGTTATTAAACTAATGTTGTAGCCGGAACATTTTTGAATGCTGAAAAATCGGTAGGCGGTCATGTTAAAAAGTCTATAACTTCATTGTTTTTCAAGAGAATCACATTTTATTTGACAATTAGATGTAGAAGGTTTCAATAAATAAATATGTAAAATTTCAAATTAAAATTCCAAATGGATGCTCAGAAAACGGAGAAAAAGTTTATGGGTCTACTTTTTTTGCTACACCCTGTATAGCAAACACGAAGGCATACAGCTGAACTGCAAATTGTACATAATGCTCACTAAGCTACATAACAATAGACTACTATTACACAATTTCTACAAAGACTTGCATGATCCATGTAGCTCAAGGGCTGGGGCCTGATAATCACCTCGGTCAAAATTGACCCAGCTGGATATCATTGATGGGCCACGCCACAAAAATGCCCAGACAAAAAAAAACTGAGAAGTAAACAGGTTAGATGTGGCAATCTCAGCCGATATGCAGGTATGAATTGTAGATTCACCTGAATATCTCCAGCAGGATGTCTGTTGGGTAAGTCTTTGAGCTAGACAGCAGAAACTGCAGTCGACTGACACTTTGTGTTGCCGTAGACACTGGAGTTATCAGACCTTCCTTCTCACGCAGGTAACGGCGCCCGGTCAGCGGGGTTAACGGCACCAGAACAGCAGACTAACGCACGCACATAAACCGTTAACACATTGCACATGTCAACAGAACACACTGTCCTCACTGCTATAGCGCTGAAGAAACGACCAAACACCTGGTTTTTCAGTGTCCAGCACACCACCAGGCTCAGAGGGAGACATGGCCAGACCCCCAAGTTACAACCTATCCATGATGCCTGTGAAGTTACATAGAAAAAGGTTGGGGCTGTGACCTCCCATTCCTATCAAGAATGAGACAGTGATGACAATGAGCAGCTGTGATATAGTCAATTTAATCTTCTGCACACTCTAACAGCTAAACACAACAGAGTCACGAGTATGCCAGTAGTATGCTCTGTTGAACTGTTCTGTTTTAACTCACGATGTAATGAGAACAGAAGCTGGCAGCTGCATAGCGGCACTGGCAGTAAGTTCCACAAAGGGTGACAACTATGATCCAAAATGTGGCAAAAATATAATAAAATAAGTACAAATGTGGACATGCAAATGCAGCGGGCTCAGAATATAGCCAAAAAACATGCCAAAAAGGCTTACATCTTGATAATTCTGTAGTAAATTTCGTGTAATCTGAAGCCGCTCGGATGATTCGTATGCCGCAGCGAGAGTGCCTTTGGCTGGCGTGCCGATCTCCATGGTGGAATCATCTCCTAGGAAGATTCGCTCATCAAAGTCACCAACATTCAGCACGTACGTCTCATACTTTGCATTCACTTCTTTGCTGCAAACGCAATGTTCATAATCCTGAAATGTTAATTACATTGCTACATTCCTTACACTAGACCATATTCCATCCGATGCAAAACAAACAGGGCAGTCCAGCTCCCCACTGCTTTCTGTAAACGGCTGTGCCCGACTGTCTTCTTACCACGTTTCCATGCATAACATTAAACATCGCACATACTATGTTCTTCACGTGTCCATATTTAATATTATTTATACTATCATTCATTATTGCAAACAAAGGACTAAATAATTAACAAATCATTAAAATGAAAGTACATCACAAATCATATAAACACAGCTCAAATATTCAAAAAACAATATGATGAGCATTCTGATAAAATCAGGATACAATAATCATTATAACATTAGTTAGCTAATAAAACAAGAATCAAACTTATTTGCAACCAGCATATATGAGATGTCGTATGCTGTTGCTAGAGATATTGCAAGAAATGCTAACTGTTTAGCTTGGTGACTACAACAATAAATTTGCAAAGTAGAAAAATGTTGGCCCACTGCTGACATACTGGTACTATGTAGATATTCATCTGAAACAGTGCAGCTGCACAACCCTAACCCTAAACACGACGCATTGAACTCTACATTAGTATATTAGTCACAGTGTAACTCATTACATGCAAATGTAGTAACCTGTTGGAGTCAAAGTTGAAAAGCTCGATGACCCCAGTCAACTGTTCAGCTTTTCCGCACAGTACCTGAACAATATAACAGCACAAGAACATGCACAAGACATTGTGTGGCAAGGATGCTAAATACAAAAAAAAACTATTACTCTGCTAGTCTGCACCAACATTAAATCTCGATGTAACCTATGAATCTGGAGTCCGCTCTCCTAATCCTGAACAGAGTGCCAGCTGTAATACTGAAATCACCATACCACAGTACGCTGGATGATAAATGAACATGCAAATGGCAAATATTCTGCCCTTAGAAGATCTACCATACAAAACATAATACACATCAAAGAATGGAATCTATAGTTAAGTAAGTAAGTGCAATATTTAGAGTGCACAATGTCAGCCAGTGGTCGAATCTGAGGCACTTGGCTGAACCGCTAGGAGGAGCAGTAGGCCTGATGGAATCAGTGAGTTTTAAGGAAGCGACGGAAGGTGTCTGCAGAGGTAGAACTGCAAATGCTACAAGGGACTGAGTTAAACATGCATTAAAATGCTGCATTAGTGAATATCAACAGATTAGCATAAGGTAAACGAAACAATAAAATTTCTGTTATAGAAATTAACATACCGGTACTGGTAAACTCAAAATTTTTGTTCTCACAAATCACAATACATCATTATCAGATGTACCTTCTTGTCAAACAACTTTCTCATGTATGGCTTCCACCAAAATTCCTTAATCTCCTTGGCTTCCATCTCCAACCCCTCATGTCGTTGACACAACAGGCTAACAATACATGGGGTTTCGGCTGGCGGTTTATAATCCTGACTGCTGAAATTGCTCGGTAAACCTGTACCGCATAACATCAATTCAAAGTAATATCTATAGCACAGTGTGTAACACAGAACAATTAAAAAACATAGTCTTTTGGCGGATTAGTTACTTGAACACATTCATAAAAGCAACAACCAATTCATCGAATGAATGACAAATCGACTGAACAATCAACGTCAAAACAGTGCCATGCATTGCAATTACAGCACCATAATTTGTGAGAAAATAAGTGGCAAGCATTCACACAATCTAGGCAATATCAAAACAAAATATTAAAATAAAAATGTCAATAAATAAACTCGAATGATTCAGAAAATAAGCTATTCAGAACAGTATTATCAGCTGCCAGTGGTTATGAGATGCATAAAAATCACACAATAAACACTCACCATCTATAACCTATTCACACACATTATGTTTTCACGTAACATCAAGTTATCAAGTTATCAGTTATCAAGTTTGTCGTTCGATAAAAAGTACCACACTCACCTGCAAAGCTATGGTTTAGGAGATCTCTGCGATTGCTGATGAGCGTATTAGCATAGATCCAATCCAGGCAGCACAGCAGGAGATGATATGAGTTCACCAAGTCATCACTGATTGCCGGAAAATGACCTGTCCAGTCACACAAACACTGATATATCTCATCTACTCCATAGACAATATCAAGACAACTTGTAGTACACCATGGCCACATCATACAGTTTTACGCACTCAGTAGGGTTAAACGGCTCAATTTCCAGAAAATTGCAAAATAGGCTAGACATAAACATAAACAATACTTTTGTTACAGCCCAGATGTCCTTTCTGAGCTGCCCACTTGAGAGGGCTTGAGCACTAAAAGATGAATGGACTGGTAAGACAGTCAAACTAACAGAAACTTACTGCACTTATACACAGAATTACGATCCAAGCTGAGTTGATTTTAGCACAGATGCAACTACTATACTGACCAATAAAGATATTTCCCAATACTCCTGTAAAATCCTTACATTTGTATTTACAAATAATAATTAAATGCTGCTGCAAAACGAAACAATAACAACCTTTGACAAGCACAAACATGGTCCAGCAGAAGTTGAAGATATCAGTCGCTGTGCACGGCAATCGCCTGCAGAGAAAACAACCCAAGGGAGAACTATAACTGATCAATGGACAACAATCGATTGCAAACGCAAACATAACATAGTTGATTCACGTACAGCAGCTACATACAAACTATCTGAGTCAAATGAAAACTATGAATAGTATTCAGTCTGAAATTGAAAAAAGCAGGTTAACCTTTATCCAGGCAATGTAAAATTACCATTTTATTGACTCTGCAATATTTTTCCACATGTTGCAAAAATACCCGCCACACTGGCACACTTAGAGCACATTAACAAAACAATAAAATAACAGTACAATAGAAAACATGTACCATCTGAAGATTATGCCACTGGTGATGCTCAAAAAAGAAAGTATACAACAAACAGTTTTCTGTAAGAACAACATTCTTCAGTGCTCTCTAACATGAGAAATGTCGTGTTTTCCTAGATAAATGCAGCATACTTCTGCTTGCGACTTTTTGGTGGTCGTGGAGGATCCTTGGCAGGATTTTCAAAAATGTCCAAGAAGATTGGTTCAAACTTTTTAAACGTCACCATCGATACGGCGAAGTTGCGTTCGAGTCGCTCAATCTTGTCTCGGAATTCTTGTGGCAAACTGGCCATGTCAGCCCACTTCTTCATTTTCTTGAAAAATTCTATCAGACTAACAAAACACAAAAACAACATTCAGTAATACCAGAAAATTTATAATTAGCTTTTAGGTTGCAGTTTCAACAGAAATTATTCATAAACACATAGAGTACTGACTGTGGCAAGTGTGGCTAAAACAGAAACAATAAAAATTCTAAGCCACTGCCAAAATGTAGTGACATATTACAGCACATTGACAGTTTACTGTACAAAAGTATATTGCACAAACTCAAATTTTTTGCCACAAGAACTTACTATGACACCAGCTTAATGCATTCAAAGACAATCACATGTCAAAAGAGTCACACAGAAAAATATACCTCAGCTTTGAAGATCTCAGCAAGCGAGTTAACGATACACAGTTGCCCTCTATATGACATCCAGATTTAACAGTGGGAGTGATGCCCGAGCGACAAGAAAAATACAATGAACATGTCAACCAGTGAAGTCGATCACCCTGTAGCACACACACAACAAATATTCAAGATTCATTTGATACACAAACATTCTTTTTAACAGAGCAGTAGCACAAACAATTATCAGTGATAAATAATGGAATCAGCCATGCCTATCAGCATTAAACATCAACTGCATAGTATCCTATCCAGTACTTGCTCATTATTCCAACTAGAAAGCAGTCATAGCCCGCAGATACCTCCGCCAAGGCAATGTTAAATGTTATTCGCCAGGTGACGTCAACATATTCACTTTGCCAGCGGTTCCCTTATGCCCCCTTTAACGCAATGGTAATAAAAATTTCAAAGTGATCCAGAATCCAGGATTCCTGCCGGATCACCCCCAAAACTGAATCACTGGTAAAGGCTGCCATGCCCAACATACCCTCAAAATTTCAGAAAGATCCATCCATAACTTTTTGAGTTATGTTGCTGACACACAAACAAACAAACAAACAAACAAAAACTGACAAAAACATTACCTCCTTGGCGGAGGTAAAGATCAGAGTTAGTCACAGTTAGTGAACAGCAGACCTTTGGAATAGCAAACTCTAATCTCCTGGCTGTACTGAGCTCGGTGTTATTTTCCGTCCTCGGTGGACGGAAAAGCAAGTAAACGTGAGGCTATTTTCCATCTGCCACGAATGGAAAAGAAGACCATGCGGACACTATTTTACGTTCGCGTGGACGGAAAAATAAGCAAGCTTGAGGCTATTTTCCATCCGCCACTAACTAAAAAGTAAACTACACGACGTTAATTTCCTTCCACCATGGACGTATGAAGATTGTGACTGGTGTAAAATGACCGCTGAATTTTTTGGTATAATAAACAGCCTTACACATGCATTTAAGTAATGTGACGTTATGTATGAGGCTATACACTAAAAAGTCTGCAATAGCGTCTGCATGCTCTTTTTCCGTCCGTGGCGGACGGAAAATAGCCTGACATTTGCTTACTTTTCCGTCCACCGCGGACGGAAAATAACATCGACGTACTATAAAGGTCTGCGGGTAACAAATGGACCGCAGACGAAGACACATAATAAACAAGAAAAACTGCTTCATGGCATTTATAAAAAGTTTAGCAGAAGTCTAACTTAAACAATCTGACTCTAAACTGCAGTGACAGTGACAGTTTTTATGGTTTTTTGTGCCACCTCAAGCGTATAATTTGCAATGATCCTTGTATACGACTGCCACGCAGCGGTTTTCGCATCGAGATCCATGTTCAAGTCACTGCAAAGTTCATCAAAACGTTCTCTGGTGCGGTCCTCATCGCCATCATCTGATAAACCCATTCTGCAACTCGAAATACAATCAGATTTCTTTTCAAATTTCAATCACAACAGATACACATCGTAAACCGGAACAATGGCGACCGTAAACATTAGCCACGGGCCAGTGGCGGTAAAAGCGACGACCAATCACAGCCGATCCTTCTCCGTCCTTTTAAAGCCCTCGCCGCCCGCCGAACGTGTCACTCATCACTGCCTAGTCAGCCACTCTCTGGGCCCTTGGGTCCCTGGAGGGTTTTGCTGGCATTCCGTATTTTAATTTTATCAATTATAAATTAAAATGCTTTTACTGCAGACCAGCGATTTACAAATGCTACGATGCTGCTTATCGTAGAAAAAAAAGTTAAAAAGAACCGTGTTTTATCAGCAAAACAAGACATTTCTCAATCGTTCATACAGCGCGATATATTTCAATCAATCAATTAATCAATTATAATAATTTGCCTCAAGCTTTGAGGATAGTTAGCACTCTGCAGTCTGCATGCACTCTTCTTCTTATGCTAGTAGCCATTATATTTACTTATTTATTTTTCAACATTAGTCCGACCTTATTTAAAGCCACGTCCAAATTAGGTCAGGTCATGTTTAGATGTTGGGGGATATTATTGTATATGTTGAAATATGTTCGATTTACGGCTTAAGGTGAACGTCCATGATTAAGATCATAACGTCTTCTGCGTGTACAATAATTGTTGTAAGCGAATGTCCTCAAATACGAACCAGTCGTTGAGTCGGAATGCGTCGTCGAGCAGTGTTGACAGCCAGCCGGTGCAGACTTCGCCGTCGTCCCGTACCTATGTGGTGCCGTGGAAGCGATGTAGTGTTTGCCGGCCGACTGACGGCGCTGGCGGGCCGTTCAGGTCACCGCGAGACTTTTGTCGACATCTGCGCGATTACCACTGCACGCGTGAAGGCGGCTCGTTCGTCTGTCGTTACGGCATGAACGGCGTCTGTCCGTCACTTCCGGTGGAAGGTGTCAGTGATCGTGACTATGAGGACCATGTAGCACGGGACCATGTCGCTGGTGAATCGACTGCAGTGTCGTCACAAGCACCCTCTGTTCTTCACTCCAGTGCGTTGTCACACTTATATGTTGATTATTAGCTAAAGGTCAGTGCTAGCGGTAGATCGGCGATCTCGCGCTAGAAAGCAGAAAATTACTACCGGTAGATCACCATTTACCTAATTGCATTTATCTCGTTGTTAATGTAAAAATGCAGTCACATTTCTTCTTCACTGCATTGCTAAGACTGTGGTTAGAATTGAAATGTTATCAATTACCAAGCTTTAAATAAAATTCATTCAAAAGCACTATAATTCTAAGTCTGTATTACAAAAAAAACCAGCTTTGGCTTGAGATGGACTCTGATATAATACTGATTAAACCTGATTTAAATACGTGACAGTGTCGTGGTATGGTTTGTAGACCTTCTATGTCTTCCAGGCATATAAATTCTACCATCTTCCCAATAATGTATCTACCCGATCTACCTCTAGCAATTTTCCAGTGCTAACAGCAAGATCGCCGATCTGCCACTAGAATTATTGTTAGCTAAATTGTTTTCATTTCTGACTTGTGGCCCAGAACTGACAAATAGCCAGTTTGTAACAGACATCGAACATAAAAGGTACTTTACGATGATGAGCCATCATCCGAGAGTTGTGAAATCTTGTTCACTAGCAGTCTTGTTTATACTTTTGGGCCTCAAGCAACTACAACATTTCATCAAAAGTCCATTTATAACATTCTGAAAGATGCAAAAATTGACGTTAAGGTCATTGCCTTACTTTTTTTCTCCAGTAGAGAATATAAATATGGCTAAACTTTTAAACAAAGCCATTTATTATGAAATCTTTGTGTCAAGTCAAGAACGTCATTTAGTTCTTAGCAAGATTCTGTTATACTAGGAAATAATATTAGGAAAATGTGTCGACAATGTCTGCAAATGCGGTCATAATTTTGTTCTACCTGTACTTCCAATCTTTTTAAGGCTTCATTTTTAAACAGATGTTTATTTAGTTTAATTTAGTATGTGTAGGCAATCTTAGTTTGGTTTTATTACCTGAGTGTTATTTGTTATTTTACTAC
>Ga0056128_1007741_pt1 | contig 13561 bp, 8 predicted proteins | sample WorMetLIZISLAND2_FD_71113 | JGI IMG/M metagenome (GOLD analysis project Ga0056128, IMG submission 71113) | Marine gutless worms symbiont microbial communities from Max Planck institute for Marine Microbiology, Germany - Olavius geniculatus... ... | reverse complement strand
AAATAGTGGCTATTGTTAGTACTACTATTATTACGCATGTGTGTTTATTTATTTATTTTTCTTTTCCTGTTGTTAATTGCATGCATGTGCGTATGTATTAATCTATCGTTTCTTCGATGAATAAAGATGTATATAAAATGTGGATTCCCATTCCGGTCCAGGTGAAGCCGAGTCCGACCTCCGGGCATATCTGTCGTCGGTCATAGTCAGTCATTCGATTCAGTCATTTCGCGCCATGCGCACCACTCACCGTCAGTCAATGCAACAACAGCAGCTGCTTAGTTCATTCGCTGTATAAACTGATCGCGCGGTATAGGGGTAATTGCACGCGCATGACGACACGACATTGTAGCGTGTCAGAACGCGACCCACGTTGAACCACAATGAATTGATATTACACATGACGGGGCGGGCCGTAGATCGCGTGTCTTCAATTCTTGCGCGAACAGAGCGACGACGTCGTCACCGGAAATGAATGGTAAAAAAGCGGATATCACGCGGACTCAGTTGTCGTCTCAAGACCAGAAATTGCGGCGATGACGTCAAAATTGATGACGTCACATTCTATCACTCACCGTTTGAACTCCGCTTCCGCTATTTGGCGTGCGCGAAGTTGAAAAGTCGGCTATTTTCCCGTCGATACTGTGCGCTCAATAAATTTGCTTATTTACTTAAAAAACCAACCTCTGCTGGCTCTATACTCTCATTTGTATTCATGCCATAGGCCTAAGATAATCGGTTCACTTCTGCCGCTGCGCTACACACATTTTTATTAATCAAAGTAAAATTAAAACTCGTATGCAAAAATACAATAAAACCCCACATGATCCCACATCTGCTGAGAAAATAAACTATTCGTATAAGACGGTCTGCACAGGGTTGAAAGACGGCAGAAAAATGGCAAAGCGCTTTTACCTTGGATGGTTCTTTATTTATTTTGTTTGCAAACACAAGTCTTTTCAGTACAATTTAAGAAATAATATTACCGACAATATACGTTGCAGTTGCTGTCGCTAATTTTTACTGTTGCATGTGTTTATTATTTTTGCTACCATTTCGTTGCAATAATGTTCTGATAACGTCTTGTGGAGAACACGCCTCTCCATGAATTCCGCTCACCCTCAAACACCAATGAAAGCTGTCAGGTCGTCTCGGTCGGTGTCGGTGTTTAGTTGGATCATCATCGGCAGGTGCTCCGAAGGTCACGTGACAATAAACACGACACAACATGCAGCGGCCTCATAAGGCCATAGCGACGCTATCGCCGGCGTGACGCTGCAGAGTGACGTAGTCGTATAGACTCACTAATGTCATGACATCACATGACATTAAGCCTGCATGAATGAAGCACTGGCGTAACCATCGCCCCCAATTTCAGTTATAAATGCAAATTTACACACTAAAACTAACGAAATTCACGTCCGCTACATGCATTTTTAGAGCTTTTTCATACCCAAAAGTGCGTTTGCGACCGGAAAGAGAGGCTTCAGACTTCTTTTCAGGTTGAATCAGGGCTCGATGTTCGCTCGCCAAGAACCGGTACATGCTGTTGGCTTTCGGCCGTCTTCTCCATTGACCAGGGGCGTTGTGAGCTAAAAAGTAGGAGCACATGGGCAAAACAGAAAGTTGCAGTTTTGCCAGAGACAGCTTACATTTCCGATGCAGAGGAGTTCACGGGTTGTGCTCGTAACTTAAAATTTGTTCATGATTTTTTCTTACAATTTAAAGACAAGGTTAGCTTCAAAAGGACGAAAATTTAGCCTACCGATAAAAAGAAAATTTTCTGACAATTTTCCGGCAGCCCGAAGTTTAGGAGGCAATTGTCGCCCTGTCTTTCCGTGCCACGCCGTCACTGAAGTTTGAGCCTCCAAACTCTAATTTCTGTCTACGCCGACCATGACGTGACGCGACAATGACGTGACATCAGATGACGTGATATGACGTGACGGTGTGCAGTAAAATGATGAGAGAATCGCACGGCAGTCGACAGAGGGCACCACTCAGGTCATCGGCAACGATAAATTCCGCACCGCAACGAACTTTTGACTGACTGTCCCGTGAAATCGTCAAGCAAATGCGCAATTGCCCGAACAACTACCCGGCCCGACTATTTATCCGGCAGCCGCACAAATAGCCTACCGCTAGGAAAGACTATTCATTCGGCTATTTGTACGACCGCCGAAAAATAATTACGGCGAAAAAAATATTATTAATGACAAATGTAATCTTACAAATTTCGACCAAGCTACGCCAGCAAAACAGTTATATATTTTTCTTCAGAAAGTCATCATGTTACTCTGTTTACAATACTGCGTTAAAACTCAAAACATAATTGATTATGTCTCAGTCCATTTGCGAGAGCTTATAGCTCAATAAATAAAACAAGAAATTTGAGTTAATGCTCACGAGACTCGCGAAAGCCTATAGCAGTTCGGGTTCAGTAGGGCCTAGTTTAGCTGAAAATTGGGGTGTTCACGCTAAATTAATACACAAATACCAAATTCTCTATCTGGATCTCATAACGACAGTAGCGCGGCGCCACATTGTGAATTATATAGACTTGTGTCGCAGTCCGAAATCGCCAAAAAATCCATAAAACCCCCTTTTTGACGTTCAAGGTCATTCAGGGTCATTGAATTCGGCGCCAATCGAGAGCCAGTGTACGACATTTTATTAGTGATTAATAGTAACCTAGGCCCTATCTCGCACCGTTACTGAAATACAGCGACTTATTGGCCAAAAAGCGCAAATTCTGTCCACCCCCTTTCATTTAGCGCCCTCGTTCGGGGTGACCCCCTTCGAATTTATGGAAATGCTATACGGTTCCTGAAACTAGAATTTTTCCGGGCAGCCGACAGTGAAAATTCGGTAATTCTAGCTTGCACTGTTTTTGACTGATCCACCCGTGTGACGGACAGACGTACGGACAGAATTGCGATGGCTGACACGCACTGAAAGCAGTAGCTGCTTTCGCGCGTAAAAATTCTTGAACAAAATAGGCACTTTCTTTGGTATTAATATAGCTACTACACTGATAGCATTTAATTGAAATTAACCGTGATTTTTTGCAAACTTTAACTATTATTTTATACCAGCTCTAAACGACTGGCTCAATGCGGGATATGATGTTTGTGACTACAAATAACACGTTGGATACGGTTTCGCTTTTACAACAGAGTTGCCTTGGGGGACGCCGATGTCACAATTATCTGCTAATAGTATTTGCGTTTCATCAGTTTTGTGCCTAATTCTCCAATAATAACTGACATGCGCAGAGGGGACGTCGCGGAAGAATTCTGGGACGTGGGTGGGCGCATCACGTGACCGCTGACGTCATCACGGTGACGTAACTGTGACGCAACTTGGGTGGCGTGTATCGGTGAATGTTGAGAGAACAGATTGAGTGTTGAACCCAGGGAGACTACTTGTCACCCATCTTGTCAAATCATCAACATACTGTTAGTTGTACACGGTGTTTCATAAAAAGGACCCCTTTTTTGTTTTTTTTTGTTTCCTGTTCGCACATTGTCTTAATTTATTTATTTCGTCGCAATTCAGACTTAAAGTTTGCACCACAGCCGAAAATCGCAAAAAAACACTAAAACACCCTATTTTGTGGGCTCAAGGTCATCAATGTCAATACCGCTAAAAAGCTCATCACCAGTGCTTGTTATGATAAGCAGTAGTAGTAGCTATATTAATACCAAAGAAAGTGCCTATTTTGTTCGTAAAATTTTTACGCGCGAAAGCAGCTACTGCTATCAGCGCGTCTTAACCATCGCAATTCTGTCTGTCTGTCCGTCTCTTTGTCCGTCCGTCACACGGGTGGATTAGTCAAAAACAGTGCAAGCTAAAATTACCAAATTTTCACCCTCGGCTGCCCGGAAAAAATCTAGTTTCAGGAACCGTGAAGTAAACGGACAGAACATTAAAATCAAACGCGTCCGTATGTCCGTTATGCACTCGTCCGTATTGTGAATGTCACCACAATTTTTACGCGCGAAATTTGGTACCGTCACAACTTAGGGCAGCTACAATGAAGATTTGGTGATCCTAGTTTGCACCGTTTGATACAATACATCCACCCGTTCTGCCCATTTTAACAGAACAGACGAAAATATTAATAATGATTCTGTTAATATATTCGTCTTGAAATGTTCGACCAAAAGCTGAACCGCAATACTTGGCGGGCGATACTCGATCGCTATACCTGGCACCATAGCATTGAGAACTCTGCTAAGATACAAGAGGCCTACTGAAATCCAATCATTGCATTGCATTGCGTCACGTAATTACATCATTAGGCCTGTTCGTTGTTGTTGGGCAATATTGCGATGTGAACAGTATGAGCATAAGCATTCAGACGTGCACAATTTTACACCTCATCCGTGGACAATTCTGCATCTTTCCCTATATACTCGCATTTCTGACGCTATAGGGTGTAAAAAAATGCTCGCCTTGCGCTCACGGCTAGGCTGATATAAGACTATTCTAGAGTAGCCTAACTAGACACATTATTGGATAATGGCAGACTGGGTGGGTTGCGAAACGAAACAACTTGGTACCGTAACTGAACAGAAATGAACTTGACTTAAATGAGCTGATTGTTTACTTTTTCACGAACTGGCCAACGGGCAAGCAGTAATATATTACAGTAGACACCGTCTAACGGCGTCAGCGACTACGTGACTACACTCACGTACGCGTCAACCAATGACCAATGGGTTCGGCGTGCTCGTCTGTTAATCAGTTCGTCAAAAACTCGACCATGTCATTTCAGTTACGTTATTTTCGTCGCTCTGTACGCGCCTTAAGAAGCGGAAGGACCAAGAGCCTGACATAAAGTTAGGTCTAAGACGTGTTGAGAACCAACTTATTTTCCATATAGACATTCCAATACCACCAGAGTGTCTCATCAATCATGACGCTAGATGGCGCCGTTAGTGACATGACGTCATCGTTACGTAACGTGACGTAATCGACCGACCGCTAGCAGTAGCATAGACCTAGCAATTTGCAATGATTTCGCACTGTTAGAAACTGAATAGGCGAGCAATTTAATTCCAGTTCAGTGCGCGCCTGAGACCATAGTGTCCCGTCGTGTACGGGCCTGCGGGATCACTACTTCGTTCAGCAAGATGTGGGCCCAGAAATCCATTTCACGTGTAGGCCTATAGGCCTATACGTGTAATTATCACTTTGGCACAGAAGTATAGAACAAAGACGGAATTCATTCCATAAAATGAGAAATAACGTCGGTGCTGCCGCGTAACAAATCGTAATTTGCAAATTTTGTCATTAGATTCGGCTCCTATAATGTTTCCTTCCCCTGCAGGATAAGGGACCTCTGTCTAACACAATTTTATGTCCTTGGACACCACAAGTGTCGTGCACCTGCCAAATGGCATTTAAATCCGTCCAACAGTTTAAGTAGCCTACACAGGGTGCATGAATGTGACAGAAGACCACAGAAAAGCAGACCACGCTGGAAATAAATTTATGTAGGCCTATTGACATTATGGTCATATCCATAGCCCCTCTGCTTACGAATACCACTGGAATGTTTTATCTATTTTATCTATTTATTATTCAATTTTTTTATCTGTTTATTTGTTATCACTAGCGATGAACAGAGACGAATAATGGAGTTCCAGGTGTTCGGAAACAGAATCGTAGAAATAAGTAAACAAGAGGCATCTATAGCAGAAATGTTTATGCCAGGCTACCCCATTTTTATTATTTTTTTTCCACCATCAAGTTCCCAAACTCGCTAAATATGCCCATATGTCAACTCAGCCTTTCATCTTTCTGGGGCAGGTAAATCGAGTACCGGCCTATCTGACTGGGGTTAAGGCGGAGGCGCATTCACTTGTGTCGAATGGCAGGAGACAGGTGGAGGTTGTAGCCCACAACATCTAGGGAGGGTACGGCCCCATGGCGGTAGCGCGAGCTTATAACGGGGGTCTTGGGGCACAGCCCCCATCGGGGTCCAGGAGCGAAGCCCCCCTGAAACTGAAGCACTTTCGGTTTTTCGACGTTCAATGGAAGCCCCAAATTTGCCCACTTTTCTACAATTTAGAAACGCAAAGAATGTCTTATCTTTGCAAAAAATCATGGGTGGCCACGAAACTGGGGAGACTGGAGCAAAACTGGGGGCTGTGCCCCTCCCCCGCCCCGGGCTCCGTAGCTCTGAGATGAGTTTTCTATGAAGAGCTGTGGCATTTAACCATTTTAACCACGTACATAGAATAGATTTAAATGGCCGTTCGTTACGGACAGATATTGGTTTGCATCGATAGGAGGTCCGTCTCTTGTCACATCAATTACTGCTATGAATGACTGTAAAGAAGCGTGCGGCGTGCAGAGTAACTTCAGTCAAACGCTACTCGTCGCTATTCGAATGAAAATCGCGTTACGTTACGTTACGTGCGGGTGCGATCAAGTTTCCCGCCGAGGCGCCCCCTGGCGACAGATGTACGGCACTAGCGGCGTGACGTCATCAGAGCGTCACATCTGACGTCATGGTGATGTAATGTCGTGGTGCTAGCGAGAGCCGGCGTGGCTGCATGCCTCAGGGAACAATTGAGTGTTCGTTCCTTCCTTTCAAGACATCATCATTCAATAAATTTTTGAGCCGTCTAAAACTCGACAGTGTACCGTACATCGACATTGCCACTAAGTAAGTAAGCAAGTGAATACGATTATTCATAGACGCAACTACAGCATAACTGCAGAGACCGGCCACTCCATCTTTTGCATTTACGGCGCCATGTGCATAGTGACGTAAGAAACGTCACACCGACGAAAGATGGTGTTAGTTATAGGGTGTTTACACGATCCAGCAAACGTCCAGCATTAGCATGTGTATTTTGAATACATTTGCTGGAAGTTTGCTGGATCGTGTAAACACCTCATTACTAGACCAACGAGCAATGCCTGCAGCTCAAAACCTGCGCCGAAGATGTTTTTTTGTTCAAAACAAAAATCACAGCCTAGTACTGCAGCAAAGCGTAATTATACAAGATACTATCTATTTTCAGCTGTTATTCTTTTTCTCGATTTGCGTGTAACTGTATTATGCAGGTCTATTTTATGCCGTGAAATTTATTTTTACCGCAACACAAACGAAAATGTGCTCAACGACCGGGAGTTTGCAGGCCCATCGAGAGCCACAGGCCCGGGGAAACATTCTCGTGGGGCCCCCAAACATTTTCATGGGGCCCCTCTGAGAGAAAATTTTTGAATTTGTCTTTTCAGAATGGTACATTCTGGCGTACTTTATATTTATGGCCGACGGCGGGGTCCCCCAAACGTCGCGGGGCCCGGGGTAGCTAACCCCCCTACTTCACCTCTCGACGGGCCTGGGAGTTTGAAATCCATTTGGACGCAGTAGTGCGATAGAACTGTAAAATTTAACTTTTTAGACAAACGGCACACATGAAAAGTACAGTGTAATGCCACGGTTTATATAACACAACGGCATAGATTCAGTGAAACATGTGATATATCGTATTTACACCGATGTATTCAACTCGATGTATTCAACTATCAGTCAGATTTAAATAAATCAACGTTTTTCAAGTGAAATTAGGCCTACTTAAATAATATGCGAAGATTAAGCCTATTTGACGACAGAAAATGTACAAAATATCTTACAGATTTATATAAACGGTCTATACCGCAGTACTAATCATATACATGTAATTCTACATAGGCCAAAGTCAGTCAACGAGATTAATTTGTTCACAAGCGTGTTACCGAATGTCAGCGGCGCCATGGGTTAGACCTAAAGAAAGTTGGGAATGATAAATTTCAATTTTCCTAAAGACATCCGCCAATTTTCGACAGCGGACATTATGGGTGCTCAGAGTTTCAATTTCACCCACGAATTTTCCAAAAATGTAGTACTTTTGGAAGAATATTTTCCGACAACGATGCAATTTTATTCCGACAAAATAAAGTTTTGAGAAGGGCAGCTGCCCCGTACTCTCTCCATCTGATAGAGACTTTGCTGACTGTAAGCCTTCTGGATTTCATTAAGGCGGGGATTGGGTCGTCCTGGGTCCCATCGCCCCCTGCTTGTATGGGAAAATAATGTATACAGATATCGTCATTCAATTGCAATTCAAGTCTAATGGCTAACGGCGGCAGACTGTTGGAGATCACGTAACTCCGGGGCACCTGCCGATGACGTCACACGGGAGGCGTGGCTTACACGCGTCAGCTCTGCAACAATACAAACAAACAGATTACCAAAAACAGTCGAATTGAAAATTAATAATCAGTTTTATTTTTTCACCGGTAAATAATTATGCGTAAATAATTATGCCGCCGTCTTAGGCCGCATTACGAGTCTCGTGCGTTCGTCGGTCTGTCTGTCTGCCTCTGTACGTTTGTGCCATATAAGCTTCTAACTCAAAGAAAACATAAAAAAATGCAAAATTGATGTGAATGTTCCTCAAGGATAGAATAATCAACGTGACAATTTTCAGCTTACAAGGTTAAAGTTAAAGACACAGACCATATGTCAACACAGAACATACGAGAAAAAGATAATTGCTTGTATATTGACACATGTGGTACCGAATTCCAAGTAAACTATAACAAATTTTACAGTCATGTGAGAGTATAATGTAGACCATTTCACTACGCGTTAAACGTTAAAAACGTAAAGTCCTTCCCAAGACACACGGCCCATAAAGCGGAGCTGATCTCCGTTTCCTTGACCTTCAGCCAGACACCAGTTTACACTGCGAGACCACAGATACAGGGCTAGTGCATCGCGCGGTGTACCTGTTTACGTCCCAGCTTTCGCTAGTACTTATTCTGCCAACAGATGTAGGAACGGCCAAGCTGAGCTGAAAGTATTTTAAATACAAATATTGTATTGCTATTATCCATTATTACAAAATTCATATCCGACACCGACCGGCGTCGATGTGTTGTAGTGCGGTCACGTGACTAGCGGCGAGGTCGCCGATTGGTCGAGAGAGCAGGTGCGTGAACGAGGAAGCAAGATGGCCGACGTGTCGCACCGGAAGTAGCAGGAAATCTTCCAGACTCAGTGACGTCATCTCGACCGCGTTCTGTGTCAATACGCATAATATAATAACAAATGTTATGAATAAGAAATAAATTTATTATATCACGCCACCTATAACAGATAAGTTGCTGTATTTGACCTAACTCAAAATGAAAAATTATTCTTCAGTAACTCCGCACAACGTCATGACAAAAATACGGCAGCAATCAAAAATATTTTTGGAAATACAATATACATTTTTGTACGTCTAGGGTAAAGTTATATTTTCATTTATAGTGATAATATAAACACAACCAAATACACAAAAGCATTATTACGTGAATGTAGTTGGTAAAGTTCGGGTTGGTTTCTATGAGTTGTCGCAAGGAGGCGCTGGCGTCGTCAATCCCCGCTAGGTAGGTGTTGTACGCGTCGCACAGCGTGCTCAGGTGTGGTACAAACACGCCGACAACATGGCCAACCAGTGACGTCACGTCCTCAGCTGGTACTCCACTGAGCCTCGTGGCCAGTAACTCGGACACCGATACCAGCTGTCAACCACAAACACGGCTCAAGTAAAGTGGAAATATTGAAATATGGCGAATTTCCGACAGGACAATGCAAACAAGAAAGCCCAGCTGTCGCTAGGGAAGAGGCGCTACAGCCTACACAGTTCCTGTTGCAGTACTGACCTTCAAAGTCATCCAAGGTCGATGATTTTCATGTCAATTGAAAGCCAATATGCGGCTTCCTATTAGTGATCAATAGCAACCTAAGCCCTATCTCGCACCGTTTAGCCACAATACATCCGTTACGGACGGACGACGGTAATGGACGACAATAGCACAGCTGTAGCGCGTCAAAAGTGCTGAAAACGTTTTCGGAGTTGCGAAATGTTTCTCCAAATGCAATGCCGTTGTCAGAATTGCTACCAAAAACTCAATAACTGCCGTTTCTGCGCATGCGCTGCAAAATATTGCCAAGTCAAGCAGCGGAGTCGTGCGCTAAAAAGATGTAGACATGATGAAATGGCAGTTTTCCGACAGACTGTTACAAATTTCCGACAGATGAGATACGGATGCTCGTAATTTCAATTTTCCCTCTAGATTCGCCCAAAACAGAGAATTCCCTACCCCAGATTGTCTATTTTTTGGAACAAAATACACCGATAGGCAAAAATTTGGGGGGGAGAAGAGAAGGCTATTAGCTCCATTGCCAGCGACAAATCAACTAAAACGTTTTAAAATCACCACGTCAACCTGTGTGTAATGGATGCTGGTAAGAACGATGGTGACAAGGTGACGAAAGATTTGGACTAAAAATAGAAATAGATGTTTTTTTTTCAACGAAAAATGGCGGCCGCTGCGGCAGATTAACTGGGTCGCTAATAGGGTGTTTATACGATCCAGCAAACGTCCAGCAAACTTCCGGCAAATGTATTCAAAATACACGTGAACTACTGGACGTTTGCTGGATCGTGTAAACGCCCCATAAGGTAACGCGGTCAGCTGGTAGTCAAGTGAGTCTTGTGGCGAGTAACTAGAACATGGAATGGTACCAGCTGACAGACTGATTGAAACACAGCCCAGCAAGTCTGTCATTAGTTCGGTCTAACACCTATAGTCTTACACAGACCCGAGATCTGTCTGCCACACGCAGCCAGCGAGGCACTAGAGCGCTACAGCATAACCACGAGTACGACATATGCAAAAATCCTTAAAACAGCATGTCTTACTTCATCCAAAGTCTATACTTACATTTTTCTACAGTTTGTTTTAAGTTCTTCTAATCATCTGTGCATGCATAACCGATATACGTATTTGCGTCTATTTTATAGTAAAAGATGATTTTGAAATTCTTCAGTTAATTAGTATCAAATTAGACTTTAAAATGATTTACTATTCGTATTTTTGTTTTCTCAGTGTTGTTTGCCACACTACACTGATTCGAGAACAAAAATTTGTAGGCTTATTTGTCAATAATTATTGTGAAAATTTTTTTAAAAGACAAGAGCCTGCATTTGTTCCATACTGTCTTACACTGCAGACGTCGAGTAAGCTACCACAATATCTTCCCTTCCAAACAGCTGGTATACGCGTCAACTTAACTTGCGACCTACCGTTGGGGCAGGCTTACCTGCTAATTAATTGACCAAGGGGGCGTGGCCAGCAACATCTAAACACTATGTTGTCTCTGTTATTCGCATTATCAGCGTGTCTACAACTAGTTGTAGCTAACAATTTCGACATCAAAAGTCAACTCATGCATTACCGTTTTATGTCGTTCCGTATAAATACTACCGCTGAAACGTAAACATCGTAAAAGCTAGTATTTAACCGTAGCACAATGTACAGCGTTATAAAGACGTGTAATTAATTCTACCATGTCATACAGCCAAGAAGGTCCTTCATAAGTTATGAAAAATTTCTCAAAATACAACCTTTTATAATTGTTTCTGTTGACTTTTCGGCAACCACTGTTCCGACGAAGGCAGCAGCAGTTGCCGAAACGTCAACAAAAACAATTATAAAAAGTTGTATTTTGAGAAATTTTTCATAACTTATGAAGTTACGCTTCAAACTATGAGTTTATTCAAAGACAGCGAAAAAAGTCGTTTAAAAGCGCTATATATTAACACTTGGCAAGAATTATGATATTGGTAAAAGTACAAATTGTATGCCAGGAATATTGTTTTTTTAAATTTTAATTTTTGATTAATTTTACAACAGCAAACTAATAACATAAATAGTGATTAAAACGATTAGCCTTGTTGGCAAATGTCATCAAATTGAACTTAATTTTTGCAGTAATGCGGAACAAATTGTTCAAACATTCATATATTCATCTCAAGAAGTTAATTTCATTTTTCAACATTTTCGAAAGTTTTGCGACATAAAACAAAATCCTTACACTCTTACAAACTAGCTCATTATTACGTTAATCATTTGAGTGTAATATTACATTAAGTTTCTAATAAAATATTAACTAAGCGAACCTTTTCGACGTTCTGGAACAGCGCTCGATGTTGTGTGACGGTTAGAATACGATGACGCAAAGGTCGTGAATATGTCATCACTCCGCATGTCATTAACTGCACGAATCTCTCTTCTAACTCACGAATATTCAACACGCACTCTGCTACTGATGACGTCACCTGCAATACGTCACCGTTACGTCACACTGCATAAAAATATTTTGCAGTAATAGGCCGCATCACGGGTTTTGTCCGTCCGTTTATCTCTACGTCCGTCTGTTCTGTAGGTCTACGGGCTTCTAACGGAAAAAAAACAAAAAGGCGTGGAAAAACCAAAATTACCGTGAAATTTTGCAAGGCCAGCACTAACAGTTATGTCAATTCATAGCTTGAAAAGCCAAAAATCAGATGGATGGCCGCACAATGTCAGCACTGGGCCGACGTAGTTTTTTTGGAGTTACAGTAAATAATCAAGTACGTAAATTTATATAGTGTACAATGACGACAGAACACTCATCATATCTGAGACCCCTGCAGGGTAAAGTGGGAACTAACATAACCAAAAACTAAGTTGCAAAAAAAGTTTTAAAACAGCATAAGAAAAATGCGAATGTTCAAAAGAAAAGTATTCCAAATAGTGGGAGCGACTACTGCAAACTACAAGATCGAAAACATCTACGGATATAAGGAACAGACAACGTAACGGTTAAGACGCTGGACTTGCGATCGTGAGGTCACGAGTTCGACTTCCGGTCAGGTGCTCTCAAGTGGTTAGGATGGGATGGGTGACTGTCTGTGGTCGACAAGTAAACCATCTCGGCATATAACTAGCACCAAGGGCGACTCAGCTTTTCATTTCTCTGGAATAGGTGAATCGAGTACCGCCCGCCTGGTTGGGATTCTGGCGAGCACGTTCACCTGTGTCAGGTGGCAGGTATCACTGTGTGACCTCATATGGCAGGTGACGCTCCGTAGCACTGGGATGCTTTCCTGTCAAGAGTTATACCATTACCATTTAACTATTTTAAGTTTTAACCATAGTGGCAGTGATATAGGCCTGAAGACTGTAAAAGAGAGAACTTCCGATTTTAGCCTTTATGGTGTAAAAGTGGACTTACGCATGAAACCCTAGTTTTTACGCACGAAAGCAGCTACTGCTTTCAGCGAGTCTTAGCCATCGCAATTCTGTTCGTCCGTCTGTCCATTCGTCACACGGGTGGATCAGTCAAAAACGATGCAAGCTAAGATCACCAAATCTTCACCTTCAGCTGCCCGGGAGACTCTAGTTTCAGGAACCGTAAAGCTTTTCCATAAATTCGAAGGGGGTCACCCCGAACGAGGGCGCTAAATGAGAGGGTGGTGGGCAAAATTTGCAATTTTTGGCCAATAAGTCACTGTATCTCAGTAACGGGCCTAGGTTACTATTAATCACTAATAGGAAGTCATACACTGGCTCTCGATTGGCGCCGAATTCAATGACCTTGAATGACCTTGAACGCCAAAATAGGGGGTTTTATGGATTTTTTGGCGATTTCGGGCTGCGACACAAGTCTATATCATTCACA
>Ga0056128_1007740_pt1 | contig 13562 bp, 11 predicted proteins | sample WorMetLIZISLAND2_FD_71113 | JGI IMG/M metagenome (GOLD analysis project Ga0056128, IMG submission 71113) | Marine gutless worms symbiont microbial communities from Max Planck institute for Marine Microbiology, Germany - Olavius geniculatus... ... | reverse complement strand
GGATAACTCCATATTGGAGGCGACCACAGTGAATCAGTTCAAGAATGGTCTGCAGAAGCTGAAGCAATCTCGGATGGGTTTCTTCGAGGACTGAAGTCCGTTTAACCCTATGGCTACATCCTTCAAGTCTGGTGTGGCCACACCAGGTATATTACCAGGTAAAGCAAAAGCCGAAGTAAAGTGGCAAACGTACCAGTACAAGAAATCTCTGATTTTTAAAAAATTTTGGCCTATAAAAATACACACAAAACCGAGCAGTCAAAAGTCTGAACTCACTGCCATAACTCAAAAATTGATAATGATAATATTTCATTATTTTTATTCGAAATTTCGAATGCATGAGAGGTATTTATAAACAAAATTGGCCCAGCTCTAATGGTATATTCTTTGGTGCTAGCGCGGTAAACAAAATGGCTACTTGATGTTTTGTTTATTTACCGTTGACAGTTGTAGCAAGCTGAATAACGTCTGAGTTTGCCGATGGCAGCGGCACAGTTGCATCAGCCGAGTGTCTCAAAGAACGACATTTTAGTCGTGAACATTGTCAAACAACTGTGTACTACCGTAACTGGATTGAGTAATGGTAGGTGTGTCGGTTGGGTAACAGGAAATTTCGTTCCCACGTACTTTCGCTACAGGAAACGAAAGTTTCGCTTCCTGGTACTTTCGTTTCCTTGAACTCTCGTTTCCAGGAACTTTCGTTTCCTTGAACTTTCGTTACCCTGAGCGAAAATGAGGTGGAACTTTCGCTCCTCACTCAGAGTTAACATTATAGGCCTACACACTTAATAGAAGCAGATGAAACCAAAGGACGCCAACATGCGGTGTAAATGTTCAACGTCCAAAACAAGAAAGCCCAGCTGTCGCTAGGGAACGTGCTACAGCTAGCGTATAAAGGTTTTCCGAAAGATGGGTTTAGGGTTTAGTGAAGAGACTAGAATTTAAGATAATGGTAAGAACTTGACGAAAAATAGGTAAAAATTTACATTAGCTCCGCCACCCCAGATTGCTTCAGAAGTGACTGAAGTAGGTAGAATTAGTGTTGTTATGCATGTTTCAGACTAATTTAATTATAGGAAACTGCAAATAATTGACTATTGAGACCCGAGAAGAAGGGTTCGCATAGACAGCTAGGTTTATTGTATACTCATGCCCCTGGATGCGGGGGTTCTTTTAGAACGAGGGCGTCAAAGAGGAGTACTCACTAAAAAGACGTTATTTTACCATTATTGGTTCGTATAATGTGAAAATGGTTGCAGATAGGTAGACATGCTGCTTATCATAACAAGCACTGGTGACAGGCTTTTTAGATTTATCAACATCGATGACCTTGAACGACCTTGAACCCCCAAAAAGGGTTTATTAGTGAACTTTCCTCAGTCAGAAGATGATATTCTTGATCTTTGGTGAAAATCAATGAGTTTGATTGATTGATGGTTATTAGAATGTGTGTGTCTGTGTGTATTGTACAGAGTCTGTTGTGCCTTGCTTCAGAAATGCTCTCGTTAGCCTTGGAGGGTGAGCGTCATACATTTCTTCTGTTTGAAATGAAATGAACATTTATTTTTGTTGCAGCTGAAAAGCTGCTTACTCAAATAATTAAGTTAATTGTCAGTGATTGATATGTAATAATTGCTTGTCATTTGATGCATTTGATCTGTCAACTGCCTAAATCGAGCACCTAGTCATCGACTAGGTGATCTATTTTTTGGCTGCTGTTCTGTGTTTATACCTTCATTACGTTCTGAAATTACATTTGTACTACAGTGGACTGAGTGGAACCCGCTTAATTGCATAGCTTCCATTCAGGCTGGTGTTATGCTATTATCCGGGCTATGCAATTAGGCGGTAGCCTAGTGCATACGATGGTTTCCACTAAAATGAATGACGACAATGCCATCTAATCATTTATAGACATGAAATGGTTCAATAACTTCATTGTATCATGCCTTACGTATAGGTGTAGGTTTTAGTACATATAATAAGCTTTTGCGTTAAGGTAAGAGTTCTCATTATGATCCCATCATTGCTGTCAATTTAAGTAGGCCTACACTAGACCTATACATCTACTAGTCAAACGAAATTTAATGATTAGGAACAGTGAATCAATCGTGCATTGTTGTCTGGCAATGAACACTAGCCACGCGAATGCATCACATTTTCAAGTTTTTAATTGACAGAAAAATCAAGACGCTTAAGTTGGCTGAACTGATACGTGGCCCAGTAAAGCCGGAGACACACCATCGACCCCGGGTGTCCAGCCGGGTGCCTGGGCCGGCTGGACATCAGTACTAATGTCCTCCATTTCCCGCACTGCTCCAGCTTGGTTGTCTGCCTCCCTACAGCCTTCTCCCTGCATTCCTGTCGTCTCTTATCAGCTCATTAAAGCCCAAATTCCATTACGCCGACTTTGCGACAAAGTCTACGACAAGTTCCCAACAAAGTCACGGACTTGTCTCGGACACAAATTATGAAAGTCCGCAACACAAATCACGTCGCTGACTTTCGTGATTTGTGTCCGTGACTTTGTTGTGAACTTGTGGACTTTGTTGCCGACTTTCCCCGTGCATTGTAATAGACTAAATTCCATTAGAGCGACATAAACGGGTTCGTCATCGACTTGTCACGGACTTTGTCGCAAACATCTCGACATGTCAAGATGGTTTGTGTCCGCGACTTTCATGATTTGTGTCCACGACTTTCCCCGCAGGGAAGTTTCAGTGAAAGTCGGCGTAATGGAATTGGGCTTAAGTCTGGCTTCATGAGAAAATGAGTCGTCTGTTCATGGCTGACCAAATCTGTAGGAAGCAATATATGTTTTTTCTGCTTATAAACAGGCTGATGTCAGTCTGCACACCCGACTTATGCGATTAAGTGGAAATGTTTTTGCTTATTGGTGTTCAAATACCTGGGATTATGCAGTTAAGCAGTATGCAGTTAAGCGGCATATTAGCCCAGAAAGAATGCTTTTTGGTTTTGTCATTTGGCATTCTACGCTAATAAATTTGATATGCAATTAAGTGGTATGCGATTAAGTGGGTTGAGCCGGTTGACCTGTATTGCTTCTTTGTTATATTCATCTCTGCCAATGGAACGAAGTGAACATTGGAGGAGATTATGAGATTGGTCATTCTGTCCGTCGTTGTTTGTGTGTGTCTGTGTCTGTGTACATGTCTTTGAGGCACTATATCTCCATAACGGTGCCAGATAGACGCATGGTCACAATGTAGTAGTAGTATTAGTAGTAGTTGTTGTTGTTGTTGTTGTAATGTTTAAATTACTTCACTTGGCAGAGATATGCACTTTACGAGCGCCTTCTAGTTTTGTTTGTTTTTTACTTGCCCATTATACATGATGCATGATGTAGGTGGGCTTCAATTTGTAGTGTCTGCACTAATGAATATTCAAGTCTCATTACAGTGAATTGGTATCAATCACCTGCACTGCATGGCAAGATCAATTTTTACGCGCGAAAGCAGCTACTGCTTTCAGCGCATCTTAGCCATCGCAATTTGGTCTGTCTGTCTGTCCATCCATCCGTCTGTCACATGGGCTTGATCAGTCAAAAACGGTGCAAGCTAGGATCACCAAATCTTCACTGTCGGCTGCCTGGAAGACTCTAGTTTCAGGAACCGTAAAGCTTTAACATAAATTCGAAGGGGGTCACCTCGAACGAGGGCGCTGAATGAGAGGGGAGTGGGAAAATTTACGATTTTTAGCCAATAAATCGCTGTATCTCAGAAACGGTGTGAGATAGGGCCCAGGTTACTATTAATCACTAATAGGATGTCGTACGCTGGCTCTCGATTGCCACCGATTTCAGTGACCTTGGATGACTTGAACGCCAAAATAGGGGTTTTTATGGATTTTTTGACGATTTCAAGCTGCGACACAAGTCTATATCATTCACAAGGTGGCACCACGCAACTATCGTTATGCGATCCAGATATGGAATTTCGTATTTGTATATTAACTTAGCATGAACAGACCAGTTTTCAGCTAAACTACTGAACAGGAACTGCTATAGGCTTTCACGCGTTTTGTGAGCATTAGCTCAAAGTTCTTGTTCAATTACCTCTCTCTTACATATGGCAAGCTTTGTGTGTAACATGCAGGAATGCATATCAAACTGATAATGTGATTTTGAACATAGTATGATAGAGCAGGGGGACTTTACACAATGAGCTGCCTTTGATCAAGTGTGACAGATGTTGTTTTTCCAAAATATGTTCATAGTCACTTCACTGTTCATAGTCACCTCCACGTTATGGCCATAATAATTTCTGTTTTCTAGTAATGATTTAGTAAACTATCACTTTTCAGTGAGTAGTGTCAGCCATGTACATGTATTTTGCATTTTGGCTGGGCACTCAGTTTCTGTTCATTGGTTGCAGCTGTGAAAACTTTTCTGTTAGTACCTCTATACTATGGCTTATAGCAGAGCATGTTGAAGCAATTGTGGACTAACAGTTAGAGCTGTCAATGTGTTAAGTTTTTTAACGCATTGCATTTTTTTAACGCATTAATTAATGCGTTATTAATGCACCCAGGCCCGTCGAGAGGGAAAGTAGGGAGGAGTTAGCCCGAGCTCTGTGACCTTTGGGGGCCCCTGCCTGTAGAATATAGAAAGTTAGAAAGCAAATAAAAACACATTTTCAACATTAACTGTCATCGTCGCTAGCATAGAAGTCTATTAGCCTGTCATTTAAATAATATTTATTTACAGTAATGACTAATGATGAAACGGCAACTACAGTTTGGTTACTCATTTGATTGTCAATTAACCGCAGTTTAACAAAATATTGGATTTTTTGCTTCACAGAATTATGTAAATTAAATAAATTTATGCATGGGCGTTAATTTTTTTAACGAGCGATAATTTTGTAAACGTGCATTAATTTTTTAACGCATTAACTTTGACAGCTCTACTAACTATTGATAACTAGTACTGCTATTGTTCATAGCTGAGAGTTCTGTTGTTTCGTTCTGCTTTCAGCAATCTGCATGCGTCTGGTGCTATCGATGAACTGGAAGTAACTGAGAAAATCAAGAAGAAATGTCAGTGCTCTGCTGTCTACGTGCATGTGTGACTTAAGAGGGGAGGGGCTGGCCACAAATGTTTGCACTGTATATTAACATTCCACTCTAATCCCCCACATGATGCTTGTTTGACAATTTTACATTAGAGTCAAAGGGACATTTCATTAGTGTTGTTACGATATTCGATTCAAAATTGAACATCACAATTTTTGCTCGAAATCGAATCGGATCGAAATCACGATTTCCATGCACCACCGAAACGATTTTGTCCATTGTAGCATTTTGCTCATTCACGCTGCCCTGCTGTAATGAGATACAATCTCACAGTGCAGGCCGGTGCCACCACTTGCTTTTTATCCGTCTGAACGCTGGGTGACTGCTGCTCGGCTGTAGCGCGACTGCAGGAGGGACGCGGTTGTGTTTGTTTCAGTTTACATCCACACATTGCCAGTGAGCACGGCGTCAATCGCTGTCTATATTGGCGAGGCGGGCGTTGGTTATATGGCGAGTTTGCTACTCACCAGCCTTGCCGGCATAGTTTAGCATGACCCTAGCGAAAGGGTTAACTGATGCCTAGGATTGATTCGAAATCGCGATTTTTGGCTAAAGTCGAATTGAAATCGAATCAAAATCGGAATAATTATATTGTAACAACACTACATTTCATAAGCATTAAGCATAGCAGTGGTGAAGATTGCTCAAGATTTTTTAGTGTGTCGATTTTTATCGCTACATCAGTTATTTCATGATTTGTTATATAAGGTATTATCATCTTTGTCATCTTTCGTGTTATTTTAAATATCGTTTGTATATGATGATAAACAGAAATACAGGGTCCGTTTGCAGCTAGCTCTGTAGTTGGTGATGAATTGCCATGCATTTGATATGTGGATAGCAATAAGTGCATGTGATGTGTGAATGTTGTTTTAGTGGTGCGATGTCGTCGGCCGAAAGATGCAGTGTTATTTACGGACCTACATCGACGACTACATTCGCAAGTTTGATTCTCTCACATTGTTGTTTTTAACGATGCACAGATTTTATGAAGATTATTTTTGCGAATTCTGTGCGTAGTTTGCTAGCGTAATACGGTTTATTGTATATGGCAGCCAGTGGCTGGATTGCAGCGTCTGCTGTCCACTACAGCTTGCATGTTGTGTGTGTAGGGAAATTATTAATTATTATCTGATGCTTGAAATTTTGAGCTGCTTGTGTCAAAATTGAAACGATTGTCTCTTGGATGGTTTGTCTTTACAGCTGTGTATTGTCCACATTACAGGCCTTACCTGGCAGTGTCCAGCATCTGTTTGTCTGTGTCTCTGTCTGTCTGTCTGTCAGATACAGGATTTTAACTTAAAAACAACGGAGCGTAAAATTGTTGTGATCGTTTCCAAGTTCTGTCGTGTTGTGCTTTCTACAAAGCACAAATCCTAACTTCATAAGTTTAAAGGTAAGGATTAGTGTTGGGACAAGGGTTGGGGTTGCACAGTTCTAGGCAGATATTTTGAAAATGGGCCAGCAAGATATATTATTGTTATAATTATGTTGACGCTGCAGACTCTGCTGAAAGATCGAGGTCCGATGCTGTATCTGTTGTACAAGCTGAGCAACATCAGTCAGTCAACCACTGCACAGACTCAGTATCAGGTGCTTCAGTCATACACTTATTATGGGGCCGTCCTTCCTAGAAGGAGGCCCCATCATGTGTTGATCCTATCCGTCTGTCTGTCCCGTGCCTTCACCTAGAGGGAAAACGAAAAGACCTACGAATACCAAACTTGGTAGGAAGGGTCCCTGGGACACCAGCACCCTGTGGACCAATTTCAAGGTCAAGGGGTCAGAGGTCAAGGTCACGGCGGCTAATTGCATTGTTGGCGAAAAATCCCCATAACTTCGCCGCCTGTTGTCCGATCAACTTGATATTTGGCAGGTGGCGTAAGGATCCCTTGCCGCCTTTCCTGTGCCTAGAAAGCCCCAAAACAGCACGCACGTACTCAACTGCAAGGACGGCCCCATAGCGGGCGGCCCCTCAACGGCTGCACCCTCTTGTTAAACCAGTGGCATAGTGGGTTGGCAGACTTTGTAGACATTTACACTGCAACCAGTAGAAACTGCACAGTTGATAGTGTTACTGCAGCGGGAATATCAGAAAAGCTGAAACGACATGTTGCCGTATAGTACAGACTTGTTTATGCAGAAAAACCAGTGCGTCCAATCCGTATTCAGTAATTAACCTTTTCACTTTATTATAATGCTGTAAATTAATTCAGTGTTGCAGTTGCTGTTTCTCTGTCAAGTAATAGAACACAGAATGAAATATATTTTACATAACTTTCCAAAATATAAAAATATAATTTTTAACGTTGTTTAGGAATGTGACTGATACGCTGAAATTGAGAAAATAGCTACTATATCACCAAAAGATTCAATAGGTTGTGATGTTCGTTAGAAGTTCATCTTTGGTGCACTTAAGCCCCATATTAGTAGAGTATGCAGGTCCAGTTTCATTAACTTAACCTTTTTCGCCACACGGGTTTTTTTGACCTCAAAAATACCTATACACGTGATTCCCGACACATTTTGAGCAGACATTACTGCTCAGTTAGCTGCAATACTTGCCACTTGAATTAACTTTCCATAAGACTGGCATTGATACTGAAGGAATCTATTCAAACAGCTATAACCTATGCATGTTTCTGGGTTTTGTCCCATGCTGAAAATGGCTATTTTTAGGTCTCGGCATTCTGAAAGGCCAAGTTTACCACCCAGTATCAAAATATTTTGATGACATATTCTATATTTTTAGTCATTTCACACATCTATACCATACGTTCTGTTAATCCTGTAAATTTCATGGTCCTAGCTGCACAGTAATAGTGAAGTTATTAACTGTTTAAGTCTGCCAGTAGTTAAAAGACTGCGATGGTCTTATTCAAACACCTAAAACTCAGAAATTTAGAATATTGGAATATTTAGAATATTAGAGTAAAATTTTGCACATTGCCTACAGACACGTTTACAAGTACTCCATTAAATTTTCATGCAATTTGGATACATCGGTCACTCTTAAAAGTTGTGGTTATTTGGCCAATTTGAAATGGAATGACCCGTATAACATGCCACCAATATTGATGATGGATTGATGCCTCTGAGTAACACGGTGAAATTACTGCATGTCTGTCAAATATTGTTACAGAGTTGAAGCCAGTGTGTCATGCATGTTGGCTGATGCGTTGGCTAGGGAATGTCGTTTGCGAAGGGTTTGTCGGCAAATTTCATCTCAACTCCATCATCGTTGGTTTTGCGGCCCGGTGCCATGTCATCAGGCTCAGAGACTACACTGAACTCAGTCGCACAGACCAGTGGCTTTGGCAGCATGCCTGCTAGTGCTTCTAGGTATGTTATAGCATAATTTCATTAGGGCTGCAACTGATTAAAAATTTAATTGATTAATTTCCCAAAATTAATTGATTGATTCTGATTATTTTTTGCAGTCAAGAAAGATCACAAAAACTGCAGAATTAAACTATTGGCTGTTAAGCACAATCGTAAAAGTACGAAGTGCAGACTGCTAAACTAACAATTACAAGTGGAATCTTGCTGTCGTGTTCTACGCGACATAAACTTTGATTACAAACGTTCATCATTGGTCATTTTAGGTTGTTGAAGGTCTAAAAATTATAATCAAATTCTAATTAATTAAAGTTTTTAGTGGATTAATTTTTTAAACGTTCAGTAGATTTGATTAATTACAGTTGATACAAAGTAGTAGTAATATTAGTTGTAGTAGTAGTTGTTGATGTTGTTGTAGTTGTTGTTGTAGTGGTTTGTACTGTAGATCTGCTCTGGTGACATCCAGCCTACAGCCTGCAGCTGACTGGTCACTACCAACAGTGGATAACGAGTAGTAATAGTAGTAGTAGTAGTAATTGTTGTTGTTGTTGTTGTAGTTGTAGGTTTGCCCTGGTGACAACATTTGACAGCCTGCGGTTGACCCGTCACTGCCTACAGTTGACAGCAAGTGGTAGTAGTAGTTATTGTTGTTGCTGCTGCTGTAGTTGTAGCAGTTGTTTATGCTGTAAGTCTGTCTTGGTGACATCCAGCCTACAGCCTGTGGCTGACCAGTCACTGCCTACAGTTGATGGTGAGTAGTAGTAGTAGTTGTTGTTGTTGTTGCAGACTGCAGAAGTTGAGTAATAGCTGTAGTTGTAGTTGTGATTTGTGCTATAGGTCTGCCCTGGTGACACCCAGTCTACAGCCTGCTGCTGACAGGTCACTGCCTACAGCTGGTGCTCAACTGATCACGTCTATTGACATTCGTATGTAACAACGTCTGTTAATACGCTTATACTGTAGTACATATCTTGCCGCTATGTCCATCTGTCTTGCACGAGCACCTAACTTGAAAATGAAAAGGCACACTAAAACCAGAATTGTTGTAAACATTTGCACTGTGAAGGGTTGGAGTAACCAGTGTGCCAATTTATAGTTTAAAAGGTTACATATCAGGTTGATGGCTGCACAATAAGTCGGCACTAGGCTAATATTTTTTCTAGTTTATATCTAGAAGCATAGCTTCTGCCAGGACAGTGGCTGCCACCTGGTGAATGACACTGACTTAATACAGTTTTCTGTGTGAGCTTTAGGGGTATGGAGAACGGTTTTTGAATGTGACTTGGTTCAGTTTTTAAAATACTGGTAATCGTGGTTTTTGATTCAGAATTGTCTTGTTTGATTTCATTAGAAAGCAGTCTGTTCTTGGAATCGGACGGATTTGTTTCGTTTTGTAGTTTTTGTTTGGAATTACATTACCAGGTAACAGCAGTCAGCTAACTACCCTCTGGAAATGATTTGTTCAGGACTAGTGATGATTCGATATCAAGATTTCAATTTTGATACCATATTGATACAATATTTTGAAAATACCGCGATATCGATATTGATATTTTTAAAATGATAAGTATGTAAATCTTATACAAGCACAAGAACAAGATGTGAACGTTCAGCAAGGCAGTTTGCTTTACGTAGAGACTAAAATGTGTCAGTAAACTTTAAAATTAACTAAACTTCCGTAAGTGTCGTTAAATTATGACACTGTGGTTAGTTTTCTTCGGTTAGTTTGTCATTTTCTACATTTATTATCGTTATTTTGGTAATGCAGTAATAGAAATATAAACTTCTGGTGTAAACTATCGCGATATGTCGAAAATATCGTAATATATAAAAGATATCACGATATATCGAAAAATTTGATATGTTTTTCCAACGATACGATACGATAGGATATATCAATATTGAAAATGATATATCAATATTTTTGATATATCGAATCATCACTATTTAGGACAGTCCTCGATGACTGTTCTCAATCTTGAGGATATCTCGAGGACAAAAAATAGTGGCCTTGCCCTTGGCCTTGAAGAGGTCTGGCCTTAAAACCTTGGAGGCTTGGCCTTTAGGCATTTGTAATAAATGGGCTTTGTGCAATGAGTTTTTGGTATTGGTATGATATATCCACTGAAACGTCGAAACTATCTTTGTCTGAGCAGTTTTTTTGTAGTTTGTTCCAGTTCGAATAAGATCAAGCTGGCTTTTAATGTGCAGTATAAGATTGCCATATTTGCTTTACTTCCTTCCTTACTTAGAGGCCTTGATGAACACCACTGGTCTGGCCTTGCCCTCAAAGGCCACTTTCCTCGCCTTGGCTTTGAGGACCATTGGCCTCGGCCTTGAAGGTCACCGGCTTTTGCATTAGCATTGGCCTTGAAAATGCTGGTCTCAAACTCATCCCTGGATTGTTGTATAATTATTAAGTCGGTATGAAATTTTTGGATGATTGTTTGATTGGGTGATTTGGCTGTGCAGGTGATAGGTCGCATGATACAAACAGACGACGTGGCGCCAGTGACAGAGTTATAGCAGAACGACGGTGTGCTTCGAATGACATCGGTACACATCCATTGACACTGACTTTCTCTGTAATCGTAGTCTGTAATGTTCAGTAATTCATGATATATGACATGGATATACGCTGTGTTCTCAAAAACAGAACCCCTGATACATTTTTGAATGACTCCAACAATCGTGGTCAGTATTATCAAAATTTGCTACAGAGAATCATCGTATAATCAGACCACATATGTTGGCAGTAGGCCAGTATCTTTTCCTAGATATAAGCCCCCTGTCCTCCGATAGACAGCATTATGAGATTGCTGACTGTCTGGTGGAAAACAGGGAAGATAATTAGAACTGTCATTTTTTATACATATGCACAGTTATAATCGGCAGTTCTTACATTTTTTGGTTTCCGTTGTTTTTTGTGTCTTGTGTCTTATAAAGGTTGAACTTTCTGTAACTTAGGTTAGACTTTTTGTTTCGTTATTATGTGTATGTGCAATTTTGCCTGCAAAGGTCATCCCGAAATGACCTATACTGTGTTGACGGGATGTTAAACTCTACTCACTCACTGACTCACTCCTAGTTATAATATTGCTTACCTTTGTTAGTTAAGGTGTTAGTTAGTATTGCGCATTGACCAGCTGTTGAGGATAAGTACTAGCTGTTAAGTTATGTTGACATTTTTTTCTGTTGACAGTGTCTAGCATATTATCTATATACCATAGTTTTATATATGAGGCTGGTAGTATGTGGCTTGGTAGTCCAGTGGTAGTGCATCGGGCTAACTAGTGATTGCAAGGTCGCTGGTTCGACTCCCTGCCAGTGCACTGCCCAGTAACAACTCTGGACAAGTTGTTCACACACGTGCCTCTGTCACCAAGCAGTATAATTTGGTACCGGCCTAACCGCCGGTAGGTAACCACAGGGAGGTATGGCCATCCACCATATATATCTGACATTTCTACCGAGGTGCAGATGTCGCAGTTGTCGCTGTGTGTCTGCTGCTAGTTGGCGGTCGAGGTGAGCTGACTGAGTCTGTCACACTGAAGGAAGTGATCTTTGCATTTCAAGGCATCACGGGCAATATCGTTCATTACGACGCTGGCAAAGAAGCATTTGTCATTGATCCAACGGTCTGACTCCGTTGCACAACTTTTGGCATTCTGCTATCCACTGTCCAGTCTAGTGTCTGTTGTGCCACTTTGTTACTTACTTAAACTCCTGTCCCATAGTCAAATGCTTTTGCTTTTTTTCTCCGTGAGTCTCAGGTACTGTGGAATTGACTCAACCCATTTCCTAGCCAGTTTCCCTAAATGACCTCGTGAACGGCCGCTAAACTGGGTTTTTGATTATGTATTGGTGATTAATGTCTGTCTGTGTCAATGTTCTTTTTTATTTACCAGCGTGTCTCTCAGTTTTCAAGTGCGAATCTTTATTGTATCATATTCTATATGGATAGTTATTGTTGTGGCTTAAGTGTTTTGTGTTTGTTGGGGATTATTTGTCATCGGTGATTGAGCGGGACAAAGAATTTTATTTATCAAATCTTTATCATCATCATATATGTTTGTTTGTCCAGCATAAACAGTTTAAACATGAGTTCAAACAAAAATTAAACTAATACTATATCACATTGTAACTTTTGGTGCTACATGTTGGATTTGTAGTGTTAAGAGATATGTCCAGGACTGTCACATCAAAACCTATCCAAAACGTGGATGATGGTGGGTTTTTCAGCTTTCAGTTTCCAAGGCGATTCATTGAAAATGTAATGTTTAGCTTTATGATTATATTCGCTCATGAACTCTCTCTGACCTGACAATATTCCTGAATGACTGTCGTTGCTATGGTTCACATAGGATGTTTTTGTTCTGTTTCATAATTCTCGTCATTGAGTGAAGTGAGTATCCACTGTGCACCGTAGGTCGCAGTGCCAAGGGGCGTTAGACAGACGGTCTGCAAGCTGGTCGAATGTGGCTTTCTATTCAACAAAGTACGCAAATACGTTGACACACATAGTGCTGACTGCACTGCCGGACTTGTGGGTCAGGTAACTAACTATGACACAGTGTTGTAATTCTTATAGTAGTAGTAGCAGTAGTACAGACACACGGACACACAGTGATGACGTTACAAGTAAGTACGTACGTATGTACGTAAAGTCCTTTCCGAGCCTTACGGCCCATAGGGCAGCGCTGATCTCCGTTTCCTAAGGCCCTCAGCCAGACACCAGTTTTTACACTGTGAGACCACGGATACGGGGCCAGTGTATCGCGCGGTGTGCCTGATTACGTCCCAGCGGTGAAGCCGGTACTAAATTATACTGCTTGGTGACAGAGGCACATGTGTGTGAACAACTTGCTTAAGGTCGTTACCCGGCAGTGTTCTGGTGCGGAGTCAAACCTGCGCCTCTGAGTTACCTCAGGATTACAAGTCCGACACGTTACCGTTAAACTACCGAGCCACACAACGTTACAAGTACGCTGCAGCAATTACACTGGCTTCGGTGCAATACCGCATCACCTATAAACTGTGTTTGCTGATGCATTTAATTCACACGTCACAAGCACCGTCTTATCTTACTGACATTGTCACACAAACAGCCAGTGTCACATCACGAACAC
>Ga0056128_1007739_pt1 | contig 13563 bp, 9 predicted proteins | sample WorMetLIZISLAND2_FD_71113 | JGI IMG/M metagenome (GOLD analysis project Ga0056128, IMG submission 71113) | Marine gutless worms symbiont microbial communities from Max Planck institute for Marine Microbiology, Germany - Olavius geniculatus... ... | reverse complement strand
GTGAGAAACGGAGGCAGATGAAGATGATAACGTGTCCTGATGATGTGACAATGACGTTATGATGAGAAAGGTGATGAGACAGGCGAGCAGATGCATGATGAATGATGATATGATATGATATGATGATATCTATAGTGCTTTACTCGTACTCGCCAGAGGGTGTGACCTGTCTTGCTCAGCCAACGCCGTATCGGTTAGAAATCGCAAATTTTTCTTACCCCCTCTTATTTAGCGCCCTCATTCGTGGGGACCCCTTTCGAATTTATGGAAAAGTTTTACGGTTTCTGAAACTAGAGTCTTCCAGGCAGCCGACGGTGAAGATTTGGTGATCCTAGCACCGTTTTTGACTGATCCACCCGTGTGACGGACAGACAGACAAACGGACAGACATAATTGCGATGGCTGAGATCGACGCGCTACAGCAGTACCTGCTGTTGCGCGTAAAAGCCTACCGTAGATTTTTTTCCAGCCTTCTGAGTCTGAGTTGCTGATTTAAAAGGAGTGGATCTGCACATCTCTAACGTGCACGACTGATTAAATGTTCTATGTTGATTTTGTTCTGTGATTTTTTCTCTGTTTTTTTTTTACATTTTTTTGACATATTGTCAGAAATGAGTCTTATTAGTGTTATATTCTATCTTAAATGTGAATACTCTTTTGTGACATAATAATAGGTAGCTGAACTGCACACAAATATCTGCCAAACTACTGTAGCTTTGCTGATCTATACCACAGTAGTTCATTCCTCGATCTTTACCTTTACTTTACATTCTTCTTCAGCCTTTGAAGTTAGGCCAGGTTGACCTGTTGGCTGCTCACCGGCCGCGGAACAGATATGCCAGGATCCAGACAATAACAACAGTCTTTCCAGTATTTGTCTAATCTTCCTTTAAAACTGTTCAGTGATGGCGCAGATACCACTTCATGACAAGTTATTCCATGAGGTCAGAAGAGAAGAATGACGACCTAGCATGTGAACGACAGTGCCTCTTCAACAACTTGTGGTCATGTCCTCTCAAAGCAGAAGTTGGCAGAAGTTCATTTGATGTGACCGAGTACATTCCATGCAGATATTTGAACACCTCGATCATATTACCATGGTAACGACGATACACTAAGGATGGTAACTCCATCTGCCGTAGTCGTGACTCGTATGGAAGACTTTGCAAGCTGCCCACTAACTTTGTAGCTCTCTGAACTCTTTCCAGTTGTTTTATCTCCTTCTTGTATCTCGGATGCCACACTACATTTGCATACTCCAGGTGCGGTTGTACAAGTGCAGTATACAGTTTTTTAATGACATCCATATCTCTGTGCACAAATGATCTTTTAATGAGTCCAAGCAGTTGACTTCCTTTGGCCACAACTTGCCCTACATGCCCTGCAAACTTTAGCTTGTCATCTGTCCAAACACCCAGATCCTTTTCTTTGGTACTGTGTTCCAGTGGTACCTCTACACTATCATTCTTCATAGTGTATGTGGCTTTATTATTATCATGACCAAGATGTAAAACTTTACACTTCTTGCTGTTAAACTTCAGCTGCCATTCATCGGACCATTGCTTACCCTGTTCAAATCGGCTTGCAGTATTTTCCTATCTTCTTTGTTGCAACTTCTCTTCTGATCTTAGTATCATCTGCGTACATGTAGATGAATGGTAACATAGTAGCTGGCATATCGTTAATGTAACAGACAAACAACACTGGGCCGATCTTATGGTAGGCATGTATAGTGACACGTCAGCAAGCTATAAACAGGACGTCACTCCCGCCAGTCTTGACTTTTGGCCTGAAATCTTTCCCAAAACATATACAGTAGGTGTACAGCATACAGTATGGCTTCATAGTTTGATGATTAGGGTGTAGGACTCAACTGCAAGGTTCAACTTTTGGCCATTCCGCTATCAGGTAACAGCCTTCCAAGGGCAAGTTGTTCACACACCACATCCCTCAATTTGCCTCAGTTTGAGGTCCCTGCCGACTGAGTAACCAAGTCCAAATGCAAATAATATGCAGTAATCACAGTGGCATCATGCCCATGGGGCCCGTGCGGGCCCACCCCTCCCCCAAATATGTTTAAAGATGCAAAAAATTATCTTGTGTAAAACATTTTGAACGCATTTTGGAGTAAAGGATCTAACCTCTCTTCCTCCAGTGCATAAATTGGGTAGTCCACTGCTTTGACTCCTCCCTGCCTATTGCTTTGCTTCGCTAGTAGATTTGCCCCAGACCCAATTGGGGGAGCTTGTTTCTTAACTGGATTTGAAGGAGAAAGAAAATGGAAAAAGGGATTGGAATGGGACTGGAAAAGAAGAGAGAAAGGAGGGGGAGGGAAGAGAAGGGAGCGACCGAAAGGGAGGCAAATGAGGGAGAGGATGGAAAGAGAGGAGCAGTGTTTGAATTGCCAGGGGGGGTTGGAGGGTTGAACCCCCCAACTGTTTTCTCAAACCCCCTAACACACTGTGAAATTATGTACTGGGGGTCAGCTATATGCTATATACATATGATTTACATCACAATTTTGGACCGACCGTTGAAAAGTTCAACCCCCTGCCAATTTTTCACAATTCAAACATTGGAGAGGAGGGATCATCTCCTCACCAGGTGCAGTGTAAGTCAGTCAGATCATTAAAGGTCCATGGACACCAAAATTGGCTTACCATTTTCCTAAAAGAGCACAATTATCTGAGAATTTTGACAGTAATATCGGCACCCAGCGTTTTGTCAACACGAAGTTCTAACTTACATTTGAAATCGATGATCTACATAAATGATGCAGAAAATGAGACGCCATGTTGGCAGGCTGATGACGTCACCACGTGTACCCGTAGTCAACGTAAATTATGCACAGAAACATAAGCAATATAAAATCACATTGTCTACCTATGTACTACTGCAGTTGTCATGCAACACAGTATTTTTTGCCATTAGAAATATTAAAATTAATTCGTTAACACTAACTGGGTACACTCGGTGACGTCACTTCCGGCCACTTGCATAGGTCAGATTTTTCAGCATAACGTAACGTAATGCCTTTTTTTGTTATATTCAGGCATTAATTTCATACATTTATAAAGCTTAAATCATCATATTATATAGGCAAGGTGAAATGTCTAATTGAGGTCTACATAAATTTTACAAGTGAGTTTGACCGTGACCATGGACCTTTAAGGTAAGGCGCCCCCTTATGGTATTTGGGACTCCGGGTGACCTGACCTGGCTTGTGGATTTTCTGACCTCAAAATCACGTCTTCTTTACTGGGATGGTGCCGACACTGTGCAAAAGTGCATGAAAATATGCAATTTCAGCGTTGATTTATTTAAAAACTTGGGGGCATAGTCCCCAGACCCCCCCATACTGGGGAGGGGCTATGGCACCCCTCCCCAGAGACCCCACCTTTTTGGCACTTCGGCACTTAGTGCCTCCGCACCTTGCTCAGGACTTTCGGTTCCTTCATCGTCTTGCCCTGACATTTACCGGGCCCCAAAAAAATATTTCAACAGCACGATGCCCCTGAGTATTTATTGAATTTGTCTGTCATAACTATGATGTAGTGTGGGCCTATGGTACACTTGTCTGGTGTTAAAGTTAGATCAGCATTAGTTGTAAAATACTAGTGTAATGGAAGCTGTTTAATTTGTCTCACAGTTGATTTTTTTGCATGATACATTCATCAGTGTAACATGTTGATGTTGGGAAGGCATGTGGTTATAGATACCCCAACCACTTCAGGACTTAGTTCTGAAATTCATGTAAATATGTTGACTTCTTGATGTAGTAATGGTAGATAAGTGGATAGCGGGAGACTGATGTCTTTCCCGTGGCAAGGAGGTTCATAATAATATTGTTTATTTGAGAACAACCAATACAAGCTTTTGCCCCGATGTTTTGTGTGCTGATTTTAGCTTATGTGGACTGTATTATACACTGATGTGTTCATTTAATAAATCGCTTTTACGCGCGAAAGCAGCTACTGCTTTCAGCGCGTCTTAGCCATTGCAGTTCTGTTCGTCTGTCTCTCCGTCCGTCTGTCTGTCACACGGATGGATCAGTCAAAAATGGTGCAAGCTAGGATCACCAAATCTTCACCGTCGGCTGCCTGGAAAACCCTAGTTTCAGGAACCGTAAAGCTTTTCCGTAAGTTCAAAGGGGCTCACCGCGAACGAGGGCGCTAAATGAGAGGGGGTCGGAGAAATTTGCCATTTTTAGCAAATAAGTCACTGTATCTCAATAGCGGTGCGAGATAGGGCCTACGTTACTATTAATCACTAATAGGAAGTTATGCACTGGCTCTCAATTGCCACCGAATTTAATGACCTTGAACGCTAAAATAGGGGTTTTTATGGATTTTTTTTAGCGATTTCGGGCAGCGAGACACATTTCAAGAGCTAATTGTGCTGAAATCAATTGATATAGACAAGCTGTGTGTAAAATTTTCAGCATTGAACGTAGATTTTGATGGTCTAAGTCTCGATTTTCTAGGTTCAAGGAAACTTGCCCACGATGGCATCAAAGAGCGGTACCCCTGTAAAAGTCGCTATTTTTTCGATGTTGGCCAGTCTTTCGCGAAAACGGTTGCAAATAAGCATGGCCATGCTATAGGCTTTCGCGCATCTCGTGAGGATTAGCTCAAATTTCTTGTTATGTTTGGTCATTTCAGGATATTTAACTGTCGTTGCAGAGATGGATAGTAATTTTGACGATGATTTGATCATGATATCGAGTGAAGAAGATGATGACATTGAAGTGGTATGAGCATCTTGTGTGATTAGTATTAACACGTTGACATATTGAGCATCATATCTGCTGAGCACTGCTGATGATGAATTCTGGCAATAATTGTGATGCAGTAATTATGATACAATAGTTGCGATGTCTTGGATGACACTGGAATCCTTTATACAGCACTTATGTCAGGATATTGACCAGAGAACACTGTGATCTGTTGACATTGCTGAAGTTAGCAATAACATTGGATATACTGCTAATAATGGAGTGGGGGTGTTTCCATTTAAATTTATAGATCTGTGTCATAGCACTGTCTGATGGTCTCATAATATAGATTGCTGCATTATTAGAATCATTGTAGGAGTAATTTGCAGTAGGTCAGGCCAGTGTTATCAAAACCAGTTGATTAGGCATGATTTGTGATCGGAGACTTATGGTGTGTTTACATGATCCAGCAAACTTCCAGCAAATGTATTCAAAATACACGTGCTAATGTTGGACTTTTGCTAGAAGTTTGCTGGACGTTTGCTGGATCATGTAAACACCCTATTAGTCAAGCAAGCAAGTAAATTTTGGTTGCAATAAATTTTGGTTTTCATGTAAAGTTTTTACGCACAACAGCAGCTACTGCTGTAGCGCGTCTTAGCCATCGCAATTCTGTCTGTTCGTCTGTCTGGCCATCACTCGAGTGGATCAGTCCAAAACGATGCAAGCTAGGATCACCAATTTTTCACCGTCGGCTGCCTGGAAGACTCTAATTTCACGATCCGTGAAGCTCTTTCATAAATTTGAAACGGGTCACCTCGAGCGAGAGTGCTAAATGATAGGGGGTAGGCAAAATTTGCGATTTCCAGCCCATACAGCGTTGGCTGAGCAAGTTAGGTCACGCCCAGATAATTTGCCGATGGTCGTCTGGCGCCCTCTGGCGACTGACTTAGACTTTGTTTTACTGGGCTTTCAAACATGCACTGCTGTTGTGCGTTTCCGTTTGCATTAGCTAGTCTTTTCTTGTACTGTTTGCTGTCAGTGTATGGTTTAAAGTTGATGTCGTACAGTCTGTGGAAAAGCTGTAGAACAAGTAGTTAGTGCAGTATGATACATCTCAGCTACCGTATATAAAACACTGTAACAGATGCACATACACAAATAATAAGTCAAGACCATGACCATGATTGCGGCCAAGGCAGATGATTTCAAGTTACTTTTACAGTATTACCACATTTTTATTTGGCACAGACAGCAGTGCCATTTTTATGCTGGTTGTAATTTGTCAACTCTTTTTACCTCAACTTTGGAGAATGAAATATTTCCCTGTCTTACAAAGTTAATGCTCATTAAAGTTCTTGAGAAACTAGATTACCCCGGCAGCTGTTGTTGCTGTTATACTGCTGGTTGCATGGCTTTTGTTGTTCATGTGCTGACATTTGCTGCAGCCTGCACAATGTTTTATTTATTAATAATTTTGTGCTTAATATTAAGTCCAAAAATTGCCGACTTGTTTTCAAAGATCAGTTTGATCTTAATGTTTACAAATTTGTTCTTGGTACTGGCAGTTGGTCATGTACCGTATATTACTCTTTGTTACTAATTCTAATGGTAGGCCTATAGCCAAGGGCTGGCATGAAAGACTGCTGTGAATACAAATTTGTACTGTAAAGTGACAAAAAGTCATACCCGCTACTTGCATTTCAGGGTTTTTTATGCTCAAAAATATGTTTGTGGCTGGGGCTCTGCTCCAGACCTTTAGCTGATGGGGAGGTGACTCACTGTCTCTTCCCCAAGGAGTCATTTTTTTTGCCCTAGATGGTCGTCCCGACGGGCCTCCAGTCTTGTATAAATCGCATCCCTTAACTGCTATTTCTAGCTATGCTTATGTGTTGGTGATGCGGAGATTTTTGTTACATTTATGCGACACGATAACGGTTGCTAACAGCAGTTATTGGATGTGCATCTTGTTATAGCTGCATTATACACTGTGTCTCAAAAAAACGGTCAAAATTGTTTTTTAGCATAACTTTGTCCATTTTCCACCAACTTTGATAATTTTTGGCACAAAGATGGTCAAGATGATGTTATTATGTACAGTGCACTCAATTACCACCTCACCTAATTTATGTCAACGCACTACTGTGTGAAACGCAGATGCTCTTAATTGTTACATTAGGCCTACGCTGCTATTATTTGTAATCCTATCAGATGGCTCATCTTTGCATCATCTATTTGACAGAGGGTGCGACATGGTTTAATAATTTTGAGGTATTAAATATTATATGCTGAAAACAGCAGACAACAAAATAGCTGGCTGATGAGCTTAAATCTAATCGATGAATGAATGCATTTGATCGTCAGTCGATCATTGATTCTGCTGTCAGCCATTGGCATTGCATCTACGTCATTGCATCTTTGTATGCGGAGCACACTTTGGCATATATTTTAATTTGCAAGCAGACTGTTATACAAACTTATAATTCTGTTAAATAATTCACATTTCGATGTATTTTTTGCCTAATTAACTTGTTACAGCATTTACTTGAGACAAAAACTCAGCATTATGCAACAATTTGGAGCATCTATGTTTCACATGGTAGTGCACTGACATAAATTAGGTGAGGTGGAAAATAAGTGCACCTACCTTACAAAATTTCGTTGTCTTAGCCATCAGCGTGTCAAAAATTATTAAAGTTAGTAAAAATTGGACAAAGTTATGACAAAAACAATTTTGACTGGTTTTTTTTCTGAGACACGGTGTACATTCATACTTCATTGACTTTACTTGTTTGCAGCTTTGCCAGAGGTTGAGTGACAACAAATGTTGGGCCATCAAACCAGACAAAGACCAAGATGGTTGTTGTTCTGATTGGTTTCAGTTATTCGAGATTCCATCTCCACAAAAACAACTTTTCTTGGACAGATTCGTTCACAAGTTGCCAGTAGGTCTACACATCAAAAAATGTGATTTTGTCTTACCAGACTTGGAGGAAGAGCCACCGTTGATTGAATCTGTCAAGAAGGAGCCAAAGGATGATTTCTGCTATGATTACCGGAGCCATGAGGAAGTTAAGCAGTACAAAGCCACAGTGCCACAAACATTGCAACGCAAACGACTAGTCAGTAGACGCTATGTGTACTTGCAAGAGTTTCCAGCATCACATGCGACACTGAAGACAGTCCCTGGCTCAGAAAATGTTCAGGACAATTCTAATTCAGTATATGTGAGTGTTTTTCCAATCTGGAAGAATGAGTTGGTGAATCTGGGCCGTTCCACATATCGTTTTCCCTCTCTTGTACGGCTGTTAACGAATGATTATTGCGCTGTGTCAGATCAGACGCTAAAGCAGTGCATTCGCAAGCTCACAAGTTGCAAGAAAATGACTGATGTCTGTGCTTTGTATTCCACTCTTAAAGCGCTGGCTGCATTTCACCCAAGAAGCAGCCCAGCCGTTAACTGTCACATACTTGACAAGTTGCCAGAGAAAAGCGCAGATGAGACAAAGAGTGTCCGAGATATTCTTGTTCTTGATTACATCGTCAGCTGCGCTGAACTGGAGCTGCTTCATTATCCCATGGTTCGGCATCGTGACCGTGAACTCAGCAAGCTGCTGGCAATTGACAGTCCGTTAGTTCGCAGGTTGATGCATGAGACTGAGCAGAGTGGATGCTCTGATGTGAAGAGGCTGGCACTGCTACAGAGAGCTGTGGTGGCTGTCGGTCAGTCCGACAAGTGGCTTTTCATTGATAAGCTAACGACGAAGCTGTACAGGCTGTATCGACACACTCGTTCTGTGCAGGATCGACACCAGCTGCTGTCCTCAGTAGCCAAGCCACTGCTGCGCTCTAAACTAGCCAGGCACATTCTCAGCGAACGGTGCAGCAGCTTTACCAGCACACCATTGAAGCAGTTCCTCAGCAGGGACAGTGTATGTATGCTGTGCTCACTGCTACCAGAATGGTTGAATGCCAGTAGTTCGTCAGCTGCAGTTGGCAATACCACCAATCAGGTGGAGGAATTTCTGTCAGTTATTGTCACCTATCTGGAGAGTAATCTTCACATACACAAAGGTTGGTGTTTATAACTCACATTTCAGGCATGCTCACACATTCTCTGGGTTAGCTGGTTCTTCATTGATTCTTATAGAAGAGGTTTGAAGCAAGTTTTTACAGGCCATAATTATGTACTTCCTGTTGACAATCCAACATATCGAAGCACTGAAAGATGAAGTCACCGAATTACATAGAAGTTATTAGTTGATGAAGAATATGTGTAGCAAATAACATATGTCAGTGTCAATATTGAATTCATATAGCGCAATGTCATGAAGCATCTCTGTTGCGCTATAGTCTATAGTCTCCATAGTCTTACTGGATTACCTCAGTAATACTTTTGGTGCATGACATACATTTATTTATCTTTGGTCAGAGAGTACAGTATTTTTGTAGTGTGTATACAAAATATTAAAATATTTCAATTATCCACGGCAGTAGTGTGGCATAATATCAATATCATGATATTGGCAGACGGCTGTTCAGTGTTGGAGTTGCGAATATCATAACATGTCACAATTTTTGTACATTCAGTGCAGTTAGAATGAGACATTTTACAGTATGTACATTTTACAAGGTGTAATTGTGTACACATGCATCTATTCATCAGCAAGCTTGTTGCCTTTACTTGTGACATATCATCTTTGCATTGCATAATTTTACGTTTTATTTTGTTTTAGCACTATTATCTTTTTGTATTCCATATTGTGTATGAGGGTCGTTCGATAATTAAGTTACAAAACAGCCTCATTCTGTTGGTTTACCAAATATTAAAAATCCGACATATACTTTTTGTAGGGAATTTAATTCTGAGTAGCAGCTGTGAGTTTTATAACGATGACGTCACTGTAACGTCATTTATGAATATTACATACGGTGACGAGGCCATTGAAATTCTCCTGTAACGAACAGTGTGTCGTTATTGTATTTTTGTCACCAAATGACTTGATGCAAATCAGATTCACTCTGAGATGCATCCATTATATGACAACGAGTGGTCTATAAAGCGACGGTTCACATTTAGTGTAAGAAAATGCTAGGTGGGCAGAAATTTGTATCATATACCAAGATGCAGTCAGTCGTTCTTCAGTGGCATGGACAGCAGCCACTCCAGCATTGTTCTTTGCATCGGGCATTCCGAACTTTGCTGACAGATAGGACAAATGTTTGAGCGACTTGTAAAGTTTATTCATTTTTTTTCGTTCCAATGCTGTTTGTCACTTGTGAATTATAACAGATTACTGGTGTACTGTGTTCTGTAAACAGATGACGTCACAATAATGATGTCATCATCAAAAAATTTCCACACGTGTTCAGAATGAAATTCCCTGCAAAACATATATTTTGGATTTTTTAGATTTGGAAAACAAACAGAATGATGCTGTTTTGTAACTTATTTATCGAACGAACCTCGTATTATGTATTGTATTTGCGTATGCAGTCCAGCTGTATTCTCTTGCTAGTGAAATAGACCTACCGGTATTACAGACTTATTTACTTATTTTCACACAAACTGACCAACTTTGTGTAGCGTGACTTGTGCAATTTTGCAGATGTTGCAAGATCGAAGGAGATCCGAAACATTTATCTGCTGCATCACAAGTTGTCAGCACTGCTGGAGCAGTACTGTAAAGCTGACAGGTTGACGAAGTCACCAAACATCTGCGTGTTCATGCATCAGCTGGATTGTCTGGAAGATGTTTTCCTCGCATTGCACTGACTGATGTTATGGCAGCATGCATTTTGTTTCTTGTTCTGCACCATGCACTTTTGTTATTGCTCATCCGAGGCATGCGTGATGTGTCAAATTTTTGAAAGTATTTGCTTGAGTGGGGAAATCCACTTCCATTGATTCAAAATTGAATTGAGAAGGTCAGTGATTACTTGCAAACTCTCATTTTTGGTGTTTGTAGTTGCTTTTCAGTTGCAACTGCACTGGTTATCTGTTCACATAATTGCGTTCAAGTTAATTTATCTCACAAACTGATCTTTGATGGCTTTTCGGCTTATTTCACGGTTTTCATGAGTCAAAAAATCACAGAATTGCAGTTAGAATTTTTGAGTTTGTAAAAGTCTTAAAATTGGATATTAGTTATGAAAATTTATCTGAAGCCTCCTCGATCTAATGGTGATTAAGACACGGTTGTTTTTAGTGAGTGAGTAGGGTTTAACGTTCCACCCGACACAGTATAGGTCATTTCGGGGACTGCCTTTTCAGGCAGAATGCACACAAACACATAATAATGGAATGGTAAGTTTAAACTTCACAATAAACAGAAAGTTTAACCTTTACAGAAGCACAAAAATGAGCTTAACCTAAAATCGTAAGAACTCCATTATATGCATGCATATGTAACTGGCATAATACTAGTTCTAATAATCTTCCCTGTTATCCTCCAGACAGTTATCAATGTGATAATGCTGTCTATTGGAAGACTGGGGGGGGGTGTTTTTAGTGAGAATATTTGCAAAGAATATTTACAAACTTAACTGCCGAAAAAATAAAAATGCTGCTGCGTGTGTATATTGTAATTAATAAAGTATTTTCAATAACCATAGAATTAGTACATTCCATAGTAAGCAGTGTTGAAATTGTTCCTGCGTTTTACTGTTTTGTGCAGAATGAATGTCAACTGCTATGAATATCATATGTAGACGTGATAATTTTATTTATGAGCAGCATGTGGTAGGACGACTTCGTGGACAACTTTCATGAAGAGTGTTCACTTTATGATATGTTATTAAATGCTGAGTTTTGCTCTCCGCACTGAACTTTTATGAAAGCTGTCCAGGTTTTTGTGTTTGTTTTGCTAATTCTTGAACATTATGGCACTTACGTAAATGTTTATTTGACTCGATTGTTGTGACATTTTTTGTTAAAGACAGTGCTCAAACAGGATGCGAGGTGAGGTTTGACCACTTGAATAGAAAAACTGCAAATTTCAGAAAATTTTTTTAGGGCAAATATGGTAGGCCAAACTGTTTATTGTTAACTTTTGTGTCTTAGGCATTGGTGCTGATTAAAATAATAGTAGCATATTTTTGATGGCACGGTGCATTGCATTACTACACTTTTGCTACTTTTGTATTTGATTACCACTGCACATTTGTATGCACACATTAATAATTGCAACTGTGACTGAAGTGCCTGGGAAATGACATTGTTCTGCAACAGCATATATGGTTGTATAATGATTTGTTTGTGAAATTGTTTATTTTTCAGCTTGTTGAAGACCAGGTTAGACTGTTAAAGATAGCTGTTTTGTAATTTTCTACTATTATCAACGTGTTTTCATTTTTCTTTGTCATCAGTTACGATGGCTACATTTAACATTATGTATCTTGTTTAAGGCAGCTTGATATCCAGTATCACCAGACTTCTTCTTCAGTGCAGCTTTGGTGCTACCATGACAAATTGAGATAATTCTGATAGGTGGATCACTGGATGACATTTTTGTGTGAAACTGTATGTCAGGAATTACATTCGACCTAAGTTGAAGCTTGCATGCACTGGTAAGTTGATGCCGATCCTATTTGTGACCTAGATGTTTCATGAAGTCAACAAAAATTGAAAATTTGGGGTCAGGTTTAGACAAATTACACAGTGCATAGTTGTATTTTGACTTATTTGGCTGAAGCTCCACTGAGGAATGAGGACCCTGTGGACATGGTTACCTTGATGGTTATGTTTGACATGTGAATTCACTGCATGGCTACAACTAACATTATGTGCTGGAGCCGACGTGTGCTTTGCAATTTATCCGATATGTGACAGCTGACGAAATTTTGTTTACCATATTACTGGGTAATACTTTGTGAGATGCTGTTACAGTCCAAAGTGTATAGAATACACTTTGGTTACAGTCATATGTATCAGTGTGACAGAGTATTTACTGCCAGCCTGGTATTCATTACTGAACACTTGACTAATCTTGTTTAGTGCAATTAAGCGTTGGATTACATGCATTGATTAAATGTTTCAACTTCTGAAAGGCATGTAAATCAACTTAAATGTAAATCAAGCCTAATCCACTACATGGGTGGAACTGAATGAAAGAGTACATTTAAAATATATGTGATAGCAGTGGCATATTCAGGGTGGGGTTCAAAGCTGTACCCGATGACTCATCTGACAAAAAATTAGCATGTTATTCAACATTATACCTTTGCAAAATAAACAGAATAAGGCCAATTTGGTGCTTCCATGGAACATCAGAAAGCTAAAAGGCTTTTGGCATCAACGGGCTTTGACCATTGACCCCCAATCAGCCTCACTGTGGTCCCACACCACTCCCACAGCACTAAGGCATCAAACCCCTCTTGATAAATCCTAGCTATGCCACTGTATGGTAGGGACTACACTGTGTCTCAAAAAAACATCCCCGACATTTTTGACTAACTTGAAAACCAATTATCCGATTTTGATAATTTTTGGTACGAATATTCTCGACACAACTTGCCATCAAATGACCATTCAGTTTTTCATCTCATCCAGCATTTGTTTCTGCACTACCTGGGGAAAGCACAACAAGCGAAATATCAATTTTTTATCCAATGCGATATGATTGCTTAATTAACATAATGCGTAAAAACACATTTTGTTCACATTCCTGACACTTTGGCTGACATTTCATCTAGTTGTCCATTTTCCAACTGCCTGCAGTAAAATTGCTTGAAGTGTTGGCCCACTATGCGAACACAGGCAAGGAGACGCTTTCTCCATTCATTGACAGCAGTATCGATAAAGTTCTGCTCCAGACCAATGCAGGCTGTACCAGTCGCTTCTTGACTCT
>Ga0056128_1007737_pt1 | contig 13564 bp, 7 predicted proteins | sample WorMetLIZISLAND2_FD_71113 | JGI IMG/M metagenome (GOLD analysis project Ga0056128, IMG submission 71113) | Marine gutless worms symbiont microbial communities from Max Planck institute for Marine Microbiology, Germany - Olavius geniculatus... ... | reverse complement strand
GTTGAGCGAGATGGGAAATTAAATTGTCACTTGACGACAAGTTGTCTCAGGAATATTCGTACCAAAAATTATTAAAATCCGATAATCCTTCTTCACGTTACAGTCGAAAGTGTCGGGGATATTTTTTTGGGGACACAGTGTAGTTTCGTTTTGTACAGGGTATTCCAAAAAAATGGATACCCAGTTTAATTTTTGGGATAACTTTGGTAATTCAGCACCGATTTTAACCATTCTTTCACTGTTACAAGCAGAAATTTATGGCGCGTAAATGTGAAGTTCTTCCGCCCACCGCACCTTTATTGTGTGACCACATTACCTAGCAAAAACAGTTCTCAGTTCGTAAGCCCATGATCAAACAGAGATCATCCTTTGTTATTCTGCCCATATCAAACGATTTATTCTAAAAATTATTACTATTAAACAGAGTAAATAAACACAATATGACGTAACAAAGACATCACAAGGCATTACTGCGAATAAGTAAGTAAGCTTAACTTTTTTATGCTACGAAATTGATATCTTTGTGTTGCCTGTTCTCTGAGACTACTGTAGCTTTGGCAGTGTTTGTTTTGCTAGGTAATGTGGTCACTCAATAAAGGTGCAGTGGGTGGAAGAACTTCACGTTTACGCGCTATAAATTTCTGCTTGTAACAGTGAAAGAATGGTTAATATCGGTGCTGAATTACCGAAGTTATCCCAAAAATAAAATTGGGTATCCGTTTTTTTTTGGAACACTCTGTACATGTACATCAATATTCTAGTGCAGCTGAATGTCGTAACGCCTTGCAGATATACCAATTCACTGTTGAATTGAATTGAATAATAACTGACAGATGTTGCTGTTTCTGCACTATGGCATAGCTGAGCTTATCAGAACAATGAGTCACTGAAAGTATTTTGCTCTGTAATGGTAGTAAGTTGTTATAATGGGGCACTGGATTCTGTTGTGCAGAGAATGGTTGGCCAGGTTTTGACGTGTCAATCACGGACCCAGTCGATTCAATCTGGGAGCGCGCTGGGAGCACGCAGCTTGGCACCAGCAATGCGTGGATGAATTACCAACAGACCGCACCAACTAAGACCTCACCCGGACCTGCAGCATCGTCTAACTTCTGGAACCAGCCACCGGCGGCTTGGAGCACCGGGCCGACGTACAACATCTGGGGCGAGGAGAACACCAACGTTGACCACCAGAGACCATCGACAGCAGGGAACAACAATGCAGGCGAGTTGGCGGAAGACGGAGTGGCAGACGGCGGCGCGGCCATCTTTGATCCTTTCAATTCCCTAGAGATGAACCGCAGCATCTGGAACCCAAACAGCACGAGTGGGTCATCGGGTCTGTCTGGCTGGACGTTCAGCTCGGCCAGATCAAGAAGTGATGACTAGCGAGCGACAACAGCGAAGCAGTTCATCAGCAGCATACAAGACCACCAACGCTTTGTTATTATGTTTATTATGTTACATTTGTTAAAACGGCAGTCAGAAATTATCTATTGTTATCGAACTGAAAATTTCTTTAAACAGGAGAATGTTAAGCGAAGAGTACCGGTATGTAGCGTAAATAGCGGTATCGTCGCTGTCATGCGAATGATATCTTTTCTTACTTTGAACAAACTGAGTTGTGAACTCGAAATCCAGTCAACAGCCACTGCATTTATGTTTGCAAATGAGAATTATTTTACACACTGTACATGATTTCACAGTCAGTCTTGTTGTTTTGGATGTTGATTTAGGAACTGACTGTTAGTTCGTCACTATTTTCACTACAGGCCTTGCTCTCAAGTAAACAGAATTGTTTGTGGGTCAAAAAATGTTGCCTTTTTGGTAGAAAAAAATGGAATATTTCAATATATGTAACGACATTAATCATATTTTGCTTCAGAGTTGTATCATCAGCTATTGGCGGCAAAAGTTTCATCCACCCTGAAAAAGTTCAGACTCCTAAAATCCAAAAAGTCCACTTTCAGGTATTTCACCTAACCTGAGAAAAATTAATTCTTAATAATACAGTGTGAAGTTTAATATATGAATTTTTTTGACAAGTGTTTAGTGATTGTCGGATATGTGGCATGTTTATAATTCGAGCATTTTGTTAATTTGTTATCGTTGCTCATTGTCTGGTTTGCAGTAAGCATAACCTGTGTTAATATGTTTAATAATAAATGTCAGTTTGTTTTCGTGAAATAGTTTTTATCTAGTATTTGTTTTTTTTTTCGATGCGTAATTTTTTTCCTACTGATTTCTGTTCATGTGGCATGCTGTTAAGAATGGGGAAAGCGTTATGCAGTGCAGTGGCTGTTGGGGCATTCGTATATACGTTCTTGTATGCTGAAGTATCGGATCGGATTGGATCGGTGTGTGAACTGTACTATTCTGCTGTCACTTTCATGTCTTTTTCTGCATGGATTTCTTTCTCCATCTCCACCAGACATTCTATTACATTGGTCATGTATAGTTAACGTGCCGCCTGTTAGTCAGCGTTTGTGGTTAACCAAGCTGATGTTGAGGCCCGAGGTGTGTGGCGAGTGTGAAGATCGAGTGTGTGTTTATCGTCGGACATGCCGACTGTCTGCTGGTTGGTTTCTCTTTTGCATTTTATCGTTTTTTTATCGGAAACAACTGGGTTGCATTTTCTGTTCAATGGTGCATTGCTGTTGGTTGACTGACGGGCGGCCAGTGAAACACTGGTGTACTGAATGCCAGCATAATATTCCTCGCACGTAAATGTCGCTGTGAAAGATCTCTCAGCATTTTGCTGTCCTGGTGTATTGCATTCTGTGTGCTTGCATGCTGCGGCTTAAGATTCACTCAACTCCTACATACACTTGTGTCCTAAAATTGGCAGTCCCCCTGCTTCAAACATGCCCAATTCTGTTTGTAGTTCACGAATTTCAACGAAATATCATACACTGCACTATCTTAACATTACTTACAGTCACACCCATTATGACGTACGCACCTTACTATGTGTGCTCAGTGTAACGTCATTATGACGTCAGAGTTTGTTTACATTGAGATACGTTCAATGCAGTTATTGACAAGAGGATCAAGCTTACGTCGAGGCCAAAGGTGGCCACTTTAAGCTCAAACTTTAAAGACAAGTTCAGAATGATTGTCTCAATGACCGTTTCAGATTTTGTAAAAAAAATCTGTCAGGTATTACCAATTTTACACTAACTTCACACGCTAATTTTGGGACACGGTGTAGATAGATCAGCAAGATGGCGAAGTCCCGCTCAGTCTGAAGTTAATGGTCGAACCGGATTCGTTTTATCATCTGTTTGTGTGCTTGTTGAGAAGTATTGTTATCTGATTTGAGGATCCGAGTATAGCTGGTTTAAGTTACTTGTGGATTGCGGCTGTACTGTTACATCACCCGGCAGTGTCCACGTTACGTAGAGAAACTGGCAGCTGGCAGATATTGTGATCGATCATTCATTGCAGTACTTGTAGTGCTGATTTTAGCAAGTTGTCTCAACTTGTGATGTCGTTGACATGAAGAGAACCAACTTTAAAATATATTTACAAAATGACTGCTGCTGTTCGTTTGTGGTGACCTCAGCTGAATTTATTACAAGTTCATGGACGCAAATTAAATGTCACGAAGACCCACTCAAATTTCGATATACACCATGTCCCACAAAAGAAGTAAGCCACTTATTTTTGTTATTTTTGTAGAAAAATCATTTTATAATACGGTGTAAGGGTGACATCATGGCTGTAGATGTAAAACAGCACAAATCACGACTAAAGAATTCAAACTTTACCGTTACACAGTCAGCAAAGTTCTTCTGACATTGTGTAATGGTGATGTTTGAATTGCAAAGATTGTCCACATTTGCCAAAGTTATCACAAAACTAAAGGCGTTTTTTCTGAGACACGATGTATAGGGCCGGCCAAAACATAGGCAAAACATAGGCAGACGATTGAAGTCTGATAATGTCAATGATATCATCATAAAAGCCAGTTTTGTAAAATACAAGCCAGGTCAACATTAACACAAAAAACTACAACCATAGTGATGTACATTAACACTGACGTCACTGGAATCGTCACTAATTAGGTCTGCCCTGTTTCAACACAAAAAAGACGTTAAACCTGTTTGACAGTTATTTATAATTATGTGCATTGTATACTAAAAATGTTTTATATGGCCAGCCGACATTTAAACACAAGCTGCAGGTTTATTAGCCCGGGTATGAAGCCTTTTTTCTAACCGAAACTAGAGTCTTCCAGGCAGCCGATGGTGAAGATTTGGTGATTCTACCTTGCACCGTTTTTGACTCATCCGCCCGTGTGACAGACAGACGGACAGAATTGCGATGGCTAAGATGCACTGAAAGCAGTAGCTGCTTTCGCGCGTAAAAAGCTGTGGACTTCCACAGATTTGGAGTTTTGATTAACTGATACCTGAACTGAAAAAGTACTGCACATAGATTTGCCAAAGCAGCACCAGTGACTGTGCTTGTTCAGTATGTTACAGCCTATTTACAGAACATGCAGCACAAAATTACCTGCAGATTACGGAAAGAGAGCATTCAAAATTATACTTTGCAGTATAAACACTATATACAAAATGCACACAGTTAACGAAAAAACTAACCTAATGATACAGTGACAAATACTGATTACTAGTTATCCACGTTGCAGCACACTGGAACATAGCGACAATTAGGCCCATATTATGCATTTACGAGTTGGCACAAACATAGTCAAACAAATGCATACCATAATTACATCGACAAAGTAAACTGTACAAAGTATGAAATGTAACTGTTCAGAAATGTGACTGCATTAAATGGCACGATACTGAATGTACAACAAAAAATGTTCAAGAAATGACGGCCTCGAGCAATACATAACAGAACCGAAGTCAGTACAGGTTACAAAATGTGCCGTTAGCACTGGAAAACATCGCATACCAGGTACCTCACGAAATATCGACTGAAATGTCATTTAAAAGAGACAAAAACTAATGATGAATTGGTCATATGCAGCTACTTTCAAATTACTAACAAACTACAAATCACAAAAATCACATTCAGTTGCATCGACTGCATTTCAAGCCATTTAGTGTACATGCGGTACACTTGACGGTTCACACAGTTAACTGGCATGTTCACAGTACTATGCGTCAATGGCATGCAGCAAAATGTATCGTAATAGTAAAGTTGTCATGGCCGTAGTTATCATGGTAACTGGACGTTTTTCCATTTAAAAAGTACCCACAAGACCAAATACTGCCACCATTCAATCAAAACAGATGCAAGCAATATGAGCATTCAGCCAAAAAGTAAGGGGGAACATAACATTATAAACTAGAAAGCAGTCCTAGCCCGCAGGTACCTCCGCCAAGGCAATGTTATTCGCCAGGTGGCGTTACCATCTTCGCTTTGCCAGCGGTTCTCTTATGCCCCCTTTAACGCAATGGTGACGAAAATTTCAAAGTGATCCAGAATCCAGGATTCCTGCCAGATCACTCCAAAATTGAATCACTGGTAGTTTATGCCATGCCCGACATACCCTCAAAATTTCAGAAAGATCCGTCCATAACTTTTCGAGTTATCTTGCTGACACACAGACAAACAAAAACCAGCAAAAACATTACCTCCTTGGAGGAGGTAAATATGCACAAATCAGTAACATTTTATAAAATTTGTACAAATCGGCGAACTGTTCACAGTTTGAATAGAATCATGTGATTATATAGTTTTGATTAAATGAAACTTGCATCACTGAAGATGTAGTAACTGTACCAAGAGCAAAAATTGTTTTCAAAAACTTTGCCAAAGCAGGGTCACATCGCAGTTCTGAACATTTTGTATATCCTGATGTGTTTGTGAAAATGAACCAATTACTGAAACAAGTCTACATTGATCCGAAAACAAATGTAGCTATTGCAGCAAAATCAAAATTAACTTTTTCTCGAGTGCAGTTGCCAACATAATATTCACAGTTTCCATCAACACAATCTCACTTCTCACTACTGCATTAGGGATGCCGGTTTACAGCGGAGAATTTTCTCAAAATATGCAGGACTTTTTAGGCAAAATATGCGGGGAAAATATGCAGAATTTGGCAAAATATGCGATGCATAAATGCGGCATATATGACGCATATATTTTCCCGCATATTTCCGGCACATGCCATTGCGCCCTGCCAGTGGTTCAACTTCATGATCGATATTGACATTAATAGGTCTATCCTGCACTATTCGACTTCAATTTCTTCAACGCACCGGTAATCGTTTGCTGCGATTATTTAAACAAATGTTGAACAACATGCTGAAAAATGCGATCGCAATGTGGAAATCTGCAAAATATATGCAAATTTTTGCATATGCGCCATAATTTCCGCATGGGCGATTTTGAAAATGCCATATGCGAAAAAATATGCGATATGTGGGTTTTGGCAAAAATATGCGATCGCATATTCGCATATAACCGGTATCCCTAACTGCATACAAAGTTCATTTTGATGTACTCCATATATATACACTGATTCCTCATAAATCCACAAGCTGCAGGCAAAAAGTTTTTTCACATATTCACACGCATACAAATCAACCACTTAACACAAAGTGGTAAGGGTTCAACGACTTGTCATTTCAATACAAATTAGCCTATTAAGACAATTCAAGTATAATTCAGCCGCAGTGACAACAGCAGTTTTATATCCAAGGCCATCATCATCCACTTGTTGAATAGACAGATGGATAAATAGTCAGGTTACAGAAACCTGTGGCAGTATAACCACAATATCTATTGGTTCGCGTAGTCGAAAACTACTAGTTAACTATTTTTAAATAAAAACCATAATTATAAAAAGTAATAAATTATAAAATTATCAAATAAGTCACTATGTTACAATATGCTAGTAGTAATAGCTGATGATCACTTCAACTACTTCACACTGACAAATATCCACTGTGTCTTGAAAAAATTTACGTCCAGAACGCACTGCCTATTGGAAATTAAACTGCCAAATTTTAGTTAAATCTGCAAAAGCAAACAAGAGCTACAGCAGCTTTTGTGAGGTCACCCGAAACACTTCAATTTCAGGTCTGACATCATCTAGAAAGGCCTGAAACTGAAGTGTTCTGGGCTGACCTTGCCAAAGCCGCTACCAGGTGCTATAGCTACAAAGGGGTTTACTTGTGCAACGCCATATTGGTAACAAAGATATTTTGTTATCGATATTCAACAAGTAATAACTCCGCTAAGAAATAATATTTTTCCACAAAATTTTGTGTTCGCTTTAGCAACTTATTGAAAATTAAGTGCACAAAATTTTACTCAGATTTGTTCAGATTTGACATTTATGATGTCTAGGGTTACTTTTTTTCCGGACACAGTGTATATGAAGTGCACACTATATATGCATAAGCAGAATTCCCGCTACAATATTAGTGTTCAGTGTTTACAAGATATCTCGTAAATCTGTTGTGAAGAAAACAACCCAACTAGAGCTGTCAAATTAACTCATTAATAAATTAATGCGCATTAAAAAAATTAACGCACATACGTAAATTTACCAAATTCTATGAAGCAGGAGTTCCAATATTCCGTTAAATGGCAGTTATTTGATGATCAAATGAATTCAAGTAATTAAACTGTTGTTGCCATTCCATCACTTCTGTAAATAATAATAATATTTAAATAACAGGGTGGTGCGATTAGGTCCTTCATTTTCCAGGTACTGCAATTTCCAGTCATTGTTTTTTCGTGGTCTGTCATTTTTGGGTCGTGTAAATTCAGCATCTCCAGCAATATTAGTGAGGCATAGATAATGCGTCAACACATGCGTTAAAAAATTAATGCTTCACAGCTCTAAACCCAACCGATATATCCTCACGTTTCGTAGAATTTTCAATAGCATATGCCTTTGACAAAATAGTTAACGATAAAAGAAATATTCGTAGCCAACTGTAACGACTATGCAGAACCGTCTAGTTACTAGAAAGTAGTTAACCTTCAAAAGTAGTTTAATTACTTAAAACAGTTCACTATGGCCCAGCGCTGACTGAACACAGAACCTGTTTAAAATCTAATACTAATACGAGGGTCGTTCGATAAGTAAGTTTACAGAATTGCACCATTCCATTAATTCTTAAAATATAAAAAAAATCCGAAATATACATTTTGTAGGGAATTTCTTTCCAAACATATGTGGAAATTTTGTGGATTATGACATCACTATTTTGACGTCATCTTCCCCACCAGTATAATCTATCACCACAAACAAGTGATAAACACATTAAACAGCATACAGGAGCGAGAAAAAAGACAAATAAACTTGAACTAATATCTCCTTTTTAAACGCTAAACATTAGCATTTCATTTTTTCAACATATCGTCCGAATTCATTCAAACATTTGTCCCTCATGTCAACAAGTTTCTGAATGCCCGATGCAAAGAAAGATGCAGGCTGCTGTCCGAGTCACTGACGAACGATATCCGACGCAAGTATCTGCCCACGTAGCATTTTCTTACACAAAATATGTACTGTTGGCTTCGTAAAACATTTATCGCCATACACTAAATGCATTTGAGAATGAATCTGAGTTGCATCCAGTCGTTTTCCCCACAAAAAAACAACAATGGCATGCTGTTCATTACAGGATGATCTCAGTGGCAACCTTACCGTATTTAATGTTTATAAATGACATCACAGCGATGTCATCGTAATAAAACTCACAGCTAATACCCACAATAAAAATCCCCACAAAAAGTATATTTCGGATTTTTCTACTTCAAGAATTAATGGAATGGCGCCACTTTGTAAACTTATTTATCGAACGATCCTCGTACATAACAGCAACGTCCAATGCTGCAGAGCAAAATTTCAGCAACCAAAGTTTTTGAACTTAAACGATATTTGCACCTCAATAATCTGCAAGTAACTGACTATCGTGGCTCACAGTGACATGATGCAGCAACATAACTGGACAATATAACAACAAGACTGTATCCAAAAAAGTAACGAAATGTTCAAACCGCAAGAAACCAACAACAGTAGGCTATCAGTCATACTTTTACCAGAGAATCAAAAAGCAGAAAATGTAGTAACCATGGAAATCTGCAGCCCACCATTATCAAATATGCATTATTAGATTTCACAACACTGATATTGTCTATAACCTGAGGTCAAACGATGACTTACTGGAAAATAATGCTGAGTACATAAACGCACAGCTATCTACGCTTGCTTGGAGGGCTGATTTCAGGTTTAGAAAGCTACACAGCAGCAGCAGCAACGTTGAACCAAATCTTAGATGAAGCACATGCTTTACATAGAGACTGCTTTCAGCAGCACATGTTTACAGCTCTGTGGGTGAGGCTAACACGCCAACTGCCAGATTACAGCAGAGTGTCAAGCTTTCCATAAAACACTTCACTGGCAGTGCGGGTGGAAGATTCATGTAGGCGATCGAAGGCGTGCAATTGCTGTGCGGACAGTGAAGACTAGTGCCGAGATGTGACTGTCACGTGACAACTCACCACACTCCAGCCGCAGTGATGTGAAAAATTCTGTAACCTCTTCAACAACATGCAAAACACTAATATTCACACATGCTGTCCCACAATCGCTTCTCAACTTAACAGATGGCACAACAGGATTTTCGAGCAGTTTTTCTGTCAATAAATGTACAAGCAGGCAATTTAATATGCCAGGGTTTTTGCTCAAAAATTAAGCAAATTTTAGTGGTAGGAGAACAATTTCAACCACAATAACACAATGCCTCACTGGCAGAGGCATAATTGCAAATTTGAATTGGTTTCGTGAGCTGCAAAACCTATAGGATGGCACTGATCTCCATTTCCGTAGCCCTCAGCCAGACACCAGCTTACACTGCAAGGCCATGCATCACACAGTGTGCCTGTTTATACCCCAGCTATCGCTAGTACTCACTGTGCCCAGCCACGGAGGCTCTGGTATAGAGAATAAGGCCCAGCCCTCTTAATCCTCCAAACTAGTGTTGTGCGACACCTGAAACTGGAGCCACGATAACGATACCGTCTCAGATATCGAGTATCGTGATACTACCATGATACCAGAAGTTTATATGAAGCATTGGTCCACAGACCCAACTTGAGTGTGGTAAAGTTTCCCGCGATCTGCGACGTTTGGGTGGTCCTGCCATCGCTTAAAAATATGTTTATTGTATGTTTGACAAGCTTGAATGTAACGCGCTTTTTTCGTCGCTGTCACGCAGTGCGCAGTAATTGTCAACAACAGAGCAATACAACTGCAAACTGTATGGAATCAAAACTGGTATCGTCACGATACTGACGGAGTGACGGTATCATGACACCGTGATACATCAAGACCTCTTCAAAACAAGCACACGCTTAAACAGCATTAAATTTGGTCAACTGATTCTCAGGAAAATAAGTAAAACTGTTTCCACAAGATCTCATATTTCAAAGACATAATAGACCAAAAATTCAATTTAGACTAGGGCTTCCCCCAGACCCTACAGGGGAGGTCACAGCAATCCCCCATATCCTCTAGCTGGATTTTAGAGGTCCTACCTCTAAGGAAAAAAGCGAAAGGGGAGGAAAGAGAAAGAGCAGGGAGGGATGAAAAAAAGGAGAGGAGAAAAATGGAGAGAAAAGGAAGGAAAAGGGTTCGAGGGCCCACCAATTCGACCTTCTGGCTACACCACTAGACAATGGAATGGTGAAGCTCTGGGTACAGAATACTGCTAACTGAAACAGAATGCCGACGACAAGTAGAATGACTCACTGCTGCCAGTAGTTGTGATGTATCTGACAGCCTTGTCCCACGACTCAGTCGACTGCACCAGGTTGTCAACACCAGTCATGTACTCATTCATTGTCAGAAGCACATCTCGCGATACTGTCACATCCGCTACGCAGCCCATTGGACTGTCGACTGACGACCCGCCGTCCGACCTCATGCTTCCTGCCGATGAACTCGTGTCACTCATGCCTTTCGACTGACACAATTTCAACCCACAACTTACTGTAGTACAACTCTCTACCGCTCTTACACTATCACTACATACAATACACAAAGAAATATCAAAATTTGTAATCAGTGGTACACTGACGGTGAGATAGCTCAGTCGGTAGAGTGCTGAGCCTTGGATCGAAAGGTGCCGGGTTCAAATCCCGTCAGGGTCGACTCAGCCCTTCATCCATTGTGGTCGATAAAATGAGTAGCACAACGTGCGGAGGTAAGCAGGGAGTCTCTGTTGAGGACTAATCCACCCAACAGAGATGTATGCAATCTCGAGTTGTACTCCCTGGCTCAAGGATATCACAAAGGGATGAGCTCCTCTATACTGTGGCTATCGGCCTTGCGCAGTATAAACCCTTTACCTTTTTCACACAACCATTTTGAGCTGTGGGCTACGTAACATGGTCTTAAGACAAACAAAAAATGCTATTATCATGATCGATCATAAACAGTCGGCACACACTGTATCATTATTACTGATCTAAGAGGTAAAATTGTAGGCATGTGCTATATAAATCAAGTACTAAAAGCAAGGCAGCAAATGACTAATTTGCACGATATGTACTTTTAGTGTTTTCTCTTGGACATCATGGGCTGAATGTAGCCTGCAAGCTGGAGGTTGTGATTTAAACATATTAGAAAATTGCTTTGCCACTTCTTCAAAATGACTGCGAAAGCTGAACCTTATCTGCCACAGACAAATTTTGGCTGAAAGTCTTACTTATATATTTACTTATCATATGGTTTATAATGCATGTTAAGCCATTCACTGTTACAGTGAAAAATCACAAGTGGGGGAAAATAAAGAAGACAGGACTGTACACAGCATACACCAGAAATGCCAGCATCCGATATATAATGTAGAAATATGCATTCTGATTTGTTTCGACTTACCATTAGCAATCATGACAGCATTGCAGAATTCACTTTCGGTCACGCAATCAAACATGCAAATTCATCAGATCATTAGGGCACTCAGCAATACTCTACCCAATGAAAACTAGTCAGCTGTTTCCTAGAAGTTGTAGAAGTAACACATACCTTAAAGAACTCATCCAGCACAATTTTTTTCTTCTGCAAATCACTCGACTTTATTCGATGCATTTGCTTCCGAATGTACGACTGAACCCACAGACTGCAATACGTACATAATGTCAACAATTCAGTCCCTACTTTCGTTGCAAATATTCAATATTATTGTTATGATGGTGCAGAATATAGGTCCCCACCATGGTCAGCCACCTTGTCGTGGTGGTGGGGCTTTGCACCGATGACCCAAAAGATTTCCAAAATCTGGAGGCGAGGAGCTGACTAAGCGCTGACCAAAACGTGAGAGCAGATTGCTGCACGTTACCAGTGCTTTTGTGCTGGTTTCGGCTCCACAGCCTTCACAGCCATCTATTTACAGCTTTACAGCCATCTATTTACGGCTTTACAGCCGTCTGTTTACAGCTTCATAGCCGTCTATGGCTTCATAGCCGCTACCCGTAACCTTGTGGTTACATTCAGGGATGCGCATTGGGCCGAGCTGATACGGCCTCAGCGCTGGGCAGGTGTAACAGCCTGCCCACCCCGGAGGTATGGTAAGGTGCAAAATGGGTGAAACGACGACCTATGGCTGGGAGAAAAGATATGTAGAAATCATGCGACATTTTCCCTTAAGAACCCAATCTAAAACATAGACAAGTAGGCCAGTTATTATTGCCCAGGTGTAGTAGCATTTGGCATGCGCACTGGTTATCCTGTGATGCAAGCACATAAAAATTCAGCCATAGCACCAACCATGTTATACCTGGCAATTCGCCTCTGCAGCATCATATACAGCTATTGCTCATTTTCTATAACAAGAATACTCAGTTAATTCTTAGTAAGTGAGTAAACATAGATTAATGTAGTCCACACCGTTAAAAAAAGCTCTCTTTGGTAAGAAAACTGCCATATATAATTTTCAAAACGAGTGAATGTACCAAAAAAGAATATTTATAACTAAATGCAGAAAATTATCCACCATCGCATCACTGAATGTATTCAATGTAGATATAATGTTGTGCACTTGGTTTACCTAAGAATTTCCACTATCCACCACTGGGTTGTGCGAGCAGCTTTGTCTTTAAATCCAATCCATGTTCTGAAACAAACAAAAATACTAGAAGTTTGGGGCAAGGCCCAACGTGAGGCGACACAGTGCTGTAAGTCTGACTGGAAAAGTCTTAGTCCATGACTGCTGATTCATTAACAGATTGTGGTAAAATTCCCTCCCTCCAAAACCCCTCTATATATTTTGCTCGAATTCTGCCTCAATTCCTTCTGGGTAAAGGTAGTCCTTCCCCCAATTACAGTCTTGGTCCATTGTCCGATTTTAGAGTCATCATCATCCATTTCCGGCGAGCACCACTAAGAGTGCATAGCGCCGAATGTAGACATCAATCTCCAGAGTGGACGGTTCTGCGCCAGGTCAACTGCGTCGTCCATATTGAGGTTGCTGGATTTCAGATCCTGCTGAATGGTTTTCATCCATGTAATACGAGGACGTCCCAGTGGTCTCCTCCAGTTTCCTGCGGGGGAAGCTGTTAA
>Ga0056128_1007736_pt1 | contig 13573 bp, 5 predicted proteins | sample WorMetLIZISLAND2_FD_71113 | JGI IMG/M metagenome (GOLD analysis project Ga0056128, IMG submission 71113) | Marine gutless worms symbiont microbial communities from Max Planck institute for Marine Microbiology, Germany - Olavius geniculatus... ... | reverse complement strand
TTGGGGTCACGTGACGTGATGACGTCAGTTGCACGGTTGATGCTGTCGGCGAGGTGATGCTGTCGGCACCGCTATTTGCGGTGTGAAAAGAAAGGAACTAAAAAGCAGTTAAAAAAATACGAAAGAAAATAATGCGCGCGATGAGTACATTAGATTGGTCACAATCTAAAGTATTTTTTTGTGTTTAAATATAATTTGCTAGACAATTTATTGTATAAGGTGTGCCGGTTGTAGTGACAATGTTTATTGGGCCTATTTGAGACTGTTGTAACTTTCTATGTGTGTGCGTGTGTGTGCATGTGTGTTTATTTTTGTTTATGATGCTATCGGATTTTTTCGATGAATAAGGGTGATTATAATATTCATGTGATTTTAATATCCATGGTTGTATAATTTTTTTACAATATTCCTGGATATCTCCTTGTGATCAGGGACTTGGCTTAACACAAAGTAACTTTTTAAACTTGACTCGTTAAAGAAATGAGAGAAATGATCCCGCAGTCCGTTTTTCACACTTGCTTGTGTCGTTTTATTTTTGTTGCATTACTCTTTCTCTTGCTTCATGGGCTCAATGCCCGTTGGTGTTCATAACATATTTAATAGAATGAGCCCATTTCGTCCTGTCTATCGCCAATTCGTGCAAGGTGCCGATATCTTTGTTGCGCCAGTCCATTAGGTCGTCCGTCTATCTTCTTTTGGGTCTTCCTTTCTTGTTCTTGCCGTTTGCTGAAAACAAATTTATTAGCCTCTTAATGTTGCCTTGTATCCGGCGTATGTGATCGAAAGAAATTCAATTTCCTGTCCATCATTCTCTGCTTGATATTGATGCTTATGCCCATTCTTTTCATGGTCTCTTCGTTCTTGATTTTTTGTTGTTATTTTATGTTTAATATTCTCCGTAAACATTTTATTTTAAAAGCCCAGAAACGGTTCATGTCATTTTTTGAACGTTTATGTCTCGGCCGCGTACACGAGGACACTCACCTCACATACTGACAGTAATGCTGTCGGTCTGGTCACTGATATCTGTGCTTTGCCACACTTTGCTGAAACCTTGGAAGGCCCCGGTTGCCTTTACAAATTTTATATCACTGTTTACCGTACGGGAAGCATCGTACAGTGCAGTATGCCTATTACTACCGTAAGTTTTTCGTTTGTCCCCTTTATTCATTTGTAACGCTAACGTATCATGGTTGCGTTGATTAGGAAGTTATAAACTTATTTCACGAATAAAAAGTTATTTTTCAGCTCCAGGCAGTCCCAGCATCGGCGTCCTGTTGTTCTACGGGAATATCTTCAACATTTCGGTGCAATCGCCCATGCAGTGTGATTCAGTTAGCTAAATTACTTGTTTACCACCGGCGTAACGTTTTACGTAAACTTGTAGCACGAACGAAGTATCGATTCACTTGGACAGTAAGTTAAAAACGATCTGATGTAATACATTTACGGTCATTGAAATTACTCCAGGGCGTAAACATAAAGGTTAATATCTTGTTTACACGATAAAGCTGGATCGACGAAACAGCTTGTATTAAGCGCTCGTCGAAGACTCATCAAGCACACATTAAGCACGCGTCGAGTTGGCTTGATGAATGGTTGTTGAAGCAGCTCGATAAATGCTTGCAATATCAAACCATGTTTGATAACTCAAGCATTCATCAAGTTGCTTCAACAAGCACTCATCCACCATTTATCAAGCAAACACCAAGCATTCGATGTGTGCTTGACGAGCTGATTGGTCGAACCACATTCGTCGTATAAACGGGGTATAAGATTTGACGTGACGTGTTGTGTCTGGCGTGTTAACAGAGAGAGATAATCTCCAGCGTTCAGAAGATAATCGACGCCGACATTGAGGCGTCACGTCGAGTGTCCTTGAACCTCAACACGTCCTTGAACTCGATCCAGACGAACCTTGACGCTCAAGCAGCGACCGTCAACAGATCTCTGACGACACTGGTCAGTGACTTTAGCGGCTTCGCCGACGTCATCCGCGACAATCTTAGTCGCCCGCCAGACAGCCTAGCTGCAGTCAATCTGCCACGTATTCCGAGGTCGCGGCTGACGGTGACCTTGAACGACCTTCAGCGTCTAGGGGCGGAATTTCGTCGCGAGTTGAACAATTTCGGCGCGCTGGAGAGGTCCGCCTGGAAGCGCCTGGTCGACGACCGGTTGACGCTTGGGTTCTACCAGCGACTACGTAGCGACTTGCCTGGTTTGACGACACATCAGCTGAGACAGTTGTTGGTCGAGAATGATACGCCATCTAGCGACCGACCGCGCAACCACCGACTTGACGACGACTCGCCAGGAGGCGCTGATGTAGAACAGTTGACTGGTGGCACAGAAAGCCGCCACGCTCTGCTGAACGCAGACGTTCCGACGATGGATTTGTCGGTCGTTGAGGACCGCGTGACACGCGAACTGACCCAGTCTGCCGATGCACTGGACGTGGACGTCGCGGTCAAGGTCAAGGTCTTAAACTGACCCAATAGTCAGTGGACGTTAACATAACAGTGAAGGTCAAGGTCGCGTTCAAGGTCAAGGTCGATGACTTACTGACAAAGTTCGATGACCTAACCAGTAGCGTAGAGTCGCTGCGTTCAGATTGTGGCCGACTGTCTGACGCCGACCTACGAGATCTTATACGGTAAGCAACTGACTTGTCTGGAATTTTCTGTAATTATCTTTTCAAAAACCAACGACTAGTTAATCATTAATTTCGATTACAACTAACAGTGGTTATTGCGTAATAATGAAAACGAGTTTTTGTTTAACAGCTTTATTAAGTTGTCCCGCTTACAGATGTCAAAAATGCACTGAGACAAATTAGCGCATTATAGAGACATTGTAGACGAACTATAAAAAATGTATATTTCATTTGATAGACTACAATAATATTATTGTCAGTAAATCCCAAAGACAAGCTAAACGTTTGCGTTCTCTGGAGAAAGTAACTATTGTTTATCTATTGTATTGTAACTATTGTATAACGTTTTCTTAATGGAATGACTTTAATGAAAATTTTTTATTATACTTAATCTCTTAATTAATCGTTTTTTTTCTGAAGCTCTACTTACAACAGGTAAGTAAATAAGTAAGTAACAAAACTATAAGTTGTATTAAAAATACGAATTTTTGTGCTATTGCCGGAATATTTGTGTTATATTTCATATCAGAAATCGTATAATGATCATTATTGTTGTATAGGCCTAGTAACTAATTTTAGAACATTATGCAATGTCACGTTAAATTTACCAACTAAAGATCGTACACATATTTCGCGTTGCTTAGTCAGTTTTAGGGCGGCTTTCTCAGAAACGGAGTAGGTCAAAAAATAATGATAGACAAATAGGCTAAAAGCAACTGAAAAACATACGACAACGGACGGACAGCATACGTTGGCATTACCTGTCCATGCGGTAAAAACACACGGCCGGAAAAAATGAAAACGAAGCTATTGTTCGCAACAGCAATTGGCCATTGTTGTGGCTTCGGTGTGCGCTATAAAACCGATGCTTCCAAGAACCGCAATTTATTGCGTCGTGCGTAGGTCCTAGACCTTCTCGGGTATCGTGCCGTATAACATGGGTCGGACCCTTGTCGGACGGTGTTGATAAGTTTATCTATATGGTTATTGCCCGCTTAAAATGTGCCGAGTTAACTGCTGGCGCTTTGTGAACAATATCCACTTGCCTCGTTTAGTTGCCGACTATCGTTGTAGTACAGAACGTGTTTTGCAGCAAGTTCTGCAGAGAATCCACAAGTTTAAAGTTTTTTTGCATCGAGTTAAAAGCAAGTTGTAGTCTACACCAAGTTCACAGTGTCAAAAAATAACGGAGTCCGAACTTTAGCAGCCGATAAAGCCTAAACTCCGCTACTTCTGGTTGTCGTGGATTGCGTCGTTCAGCGTTCGGGAAGTCGTAAAGTCCTACAGCGAGTTGTAAGCCCTATAACGAGTCCGTATCGGGGCCAAACCTTAAGCCTACGACAAATCAACAAATTACTGTGACATGCTGCGTCAGCTTGTGGCACGACTTGTTGTTATCCACAACAAATCGCAATAGTGGAGTTTGATGCACAACTGTTTGATGCATGGACATATGAGCGTCGATGACAAAGGACGCGCACAGCGTGCTAATTGGAATACTGACCCACGGAAACCTGTACTCCATGGTCAGTGGACCTAATTCCAGAAATTTACCCTTCCTCTCCCTACTGACTCCCTGTAAGCACACTACGCTCTGCAATGTAAAAGTCGACTTTCAGCTGAAATTCGAAATAAGTCAGTGTTGCATGTGCATAGCTCGGCGGACGGCCGCATCTCGTGTCAGCACTGGGACGACATCTTCGTTTGTTGAATAGCAAGTTCCTGTGACAGTGAGTGAGTAGGGTTTAACGTCCCACCCGACACAGTATAGGTCATTTCGTGTGACAGTGTCATTTCTGCATATAATCTGCAAGTGAACGACCTCGTTGGTCTGCCCACGTACTCGTACTGTCATGTTGTTCAATGTTCATGTGTCATCATCAAAAGCATACGACAATCTACGCGTGTTTTGTGGTCCTCTGTGACTTTCCCAGAACAAGCACTTGTTCCTAATTTCCCGCCGCAGAATGTTGCCTGGCCAGAGCTTGACTGAACGCGTCTACGATTTGCAATTCAGATGCGGATCGCGAGCCGAGTTTAGTACGACAAATAGCCGTCAGTGTCGCCACTTGGCCAGATAAACGAGTTGCGTCGTTCCCACTGTTCAAGGTCACGGTCACAACTCACAACAGTGATAAAAGACATAATGTAGGCTAAGCCTGAAAAGACGCGTCCCATTGTTGTTTTTCCTAAACGACAACAAAAGCTAGAACAGTTAAAAGTCGTCGGTTTTTCAAGCAAGGTAACACTGAATGATTTTTAAAATAACGATAACTGGAAGTGACCAGAGATCGCAACCTCCCGCCGAGAATAGTGCTGCCATCCGGCGAATACAAAGGAAAAGTTGACTACTAAAAGTTTTTTATCGTTGTGTTACCAGTTTTAGTTGTGCACATCTATACCGTTTGTCGTTACAGTGAGAACATCGTCGTCGTCGACTTAACTTCGAAGCGAACCAGCACTGAAAGACAAGCGTCAAGTTATTCGCTGTCAACGTTGCTTGGTAAGTGCCTTATCTCTCATCATCTTCATTTTCAAGTTCAACACGATTTACTCTTAGAACTAATCACGCAAACATTCGATCTCTCATTGGACACAAACACCTGGGAGGAATAGGAACTATGTACTCTACTGAAAAGCTCACAAACTCCGTATGGCCTACGCCGTAGTTAGAGAGGCCTAAAAGCGAATAGGCTCCGTAAAACGAGAAAATAAAACAATGAAAGAAAAAAGGAAGAGGTAAAAAGTAATGGTGGTATTAGATTATGTCGTTTATGTCTAATAGTCAGGCTGCGTTTTGTTCTATCGCGGTTACATTTGTGTACTATTTGTAATAAGACATTTAGCACCAAAATTGGGGGTTTGGGGCGTCAAAGAGATGCTCGATGTAAGCCTGGACAAAAACGGCTTTTGTGCATTTTAACTTTAACACATTTAGTGATACGAAATTTGTTTTTGACGATCTATCATGTTTATATAAACATCAATGTAAAATTAATTGTAAAGATGAAAAATGAGTGCACTTTACATAATTTTAACCTATATGCAATCTTTGTGCCAAAACTTATCACAACGGGTGGAAATTTGATGGCATTTTGACAACGGTATTTGCACAGTTTTTAGACAATTTAGGGCCTACCCATAGTCTTGATTTAATTTTGCACGAAATGAGTTGTGTTGTAAACATTGTGCAAAAAATACACCGTGTGCGGAAAAAAGAGTCTGCACTTTTTCCTGAATAACTTCAACAAATGTAAATTTACTTTTGTAATTTTGGCACACATTATTTTAATGATAGTTTTATTAAAAACATCTAAAACTTATCTCCAAAATTTACTTCTTCCTGAGTATATTTAATGTAACCATGACGTCATAGAAAATGCCATTTTCGCGGAAAGATCGAGTTTAAATCAGCCTCTGCAATACGAAAACAGGAAAAACTACTAAAAAATTTTAGTAAAAAGCTTGAAACATTGTTGGCATAAAAATAAGTTACTTTTTATCAAATTTTTGTAACCTCATTTTGATTTTCGCCATGTTAACGCGTGGCCGTCGCGTGCAGTACGGGAACGTCGTTGTGCAGCAGCCGTTATCAGCGAGCAGCGTCATTTCTGCAGCATGCGTTAACGTCGCGCTAGAGTGCAATACATTTGTAAAAAAAAGTTGTTGACTCAAAAGTTGGTTAATAGCAAGCTTTGTAATTGTTGCTGACAACTAAGGCAGCTACAGGCAAAAAAGACTATTTTTCTGCATTTCTGTTAATTTTGGTATGGAGTAAAGTAAGAATACGAAAAGTGTAAGTGGCATCAGTATTTAGACAAAGTGGACTATCAGTACACTGTCAGTTGCGCGTTATTCTTTCAATGTTGCCTACCAAAAATTATAAACATATGTTCAAATTTGTTAAAGTTATTAACCGAAACACTCTTAGCGTTTTCACGTCGGATACAATAAAAACGGCATTTTCGATGACGTCATAATTACGTCAGCTCTACGAAGTGACATGGCAATATAAAGAAAAAATATTTCGACAGTTTAATCAACTGAATATTCAGGACGACTCTTACCAAAAATTATGAAAATATGTTGAAGTTTGTCAAAGATATGTCGAAAATACCGTAGACTTTTTTCCCGACACAGTGTACTAGCTAAATTATCTTATGAGGTATCCGCGCTTTAACGTTAGTCAATCAATTTCAGTTTTTTATAGTTCGGAGGTGAATGCATTTCTTCCTACAGTAGGCTATATCCGATCGTCTCATTTACTTATTTACCGGCGGCGTGTGTGCATAGGTCACGTGGGCGGTCTGTTGGCGCTATTTCTTGGCGCCAGTCTGATCACGTGTCTCGAACTCTGTGACGTCATCGCTCAGCGCTATCTGTGCGCATGCGCTCGTCATCGCCCCGCCCAACACCGCAAACGATGCCGCCGGAAGTCCAGCCTGCAGCACCACGACGCAAACCACGCCCACTTCCGGTCTGTGAATGACGTCACGAGCTCCGATACGCCGCTTCCGGTGTATGCGAATCATAATAACGACTTATCGACTAGGGCCTACTACGACAACAACAACTACTACTACTTTAGCTACTATAATGCTACATAATAACGACTCGTCTTTGCGAGGGCGTGGCGTGTTGAAGACGCCGTCGCCATTACAGAGCGGTGGTAGCGTGGCACCATGTCTAGAGTGGTATAAACTAACACATACACTCACTACAGTGGTTTGACCGACACTTAGGCTACTCCACGGTCTTCGACGGTCGGTGTAGTTAGTGCGCGTATATTAAAGGTCTATAGTGGAATATAGGCCTGGTGAGTGTAAGCGAACTTGTACCACTGCGGACAGTGGTTTGACGGACACTTATTCTACGATGGTAGGCGGCATTACAGAGCGGTGCGGTGGCGCCATGCGGCGGACGTCAGTTGAACACGGCTCCCACGTCCAATGCCCTGCACAGATCTGCAACTACGGCCAACAGTCGTCCGAGTATACTGCGACCGTCGCCGCTAGCCGAGACCGACATTTAACAACAACGACGGACGACAAACATCATAGGTGTCTCTCTGTCCACGGTTGAGGATCATACAGTGGCCAATTCTCCTCTCCCCTTCCTCACCCCTCTTTTTTCCCTTAAATTCCCTTTCTTCCCCTTAGATGTAGGTTGTAGGCTTTCTGAAATTAGGCTGTTTTGGAGAGCACTAAGCTCCCCCAGCGAGGTCTAAGACGAAACGCCAACCGAAGTCGAATCGCAAGGACGTAGCCTTAAAATATGACATGTGGTGACAACAATTGTAATGATCTTCCTAAGAATTGACTGATAAAATGTTGCACTGATGGAAAATATGTGTACGTTTATTAGGCTATTACTATTACTACTCAAATATTAGGGGAAGGGGCGTTCGTGATAGTGTGCCCCAGTCCAAATATTGGACGGACGCGTTCCCCCTCTGTCCCACTGATATCGACGCCCGTGAAACTAGGTCTACTTTCGCTTTCGGTTTCACTCTGCAGCACAGGGGCATTTTGAGATAAGCGCGCGGTTACCTGACAGTGTGTCAAACGCGAGTCCACGTTAGGCGATGGCTACCTGTGAAAGAAAAAATAACGTTCGCGCCCGGTGCCGACATGATATGCATGCGACCGTCCGTCCAGTTGGCAAGCGTCTCAGGCGTTGACGGTAAATTAGGTCACCGCATAGGGGATAGGCTTGATCCGAACAGTAGGCCACGTGATTCGGCAGACGCAAGTAAAACGCACGTAAAACGCGGTTACGCGTCAACTTCTCGAAGTTATTTTACTTTCGGTGAGAGACATTTTTCTATGACCAAATTTATTTCGACACAAGAGTCAGAATAATAAAAACTAGGCTAAATGATGATGATGATGAAGATGAACAAAAAGTACAGAAGTTACAGAATGAAATGCTATGCTAAAAATCTGACCTTATGAACTGAAAATAACGACACGTACGCCGGTTACTGCTGTTCCGGCGAACGTTCGCTCCGATTATACGGGATAGACGGGTGGCCGCATCAGAATAGATTTTGGCGCTACGCAATACGCCTACTGCGGTAGGTGTTAGGCTGGCGTGATCCATCCGTCCGTCACACTCATGCACCGTGATAGAGCCGTTGTATGGAATGAGCTGCCGTTTGGCAGTGTGTGGCCTCACGTATATTGTTACAAAAAGGGCCTCGGCGGTCCACCGCGGAATTGAGATAAATGGGCCGGAATACCCAGCGAAAATTAATGTGCACGCAATTTACGAACCAATTGAGATGTGACGCGCAGCCTGGTACTAAATGACATTGTTGGCCATTGTTGTTGTTTTTTGTTTATTTTCTGCTAACAGACTAAGCTGGCGTCTGCTCAGCTTGTCTGTTGAATTTATCGCAATATCTCATCGTATCTGATGTTGTGCTGACGAGCACGTTATAATAAGTTAATAACTTATAATATGCTACGCTCCCGTATGGTGTACAACATCAAGTTATTGCAAGTAGCATGTAATGTAATTAGGTAATTAGCCTACGATTTCTTTTGTTACCTGTGCCGAAGCGAATTAGTGACAAATTAGATATTATGGGTCAGCCGTTATTTGACAGCCAGATTACTCAAATTATTAGGCTACTCATTGCCCTTTGATGACAATTTTGTGAATTGGCATGAACATGCTTACGGAAGATGTGATTAGGTGCTGGTGGCGAGGGAGCAGATCCTTCTGTGAATTCTGAATCACTATCGCCAGAAGATTCTTTGTCGTTAGAAGATAGCAGTTGTTCTGAGTTATTTATTTATTTACATTCGCCAGCTGGTAGCACTCTTCTCGGCAGAGGTTTGAGACTTCTGGTCGTTGACAGTGTTTAAGTATGCACAGTTCCTCGTCGGGGACTGCTTGCATTTCGCCTTCTACGTCGTCTTTGTATACTGTATAATTAACAGAGTTGGACATGGGTCGTGTCATGTCCGATCAACTTGGTCACTTAAGAGTCAAACTAGCGAGATACGGGTATGATAAAAAATTAAAATTGCAGAGTTTCGGTCAGTTTGAGATGCAGTATTTCATACTGACTTTGTGGGTTAAGTCTTAGTCAAATGTGAATAAAAAATCGACGTCTGGCGGCTAAGGAGACTTTATACATTTTGAACTGTAGATCATGTCGTAATTATATACTATTTTGTGGGTCGGGTCGGGTCAAGCGAAAGTGGGTGACCCGTGAACAACTCTGATCCGTAATATGTGTGCAAGTCAATATGAAACAAAAACACCCTAAATATGTACACTTGTTTCATCATGTCTGCTGTAACTTTATCAGCACACTTACTGTAACTTTGCGAAATAACCACTGACTTTAAAAAATTACTGCACTGTTCGGAATATTTGAAATAAAGCATAAATGCAAAAAACGTTTTTTGCATTTTTTTTGTATTTTTCCGAACGGTTTTATTTTTTTAAAAAACGTGCACTGAAAGTCCTATCAAGAACTTCGAAAAGCACTTTTAAAACCACAAAAACGAATTTAAGTCATAGCGATGGTAGTTTACTTAGTTAGTCCAAATATACTTAATAAAAAGTTTATTGTCTAGTATATTTGGTTAGTTAGTACCATGATTTTATGACCACACGGTTAAATTAAAACTAAATAAAGTTCCCTTTATCTAGACTAGTTAAAAGTATACTGCACCTAGAGCATTAGGCAAGAGGTTAACAAATTATGGCTAACGTTTTTTATTCAACGTTTTTAAACGTTTTTTTATTTTTGCCACGTTTTTACGTTAAAATATTTTTTCTGGAACTTTTTTTACATCTATGAAATACAGTAATCATTAAGTATTAAACCACCATAAGGCCAAATATCTGATTTAATGCAACGGTGTTCAAAGTATCACCTATTCAGCGGCCCAAAAATTAAGCTCCCAAGTTTTTGTTACAATTGCATCACATATTGGCGGACTATTTTCAAAATTCTTCCACAAACATACTCTGCACTGCAGTACTAAAAATAAAAAAAAGCTGAAATCAAGTAGAAATCAAGTAATCAACGTCAAACCCACCACACCTCAGATACCCAGCAGATTTAGAATAGTAGAGTTACAAGGTAACTTTCAGTATTCTAAGATGAACATAAAAATTTTGCAAACTTTTGAGATGAGACAAAATTTTTAGCTTTAGTGTTTCTTCAAGTTAACCATAAATTTGGTATTGCCAAATGTGATCAGTTAATACTGGATAAAGTTATGAATGTACAAAAGTTACCGACTTACATGTTACGGAGCACTCGGTAGTTGCACAATGAAGAAGAAGAAGAAGAAGAAGTTAACCAATGGGCCAAATACATTTTCTACAGTTAGTTGAAATCAAGGAGGATGCAAAAAGGAAACTCTGAGGAATTACTGTGGTGGAATATTGAGATGCAAGATGTCCGTTCCCACCCTAACTAGCGGGTCACAGCACTGACAGATGCAAATTTGCTTACAAACAAAATATTTTCATCACATCATCACAAATAATCTACACTGCCGTCTCAACTATAGATGGAAACAACTGCAGCAGATCGTCTGATTCGGAACTTGGTCCATCACTACAGCTAGTAGTTGAGTACCAAGTACTCAGTGCATCACTAATTAAAGCTGTTTGAGCAATGCAGCCGAGAAGTCCGGGAGATCGAGCGGAGTGCGAGACGTTATTAGATTTCCATCGACGACGACCGAAGCGTTCTCGTAAAGACCCCTGCAACAAACACCATAACATTGTATTATGTCGCTTCCACCAAAGCAACGCACCTTCTCGTTCTTCTGTTTGTCCGTCCTCTAGAACAATCAAAAATTTCTGAACAAATTCTGTTGAAATTCTGTAAACAAATGGAGAACACTCCAAGACCAAGTGATAAGATTTTTGTGGCAATCCAGATTACGACCAACATCCAGCAATTAAAAAACTTTATATACATAGCGTACTTCATTATGAACTACAGGCAGCAGCATTGGTCTGAGTAATTTTTAGCTGAATACTGACAAACGAAAATATACATGTGTTGGACTCAATTGCTATCATTAAGTTTTTTTATCAAAATTAGCAAATAACTTGCGGGCTTGCACCTTAAGTTTTTCAACCTTTTTGTTGCCGCGAAACCCTACGCAAGCGTGAAGGTCACTCATGGAACCCCATGCATTGATCCGTGAGTCCAGCGACGTATGCGAGGATGAAGCTACATTTCCCTAGCAGGGCACTGAGGGCAGAGCCGTCATGAAGACGACAAAGCAGACAAAGATCACCAATGCAAAATTTGACCGCATTAGTAGGCAGCAGTATGCTATTGTATTTAACCAAACACGACCGTCGTGGCAGTCGTCGACGGCCGCTTAGCCCCGCCACCAACCTGGAAAATTTATCACGTGCACTTTTCTTTTTTTCTTTTCTTTCTTTTTTCTTTTTATCTTTGGATATTGTATCACTGATTACTTATAGTTACTATGGGCGGCCAGTGCTGATGAGCGTTTGCTTTTTTGGTAGCCCGCCTACATTGTCTAGTATTGTACGACAACATTGTATTTTATGTTTTTGGCAAATAAATACTCTCTCTCTCTCTGGACGCCCTTGAAAAAGACAGGTTTACGTGTCTTTTCCTTAGCTGAGTTTTAAAAATCAATTAACTAAGTAAATGGCCAAACGATTTCGTAACCATACCCCTAATGAATACGTTCTTCTTTTCTTTTTTATTTTTGATAATGCCTTGGAGTTGAATAATGTCGTGCATAGAAAGCGTACGTTATAATATAGGTCTAAAATGCAAATATGCCAAAATTTTACTCAACACTAAGCCTATGCAAAATGATGCGCAGAAACGCAATTTTAAACAAAAAAAAAACATCGACACTGAGTATTTCTACGACATTGTCTGGCGTGATTTCGCACGCTGAGTTATTTTTACTGGCCAGCTGCGGAACCCTTGGCAGACGCTCGCAGAACCCTTGGGCTCCGCGGAACCCCGGTTGAAAATCACTGCCTTAAGACAACAGATATATCTAGACAGAAATAGTTGCTACAGACGTCATTAGTAAACTGACCCGGCATTTTCCACATCGTCTTTAACTGCAATGAAGCAAGTAAGTCGACGACCCACAAGACATCTGGCAGAACACAACATCCACGCTCCGTGACAGATTGCTGCCACCGGCTTATCTGTCACGTCACATAATGCATCACATAACACATGATGACTAACAAATCTGTAGACGATACAGGGTGCGGCAAAAAAGTAGCCCCCTAAAGTTTTTCGCCGTTTTTCAGCAACCGTTTAGAATTTTAATTTAAAATTTTACCGGTTTATTTACGGAAACATTCTACATCTAACTGCCTAGTGAAATATGATTCTGCTGAACGACGACGAAATTATAGGCTTCTGAACATGACCGCCTACCGATTTTTCAGCATTAAAAATGTTTAAGCTAAAAATGCTATTTAATTTTCAAAAGCCGGTTACCACGTTACTGGCGATGATGTCACAGTGACGCTTTGACAAACGGTAACTTATTTTGTTTAAACATTATCACTAAATTATCGTTCTTTTAAAGCAATCGCCGGCTCACCACCGGATTCATCTTCCAGCAGGACGGCACGCCAGCACACACAGCGCACAGAACTGGCTGTGGGCCAACTGTCCAGATTTCATCACAAAAGACCAATGGCCTCCAAATTCGCCAAGTACAAACCCAATGGAATATCACGTGTGATGTGCAATGTTGGAGGCTTACCGCTAGCTTTAAACAAAGCCGAGAACAATCTCTGAACTCGAGGAATCGCTTCAGGTTATCTGGAGCAACCTACCACAAGGACCGATCGACAAGACTGTGAAAGACTTCTCAAATTAAGCGACTGAAGGCTTGTGTTGGAGCTTGGAGCTGTCGGTGGACA
>Ga0056128_1007732_pt1 | contig 13574 bp, 11 predicted proteins | sample WorMetLIZISLAND2_FD_71113 | JGI IMG/M metagenome (GOLD analysis project Ga0056128, IMG submission 71113) | Marine gutless worms symbiont microbial communities from Max Planck institute for Marine Microbiology, Germany - Olavius geniculatus... ... | reverse complement strand
GACACAATCACAGCTAAAGCAAATAGTAAATTGGGATTTGTTAAAAGAAACATCAACATCAATAACAGAGCAGTCAAGGCACAGGCTTATAAATCACTAGTGAGACCTGTTCTTGAATATGGCCAAGCAGTATGGGACCCATACACAGCATCTGATACTGAGCAACTTGAATTGGTTCAGTGCCGGGCAGCTCGTTTTACAATGAACGGGTACCGCAGAACCTCCAGTGTTGGGGCCATGTTGGCAGAACTTAACTGGGAGTCTCTTGCATCACGTCGCCGTACTGCACGCCTAGTGTTGTTCCACAAAATCCACTATGGTTTGGTAGCCATCAATATGCCACTCGAATTTAAGTACAACTCAGGACCAACTTGAACAGAAAACTCACTGGCATATCACAGTCCAGCATCATCAGTTGACTATCAGAAGAACTCTTTTTTTACCGTACAGTCAGAGACTGGAACTGTCTTCCTGATGAAGCTGTTCATACATCGATCCCTGAGCATTTCAGGGATTACATTCTACCATAAACTATGGCTGCAGTACTCCACCGATTTTGGTGAAAGGGAGTCGCGACCCTTCCGTGAGGAGCCAGAGATACTTCCCTATTTTAATTAGCACTTTGTGCACTGGGACATCCTTCAAGATTTTTCGTTATGCACTCAGCACTGCCAGCATGTCCACAACCACTACTGGTCAGGAGTCTTCAACTTGTTGAAGTTTGACCGTACTCCGAAGAAGAAGAAGAAAAGGTGTGGCTTGGTAGTCTAGCGGTTAGCGTGTCGGACCCAATGACCGCGAGGTCGTGGGTTCGTTCCCTAACCACTGCACTCTCAAGTAACAACCTTGAGCAAGTTGTTCACACACCACAGCCCGTCGGTGCGATGCCCCAGTTTGGGGGCCCCGCCGACTAAATATCCAAGTCAAAAGTCAGGGAATTGTCAGGAGGCGAATCTTTTTGTTAACTGTTTATTGTAACTGTATAGAGCAGCACCAATACAGTAGCATAGTAGTACCAGTAGGGTGTCGGTAAAATGCATCCAGTGCATCTGCATCTGGTGCGTCTAGGCCAACGGGTATTTTGCGTCTAAATAGTGCGTCTAATAGACGCATATTACCCGTTTCATCTGAAATGACATCACTGGCATCGTAGCATTGGCGTATTGTCCTGGTCTGATCTAGGAGTTTTATGTGATTTTTGATTACATATTTATATGCACATTTGTATTGTGTGATGTAATCACTGCCACAAAGAATGTATTTTAAAATAATATGCTGATGCTGTAATGTATGCATTGCAGTAGTTTATTGTGAAATAAATGAATTAGGTTACTTTTTGATAGTTGCTTTCCATGAACATTTAAGTTTTAAACTAAACTGTGTCTGGAAAAAAGTAACCCCCCTAGACATTGTGCAGCAAACATGTCAAATCTAAACGCATTTTACCGACACCCATACCAGTAGGGTGATATTGTGTTTATTTGTGTGGCACATGATGCTGCACCATGATTTTGTTATGATTGTTAAAATAGGTGGTACTAATACACGATGTGGATAACTGGAACGTGAGTGTTGCGACACTGAGGCTTTAGTTCGGTTTGCTTCTTACTGTTGTTACGATGAAGATGATATTAACGATTGTTGAAACAGTGCATATATATGTGTGGGCGCCAGTCCAAAATAGTATACCCTGATTTAAGCAATATGACATACCTCAGTAGACTCACAATGATGTTTCTAAGTTGTTTTTCATGTTTTTTGCGTAAGCATTTCGGGTTAGGGTTAGGGTCAGGCTTGGGGTTAGGGATAAGGTTAGTGTTACGGGATAGGGTTAGGGTCAGGTTTAGGTTGGGATTAGGTCATTTGCACAATCGTTATTGAAAACTTAAACATAAAACAGCTGTCCTGTGGTATATATCAGCATTGAGTTGCATTTTTTTAATAAAGTACTACAGGTTTATGAAGTCGATAAATTTCAAAATAACTGCACTGTTCACCATTAAAACAACAAAATTGAATGTAAAGATTCATTATCAGTCTGCTGAGGTACATCATATTGCTCAAATCAGGGTGTCCTATTTTCGACCGGCGCCATATAGGCGCGTGTTTGAATGATTTAGACTGGTGCAGAATGGACGCCGATCGCCGACTGTTTGATCTGACTGAGTTCTGGCTCATCAGTGCTCCTGGTGAGAGGACCTGCCAGCAAACATGGGACGTGATGAACAGTGTTACGTCTAAGCAGGCAAATCTCTCCACCAATTTCAAGTTTCACATTCCAGATTTGAAGGTATTTTGTCATCTTTAATGTGTCATAATTGAATATTTTTTTGTGTAAAACTAGTTTGTTATTGCATCAGTCTGATAATTTGAACTTTTTGTATGTCATATATCACACACATTGATATTGATTTAGCACAAATTTTGCAGGCTACTTTAATATGCTGTAGCATTCAGGATTTAGTTTATTTTGTCGTTGTTTATGTGCTGATATGTCTGTTTATTATCAGGTTGGCACTCTTGATGTGCTAGTTGGCTTGTCAGATGAGCTTGGAAAACTAGATCCATTTGTAGAAAGGTACTTGACATCATTGCTTTCAATTGCTTTTGCACACTATATGATTACATTACAGACATGTGAGTGTGATTGGTTGAAACTGCGTGTGCAAAGTACGTCAAGTTAGTGACTAAATTCTTTAGCAGAGCCTGCTCTGCAGTGTAAAATTGTGCTAACCACAGTGTTTGGTTGAGTAATTAAACTATTTCTTTTTTTACTAAATAATGTCAGTCTGAGGAACTTCAGTTGCTTTGATGTAGAGACTTTGCATGTAGGTATTGTAGGCTGAGAGTGTGGCTTGGTGTAGTGGTAGCATGTCGAACTGGTGATCCGGAGGTCCCCAGTTCGACTCCTGCCCCATCCACTGCCAGGTAACAACCCTGGGCAAGTTGTTCACACACATGTGCCGCCGTCACCAAGCAGTATAATTTGGTACCGGTGGCCTCACCACCGGGAAGGCAACGGCAGTACATGGGAGAGGTCTGGCCTACCGCCCATATAGCTGAGCTTTGGCTCACTGCCGGCTCAGGGCCTATAAAACAGAGATGAGCTCTGCCATACAGACACGGAGCTGCGAGAGAGCGCTGTTGACTACGGGAGTTCTACCTTTACCTTGAGTATGCTGAGAGATTGGTGTCTTAACTTAAGTATGAATGCGGGAATAAGGACATCAACAGATTAGACAAGTTTAGTCATTATGTTTAGCAGTCATAAGATTATTAGGAAATCATAACAAGTTTTTGCGTTTTTTTTTTGCTCTCAGCATTTTTGCGAATGCTCATTTTTGCAAATAGTTGCTGAATTTGTCTATATTCGCAGTACAGTCTTTGTGTGCAATGATGTGATGTAGCGTTGTGCATAAAATTGTTCACTATCTCGGTGAAGTTCTGGAAGACGAACGTGACAAGTTGAAAGAAAGTCTCACTGTTAATGGCAGTAAGTAATTTCTGTGGACTGTAATTAATTTTTGTTGCTTTTTTGTACACATAGAATACATAGTAGATGTTTATGTTATTTTTCTAGCCGTATGAAACAGTGCAGAGTGATGTTAGAAAACATGTTTTGGCGTATTGCTAATTCAGTGCAGTATCACGGATTAAGTTAGTCTGATAAACCAGGCCTAGTGTATAATATATTTGGCCACTTAAAGGCCAAGTTGCACGAAAAAATGATATTGGCTAAATATCTATAGAATGTAACATTAATTAATAATACGCTGATTCAATGAAATGAAAACATGCTTTCAGAAAAATATGTTGTTCCAGCCGAACGCACCTTAACGTGCCAAAATAACTGATGACGTCACTTTTAGGATGCTTTGTTGACAAATTGACATTTGCATTAAAAACATAGTAAATCCATCAGTTTTACTCAAAATAATGTCGATTTATAGTACAAGTAATGACACATAGGTTGCATCAGAAATTGCGTCATTGTTTATCTGTTCACTATTAGGGATGTGCGATTTGTAAAATTAACGATGGGCTGGAATATTATGGTCTTTTAGTGCTAAACTACTGATGGAAAATTTTTGAGGCTATTTGGCCATAAATTAAGTTACATTTGATCTCAAGGTAATAAAGCTAGTTAGCAACTTTCTGCAGATGACGTCGGAGTTCCGAATATGGCTGAAGCCGTGAAAAGGGAAAAGTGAATGCGTTAAACATTTTTTTAGGGTACTAAGATGTATTAACAAGCAGAAGATTAATGAATACTGACAAATTAACATTTGATTAAGCCAATTAACACTTTATGACAGTTACATAAAATGATGCGACTTGGACTTTAAACGTGGATGTCTATGGGCCACATGCTGTACACTTGTGATAAATTATTCTTATCTTATTCTGCTTCATGTTTTGTGTTTGCAGATTTGAATAATACTGCATTCAGTTGCTGAGCGCTTAAATGAAGTTGTGTGTTTTTTGCAGTGTCATTACCGCAGTATATGACAAAGTTCCAGTGGGATTTGGCAAAATATCCCATCAAACAGTCGCTGAAGAACATCAGTGACATCATTTCTAAGGTAAGCTTAGTGGTTTGTCAGAATTTTTTGTCACATTTGATCTTAGTTGTTTTAAAAATACTAATGAGATAATTTGTATAGTGCCATAACGTCCTAAAATACAGCGGTATGTCATAACTTCTGAAATATATGCAGCGGCCCTGCCAGGTCTCACGCATCTCACGTGAGTCTCGTGCATTTTTGTTAACTTATGTTTTTCCACCCGCTAAAGTTGAATCTCATGCATTTAATTTTTCTGTCTGTATGGCACGTCGGCAGCGATGGAAAATTGTTTTCATTAGTAGCAAATTTGAAGCTTGAATGCACAAAAATTCCTTGGTGGCTTGAGATCTGCCCCGTACCCTGGTTGGGAAGCTTAATTACAGTGTTACCCAAACCTACGAATATTGCAGAAAGAGACGAGAAGCGGAAAATGGAATGGCAAAAAGGGAAAGGGAGAAAAGAAAAAAGGGAGAGGTGGAAAAGAGATAAAGAAGGGACGGTGGGAAATAGATGATCGATCTCATGCATTTTGATTTCTGGATCTTGGCAGCCATGTATGTGGTACCATTTCAGTAGAAATAACTTGACGATAGATGAATTAAGTAAGTAAGTAAGTAAGTACTAATTTATGAATGTTAACTGTTTTATATCTTTTTGTATTACAGCAAGTGACACAGATCGATGCAGATTTGAAAGTAAAATCTCAGGCTTATAACAGTCTGAAAGGCAATCTGCAGAATCTCGAAAGAAAAGCCACGTATGTTTTTTAAAAGAATTTATATTTACATAGTTGGGAGAGATATGTTGTGTTAATGGTAATATTTAACTGCTATTGACAAAATAAATTGATTTCGTGGGTTCACTTTTGCTGGATCATTGAATCATTGGATGCAGTCTTGTGGTATTGAGTTAAATTGATCAAAATAGATTCAGGTTTCTGTTCCAGCTATACATGGTTTAAACATGCATGCACATTTTAACAACCATTTTCGAGTAAATCTGGCTAGCAGTTTTCTCATGATTTTCATTCTCCTCCAATAGACAGCATTATCACATTGATGACTGTCTGGAGGATAACAGGGAAGATTATTAGAACGGCCATTATGTGAATTACATTTGCACGCATATAATGAAGTTCTTACAATTTTAGGTTAATCTCATTTTTGTATTTTTGTGTTTCTGTAAAGGTTAAACTTTCTGTTTATTGCAAAGTTTAAATTTACTGTGTTTGTGTGCATTCTGCCTGGAAAGGCCATCCCCAAAATGACCTATACTGTGTCGGGTGGGACGTTCTTTAAATCCTACTCACTCACTTACTCTCAGTAGATTTCGGTCCTGAACATTCTACAGGATGGACCAAAAGTGTACACATTTTAAAGCGGAATCTGTTGACAAACTATTTCCAGTGACATTTCATCTGTAGACTAGCGTTGTCGCTGTTATTTGTTTATGCTGTGACAGTGGAAGTTTGATGACACGCAGCCTTGCTGATATCGTGTCCAAGAGTGACTTTGTTCTTGATTCCGAATATCTAATCACAGTGCTGGTTGTAGTACAAAAGTAAGCCATTTTTCTCTCGCTGCTGAATCTAGTTTTCAATTTGCGAGTATTTTTAGAAGATTCGTTGCTTGTGCTTAGCTTATGTCTAAAAATGTGCAAAATTGTTTTTTTTGTGGTCAGAACTTTGTCTAATTTTTACTATATGTGATAATTTTGGCACAAAGATGGCCAAGAGGATAAAATTATGTGAGTTGCATTCATTTCTCATTTTTTACCTTGCCTAATTTGTGTCACTGCACTATTGTGTAAAATGCTGATGTTCCATATCGTTTCATGGTCAGTGGCTTAGCACTGTTTGTTGCTGTTTTACTGAATATTAATGTGTGATAACAGTGACATATTTCGTTGGTTTCAGGTCTAGCTATACAGATTTTATGAATAAATATGAGCGCATATCTGACATGGTGGTTCCACGATCCGCAAAGTAAGTAATCGGCAGTCGATGACATTAAATGCTTATAGCAATGCTAGTGTTGAGTTTTTGTTGAATTTGTGTAGTGGTCCAAGGACATAATTAGGTCAGCACTATATAGTGCCTTCGTAAGGTAAAGGGAAAATTTTCCAACATTATAGTGAAGTAAATGTTGAGGATGACTTGTGCCAAAAATTATAATTATAAAAAATATATTCAAATTTGTTCAAGCGTGTCAAAAATACTGTAGACTTTTTTTTCCGGACACGGTTTATAGACAACATGACGTAGGCACCCCAGTTTCAAAACTTCTTTGAAAATGATTCTTGGGAAACTTCTTATCTTGGTACATTAGCAGAAAACAATTTGCACACTGCTTTGTCGGTTAAGTTGACTAAACACAAATTTTCTTTGCTTACTCATTGCGTACTATGTGCACTGCTGTTGAGCCGTTAGTGTAAGTTTGTTATGAATAGCAATTTACCACACCTAGTTGTTGTTGTCGTTGTAGGCTTATAACAGAGGATGCCGAGAGCGGACTGTTTGCGGTGACAATCTTCAGAAAGGTTCTCGATGAGTACAAGCTCCACTGCCGTGAAAACAAGTCAGTGTTATTGATAGTATTAGTATTTGCACAGTTTGTTTACTGCGTCTTGCATTGCAGATGCATGAGACACATCGGATGACAACTGATGTTTAATGTAATTTTTTTTTAACAAAGAGCATCGAATTACGTGCCAGAAAATTGTGATATTTCAACCAAATATCGATACTTGAATGCTGCTGATATTTTTTCGTTGGAGATAATTGCGAAAAGCACAAGACACAGACAGGAATAATTGTGCAACTCGAAAATTGTTCCAGAAACAGTTACAGTGCAGTAGAATGTTTGCACATTTTAGATAGATATATTAGCCAACGAGTGAGTTGCGGCTGTCAAAAAATTTGTGTTTGTCTCAAGTGTTTTGGCAGCTTTCACACTGTTTTGTTTTCTGTGCGTTTGACAAACTGTTATTGCTGGGTCTTTGAACAGACTCATAGTTTGAATGTAACGTAATAAGTTAGATGATGTTTTGGAACGACTGTCCACCAGGTGTCACTGTGGCAGACAGTAAGTAATCATAGAAGTGTGGAAGTTGGTAGGACCCCTCGTCTCGGTTCATCGGCTTGTCTTGTGCTTTCCTGATGTGTTGCCGAAACGTCAGCAGTCTGTGTCAAAATAAAGGGTTGTATTTGGTGATGGGCTGGGTGCTGTGTTTACAGGTTCATCGTGCGAGACTTTGTCTACATTGAGGAGGAAGTGTTGGCCGGCAAGAACGAGTTGTCCAAGCTCGAGTCTGACAAGAAGAAACAGTTTGTAAGTGGTTTCTGCTAACAAATGCCGCCACAGTAGTAAATTAAATTAAAAAATCCTTTTAAAATTTTTGAATACGGATCATGATCGGGACCCAAAAATCCAGCATCTAGATTTTGATACTGTTTGTCATCAAAATCCAATGAACATCTTTTGGAGTAATCTCAGAAACAGAGCAACAGGCAAACAACCACATATGCGAACACAATCCTTTTCCCTTAATGTTTTTGATGAAGTGTATACCATAATTATATACTTGTGTATAAGTCAGTATGCGTATTGTTGAACTTATATACAAGTATATATGGTATATGCTGTCAGCGTTATTTAGTTTCTTCTTAAACATCAGACTTATAAAAAAAATTCTCGGAAGTCGTGAGTTGCCAGCATAACTTGAGCATTTCATTAACAGTATTCTGGTTAAACAACAACCAGTTTTTATGGCTTTGCCCTGTGCAGCTAACTGCAGCGAGAGGCATTATTTGATATTGTCCACGTGTTCATCTGTGATTGGTTTTTTTGGGCCGACCGCTAAGCTGTAAGCTTAAAGGTCGGCCCTTTGCTTTGTTGTTCATCTGTCTGTCACGGATGTAGGCTACTAGAGCTAAACAGTGCAAGATAGGGCCTAGCACACTAATAGGAAGTTGCAAACTGGCTTTCAAATGACATATAAATCAATGACCTTGGATGACTTTGAAGCTTTATAATGCACTGTGGTAATGAAAAACTGGTCATATCTCAGAAATGGTGAAAGATACAGCCTAGGTTACTATTAATCACTAATAGAAACTGGCATATGTCCTTTCAGATGAAATGAAAATCATTGATCTTGGATGACCCTCAAGGTCACTGACAACCAGTATGGTCAGCACCACCCTAGCGAGAGCTGCGATTCTCATTGTGATGTCTTTCACGCACATTGGTGGATTTTTTTCCTGGTGGTTTACCACTATTTGTAATGCATTTTGGCACAAAGATAAACTAATCGGTTTTGACGTCAAGAGGTCATAGGTTAGGGTCTCGGTGGAGGCACACAAAACTCGACAATATAGTTTGTTAATAATGTTTCAGGTGGCTGCGGAAAATGTGCAGGTTTCGGGAAAATACTGGTTTTTTGCGTGTATCTGCAGGGCCCATTAGTGCGATGGCTGAAAGTGAACTTTGGTGAAGCATTTATTGCGTGGATTCACGTCAAAGCTCTACGAGTTTTTGTTGAGTCTGTACTCAGGTAACTGAGTGATTGACGCACATGTCAGCTTACTGCCATTGGGTCATTATGGTTGCGTTTATGGGCATTTGCCAAGCTGTCGTTGGCTGTATGTTATTTATCATTTATTATGAAATAGTACACGCAGTAGACATACAGAAATACATGAAAATACACGTATAAAGTAGAACTTAGAATTTAAGAAAGTAGAATTTTAAAAAGAAAGAAAAGAAAGGAAAAAGGAGAACAAAGTCAAATCAAAACAATCTGTTACGAAGGAAACTGACAAGGCTGTCAAGCTCAGCATTTGAGAGCAAGTCCGAAACATAAAAACTACACTTAATAAAAAGCAACTCTAACTTTGTTTGCAGTGTTCCAGTTATTGAAGATTAAACAAGGATTAAATTTCTAAGATGGCCTAAAAATTATCCAGCAAGTTGTTTGCATAAACTTTAAGACTTGTTCAGAATGATTGTCTCTATAAGCATTCAGAACTTTATTTTAAAAATCTTATGTGTAAACTTTTAAACTGTATGGAGACAGTCATTCTGAATGTACTGTTTGTGCATTGTTTGAGGTCACTAGCTGAGGTCATCAGTTAGTTATGGACTATGTAGGACCATGTTAGCATGTCTTGTAAGCATTAACACTAGAGCTGTCGAAGCGTTAATTTTTAAACACATTAACACATTGCGTTAATTATTTTTACACATGCGTTAATGCATTAATAATGCATCATTAATATTGCTGATATTGTAGATGGACTACATCAAGAGGGTGACTGGAATGACAATCGACGAACTCGTGTTTGCGTCGCAGGACTGTGACAGTAGTGATGGAGTGACAACAAAACAATTTTTAATTACTTGCATATTTTTCGATCATCAGTTAACCGTAGTTTAATGGAATATTGGAATGCCTGATTCACAAAATTTGCGTGTGCATGTTAATTTTTTTCAACACACATTAGTTTGTTAGGCGTACGTGTTAATTCAACAGCTCTAGTTGACACCAACATTTTGGTTGCGTAGATATGGTTTGCCGGTCAATTTCCAAGCAATGCTGCTGGCTCCTCAGAAGAAAAGTCAGAAACGGCTGCGTGAAGTGCTGAATCATTTGTACGGTCACCTCGACAACAGTGCAGCCGGACCCGCCGGCACTGATGTCAGTTCTAATCTCTTCATTTTTGAGAGTTTTGGATTATTTGTTCTGAGTGATTAGAACATTTAACTTACTTTGCTATTGGAAAAGTCTGTTGTATAAATGCCCGCGGACTCAAAGCGGCCCACTCACTGTTGATGCCTTATTTCAGTTTGTCGACATACAATCTTAAAATGCATACACATTACACACTTACCGTTAAATAAATAGCATATTTTTAAAGATTTGCGGTCTCAGTGATTTTCTGGACTGAAGCATGCACTACCTAGTATGAGTTCATTATTGTAAATGCCCAGATGACTTGCATTTCACAAGGTAGTGTAGCGACAATATTAAAGTGAGGTGGGCAAAGCTATAGTCATTTATGTCAAGTTTTTTTGCAATGTTGTGTGCCAAAAATTATTATACTCAACCAATGTTCCACAAAGCTATTCAAGAAAGTGGCTTCATTTTTGCTAGCCCACCCTGTAGAAATATGGCTGTTGTCATACTTTTTACATGCAAAAGCAGCTACTGCTTTAGCACGTCTTAGCCATCGCAATTCTGTCCATCCATTTGTCACACTGGTGGATCAGTCAAAAATGGTGCAAGCTAGGATCACCAAATCTTCACTGTTGGCTGCCTGAAAGACTCTAGTTTTAGGAACCGTAAAGCTTTTCCATAAATTCGAAGGGGGTCACTCCAAACGAGGGCGCTAAATGAGAGGGGGTGGGAAAAATTTGCGATTTTCAGCCAATAAGTTGCTGTATCTCAGCAACGGTGCGAAGTGGTGCCTAGCTTACTATTAATCACTAATAGGAAGTCGAACACTGGCTCTCAATTGGTGCCGAATTCAATGACCTTGAATGCCAAAATAGGGGGTTTTTATGGATTTTGGGGCAATTTTGGACTGCGACACAGATTTCAAGAGCGAATTGCGCCAAAATCAATTGAGATAGACATGGAGAAGCTACACATGAAATTTTTAGCATTCAGCATAGATTTCAGTGGTCCAAGTCTCGATTTTCTAGATTCAAAGAAACCTGCGCACTAGGGCATCGAAGAGCGGTACCTCCGTAAAAGTTGTTATTTTACCATTGTTGGCCAGTTTTTTGTGAAAACAGTTGCAGATAGGCATGGGCATGCTGCCTATCACAACAAGCACTAGTGACAAGCTTTTCAGTCGTATCAACATCGATGACTTTGAAAGACCTTGAGCTTCCAAAAGAAGGGTTTTTTTGTTGATTTTTGCGATCTTCGGCTGCAGCGCACACTCCAAGAATGAACCGCAATGAAATGGCTGGAGATAGACCGACAGTTTGCGAACAGGAACTGCTATAGGCCTTCGCGTGTCTCGTGAGCATTAGCTTAAATTTCTTGTTTATCTTTGCGGTATTAGATGTCACTTGGGTTATAACTAGTTAAAATCAGAAGTTGAAAGAAATGTTTGGAGGGACTAGAGGTCTGGTGCTTCATTTGGATAATGAATGTTTTACAGATCAAGGTGGATTCATAGCACTGCCATTATTATTATCGGTAATTCTGTACCGAATAGAACGTAACGCTGGTGTCGTATTATCCTAGCACAAAATCGTCCCATCGTCGTAACGGTGAGCGCCATATGGAGAAGTTACTTGATTGAATAATTGCAGTTTATGATTTGATATATACTTTGTTTTGTTGCCGGTGTATACAGATGGTGGACATTCCAGGAGTTATGGCATCATCAGAGTATTATCCATACGTCTACTACAAGATTAGCATAGATCTATGTTGAACATAGAACTAGCAGTGTGTGCCACACTGCATTACTTGGACTGCTCTATTGAGCAATGCATGTCATCTTGTTATACTGTTATGATGTCAGTGTTAGCTCACAAAATATCCGTTATTGAACCATGAATGTACAGGATGGTCCATAAAAAACGTGGCACTTTACTTTTGTCCATGTCTTTGCCAGTAAGTTATTGACCGATTTTCAAAATTCTTTCACTGACACACTCTGCAGACAATTTGCAGTAATGTGGTTATAATATATCCTACCCACTACTCCATAAATGCATATCTACACTACCTTGTGAAATATAAATGAAATATGAATGCATAATGATAATAACATCAAACATAGTGGTAAATGTAAAAAAAAACACTTCAGACCAATATTGCGGTTAATGGTCTGTATGACACTAAACTGTGTGGGTCTGATGTGTTTTTTCATTTACTTAAATGTTTGTTATTATGGTTAGTTTTTCCTTACATTTATATTTCACAAAGTAACATAGAGATGCTATTATAGTGTGGCGGATTATATAATCGCATTATTGCAAATTGTCCGCAGAGTGTGTCGTTGAAAAAATTTTGAAAATCGGTTAATACTTGGCAAAAATATGGGCAAAAACATAGTTTCACATTTTTTATGAACCACGGTGTATAGAGTGACCCGTAGACCATGTGTACAAAGTGGCTGTCTCGTTGTTACTGTTTAACAAAGTTGTTTTTTTTGTTTTGTTGTACATACATAGAATTTTAATAAACAAGTTACGAGCCATTTGGCTGGGCATTTTAGTTGTAACTAAATGCTGCACTTAATAAGTTTGACAAATTTACCAAAATTAAATACAACCTTTATATTCGTTGTTTTTGTTGACGTTTTGGCAACCGCTGCTGCCTTCGTTGGAATGACTGTCCACCAGGTGTTGCTACGGCGGACAGTAAGTAGTCATAGATGTATGGAAGTAGGTAGGACTCGTCGTCTTGGTTCATCGACTTGTCTTGTTCTTTCCTGATGTGTATCGCTTTCCTGACACCTGGCCGACAGTCGTTTCAAAGAAGTCAGCAACGGTTGCCGAATCGTCAACAAAAACAATGAATATAAAGGTTGTATTTATTAAGTTATGTTTAAACTTATGAGTCGGTTCAAAGATAAATCTTGCACACTGTTGCTTTTTAATGTTAACACTAGAAATACGGAAGTTTCTGTTGAGAGATGTGGCACAATATTCTAGTCACTGTAGTTTAGAGATGCTCTGATTATTGGCTAACAATTAATATTGACCAGTTATCAATTTAATATAATCGGCATCTGCTTATCGGCCGATTTTGACTGTTTTTCTGGTAACATAATAGTTCATCACGCAAGAGTGCAGTTTATAAATAGCATAGTTGCTCAGCAGTGGCATAGACAAGGGGGAGCAGGCCTTCCCAGTCCTCCAGACAAAACATTAGCATACCTTTAAACTGTACTAAATTTGCCAATTTGATCAGTTTATTCTCAGGAAAATGATTTAAAATGTTGCCAGCAGATCTCATCTTTTAAAGCTAAAATGCGCCAAATTC
>Ga0056128_1007730_pt1 | contig 13575 bp, 8 predicted proteins | sample WorMetLIZISLAND2_FD_71113 | JGI IMG/M metagenome (GOLD analysis project Ga0056128, IMG submission 71113) | Marine gutless worms symbiont microbial communities from Max Planck institute for Marine Microbiology, Germany - Olavius geniculatus... ... | reverse complement strand
TTGATGTTGACGCAGAAAGCGTTTCCGAAGAATTCCAGATGGAGGTATTGGATTTGAAGTGTGACAAGCAGAAGCAGAAGTACACGGACATATGTGTTCCTGATTTCTACAATTTTTTTTCAGAAAAAAAGTATCCAAAATTAGTCTCTGCAGCCTCCGAAATAGCCTAATGGCGACGTTTGGCTGCACGTACGCTGGTGAACAGTTCTTCTCATCAATGGAGATCAACAAATCCGCTTTGTGATCAAGACTCACTACTAGACGTCTTAATGCAACATTGCAATTGGCTAACATCCGTAATTTCAAGACTAACGTCGATTTTTTGGTTTCTGCCAAATCAGCGGTAAGAGTTAGTCGGAGACGGGAAAAAATCTGAAGTTCTAAACTACAGTGTATACTGTAAAAATCACTTCTGTCATTTGTAGGGGCCTATTAATTACGGCATTTACTGCATTTTGTCGTCTCTAAAAACAATGCGGCCCACCGACTGAGTGATATCTTGTAGTGTGGTTCGCACCCCCAAATGAGTTTGAGACCCCTGCCCTAAGCATACGTACTGTCGTGCGTAAAAACGGCTGTTTCTTACAGAGACTATACTAAAATCGGTCTGTTGCACTGAAGACTCGAGATTTATCTTCTAAACCTTTCACATCTTGTAAACGCATGCAGAAATGATCGGTTTGTGTGTTGGCTGCAGGCTATATTCGTGCGTCTGGTGCCGTGCATTGGTCTGACGGTGCTCAGTCTTCTGCTTGTTCAGACCATGAGACAGGCCGAAGAACGTCGTCAGAACCTGCGCGGCAAGAGCTCGGCCGCTGTGAGCAAAGCTGGCAAGGACGGTGCCGGTGTGTCTACCCATTTCATGTAATCTCATTTTGCCTACTCTTACGATTAACGTTAGGCTTAGGGATAAAATTAAGGGTTACAGTTTAGTGTTAAGTTCAGGTAAGCATTGGAGTTAGGGTTAGGGATTAGGCGAAACGGGATTAGGCGTAATAGCACTACTCTGAACAAGGAGGGTGCCGGTGGCGGCAGTGATCGCAAGACAAACCGCACGACGATGATGCTTATTCTGATAGTTGTCCTGTTCTTGGTGACGGAGTTGCCGCAGGGCGTCATCAACCTGCTGAGCGGCATGCTGCCGGCCGGCTTTATCCACCAGATCTACATGGCGCTCGGCGACTTGCTCGACATTCTCGCGCTCATCAACAACGGCATCAATTTCATCCTCTACTGCTCGATGAGCAAACAATTCCGCGACACGTTCGTCAGCGTGTTTCATCTGGACGCTCTCGCTCGTCTGTGTGCCCGTTGCCGCTGCTGCTGCAAGCCGCCTGCCAACAGTCTCGAGGAATCGGCGCCGATAACCGTACCGACCGCAGTCGTAGGCGGCAAGGACGAGTATGTGCTCGTTGCTCAGGCATGAGCAGACTCAATGACGTAAAGAAAAGCGGGCCGTGTTTCTCACGGAGCGTATGCGAAGTGCTCATCTCACGGTCGTGGCCGTCGAGCCTATAGATGGATAGACCATTGAGTCCGTGACCAGTTCGACGGCAGACCTACACGGTTAACTTCTTAGCCGCAGAGCGTCATCGCCCCGTGCCCGGTTCCGAATCATACTGTTTGGTGACATACGCATATACGTAAGTGTGCAAAGCTTGCCCAGAGTTGTTACTCGATAGCGGATCGGCCGGGAGTTGAATCCATACTTTCTGATCGCGAATCTGATGTTAAACGACTGGATCACCAAGCCACTAGACCGAACGAAAGTGGTTAGAAACAGTTGCTACTATCGACTGGTCCGGACAAATATGATAATTGTGCGAATGTGTCTGTGGACTCACTTTTCACTCTCCATCGTGTACGACACTAAACATAGTGCATGGCGACCAGCGACATTGAAGCACTTTGTGTTTATCAGCGGCGTCATGCGCTAGAAAAGCACGAGCAAGAACTTGCAATTTTTTCCAGAGGCAGCTGCAAGTTTTCGACAAAAATATTGTGTGCTTAAAAAGTTTAATATTACCTTTACATTTCCAAAGCCAAAAAGTGGGATTTTTAATTTATAGTCTGTATTGTTTAAAAAACAATTTCTAACGGCCTAAAATTTAAGGGGGAGGCAATTACCTCTCCCATTTTCTTGCCACGACGCCACAGCTGATATTCACTATTACGTGTACAGTGTACATACGTATCGGATTCTCGATGTGTGAATTTTGCGTTCTGCATTCAGTTTTGCGCTATTTATCATGTGCACGAGTATGTTCAGCTACAGTCTGTAGTAGGATAAGTAGCCCATGTGTTAAACGAACTTATCCCACTTCACACTGCAGTGGTTATTCTACGTTCGGTCGTTTAATCTACACTGTCGTTTGTTTGATCTCGCACGGCTGCAGCCCTAAGTTACGAACACAGTTTGAGCGCGAGCTGAGCATGAAATACACGTAAGAATTATATTTCCTGCAGAGTCAGATAAGCTTGGTCTTTTGCACTAAAGATCCGAGATTACTTTTCTAAACCCTTCATAATTATCCCGTCTTTTTTATACCTTATCTTTCAGGTGTACATAGTTTTTTTTAGAATTCCGCATTAATCTTATGTCAGCTTATGAACTTTCAATGCGTGTAATTGACTAACTGTACATGTATATTGTGTGACTGGCGTATTTAACGTGTCTACGAAGTCGTGGCGCTGTTGTGGCATATCTCTGCTGCAGAGGCTGCTGTATCGACGTGATTGAACCGTGGCGTGGTGTAGCGTCGTTAGTCCGATATACGTCGTCGGAATAAATGGCGTGGCTTTGTTAACTGCCTGCATATCGCTGCCACAGGGCCTCTTGACGTCGATCGCGTTATAGACCGAGATGCGGTCGAACGTATGCGGGTTACTGTCGATCAAACGGTAGTCGTGGAGACTCCAGGCAGCATGGGCACGTAGTCCGATATTTCAGCGGGCGGAGGTGTAACTGTGCCGGCGGGACGAGTGACGTCTGACGTACGGTGCCGATTAGAAGGCTTGGACGACTGCTGCTGCTGCTGCTGTGATGCGTTGTCACGCTGACCATCATTTATTCCAACGCCTGTGCCACAGGAAGTGCGCGCCAACTTGGGGCATCGCAAACGTCGCCAGGAAACAGTAGGCCTACAGGAGACTGACCGGGAGCCACAGCGTACACGTACTTTACCCTAACGTGTGGCAGTCCTGAAGTCAAAGAAATCCGCCCCGAAGTATCACGAACGGGCTCGTCTGGTCACACGAGACACCGAACTCGGACTGCTCAAAGTCATCGTGAGTGGTTGCGGGTCGATGGGACGCACGAGTTCGTAACGTGTTGCTATTGATGACGCTCTTTAGCAGTGGAATGCATCAGCGATGCCTGTTGTCCCTGTCCCTGCCTTTAACGTAGGTATCATGATTCGCCGATGCGTCTATAGGCGCAAAACGTTGAATAAACTGGCAGATTTTATCGGCCAGGTGCCAACGTATTTTGGGGTCGTCCGCCTAACATTTGACTGTTTGAGTCCTGAAAAGTATCAAATTGGCATTTTGGTAACTCCTGCTCTGGGGAACGTTCCCGCCAATTTTGGTTTTATATGTCTTTTGTGCACACAGTTTCAGAGCAAAACACGAACAGACAGACAGACCGACAAGCAAGACTCGTGATGCGGCCTACTGCAGGACGGCCGCACAGAAATAGGTTTTGCTTTAGTGTACAGTATTAATTAATGTACTTGCTTGGTTTAATGTATGAAACGTGGTAGATTCTGGTAAGTGTGCGCCACGTTTGCTCAATGGCGGAAATATTCAATTGTACCGTGTGATTTGTGAATCGTGACGCCGACATTGATAGAATGTTGTCCGGTATACGCGATGCACTCAAAGGTGGGGGGCAAGGTAATACAATTTGGATTAAGGTTTTAGGTCTTATAAGGTCTTATAAATGTACAAAACATCAGTTTATACACTTGTTAACGGGAACATTGAAGAACTCGCACATCGAAAACAGCAAAAATCACAAAAGGTGATATTGTCCGCATCACACTGACTGTCAACCTTGGCGTCACGTCTAAGCCACTGCGTACACTTTGGATAATTTGGAGACATGTTGTTACACAAACTTACAATTTTGCTAAATAAATTACATTTCAGTTTATTGTGTTTTTAATTAAGTTGTTAAAACTTTTACGGAGACAACAACTCAACATTACGCGACAATATGGAGCATCTGCGCAAAATATGGAGCATCTGCGTTTTATATGGTAGTGCGTTGACATAAATTACGTGAAGTAGGCCTAGACAATGAGTATACCTTACATAATTCTATCGTCCTGACTACCTGTGTGCCAAAAATGGTTAAATCTGGTGCAGATTTGACGAAGTTCTGACAAAAACAAGTTGGGTCATTTTTTGGCACATCCTATATATTAAAGAAGCCTATATCGCTCCCCATACCTTTTGGCTATACATTAAAAAACGCAAAAAATAACAAAGAAAAAAGCATGCATAGAAAAATGAAAAGAGAAAAAAACGGAAGATGGAAGGGGATAGATGCTTGGTGTGATAAGTGGACTTACAATGGATGATGCCAGACTGGTAATGATGAACGTTGTAACTGCATAGCGTGTAGCAAGTGCTGTGTGTATTTGACAATGGCGACCATATTGTATAGCACAATTGACATTGTTTATCTTATAGCGTCACGGATTTCAAAGAAGTTTTTTGCATCATATGTGCCATGCATTGGAGTTGTGTGAGAAGCGTGCATTTTTAGCAAACACAATCATGTTCACGTATGAGATTGTAATTTCAAAATTTTAACAAAAATATAGTAATAATAATAATTTTATCAAACAGTGACGACTTCCGAGGGAAGAGGCAAGTCTAATATTAAGCTTACCTTACCTTACATTGCTTTTCCTTACCTTACCTTCGGGGACGGCAGGCTGTTACACCTGCCCAACACTAAGGCCGTATCAGCTCGGCCCAATGCGCATCCCCGATTAAACCGAAGATTACTGTAAACGGCTGTAAAGCCGTAGACGGATGAAGCCGAAATCAGCATTAAAGCCAAAGATCAACCAGTACATTTAGCACTGGTAATGTGTTGCATATCCGTTCTATCTGCTCTTAGTTGACTCCTGTGTTTCGGATTACAAATCCTCCGGCTCATCGGAGCACTAAGCCCCACCGTCACGTCCAGGTGGCAGACCACGTGGGGTAATAGCTAGTTTATCAGTGGCGTGATTTCAGTAAATTATTGGGGCGGGGTCTCAGTCTATGTAATGTATTGTTCTTGCAGCAGTAACATTGTTTAAAAGATACGATTTACAGGGAGAAAAATTCAAATCATAAATCTTTGGGGGTTCCCAGACCCCTGCAGCTCCTTCCCCTAAATGACGCCCCTAAAGCTTATAGGTCTACAATAGAAAATGTACAAAAGTCACTCGAATACTGTAACTCTTTAAATTTACAGAAGAAAGATGTTTTTCAGTTTGTCATGTTTACATTCATATCCAGTGGCGTATTTAGGATTGGGCAAAGGGGGGCATGGCGAGCGCGCGGAGCGCGAGCCTATAACGGGGGTCTGGGGTCGTAGCCCCCAGCGGGGTGCAGAGGCAGAGCCCCTGGTCGGGGGGGGGGCGAAGCCCCCCTAAAGCTGAAACACTTTTTGCTTCTGAATGTTCAATGGAAACCGCAAATTCGCCCATTTTTCTAAAATTTGGAAACGCAAAAGACCATCAAACATAGTTGAATTTTGCAATTCTTGCTGGAAAATGGCAAAAAAGCACCTTTTCATATAAAGTCGCCTGTAAAAAATTTTCATGGTTTGGCCAAAGGGGGGCATCGCATCGTGGCCCTCCCCCTAAATACGCCACTATTCATATCCAAAACGATTTGGCTGGATCATAATATTATTAACCAACGTGTGCCTATGCCGAATTTTTCCGCGTGAAAAAATAACCTATATGCAGATCATTGCATGCAGGCCCCATACAGGACCCGTGTGGAGGTATTTGAGGAAGCAATGATGGAGTGGAAGATCGATCAAAGCATTTCTGCTAAGAACGTCGCACAATAGCAGCAGCTGCCTGCATAATAGCTCGCGCATAGAATAAACGGCGTCAGAACTCACATCAACGGATGACACCCGCGGCTAGCACGCAGTCTGAGATTACTGAAAGCCGATTGTAGAGAAACCTACCCAGCAAAGCATCAACAGCGGCCATAATCGCCATTTGCTGAGTTAGCTACACCTACCAGAATCCTGTTAAGTACAGAGCACTGCCGAATACTCGATTACTGAGTAAGTAAACAAATTAAGTAAGTATCGTAAATCTGTATGTCGCACAAAATCAGCAAGGAGTCCACCGAATCCGAGACACCCCAACCTTTCATTCAGATCTCCGCTACAAATGCAAACATGACGTTGGGTGTTTGAAAGCTACTAATAAACTCTATTACGCAGCACTGATATAAGTAACCTTAAATAACCTTTAAATGTCAGTAATGACATGCTTTAAATGGGTTCGTTTTGTAGATAACTGCCTGGACGGATCACATCCGACCGCCATTACTGTGACTATTAGAGTTTCACCCGTTCTCTGCACACAAAAGATAACGAACCAATAAAACTCGGTCTCCCAATGAACTGGTGGATGTTTGCATTATACGATGATAGTCGATAAAGCTAAATCGTCTCTATATAATATTAGGATACGATATAAATAATAAATGTTCAGCGCTAGAAAACCGGCAGGCCGTACGCAGCTGCTGGCTTAGTGATAAAGCCGTAATCTAACAGTTCAACCAAAAGCTGTTTAACGGAGCTGTAGTGAGAGAAATTGAACAAGTGCTACCATGTAAAATGTAAACAAAAACAAGAAACAACTATTTTAAATAATAAATAAAAGCCTAAAATCTAAACACGGCCGAAAACATAAAGGAAATAACAAGAACTATAAGGAGAAAAAAGTTATTGAAGCTAAAACCACAAGCCATGATAAAAATCTGCCAACAGTCAAAACTGCACTCGGATGCATCCGGATCCGCTGTGTTCCTACTCCCGGGTAGCAAAGGAAACAGGCGAGGCGTTCTGCAGATCAACGCGTTGAAGAGGTGCAGACGCAATTCCAGAGCGCTCATCAGTGCGAACATCGCGCACACGAGTCAACATGTCAACATAAAGTTCTACCCGTCACACTGCGCGCTATCGGATTTGACCGTGCTATAGGCTTATGGTTATTAGCGATATGCACGGACTACTCGTGTCACTGTGGCTGGAATCTATCATAGTAATTACCTTATACAGCAAAGTTAATTAGCTTATTTGTTACAGTTGCCTTTCGTTCTAGACTCCGTTCTGTGTTTGGCGTAAGCTTAAGCTTAGATCTGATGAGTTCAGAATTTTCCACCGGGGGCGGGTACTATAATTCATAAAGTTCCCAGACAACGGATGCCATATAAGCCATTATTGTTGTTCACTTAAGATTTTGCTTTTCAGTAGTGTGGTAATAACGTGTCAGCGATCGAATTTCAGACCCGGTCTGTCGCACAACCCACCACTTTTGCCGCCGCACTTCCGCATTCTGGCGACAGGCAACGCGATAGAAAAAATCGATCACAAAACACACGCTCCTTATTTGCTGCACACTCGCAGAGCAGAGTAACCAGTCTAAAGTTATTTGGAGAAAGGCGAAATCGCTTTCGCCAGTTAACGCAACTTCTCATTTCTATTTTCCAGATAACAGCAGCAATTTGCAATTGCATGTTTTGGTTGAAAAGGGTCAATCCAGTTTGTGGATTGACCACAAATACAAAATCTTTTCTTATCATGTGGGGTCAAAACCCCCATCTGTCACAGTGTGACTTAAGACATCACAAGTGTTTCTGCCAAATGGCATGTAAATCCGTCCAACAGGGTGCAATGTCACAAACGACAGACAGACGATAGACTACAGACGACAGACCGCGCTAAGGAGAAATAGTTAGTTATAGGCGAAATCGATATACATGTAGCGCTAGATCGATTTCGCCCAAAAACAGCAGAAAGAACTCTAGTCTACGCATACCCCAGTCTGAAAACCATTGTCGTAAATTTTAAAAAATCATCTATAAATTTATGGATTCGGAATTTCGAATAATAATCCGGATGTAGTTTGCCGAACATGAATTCGGATCGCTACAAACACTTAATTCGACTGACCCTTGGGCCATTCTCTAGCTCACAAAAGTTATCGAAATTTGTTCCTAACTTTTTTTTATTTCTGACAAACAAACACACAAACAGACGCGGAAAAAAACCACCTTTGTTTCTAACAGAGGCAATTATTTGATTCTCGCTGAACGCAGTGTGTTGTTTTTGAACAAGATATCTCCGGTCTTTTGAATTGCAACGTGACCCCCGGGAGTGGACATGAAGGCAGTCGGGCGTAGCAGTGTCTCCTAGCTGCTCGTGCCTGTTAATGAAACCTCCCTATATGCTCGTACTGACTGCTCGGTGCTGCTGCAGTCGTCGGCCGGTCGGTCCACTCGCGATATCGTTCCGGTGGCGTGCTGACACGCTCGCGATCCCGTGAATAAAAACATCGCCACCGGAAGCAGGCTTACATCTCGGTGGGTGGACGTATCCAATGAGTAACGCGGGGCCAGTAATCGTTAACGTGGAGTAGACCTACTCTGGTCGTCGTCGTCTGCGGCATTGCTGCAATCCTATAACCTAGGCGTATGCTGTCTGTGTCTGCAAACGTGCTCAGGGCGACGCCTTCCGGTTTTAGCGAATGTCATTTTCTATTGCCGGTTTCAGTTAACAAAGAAGCGAGACAGTATAGGATTGCGCGGCGATCGAAGCAAAAAACTCGGCTTTTCTTACAGGCTACAGAATTGGTTTATAGTACATCCAATTTTTACTTCTGGCGTCACAACGAAATAACGCTCGGTGCAATATTATACTAACTTTTTTCTGAAAACTAGTACGCTGCAAACGAGTAGATAAGTGTGTGTCTAGATGTGTCATTAGCCTATTAATAGCCTATTAATTTTTTTAGTATTGAGACTAACGCAGGCAGAAAATCAGTCACAGTTGAAATCAGAGCACGTATACTATTGGCCGCGCCAACATGTGTGGCACAACTAAAAACACAAGTAATTTGAGCAAAGCTCATGGGACGCGCGACAGCCTTAGCAGTTCCTGTTTGCAGGTTGTCCAAGTCTATCTCCAGCCATGTCGGCGCAATTCACTTATAAAATGTGCACCACAGCCGAAAATTGAAAAAAACACTAAAACCCTCTATTTTAGGAGTTCATGGTCATTCAAGGTCATCGATGTTGACGCCATAAAAAGCTTGTCACCAGTGCTTGTTCTGATAAGCAGAATGTCTGCGTTCAACTGCAACTGTTTTCACGCTAAACGCGCCAAAAGCGGTAAAAAAAGCCACTTTTAGGGGGTATATCCGTCTTTGACGCCCGACTGCGCAGGTTTCCTTGAACTTAGGAGGTTGCGACTTAAACTGCTAAAATCTGCGTTTAATGCTGAAAATTTCGTAGGCCTGTGCAGGTTGTCTTGGTCTATCTGCAGCCATTTTTGGTGCAATTCACTCTTAAATGTGTGTCGCAAGCCGAAATCGCTACAAATTGGCTAAAAGCTCTGTTTTGGGGTTTGATGTCATTCAAGGTCATCTATGTTGATAAATTCAAAAGCCCGCCACCAGTGTTTGTCATGATGTGCAGCATGTATGTAGGCCTACCTATCTGCAACCATTTTCACAGTTAACAAGCCCATAGCAGCAATAACGTCCTTTTAAGGAGAGGGTTACTTTTTTCGACGCCCTCGTTCGAGGAAAACCCCCCTCATCCAGGAGCACAAAGTTTTGTCACAAAAACTAAAGTTTTTGACAGCCACGGTGAAGATTTCGTGACTCTAGATTGCACCGTTTTGATAGGGCTCAAGGGTGTGACGGACAGACGGACAAACGGACAGACAGACAGACAGACCTATAAGATGGCTAAGACGCGCGAAGCATTGCATGCGATAAATCTCAAAGTTATAACGTTTGTTCTAGTTGTATCTCACATGTTTCATGAACCGTGCTAAGAGAAAAAGCAATTAAAGATCTGTGTATATAGGGTGTATGCTACATACTAAGCAATGTATTCAACAAAGTGTGCAACTTTGCCGCAGTTCGATATATTGATTATTTCAGGCAATTCAAAAAATGCTTGCACTGCAGCCTTGTCCGGAAATGCGTTGCGTGGACTAGACTGTAGACTGTGGAGTGTAGAATAATTGTCATCAGTTGTAAGTTGTGACCCACCCATCTGTCAACCTGTATGCTGAGAAAGGCTATAGCCTAGACCTAGACATGTTGAAGGGCGGGCTCTGGGACCCCGAAGTCGGCAGGGTCGCCATATCACAGCGTCAGAGCGTGTCTCCGGAGACGCAGTGATGTCGGACGACGTTACGCTACTTCAAAAGCTCTTTGGCGGTCGTCGCGTTCGCGCCTAGCAGACAGTCTATCGGTGCCCAGGGAAACGAGACGAGCGCTAGCAGGTTCCGTTCCTTGTCGTGGTGCCGATATGCATATGATGATCGAGACGATACGCCGTCGGTCTGCAGTGCTCGGCGATGGAACACATGCACAGTCCAAGTCATGGTCCATGCCTCACTGCAGTCACGTCACAGCTAGACCGACAAACAGCCTCGTTATACAGTGTCCGAACTACTCCACACAAATCCATCAAAACGCAAGTTACACGTAAGTTAATATGCATGCTACAAAGCGTAATTAGCATACGAGATACTGTACCATTTTTGCGTTTTGTCGGGGGTTACGTAAAATAAAAGTTGAAAAAAATCTGCTTAGTGCCGACATATCATGCCGGCGTTCGCAGATCATTAATCTATTGAGCAAAACACTAGATTATGGGAAACATTCTAAGGCTGAACCACTCTTGCAGCGCAACCGATTTCACTACACGTTTCTCCGTATAGCGTGGTCCGCGTTGTCTGTCTGTCACATTCGAGCACCCTGCTCAAACGTTCGACAAAGGCTATTCAGCGCATTATAGAGGTTTTTAACGATAATGCGCTATATAAATTTACATTTGACATTTGACATATTCGGCAGATACATTTGTGACGTCCGATGACACATTGTGTTAGATGGGGTCTCTGACTAAAACATGCAAATTGCAGCCAAATAATCAGTCCTATATGCAGCCACTTGCTGAATTTAAGTCGTGTTGAGTTGCCAGAGCGATTCCGCTTTTTGTCGAATTACTTTGGTCCTTGTTTTGTTGTTTTGCGCTTTTGTTTTTTGGAGTTAGAAGCCAGTAGGCTACGGGACAGACGGACAGAGAGACAGACGGGCAAAACCCGGAATGCAGCCTGTCGGGACGGCCGCATAAAAAGAATGCGACACACACGTATGCCATAAACTTAGAGTGACCTGCCATTCGCTGTGTTGGTCATAATGCACAGCAATTCGCTAGAGGGCGTATTCGTGTAGTTCTATCAGCTTTCGTGACCGATCTTTTTACCTTGTTAACAGCAGCGTGGCTAGGTAGGCCTATAGGCCTACGATAACAGCGGTGAGGAAACCAGCATTCGTGCTTATGTGTGTACTATAGCTGCCTTTGACGCCTGCCATTCGTCACGAGCTGTGAAGCTAGCTGGCTTGCCTTTAATGTCAACACTGATAGCGACAACCGACTACGCAACATGTAAGCTTAAGTAGTTTTGTTCTATGGCTGGCTTAAAACTTCTACATGTAGGCCTAATAGGCCCCTGACAATCTTTTGGTTTCTGTTAGAACATAATAATTTGCTTAGTGTCCTAAAACCCTCGGATTGTATAAGAAACCCAGCTTTTATACGTTGGTTCATATTACAAACAAGCGGACAGGTTGCTACGCTCCCTGTCCGCTTGCTCTTTGCCATAGTAATTTGCCTCCATTTTCGGCCTTTCGGGTCTCAACTCGGCCTGCGGCCTTAATACACGCTGCAGCGTATCCGCTTGATGATGTGTCACCATGGTGACGACGTGTATATGACGTCACAGATCTGCTGCGGCTTAAAAATGTGGCTGCAAAATTTTAAAAAAGTACAGTTTTCTCAAACGGACGACCCCTCAGCGACATCTCACTTAGCCCATGTCCCGGCCATGTAGGACCTTTATCTGCGTGCATAATTTCGGGGTCGTAGGCCTATGTCGTGCCGTTTAGAAGTTATTGGCGGTCGCAACTCTCAAATATAGTATAGATTGTGCGGTAGGCCTATGACATTGATCACTACGCTGGTTTAAACTGGACGTTTGTATAGGCTATCTTGAACGATTGTTTAAAGGCTTATTGCTTGGCTAAGATTACGCCTGCGAGCATCCGACTGATGACGGTTGCACGCAGTAGGCTAAGGTTAAGCAATAACCTTGTACCATAGGTCTACATAGCTATCAGAGTGATTAATTTTCATGTATGCAGCCTATGTCCCCCTGTGTGTTGTACTGTATTAAAATACAGTGCCACCGAATTTTCCACGCGTCGTTGCTGTAAATGCGTTAAAGAAGGAAATTGTTGACTGGATATAACATTGTTGTTGATGCAGGGCGGCGTCTTACTCAGCCTCAGCAGGTGCAGAAGGCACGTCACCTGCATCAGCATCAGCATCCACGTCGTCTAATGCTGGCGTTAGCGCTTTACAGACCCAAGTTGACGAGGTCCGACCTACTTATACACAACGACAGTGACGTAGGCCCCTATATATGTGTAGTTTAAACGCCACATATTAGCGGTAAAACTGCAACAGCAAAACCACTATGCCGTTGAAATGTGCCTGGAAATAATGCCTATGGTTTTTACGAGCCAGTCGGGATTGATTCCATGCAAGTGGCAGCATAAACACCACCATACGTATTTTCAACACGGTCCAGAGTGTATTATGCGAGTGCAACGAGGCTTAGTACACTACAGACCGTGTTGAAACGTACTTATTTTGTGGCTGTGATTGACGGCGTGTTCTGCCTGGACGGACGTGTGATATAGGGGCGTAGGCTACAAACGCTTGAGTGAGACTATAGAGTATACAGGGTGCGGCAGAAAAAAGTGGACCCCTAAATTTTTCGCTGTTTTCTCAGCAACCGTTTGGGATTTTAATACGAAATTTCACTTTATTTACCGAAACCTTCTACATCTAACAGCCAAGTAAAATATGATTCTGTTGAAAAACGACGAAGTTATAGATTTTTTAACATGACCTCCTACCGATTTTTTGGCATTCAAAAATGATCATGCTAAAAATGCTATTTAATTTTCAAAAAAACTGGTTACACGTTACTGCCGATGACGTCACTGTGACGTTTTGATAAACAGCAATTTGTATTGTTTATAAATTATCACTAAACTATCGTTCCTTTAAAGCAATTGCCGTCTGCGCACCGGATTCATCTTCCGGTAGGACAGTGCTTCGGGCTCGTCAGCACACACAGCGCACAACGCCGCGCAGCGCACAAAACTGGTTGCGGGCCAGCTGTCCAGATATCATCACAAAAGACCAAATTCGTCGAATATAAACCCAATGGACTAT
>Ga0056128_1007729_pt1 | contig 13575 bp, 10 predicted proteins | sample WorMetLIZISLAND2_FD_71113 | JGI IMG/M metagenome (GOLD analysis project Ga0056128, IMG submission 71113) | Marine gutless worms symbiont microbial communities from Max Planck institute for Marine Microbiology, Germany - Olavius geniculatus... ... | reverse complement strand
GTGGACCCCCCAAGGATTTAGTGAAATGACGCCACTGAACGCATTGTACCAGAAAATCGATCGGGGAAAGTAGTGCTTCTATTTTCCTAGACTCGACTCAATAGTCGGCCAAAAACGGAAACGGTGTGTGTTCACTCTGTTGTAATTAATTTAACATTTGGCATTTGGCGTTTTGACCAGGCTACAGTCCCCGAGCGGGTCCAAAGCAACGTACACAGCCCGCATGCAATGGACGCAACAGACGCAACGACTGCTTTTATTCTTGCGTTTGGCTGCTACGTCAGCTGCGCTTGTTGCGAACTTTTCTTGCGTTTAACTGCGGTCGCTGCGAACGTTACGTGCGTTGACTTTGGATCAAGGACAGGCGGTGGAAGTTGCTTTGGACGAAATCCAGACGGGGGTACTTCTCTGTGGTTGACTGTACCCGAGGCTGTACCCGAGTCTGCTCGGAAACTAACCCGTAGATAACGTGCGCGAAGACGTATGTGACGATGCGTATTGCGGAACCCTAATTATCGCTCGGTTTTTTTGATTTATTAATGTTGATAAGGGGTAAAGATTGCCGTTTTCTGCGCAATACTGCCTCAAAATTGGTACCAACGTGTCAAAAAAGAAGCAGCGCGTCGGTCAGGAGGGCCGATGGCGGCGCCGGTTGGTAATATGTCGGTGCTGCGATTGTTCCTGCGTCGGGCGAAGACATTCCGTTCTGTCCGTCGAGCCGGAGAGATTCCCGACGTCTTCAGTTGACTACCGCCCCCATGTCAGTTTATGTGTTTGCATAATATTTGTTTACTGCCTAGAATAAACGTCATTACGTATATGGTTAACTGTAGAAAATTTTGAAGGTTTCAAGTCTGTTTATGATTGATATTTTGATGGGTGGCATTAAATACCGATAACTACCGAAAACGTTTTCGGTAGTTTTGGCCTTTGGCAGTAACTAAAAACTACTGAAGACAAGTTGGTTGTTTTCGGTTGTTTCCAGCAGTTTTCTGTAGTTTTCGGTATTTAGTGCTACCATTCCTAAGTACTTCGGCCAAACAACAATAATTTTACCCATTTCAGTCACTTCTGAAGCAACATTAAAAGAAAAAACAACAAACTTTAACCGAAACAATTGCAGGCCTACCTTATGCAGCCAAATGACAAAGGGCACTGCATTATTTACATCAGCAGTCGGCTAGAACGACATCGTAATGCACGCCATACTATTAGACAAATTATAGAAATGCAGCAGTATCCAACTAAACACTCCACAGTTGCCAATATTCGCATTTGACATTATAACACACGCCATAACAGACAAAAGGCGCTTTGTCTAGACAGCCACGACTGACCGCCAGCGAAGCGCACGTGATCGCCTAAGCATGCTAAACAGGCCACAGAGGTCATATTCTGATCCGACGTGACACTGGCAAATGTCAACCGCCACACGCACTTATGACATAGAAACAAAATTTTTATAATAAAGACACCTGTAAATAGCCAATTTACACACCAATTTTGGTACTTCCCGTTACTTAAGCGTGACATAATACGAAAAAAATAAACAAACTGTTGAACGTCTATTACGCTAGCATTAACTTTTGCATTAAATTTTATAATCGGTCATCAAAAGGTGACTACCACTATTCGCCAAGATGTTATCTAAAAACATGCATAACGAAAGTCATTCTACCGATGCACATCAATGTCATATATGTACACAGCCGTTTAAGGTGGTGTAGCTATTCTAAACAGTTACCTAGGGATGCTCTAATTGTTGCTTAATACTCGGTATCAGCCGATCATTAGTTTACATAATTGACATTGGCCAATTATGGTCAACTTCAGTTATCAGCTGATTTTGTGTGATTTTACTGGTAATGCACTAAAGTGCAATGCATGAGGATGCATTCTTATATAGCATAGTGCACAGTTCTACTGACTAGTGCAAAAATCTTTAACAATGATTGGAAGTTAGCCAAAATCCTGCTTAGTCACTTAAGTGGAGTTAAAATGTGAGTGCTTTGTATAACTCTGTATAGTTGCCAATTGTTAGGCACCATTAATTGGCTCACTGATAATCGGCCGACTGCTAATTGGCCAATGTCATGTTTCAACAGTATCAAGTATCTGTAATTTATAAGCATTTGTAATTAAGTTACATTATTTCTCGAGCTTATTTGTTTTGAAGTGAAAAGTTATTAACGTAATTATGTTGCAACATGTAATACAGTTGTTGTCACTTTCAGGACTTATGTACAGAAATGCCTGAAGCACAACTTTCCGAAATACGACTGTTTGGTATATTCATTGCTTTCACTGTTTGTTTGTGAGAAATCATACAAATATGATAAGACTTGCATAATTAGTCCGCCCGGAAACGATGGTTTTCAGGAGGACTTAAGTTTTACTGCAGAAATTTTTTTAATTTCTATCATAGGATCTCTGAGATGCGTCGGCTGATTGGCGCGAAATTTTGCACGGTAGTCAATACTAGGCCAAAGTTTATAATGCCGGTACAAAATTTTAGGGGCCCTCCCCCAAAAAATTTCAGGGGCCAAAAACATGCAAAATTTGGCCTGAGTTCGGACGACTTCAAAGTTTGGCGGCGAATATCTCTGGAACGGATGAAGATATTCGAAATTGGACTAGGAGGTTTTGTACCGCGATTCCCCCCGCGTTGGATGATAAAAGTTCGGTGAACATTGGTGCACTAATCGTGGAGATTAAGCAGTGAAATTGTACCCACCCAAATCGACTTTTTTGAAGGACCATATTTCGGCCCCTACGGGGTGCTGCGCCCCCAAATTTTTACATGCGCTATAGAATGTCCAAGTCTTGCTAGCGCTCTCCCCATCTGGGATCTGGGCCCCCTTACAATTTTTTTCAAAGGGGGGTCCAAAATTGGCCTTAATTGTAGCAAATTAGCCACTATAACTTTGAAGCCAAATGGAGTAGCTTAATGGAACTTTGCCACGTGATGTAGTGCTAAGTGGGGCTGATAACGTGCGTACAAATTTTGGGGGGTACTGCCCCCTTAAAATTTGGGATAGCGAAAAACGTCCAAAATTTGTCGCGATTTAGGACAAATTTCAACTTCGAGTGCAAATATCTCTGGAATGGACAAAGATATCGACAAGTGGTAAACGGCGTTATCAACTAGCGTCCCTCCCGCGTTGAACGAAAGAAATTTGGTGAACTTCGGTCCACTAACAACAGTGGTTAGTTGGCTAATGTCTACCTACCCTAGGTCGACACTGCGCGTTCTGCGTATTCTAATGCGTTGGAGTTCTGGCCACATGACTTTGCTACGAGAGGAGTGAGCCCCCTAAATTTTCCCCCCAATTGGACTTAGGGCGCCGGGCAGACTCACATTGGGCTTTGCTCCAAATTTCTAGTTTGTATTGTTTTACCTTGAACTTAACTCTCTAAATCATGTCACATAACATATTGTAATGGAAAGCTGGAAGCACTGTTGACCATGCTTAAGGATAAGAGCTGATAATGATTGCATTTTCCTTCTTTAGTGCATAATTATTTCAAATTACTTACACATTCTGTTACATTTGATCTGTTACTAGTTTTCCTGTTCATAGTACTTTTTGAATTTTTTATTCAGTTATTTTTTTATAGAATGACTGATGAATGACCATATGGTTTATATTCTCTATTTTTAGTCTTGTAGTTGGTTTTAGACTTTCGCTGGTCCATTCAGTTAAATTATATGTCTGTGTAATGTACTTTGATTTTATTTTCATATTTTACTGCAGCACAGTGTGCCCTGCTCAGGATTTCTTGCTGTGTTTTTATTTGTTAATTGTTATGCTTTATTCATATTTATTTGTGGTTCTGCATGCAGTATAAAAGATGTTTGTTTTTGTAGAGATTTACTGTACCAATGACCGAGCGAGTCAGGCTGCTGTTTCAGATTTCACTGACTACCTAGCAAGACATGGTACGTTCTCTGCAGTAAGAAAAATTCAGGCTATGATAGTCAGCCATGACTTGGCAGGCCAAATAACAATGCATTTTGTCTGCATGTTTTTGTAGTCTGTACCTACCATGATATTTTTGTCTGTCAGACCTTTTTTCGTAGAAGCTGCCTTGCTGAAGCGGTTGCCTGATGCTTGCAGGTCCAGTGTAACTGCGGAACTGCAGAAGTGGGTTGTTTGTGTTTCGGTTCTAATGAGCGACTTTTTGGGGATAAAATGTACTACTTTTGGCTGCTCATAAATAGTAGTCGCATATTATGGAGGGTCGGTGGCGTGTTCTGTCACCTGGTTGATATGTTATTCTGAAAGCATGTTTAATTTCTGAGACTGTCTGAGCCTGCTAGGCAATTCTCACTATGATTCAAGCCCACATCTACCAGCCAGTTAAACAGAGTAATTATGTAATCGTTTGAGCAACCGACTGTTTTATATTTGTGTATATTTAGTTTTCTTTGGCTGTGATCCAAGCAATAGTTTCAGTGCTTTTAGTGAGGACAGTCACATAGTAAATGTTGACTGTTGAGTTGGGTTTTTGTGTCTTGTCTGTGGCGTGTGACTAGGTGCTGGCGGTCGCAAGTCGTTAATAAGAACGTGGTGCATGCAGCCATATCCATGTACGTATGACCAGCTGCAGAGAATACAGAGGACGCGCCATCGGCCTACAGTCCATCAAGTGTTCTCTTTGCCGCTGGACAGGCAATATACCGGACAAGTTCAGGTTGCTCTTAGTCATAGCTTGTCTTGAATTAGTCTTGTCTTGAATTAGTGCTCGTGATTTAGCACTCTGCATCAGCGGTGCCCACAGGCCACGTCCAGCTTGCAAAGGGTTGTTATCTGGTTTGCAGCGTGCAAGAGGGTGGCTTGTGGCCTGGTGGTTAGGGTGTTGGATTCATGATTGAAAGGTCACGAGTTCGACTTTCAGCTAGTTTTTGCTCAACTTCTCAAGTAACCACTTTCGGCAAGTTGTTCACACCCATGTGCCTTTGTCACCAAGCAGTGTAATTTAGTGCCAGCCAAGAGACAGTGATGCTTTGCAGCTCAAAAGGTAACCGTAGATCTGGTGTCTCACTGGCCATGCATCACAAACTCCGTGATCTATCGACCTATTGATTGATGGGGAGATGAGCTACACTCCAGAGCAGCACAACCCCACTTTGCTTTTTCTATCTTAATGTACAAGAGAAAGCCAACAGAAACCTGAAATAGACTTTTTACTTGCCTGATAATAGTAAAAAATATTATGTCCATATCATCTCGGTTTGTGGTCCTGCACATTTGTTTCATGTAAAAGTCACTCAGTGCATATAAGCCATATTTATCAGACTTAGCCAACTCACTACAGCTGTGATTGTTTTGCCAGACAATCAGACGAAGAATCTTCGGATGTGAAATATTTCAAGTTACTGTTGGTTGTTGACGCTTGTTTCATACTGTCGACTTTTTATTCTTACATTGATGAGTTGGATTGTTGTACGTGGTGGCTGTCTTTGCTAACTGCTTCATACCGACTCGGCGTATTAATGGCATTCAAGTGAACTGTCATGTATTGTTTGTGCGTTATATTTAATTGTGTTCTAGCGTCTTCTGGCAAATGTAACAAACTGGGATTTTAATGTGTTTTCACTGGACATTCTTACACATGGTCAGTCACTTCGTTGATATGTTATTTTGCGAGCTGTGTTGTGTATTTATTTAGATTATTATTTGTAATATTGGCAGAGCATTTTTCGACTTAGTTTAAATGTCTGTAAATTGTAAATTTTATCACTGTTAAAATGAAATTTAATGGTAGAGTCTGTAGTGTTTATTTGAGATAATGAATCTTTTTGTCTCGTTTGATTCATATATCATGGCATTATATTATTGTTAGTCTTTTCATTGCTGTGAATATCATTTGCCATCAATCCATCATGATGTTAATTTCATGTGATTTTCAGAATTCAGTCTATATGTTGTAGTTGTCATTGTCATGATTGCAGCTGGATGAGAAATTTGTATGTCTCCGCCAACATAGAGGGCCGGAGGCATTATGTTTCCAGAGTGTTTGTGTGTGCGTGTGTGCATCCGTCTGTGAGTCCCAAACAAACAAACATTGTCAGCAAGATATCTTGGCTACTTGTTGACGGAATTTGTCCATACTGTCATCACTAACGGACATTGGAGCAAAGAGAAACAAATTTTGGGGTCAAAAGGTCAAAGGTCAAGGTCACGGTTGGGTCAGATATGCCCCAGAAAGCTTTTTTGGCTGTGCTAGCATGATATTACGACTGGTAGTTGTCACATGTTGGCGGAGGCATAAAAATTGACCGAGTTGTAACCATCATTTAGTTCTTATCCTGATCATGTGATTGGAGATTTTGACATCATTGTTAATTTGTTCCAGGTCGTCCGCTGTTTTATATTTCACTGCATTTATTTCAACAGCATGGCTTTATTCAGCAGTTTGGTCTTGATATAGTAAAACTAATGCATCTTTTCAGTAAGTATGCCAATTGTGTCGTGCATTTTTTCTTCAGTAGTACCATAGAGAATTTTTATGTACCATACTGCTGTTGTGGACATTATGAAAGATTGGCAGTGTGTTGGGAAATTCTTTATGCAGCAATAAAATGATACAGTTAGTATTAGTTAAGTAAAAAGTGGTGAATGTCTTTTACAGATTGTGCAACGCTTAATGTGTCACAAATTTTAAGTCTCTGGTAAACTGATTGTTTTGAAAGCAAAATTATAGCAATATTTTACTAGATTTTGTAGAGTTTCAACTTTTTGTAGCTGTAATTATCTGATGATTGCATAATGCTTATTCAACATGACTAGAAGCTGACCGTTAGCTGCATTGTGAATAGGATGAGTCGACAGCACTGAATGTGAGAGTGAGTGAATGTGTGGTTCTGTGTGTCATAGGTGAGGTAGAAAATGGTTATCATCGTGCTAATTCATATCATAACGCTGTCCATGCCACTGATGTCACACAAGCCATGAACTGTTACATCAATGAGCGAAAGGTATGAACTGTGGATCGTGCAGTTGTAGTTGCAGCTAGCAGCTTGTCACTGGCTCAGTGGGCGACTTCACTTTTTGACTTAGACTTTCGCTGAGCCTTTTTGCTGAGCGAAAACTAAAGCTGAACGCTAAAGTCTGTACTTGGACCACAGTTCAACTAAACTTTGGTGTAAGTCAGTAGACTTAGACCAAAGTTTAGTTGAAATGTGGATGGATGATTAGACCAAAACGATTAAAAATGGCAGAAAAACAGGTAAACCTAACAGGAAATAAATCAACCATTTACGCTTGGACTTGCTTGTTTAATTGTGCCACGCATGCAGATAACGCAATTACATAACATCTGACATCATTGCAGATTCATTACGGCGTTTATTTTTGGTATCAGACTGCTTTAATTAACTAAACTATCTGTACGCATAGGACTGTAAATGGTCGCCATGTTTTCGCTCAGCTAAAGTCAAAAGTTGAAGTGGATTTAGGCTCAGCAAAAGTTAAGCCGTAAGGGCTGAAGCTTTCTTTTCCATGCAAATCGAACTGACTTTAGCTGGGTTAGTTCGGCTCAACTTTGGTCTAAGTAGCTACTTTGGACTCAGCGAATCGTTGAGACTTTCGCTGAGTCTAAACTTTGGTCTAAGTAGGTAAGTTTATGCTCAGCGAAAGTCTTAAGTCAAAAAGTAAAATCGCCCAGTGTAGTTGATACATAGTGCATAGTCATTGTCGCATTCAAGAATTAAGTATAGTCGACTCATACCAGAGCCGTGGTTCAGTTAACTCTTAACAGGCAACACTTTTGTATGTATAATTGTGTATGAGTGAGATTTTTATCTTTGTCAGTGGAATGAAGTGAATTGGAGGAGATTATGATATTAGTCGTTCTGTCCGTGTGTCTCTGTGTGTGTGTGTGTCTGTGTACACGATAACAGTGCAAGCAGCAATGCCAGCTATTACATTAACCTCCCTCTCCTGTAGCGAAGCGGCTCTTCCTTCTGCCTCCTCTTTCGGCAGGAACGGCGGCGCCCTCCTGTGAAAACTTCTACATTGGCGGAGATATGCACTCTAACGAGCGCCTTCTAGTTTAATTAGTGCCTTTCTTGACTTGTAATCATACTCAGTGTATCATACTCAATCTATCATACATTGCTGAAAAGGCTTCAGTTAGTAACTGAGGAGTTCCAACATATATCAGAAATTTTTGATGGAAGGAATTGCCATTCAGTTGTCACTTGCGACTGTTGCTTTTTGTGAGATGTAAAAAACAGAAGACTAGCGCATATTTTTAAAAATGGCATCTGTGTGCTCAAGTTATTTAGACTGTTACCGTCAGATTCTTGTATTGTTAGTTTGATGTTTGCTATTGATTTTTCTTGTCTGTGCAAGTGATTGTCGGAAAAAAACTCAGCTGCAGAGTGGTCAGCCTGTAATATGTGCAGCTGGACACAAAACTCTACTCATTTACTCACAGTCCCTTGTTGTTGTGTACTGTATACCCCGTCTATACTAACTTTATGCTCACCACAGGGGCAGCGCCACCAGCCAAACCCAACATCTTCAAAACAACCCATCTTGACTAACATGCATTGCGATCTGCTCGCAGCTGAACGACCGCCATATTGTTTGTTCATCGCTTCAGTTCATGTGTAATTAATATTAAATTGCTGCGCGTTTATTTTTTTATTGTGTAGTGCTGATTACGATTCATTTGTGTTCGCTTACCTTAATCGTAGCATGAATCATCGAATGATGCAACGCTACATGTAACTGCGAAAAGCATGCTAGTCAGCATGGGCCATTTTGAAGATAACACATTCCATAATGGAGTGAGCCTGCAGTCCGGTATCTAGAATATTTAATGTATACATCTGTGACGCTCACTGACTCATAGAGTTAATTTTTGTGCATATGTTCTGTAGCTGGTGCAGTCGATGACGGCCGTTGAACGTCTGGCTTCTCTGCTAGCTGCTATCAGTCACGACCTCGACCACCCCGGTACCAACCAGAGCTTTCTCATTGCCACGTCCAACCCACTTGCACCTCTCTATCAGGTACTCACTGCTAGTAGCTTCTTTTGCATTTGAGGAATATTTTTTTTTAATTTCATGTGTCTTATTCTGAATGTTTATCACTTTTCCTGCTGCTGGGTGAACTGCTGCAGTTTTGGTGATTTTTCTGTGTACCATTTGTGGATAGGTCGTAACTCTGCTGTTTTGCGTTTGTTGCGTGGTATCATCGTTGTGTGTGTGTGAGCGAGATTCTTCATGAGCTATGCAGCTCCATTTTCGTAGCCATCGGCTGTGAGAATATGGATATAGGCTATTGAAGTGCATTGCACCCAGCGCTTTTCATTTGAGGCAATCGATCGGTCGATCGCCTGAATCGATTGCCAGGCGATCGATTTTTCGATCGCCTACTCGCTGGCCACACTTAGTGGTTTTTGGTTGCCAAATTGACGCAAATTTGCGATTGGTCAGTTTTTACATGTACTCTGTCGTCATTTGGTAATAAATTTGTAAAGCAAACTTGCAAGCGTGAACGATACGATTGCTTTTTGTAAGATTATTGTTTTTCTACATTTTTTTGGTTATTGGTCACTATCTGAATCATATTGTACCGAATTGAATAGATAAAAGCTTGAGTTAGCTGTTGAGGTGTACTTTTGTTGTTAACAGAGTAAATCAGTGCTGGAAAATCATCATTGGAAATCACTTCTCTGTCTGCTCCACGTCACACATATCTTTGATCACTTCGACTCTGATACATGGTGAGACATTCTAGTCAGTGTTTTATGCGAGAAGATATCCGATTAGTGATAACTGTACTTTGAGTGCAGTAGCACTTATTGTATTGCACACTGTAACTGCTAAATTTTGTCCAAGGAGGTCGGCAGTTATTCATTATTAGAGCTGAGGCTTTGTGGTGTCATATTGTGCTGATTGAATAGGTAAGTAATGATTTTTTTATTTGCTACGAACCTTAACAGTACAATAATTTCACGTTGCAACTTTGCATGTGGGTAGAATGGTGACTTAATTATGGGATCTGCTTCTGGTTTAATCATTATCAGGCGGTAACTACTTTGATGCGCTGATGCAGGCATTTAAACCATCTGGGTATATAACCAACCACCCGGGTCAACTCGGCTTTCCGTCAGGGTGTGCTGACCTGTCTGGCCAAGGTTAAGGCTCTGTTAAGGCAGGGTGCATTTGCCTGTGTTGTGATCTTTGTGACTGTGAGATGGGCTGTCTTGTGAAGAGATATAATCTCCTTTGGTTTTTTAGAATATGGTAAGAGGTTGATATCCTTGTTTGATTTTTTGCTTTCAGCCATAGCTGTGCCAAGGACACTAGTCATGAAGAAACCTTATTTGTGTTGTAACGGTCAAATATTCGACTGGTGAACTGTTGCGAGTGATTTAGCAGTTTCTATGTATAGATTGCCATGCTGTGTGCAGGATAACTCTTGAGTGGCAGGCAGAAACACAGATTCTTGCCACGGACATCAGCAGCCAGCAGGAAATTCTGGGAAACTTTCAGGTGTGGCAGTCTTTCACGATTAAATCAATTACTTAGTTAATCAGAACACATTTACATAGTGTCATGTGTTGCGGACGAGTCAAGAGATGCACAAATTTTGTTCATTTACTATTGACTGATACTATGTATCATGTGGGGATTTGTAGTCTGTATTTTGAAACAGTTGTAATTGTAAAAATATGGCAAACGTTGCTGGTGTAGGTACTAGTGCTGTGCGATACCTGAAATTAGAGCCATGATAACGATACCATCTCAGGCATCGAGTATCATGATACTTATCACGATACCGGAAGTGCATATGAAACATTAGTTCACAGGTCGTTGAGGGGGAGGTAAAGTTTTACCGGGCCCCACGACGTTTGGGGGCCCCACTGTCGCTCGAATGTATATTTACTAAGCCTATGTTTTATGGCAGAATGGATTATCTGAATTGAGCTAACGTCAGTCATCAGTTATTTTGCGACAATTTTCTAACAAATCTGTTTTCTTAGATGAATGAATGTATTCAGTATTCTAGCTTGCTCTGCAGAGTGACATCAACCTTATAGGGCCCCGCAAGAATGTTTCCTGAGCCCCACTGTGGCTCTCGTCGGGCCTGCTAGTCAACCCCCTGCTATCCATCTCGCGCTCAGTCAGCCCCTTCAGCGAACTCGTAGAGTCGTGATAGTGTACTACTCTTAAGAGTTATTCTACCATTCTTGTCTATTCATTGTGATACTCCATCTGCCAAGGGCCAGGGCCAACTGTCGAAAGCTTTAGCGACTGAGACACATTTCTCTTATTTTTGTCGTAAATGTACATCTAAGAGGACATGTCCAGACTGAGCTTCCTAATCGTATTGTGTTGGCTTTATCACGGTGTGATTAACAGTGACAGCGGCCTGTGCATGTGCTGCGCCGCTGCGGCCACATAGCGCATGCGCAGTGCGCACCCATCACATCCTGCTGGCTGCTGATGTCCGTGTTCGATACTATGCAATCGCTCTATTGTTGACAACTGCACACTGTGTGACAGCAATGAAAAAAAGCACGTCATATTAATGCCAATCTTGTGAAGTAGTAATAACTGTGCACATGAGTGAGCTGGATGTGTGTTCTGTCAGCACGGCACATCTCTACTAGTTCACTGTGGTGTTTCGTAAATGCGGTGCGATGGGTGCGCACTGTGCATGCGCTATGTGGCCGTGTCCTGGCACCGCGATATATTGCGATATATAGAGACTTCTTCGATACTGGTATCGAAATGTTGGTACTCACGATACTTATCAAGGTATCGAAGGTATCGCACAGCACTAGTAGGTACCATAGAGTTGGGTTTCATTTACTGTGCATGCTTAAAGATGAGTTACAGAATTACAGTTGTGATATAGTCTACATTATCATATAGCATAAATAAATCAGCTAGTTGTAATCATGCCATAAATTCTTCACTCTTTTGGAGTCTGTTAAGTAGCAGGTGGCTGTTGGGTGTGCATTGCAGCAACTGAACACTGAGAATCTAGATGTCACAAATGTTCGCCACAGAAACCTTGCCCTTCAGGTACTAGCAGCATCCTTAGATTCTATATTTTTTGTCAGTTAATGCACACTGTTTGTGATCATGCAAATAGATTCATTAGGTCAAATACGACCAAAAATTGTTTGGTGATCATGTACTTGATAAGTTAAGTTTTTCATGTCTAATTGTTATTGCAAAAATTTGGTTAATGAGTCATCAGTCATCATCATTACGATTTCCATTTGCTTTCTTTCGATGATGAACGTCATGTGCTTTATTTGACTGTGAAAACTGTTTTGTATGTACATACCTATTGCCTCTTTCTTATTTCTAAGCACATAAATGTAAAACGTGAAGTCCTTCCCGAGCCTTAAGACCGATTGGGCGGCGCTGATCTCTGTTTCCTTAGCTCTCAGTTTTTACACTGTGAGACTACGAATACGGGGCTAGTGCATCTCGTGGTGTGCATGATTCATCCCAGCTTTCATCGGAACTCATTGCGCCTACCCATGGAGGGATGGCCAGGCTGAGTTGACCTGGGTGGCTGGTTTCATACCTGGATGGTCACCCGTCCAAGTACTAACCGGGCCTGGAGTTGATTAACTTCGCTGATGCATTCAACGATACTACCAACTGAGCCAGACGACCACCTACTAAGCACTGTACTTTATTATATAAACTATCAGACTTGAAATGCACTTTGGCGGATGAGCTTTCACGCAATGGACTTTGAACTTTTTCTCTGGCATTAAGTTATGTGGTAGCAGTCGGCTCTGTTGGCTTTGGCTGTTGGCATTGTGACTTATTTTTAAGTTGAAAGTGTTAACACGGCTAGCCATCTAGCAAACTTTTGTCACAGTGTAGTGTATATATTGTTTTTATTCTGAGCAAACCCTGACCAACTTGAAGCACTTCAAGAGGTGTGAGGTTTCGTGCAGCGAACTTTATATTTTTGCTGGTTTTGACTCGCCTGTTGTACGTACTACTGATGGGTTTGCTGTGATGTGGTTATGATGAGCAGATAGCACTGAAGTGTGCCGACATTTGCAATCCCTGTCGACCGTGGTACTTGAGTCGTCGTTGGGGCGAGCTTGTCTGCGAGGAATTCTTTCGACAAGGTGACTTAAAGTGCATTGCACCAACCATACTTAAAACGCTTAAACACTGTTCTTAGCAGAAAATGCATTGCAGCAACACCGTTTAAGCAGGCAGCGTCACTTAAAAATAAGTGGCCAAAGTTGCCCACTTAAATTTCAGCGGCTGGAAAAAATGAGACAGGCGCCATCTTTATTTAGCGAACTGTGATGAAGTTATCATTCTAAATTGACGATTTTAGGTAACAGTTGTTATATACCGTAAACAAAAGTGGCAAATACACGTGGATAATGCTGTTTGTCGTTGAGTATTTACAACTGAGATCGTTTTAAGTGAAAACAAATCACTTTTAAACAGCAGTGCGCTGACACATACGAGTTCAGCGTAGTCTACAAAGTTTATTTTCTCAGGTTATATTCGTTGTCAGCCAAATATGTATCGGTCCATATTTATGTTGATTCTCATATATT
>Ga0056128_1007724_pt1 | contig 13579 bp, 8 predicted proteins | sample WorMetLIZISLAND2_FD_71113 | JGI IMG/M metagenome (GOLD analysis project Ga0056128, IMG submission 71113) | Marine gutless worms symbiont microbial communities from Max Planck institute for Marine Microbiology, Germany - Olavius geniculatus... ... | reverse complement strand
ATGTATCTCTGGACAGTGATGAAGTCCGCAGGTCGACGGGGAGGCTGTTCCAAGTGGCCGGGCCAGCCACGGCAAAGTCCCTTCGACCGATCATGGTCCTTGTGCAGTGGCGCCAGGGGACATACAACAAGGGGAACATGTCCTGCTTATTGGAGGACAACGTGGAGGAATGATCGTGATATGGAGTTACTGAAAACTGCCCCCATTTTAGCGTCATATAAAGTTTATAAATGTGCTTTATTGATTTATTGAGGAGCTCACAGTGCTCAGAGAGACTTTCTATTCGACTGTGGAGGACGCAAGCTCCCTCCCTGAACTTGCTAGTCGCCGCTTTTCGTTTTTTTTCTGTTAGTTTTTGAATGAACTCAAGTTGAAACACTACATGCATAGTATACGTGAGTTCATGTTTCGTCGAGAAATAGGATTATCGCTTCGGTCGACACTTTCTGTTAGAATAAATACCAAGACAATCAGAAACATGAACCAAAGTTAGAATTCAGTGTTATCTTTCTTCTAAGAACCAGCATTTCAGATTATCTACCAAATAAGAAGAAAGATAATCGGAAACGGTAGATAACACCGAAGTTAATCCGAGCATTACCAATTAACACCAGACAGCTCCAATGCAAAAGAATAGGCGTATTTTCTTAATCCCTAGCAATTAGAAACTTTCTAATCGATTTTCAGTTCACTTTTTAATCTATGGATAAGAAGTAAGTTAATCGGATTCGGTTCTTAGCGGATGTCAGATTAAGCAGATGCCAATTAGAAAAAAGATAATCCTACTTCTCGACGAAACATGAACTCACGTTATATGTATTGGTAGTCAGCTGAGGAGATCCGATCAATTAGCGAGCGACTCTTATGTCTTTGTATAGGTGATGCTGGATGTGAGTGACACGCTGGAGGAGGCCTGGAAGCTTCCCGAAGGTCAGCGTAAGAAGATCATCAAGCGAATGCTGCTCAAGTGGCATCCGGACAAGAACATCGGCAACGAGGAGTTTGCCACGATCATCATGCAGCACATCCAGGCCGAGATCGAACGCCTCGAGCTCGGACTTCCGCGACCCGCAAACTTCAACTCGGCCGAGTTCAACTTCGACCCCCGCAATCCGTTCACGGCGAGCGAATCTTTCCAGCGTAACTTCGCCAGCGCCTACCAGTTCTTCTTTGAACAGATGAATCAGCGTGCCAAGGAACATCGTGAACAGGTTACCTGCATCTCTCTGATGTTGTCGTTAAGGTTCAAACTCCATTCGCTTTGATTTGTTCTGGATTCGTTGTACATCAAGCCGTACAGAAATGCACAACAACTCGAGGTAGTGGAATTTGGGCAAACACGATTTTTAGGTCGATGTTTCATCTTTTCTGTTGCATCTCTGTTGCATGTAATTTAAAACTTTTCTACAACTGAGCTTATAGGGTTTTTATTGGTTTTTTAATGTGTTTACATTTTGGAGGTTAAATCCCGATATTTTCAACAGGCTCAACATGATGGGCTTATCGCTTATCATGAGCTTCAAGTCATTACAATGAGCACTGCTAGATACTGTCTAAATCAAGTAAATATCCAAAAATATACAGATTGGTAGCTTTAAAGTTTTAAAAAGTTACCTGTAACTGTAATAAAGCATTTCATTATTAGTGAAAGAAACAGAAACGCACAACAACTTGAGGTAGTGGAATTTGGGCAAACACGATTATTAGGTCGACGTTTCATCTTTTCTGTTGCATCTAAAGACCATTCTGTTACTTTTAGATTGAGTTCTGATAAATGCGATGTAATTAGTTGATTGATTGCTTGGTTGGTTTCAGCGTGAGCGCTATCAGGAGAACTTCTCGCGCGAGTACAGTGCCGGTAGAACGGACTTCAACGTTCCTCCAACATTCAGCAGCGTCAACCCGCAGCCGGCACAGGCGAAACGTTTCCTTCGACAAGCCCAGGAAGACCTGCGCGCTGCTGATAATGACTACGACGCCGAAGAGCCGGCGTTTGAATGGGTCTGCTTCAAGGCTCACCAGGTATTATTTACCTTCTCGCTACAGTGTGACAGAAAAAAAACCCACAGCCGTTTTCTTCCATGCCTTTCACTGGAAAAAAATTATTCATCGTTAGACATTATTGATGAATAATCGTGTGATTAATCATTAGTTTTTGCAGCTTTAGTTAAAACGCTGTTAATGGTAAACCATTGCAGAGCTACAGAGGGTCACCTACCATATGGGATCAGACGGTATTACCTGCCACCAGACACAGGTAAACACGCTCTGCCTTATCCCCAGCCAAGCAGGCCGGTACTCGATTTGCCTGCCCCAGAGGGATGGAAGACTGAGTTAACCTTCGTGTTGGTTATATACCGAGATGGTTTACCTGTCCGCAGACAGTCAACCATCCAAGTGCAATCCTCTTGAGAGTGACCTGACTGGGAGTACAACACATGATAAGCCCGACGTTTTAATTGTTACGCCACCAATTCACATGAACAAGTGTTGCATTTCTGACGATGTGATGTGTAAGGCGGCGGAGAAGGCGTTGAAGGCTGCTCAGTTTGCCGTGGACGCAGTAACAAGCTTCAGTCATGATCTCGTGACGCTGGCGGCGTCCCTCGAGGACCCGGAGCTACGCCGACTCGCACAGAAACTGCAGAAGCTGGTCGGCAACAGCAACAAGCTATACAACCCGGACCCACTCGACTTCACGGTCGTGATCCCGCACGACGAGTACAGTCGCGAGTCGGCGTGCGACGCCGTCATGTGCGCCGTCGACGTGCTGGAACGAGTCAAGGAGTTCGTCGAACTACGTGACAGCAGCTGAACCAGAGGCGTTCATCCCCTCAGCGCCAGGAAGCAATCTGCCCCAAGTTGCATCAGGCCACAAACCTCACTAATGTAGGCTCTTTCTACATGCGCAGACAAACGAAGACTGTGCAAGAACCAATATGGGATTTTAGCCAACAATTAAGCACCGGAAAAAAATTCCCCCAGTTTGATTTTTGTTACTTTACCCGCAACTTTTTCCACGAAGCATCGTGCATCCTTCAATTTTTTGGCACCATACCTGAAATTAATTGTTATACGTTACGTCACTCACCTGCAAAGTCTGTTGTTTTTATCCACAGTTTGCACGATTTTAGCTAAGCAAGTGGACTAATTTTGTTTATTAACCAACGTATTGGATTGTCGCTGCTGAGTTAAACTGTTGTACTACTACTTGTTGCTGATGCATTTGATGCAATAACATGAAGCTGGAGTTCAGACCTTCACTGACAACTGTATTCTTTTCTTGGCTTTCTGCCATCTCAAGAGGAGCATAGGAGCACCGATCGTCTGTCTGTCACTTAGCTGGAACACTCATTGCAAGCCGCCCGCCAGTCTTTCGTTCGTTGTTTCGAGTTTCGTATCTACAAGAGTAACGTACTTTGCTGTTGCGATGTATTCAGTGTATATTTTTTTGGTTTTTTTTTTTGGTGTAATTTGTTGCCTTGATGCCCCGTTCTGCTGACTCGTCATCGACTTAGTTGTGGCCGATTTCGCAGCGATGCAGAAAAAAATTAACGTTACACGCAACGCGGCTGCTGCTGCTGCGACTGTGTATAACAACCTCGGGTAAATTCTCCCATTATCGCCATACGATGCTGAATAGATGCGTACGATTTGCAACAAAAACAGTTGAAGTTACCGTTTCCAAACGTATCCGGCGCTAGCAAGCCGAGAAACCATACATAGCCCAGTTGGTCAGTCTTCGATTTTGACGTTTTTTTTTGCTCTAAACCCAGCATTCTGTGACTGGAATTTTTTCCAAAAAGCTGCAGTTCAAGCAGTGATGTTATCAAGGACATTGTGCTCGAGGCCAAGGCCAAGGACACGGGACCCGAGGACGAGGACAAGGACTTGAAGCCGAGGACAAAGCCGAAAACTTGAGACCAAATTTAAAGCCAAAGCCAAAAAAACTCAACGTCAAAACCAATTACATCTAAAAGGCCCTACCACAACGACACATTACCGTTAACTAAGGTGACTTTAGTACTTATGTACTCAAGATTTTGCACATTCTGAACGTCAAGCATCATCATACTACTGAAATAGTCCAACTACCTGTATGCAAAAAAATATGAACTAAACAAAAAAACTGACATCTTGTGACTCTTGCAATTCCAGACTAAGTAAGTTTAATTTTTGTGACAAACTTTCCATTATGTTCTATTTATGTACAACTTTAAAGTTTTAGGTTTTGAGACTGAATTGGTCCAGTGATATTGTTGACAACGATGTTGTGCTGGTTTCGACAGTTGTCGAAAATAATGGTGTCCCCTTAAATTACATAGAAAACAGGGCCAAGCACTGAACCATGTGTGATGCCACTAAGAACATCAGACCAACGTGACATAAGTGAGTGGGCTCCAATTACTAGCATCACGGGTTTCGGTATGTCAATAGCTAATGTTCAACATTTTTTTCAGTTTGTCCATAATAAATTGTTAATGAACAGAATTTATTAAAGTCCTCGGTATTATGGCCGAGAACTTAGGACCCGAGGATGAGGACAAGTTTTCGAGGGCACATCACTGAGTTTAAGATATATTGTCAAAACGTACTTCAAGTGGTTTGAATTCTTTGGCACTGTATGTATACCTTTTTACCGTGAAAGATGTTTTTTCATCTGTAAAAATGGAACGAAATAAATTTCGCAGCCAAATCCATTAGCGGAGCATCCCACATTTTAGGTTACTGGTTAGGTCTTATCGTATCTATCAATGTATTGAATGTACACGTTATGTTGGTTACATAAATGCATAGCGTACTATATGCCACACGCAGAGTAATAATAGCGTAGTTTGTTATCGTGTTATTTAACCCGTTACGCCGTTTGTTAATCACATTTTATTTTAGATTACCTGTTGCCCTTGTTTGTACTGCTGGTGCTTCCGTTAGAGGCTTCGCACATGTGCAATAAAAAAATACGACGAAACTGAGACTAAAACTACAGTAAGACTATATTGTTGCATTTCACTTTTATATGAGAACCCCTGCAGCAAAATGTAAGTCTAGCTACTCTGCAAGTTTGTGGCGCCACCTCGTTTCGCTCTGTGTCTGATAATCTGTAAACAGAGTCAATAACAATCGTTTCCGGTTATTTTTGCAGCATTTTGCTGTATTTTGTTGCAATGTGCGAACTCTGTTACTGGTAAACTCGCGCGGCCAGAAATATTCCCCTCCAGGGGCAGACGGGAGCGTCTCAAAACCAACTGCTGGAAATGTCACTTCGAAATGGAATGGCGAGGGGACATCTTTAGCCCCCCCCCTTCACAGAACAGATCTGGCTAAAAGCTGCATGTAGGTTATAGAAAGCGGTTTTGAATTAACGATGAAAACAACACAAAAAGGACAGTAGCGAATTTCCAAAGGAAGTGTATTCCAAGAGGCGCGGCGCGGGAGGCTACTGCGAAACTACCGAGTATACCGAAAACGTAATATTTACTGAGCTGTACTGTCCTGTGGAAAAACTATTTTTCACGATTTGGAAAGTGGTTTTTTCGTTGCAACTGGCCGCGTGAATGGAGATTAATTGTCGCTGCAACTTGTTGCTGCAACTCACCTGAGATGAGCTTGGTTGTTTTCTATACTGTTGCAACGTTTTGTCTGTTTATTCGACGTTTACATTCCGTTGCTCGCTGAGATTTGAGTGGTCGTGCAACTGTTAATATGAAATTGCAGTTCTGGCTCACGACGTTTTGAATTCCTAAAGCTGTACGCACACGTGAAACATAAACAGAAACAAAACTGAAACAAAATTGTTTTCTTTCCGTTTCATTTCGCGTGTGCGGACTGCATGCTTTTCGTACTCGTATGTTGAATATTGCGCCACGCTATTATAAAATGTAAATGTTGCTAACAATTTCTGGCATAAATATGCTTTTTATATGAGATATCAACCTGTCTTCGATTGTTGCAGTGTATAGTTAACATGCTGAGTTTTAGAGCAATTTTGTTTTTGTCGCTATGGTTTTGAATTAATTTTGTGCTTTTTCTGTAGTGAACAGATGAAACCTTTTCTACATAGGACACGTACCGCTGAATATTTTTATTACTGCTCGTAGTGTGTTTTTTAGACATCAGTGTTTGGAATAATTGATGTTTATGGTATTAAAACTTGCTGAAATTCGCCATTCTGACTTGCTGATTTGCAGCCCATTGGCACTTAGTAACGGCCTCGAAAGATGTTATGTAGTTATTGTTAGATTAGGGTATACAAAGCCTATAATTTGGGAGTTTAGGCCTATAACATTACATGTGCACATTTTGTCCTTTTCTTACGTTTTTTGCAGTTCCGCTTTCCCATATTTTTTGTCTTTAGGCCTGAGGTTTTCTGTTTAAGTTAGCAGTCTCAAATTTTAAAATTGCAAGAAATGCTGCAACATTCATGCGGTGCGTGCATTAATATCACCTCTATATCCAAGAGGCCTAGCCGCCTGGCCACAAGCTTAAACAGTTCAAAATCACGAAAGTAAAATATATTGTGCGTTTATTTGCCAATAGTAGTATATGTGAAAGTTCGTCCGAAGCATTTCTGTAGTAGGCCTACTGTGAATTCATGCCATGGCGAACGTTATTCCTGATCCGATGATGAATGATATCGACCTAAGCCATTAGCAGACAGTTAACTAATTACGAACATACGATTAGACGGGCACAAAACACGTCATATTCACGATATTACGGGACGACGACGACGACGACTGCGACCTCAAGTCGGTGGCACAGAATGCGGAAATCAGCGCCGCTTTGTGACGCAGATGCACTCGTTCTATGCAACACGGACACTAATGTATAAACCTATACCAGAACACAGTTCTAGGATGGGTTGTCTGTAACAAATTTGGGGCGTATACATTCGTAAACATAGTCACATTTGTCACATTACTGAACGTACTATAGCGATATTATAAGCCAGATTATTATTGTCATCATTAATAAAGGCAGTCCATTTCTTCGACGAATCAACAGGCTAAGAAGCTACTGTCACACTACGTTGTACAGCACTACGTCACATCCATCAATGTGGATTGGTTGATCGTTGATCCGATCGTTGTTCTTGACTTTATGATGGGGAATTACGACTCTTACGACAAACATAGCTCCACTCACCTTCAACGTGTTTCCATGACCCTTCCTTTTCCCATCTGTCTCGGTTCATTGTCATGTGGCCTACTCGCACGAAACTTTTTTTGTTCTCGTCAATAATACAATGTTTACTTACAAACGGACCAAAATACCTACATAAATTATATGGACTAGCTCCATTCCCCCAGCAGTATGTGTCGCCTTTGGATACGTTGCTAGTAGGCGTAACAAGAATCGTTGGTGGGTGATTTACGGCAGTGTGCGTCACGGCCTTAGCAGCGACAGGTGCGAGATGAATTAGAACTTTCGACTGGAGAGCGAAACCGGGAGAAGACAGACGAACGTGATAAAAGCAGAATGGTGGATTGGAAAATGGAGTAAAAGTGGAAGAGGAGGGTGATTGATTTAAGACCTACGGCGGTGTGTGTCACGGGGCTTGAGTCTCGTCGTGCGTCGATCGACTAGAAACTGCCGCGCTCTGTGCCTTTCTTCCTGCCTCCTCGACCTCGCTGTCTGCCGCCACGGTTCCTCTGTCCTCCTGTGGCGCCTGTGCGCATCATGCCAGTTCTCATCATAGACGCGGCTGTGTCGACTGCGTTGCCGCTAGAACCGTCCGATGGTGCTCGCGCTTTCTCCGCGTCCAGCTTGGCCCACGGCGACGGTCCCTGGCCGGTCCTGTACACCGCAGTTACAGAAGTGTTTGTTAAAGTTTCTAGTCTTTATATGAAAATTCGTTTTAGCGTTTTTCTCTTTACCATTTTTTACTACCCGGTCAACGTTAAATGGTCGATGTAAACATGACGGTGATTCGTAATGATTGCACGCAGAACAAAAATCGAAGTGCCACACTGATAGCGAATTCACCACGCTGGATTTTGGTAACATCAATGAAATGTTTGCATACACATGCGAGCTAAGTTCGCACCAGATAGACCTGTATAAAGTCATACATTGTGTTTTCAAAAACGGCTCGCCGAACGACGATCAAAAAGTCGCCTTTCTTCCGCTTTTCGTATGAAACATAGGCTAATATTGGTACTTTAATTTGTCGCAGAGCATGCCCGCATTACGGGTATATCGTTTTACTTTTTATCTAAGCAGGAAGGGTGCTAAATGGATTGTATAGGACTAATGGAATGCTTGTGTCCAATGTGACCGCATAGGCTATCTCGTCGAATTAATCAAATCTCAAGCGCAAATTGCGTCACGCAGCCGAAGACAAACTTGGCTAATTAATTACCAGTTGCACAGATCGAAGCACTGGCTGTACGGTTTGCGTTCCTGGAACATGCACATTCCTGTGCAGAAAGCCGACGCGTTCTCCTGATAGTCCGTACTGCGCATGCGCACACAGACATGCACAGTGTAGTGTCTGAAATAAACGCATGGGTTGAAGCAATGACTAAGTAGAAAAATATTTCGGCTTAAGGGCGATATATTATGCGGCCGTCCGCTTAGAACTACGCAATCCTAAACTTAACCGTGACCTTTGACCTGCTGAGACGAACGTTGGCATACCGGTTACTTCAGTCACGGGAAACCTTTACACCAATTTTGGCTCTTCTAAGCCCTTGTTTTTCTATTAGGAACCCGATTTAAGAGACGGTGAGAGACGGATAGACGGACATATCGGGCGTGTTATGATGGCCGCATAATAAGCTATAATATTAATTCACAAAAATGCAGCCGTCACCATCAACTTAACGTCGTAAACGCATTATTGGTAAAATTCTTTTGACGTCGTTTGAAACAGAATCCAATGCAGGTGTTGTTACAACGCCGTCGGATAATGTGGATTAGTGATTAGTGCCTACTACTGCTCGTACTATGCGTCCATTAGTGGACTGTTCATGGCCGTCAATCTGGACTGTACGCAACATTTCACAGTAGCCTAAACCTATGATTGGGGCCGATACACTATACATTTTGGTCGCTTTCAGCATGAAATAAACGCTGTGTGTTACAAATACACACTTTTAAATGATTTGTCTTTTGCCGTTGATGATTTGTGGAAGAAGCTAATCCACTAAGATCTGCTTCAATCAGCCACATTATTTTGTTATGCCAACTTATCCTTAAGTTATTCGCAACTTCTTGTAAGTTTTTCTCCTGATTTTTTCGTAAATTGCAATTTTCACTAGCGATTTTCGTAATCTGATTTTTCTTCATTTTTTGTGCAATAAGCTCGACGTACGAAGTTTAACAAACTGTGTGAATAAGTGCGATGTGACCTTAGGCTTCTACACCGTGTCCCAAAAAATGTCCCACTTTTTAATTGTCTATATCTCCGCTAAATTTTAACCGATTTTCAAAATTCTTTCATCGATGCATTCTGTAGACAATTAGCCATAAGCAATTATCCAATATCCCACCACACGTTAACTCTGTCGCTACACTACCTTGTAAAACATAAATGCAGGAAAAACTATCAATCATAGACAGCAAGTAATGTTAGTAAACAAAAGATACCTCCCACTGCATTTTTATGCAGTGAATATGTACGATGCTAACCTTTGTTAGATCCGTTTGTTTGCATATCTGGCGTGTTAAATGATACGTTTATTTCTGGTATTCGTGGTTTAGTATGCTTACCAGTTCATCCACTTACGTTCTTTTCAGTAGGCTTACGTGCATGCTTCAGTCTGCTGGGGTTATGCCTTTGGTCGGTGCTGCATGTTTCTCAAACATCTGTTAGTAACATTTTTTCCCTGTTGCAGTTTATCTTCAAAAGTTCTGCCAGTATCCTCCAAAAACGGTATGTTTTTAAGCGGTAAAAGTTCTTAATAAGAGACTTGTCTGTTGTCGCCGCTAAATGACACATTAGATGACCGCTAGGGCCTATATCACCACTGCATTAAAAATTATTAATTACTATAATATCGTCTGCTTTTGTTTACAGACATCGTAAATGTGTGTAAAACTAAACATAATTTAATTTTCGTGTGAAAAGTAATAAAAATTGTTTTAAAAGTTAACTTTCTTTGCATATGTATTATACTTATTTTAGTGATTTTTGAAATTTGTGTCACATGGTAGCGTAACGACGCAGTTAAAGTGTGGTGGGATATTTAACAACTGCGTTATTGCTAATTGTCCACTGTGTGCGACAGTGAAAAAAAATGAAAATCGGTTAATATTTGGCGAAAATATAAGAAATGACAAAGTAGGACGTTTTTGGGACACAGTGTAGTAGGCCCTATACCAGAGATGCAGCCCTAAATGTGTGCTGTGAAACTGTTTCTGATTCTGAAGAAAGACTTGCGTTTGGTCACTGCGACATTTAGGTTAATGCAACTGAATAAAACTCAATTACGTTCGGTCGGAGTTAAGCAGACGTAGCAATGTCAACAGTCTTCAGTGCTGCTGCTCGATGTTGCCATGATGCATGCGCTAAATTAATGACGCTAGTATTAGCAGACAACTCGTATTCCAAGGTCTCGTTCGTACTGCTCTTGCTAGTGTCATGGCCGGCGGGCGGCTAAATTTTAAGCTGTCGGATAGTTGTCGGAAAATGTTCTTTTTCTGATGAAAAATGTTTATCCAAAAATGCTAAATTTACGGCTGAAACCCTCCATTTTCAAGAAATTTTGTGGCAAAATTAAAATTTTGAGCACCTGTAATATCCAAACTCGAAACTTTGCGGTGTCTGTCGGAAAATTGCAACTTTTTGCCCCGCCTATTTTTCAACTTACGATGCCGTTACTTACTGTCTATCTCCACGTTAGCACTATGTCTGCAGTGGTATAACGGATTGATAACTTCACGAGTGCACTCAAGCGTGACCTAACGAACGACGATGTACGCCACGTGTATTACAGTAAGTACACGGTAATTCATAATTACGACTTCTGTATTTCACAAGGTAGTGTAGCGACAGTATTAAAGTGAGGTGAGCTAAACTACAGTCATTCACGTCAAGTTTCTTTGTAATGTTGCCTGCCAAAAACTATCAAAATTGGCCAATGTTTCACGGAGTTATTCAACAAAAATCAAGGGTTCCCGTAATTATAATTATGAATCACCGTGTCGATAAACGGTAAGCCATTTTTACACTTTATTTAGACAAAATAGTCAAAAAATTGCCTTCTTTCCTCTGAAAAAAAATGGGAAGACAGTGTCTAATGCATCGTAGGCCACACGACCGACCGTCGACGACCGTGGAATAAGTGAGTTAAATCAAGTGGTTTATATTCCAGGTATATTTCGCTCGATGACCCAGTTATTCAATCCCATTTTGGATTCAATATTTTCGGCGTTTTAGATCTACACGATACAGTCAAAATGGACGTTTTCCATCAGCTTTGCTGGTCATCGTTACAACAGTGAGTGATGCTGCTACCGCGCAGCCCACGAGGACACTGATAGGGTGTTTACATGATCCAGCAAACGTCCAGCATTAGCACGTGCTGTATTTTGAATACATTTGCTGGAAGTTTGCTCGACGTTTGCTGGATCGTGTAAACACCCCGTGACCGACAGTGATAAGCTTAGCATTCTAAATATAGGCATACGCTTTATGGTTGTCATGTAGGCCTATCGTTGACCTCAATTAACTGCAGGTTATTAGCTAGCGGCAGATAGGTGATAGCATCCAGGCACAGCGCATGTGATGAGATGAAGTCATCTCTCATATTCACAGTTTCAGCAGCAGCTCAAGTTTCAACGCAGAAAACTGCCGTGTGTCTTAAATTTTACTTTTTCTACATTTGTTCTATTTTGTCTCATTTTAGTTCCCTCTAAAGTGGCCTAGTTTTAGTTTTTTTTCTACATTCTAGATTAAGCTTAAACTAACACTTTTTCAAATACAGTGCAGATAAAGTACATCGTATAGTATACGCCCCCTAACGATAACGATTGCTTTGTGACTTCAACTTCACGAAATTGTTTAAAGTTCTTCTACAATATAAAATACTTTTAAGGCTCGTGTGAGCAAAGCATTGAGCATTTTGCCCGTCGTGATATAGGCCTAAACACTAAAGCTGTATCTGTATCCAGTCCAAGATTTAGCCTATACTTAGAAGAAGAAGAAAAAAAATTAAAAGAAGAAGCTAACTAAACGCTAAGTCAATTTTCTCCGAAGCAATTCTAAATCCTAATTGATCCTATTGGACGCACACAATCTTATTAACTCCTGCGATCTGAAATTGCGACTACAGGAACCCCCACATATCCGACTGCTTGCAATCATATTAAGTGTTGTACACTTTAAAAACTTGCACGACAGTGGTTCGGAGGAAAATACGCAAAATAATTCAACCTTTGAAATATTGGTAACTGGTGACCCCTTAGTCGTAAATTTAACGCAAATTATTAACCTACAATAAAAAGCATTGTACAAATGAATAAATATGATATGTTTAATGGAGTTACGAAATTTTGAAATTTAATGGTTTAGTTTTTATGAATCACTCTGTACGTACAATAGATCAGCTTTCGAATCTGCCATATTCGCACGGTCACATATACTTTATAGTGTTTCGACATTGTTACTTTGTAGTTGCCAAACTGCAATCATTGTCATTGTAGCGAGTAACCACATAGTTATAGTATTAATGAGTTATAAAATAGTACGCATAATTGCTTACTAGCGTTTGTCTCTCGAGGGTCCTGCTTCTAGCACTTTCGCAGCACTCTAAAACAACAACAAATCACTTAGTCAGTAGTTATCACTGTTTATTTATTGTTGTAAGAAACATCGATTCAGCAATTTTCGTCCTCCTGATCGCCATTTAGTACCGTAATGGTTCGTCCGCTGTGTCCGAGTTCAGACTTGCCTGCAACTGCCTGAAAAGATAACACGTGTAATAATGATCTAGTAATATATATGAAAACCACCAACATGTCAACAAAACACGAGAAAACATATCAGACTTATGTCTCAACATATCAGACAGACAATAAGAGTGAAAATTGCAGTGAAATTGTGAAATGTGCAGCGGACATGTGCAAATCACGGTAAAAACAGTAATTTTAATGCTACATAGCAAAACTAAGTAACACGGTAAAAAAAACTGACATACAAAAGGGTATGAAATAAAACTACAGACTATTCCGAGTAGCATGATTATGATAGCTGAGCAGTCTCAAAATAACGTCAATTTTCATAATTATTCGTGAATGTGGATAACGATATGCCCTACGTTTATTCACCAATCGGGTAGAAGTGAATGACATACAAAAAGTAAGTAAGTAAGTAAGTGCATATTCAGAGTGCACAGTGTCATCCAGTGGCCGAGTCTGTGAAACAGACAGGATTGTTAGACGTTATGATTTATAGCTAATGACATTTATGCAAGCACGTTAAAAAAAGAAAAGTCGAGCAAATCCGCATGAGTGGTTAGCAATGATTACACGTTTGTGTCTCAGACCGCTACTCGGCATATTCCGGCAGGATAAGACAGAGACTATGCACGAAAGTAGGACCAAACCCCCCGGACATAACCCTCCTAGGACAGAA
>Ga0056128_1007723_pt1 | contig 13579 bp, 16 predicted proteins | sample WorMetLIZISLAND2_FD_71113 | JGI IMG/M metagenome (GOLD analysis project Ga0056128, IMG submission 71113) | Marine gutless worms symbiont microbial communities from Max Planck institute for Marine Microbiology, Germany - Olavius geniculatus... ... | reverse complement strand
TCATTCGATTGTCATATAACCGCAGTTTAATGGAATATCTGAACTTTTGCTGCACAGAATTTAGTAACTGAATGAAATAAATTTACGCATGTGAGTTAATTTTTTTAACGTGCGTTAATTTTTTTAACGCGCGTTAATTTATTAACGCGTTAATCAACGCGTCAACTGTGACAGCTCTAGTTAAAAGCATTCATTTGCAAATAAAAATACATAAATGATGTTTTTTTATACGAGCCAATCATTCATTTATATATTTTCAATCGCTACTTTTTACTTTTGGATTTTATTTTATTTTATGTAACCGTGATTATGGTACATACTCATCTATGAACTAAACAATCAAAATTAATGTCAGAACACAATACCAAGTATACTACTCACGTTAACAGTTTTTACGCGCGAAAGCAGCTACTGCTTTCAGCGCGTCTTATCATCGCAATTCAGTCAAAAACGATGCATGCTAGGACCATCAAATCTTTCTGCTGCCTGAAAGACTCTAGTTTCAGGAACCGTAAATTCGAACATAAATTCGAAGGGGGTCACTTCGAACGACAGTTTTAAATGAGAAGGGTGGTGGGCAAATTTTGTCATTTTTTGGACAATAATTCGTAAGTAACGGTGCGAGATATAGCCTAGGTTACTATTAACCAATAGGAAGTCGTACACTGGCTCTCGGTTGGCGCCGAATTCAATGACCTTGAATGACCTTGAACGCCAAAATAGGGGGTTTTATGGATTTTTTTGGTGATTTCGGGCTGCGACACAAGTCTATATCATTCACAATGTGGCGCCACGGAACTGTGGTTATGCGATCCATATAGAGAATTTGGTATTTGTATATTAACTTGGCGTGAACACCCCAATTTTCAGCCAAACTACTGAACCGGAACTGCTATGCTTTCGCAAGTCTCGTGAGCATTAGCTCAAATTTCTTGTTAACACGTCTGTACAATTTATTCTAAAGATTTAACGAGAACAAAAAACATGACATTAAAAAGCACAAAAAAACATTAAAAAATGAGAGAAACAAAACAAAAAATTTAAACAACATTAAAAATTTTTAAAAACATAAAAAATGTTTTTTATTCTTACGAACATTTTAAAATGTTTTTTACGTCTATGGTAAGTACCGAATTCTCTATCTGCTCGCAGGCAATCATCTATAATGGCAGCGTAAAGTAACTTCGTTGATCGAATGAAACGCGTTACCGCTAAGCCACGAAGTGTTACCAGATCAGGTGGCAGTAAAAAATTAACTCGAAAAAGTTACTAAATCGTAGTTAAAAGCGTGTAGTAAATGACAGCTTACGATCTTGCCATTCATTGCACTGGATGTTACGTAACTTATGTTACGTTATGTTGTGTTACAGTTGCTTACTTACTTGTCGCCATCTTGAGTTGCTGGCGCTTGTTTATGTTTTAGAATGCACGTGTGGCGTTAACTAAAGTACGATTTCCATCGATAAGATTTGTTTCTGAGCACATTGGTGATGGAGACTGATGTCGCTTCAAGCGGTATTCGTATGTTTTGATTTTTGCTGTATGCTGTATGTATGTATACTCTGTTCGTCTGAAAAGCCTTTACTGTCACCTTTAGTGGTGAAATGGAGTCGCGACCCTTCCGTGAGGAGCGAGGGGCTGCCAACAGTTCTTGTGGCATAGTAACTGTTGGCTTAACACGTCTACACTTCACACTGTCATCTACCCGACATGGTCTAGAGTCTTCAACAAGTTGAAGTTTGACCATCTACTGAAGATAACAGGGTGACCACTTGTCTGGAAAACCTGGAAATGTCAGGGAATTTGAAACATGTCAGGGAAATGTCAGGGAAAAAATCTTGTCCGGAAAAAGTGTCCCAAAACTGTTTATTACTAGTTGAATATTTGTTCCATTTTTTTTCTGCTCGTTTCGCTTGCAGACTTGTGCTCACGTACTTTTAAATTTGTGGTGCCAGTAAGCCACTTTTGTTTACCTTTATTGTTTAAACTGCACTAAATTTGGTCAGTTAATTTTCTGGAAAATAATTAAAATTGTTGCCAATAGATGTCATATCGCTACTGTTGCAAGGGGTGATACGTATATGTTCCCTTAAAATGTCTTGAAAAGTCAGGCAAAAGTCAGGGAATTTGATCATGACTGGAGAGTGGCCACTCTGGAAGAAGAAAATGTTACGAGGGTCGGGCTCGGTGTCACGAAACATTCCTGCTGCACGGCCTGTAATGGCACCTAATATGATCGGTACAACTATGGAGGATTAGTAGTTATGGTTAGTTGGTGCAATTGCAAAAATTCCATAAGTGAGTCTTAAGGTTAGCCATAACCATAATCGTAACCTATTTTCAACCTTAACCGTATGGCATCTCCAACCTTAGCCTTAAAAGCGTAACACTGAGGCTAACCTTATCCTTAACTCTAACCGTATATTATTATTACTAAAATGTGTTAAGTTTTTGTTTATTGCAGGGAAAAAGTCCAAGAAGGAGAAGCATAGAAGTTCAGAAATTGGTGTATGTAACATTATTACTCATAAATGTTACGAAATAGAAAGTAACTTTTAAAAAAGAATGTTTTTATATTTTTTTGTACATATTTGCAAGGGATTACTACGAGAAATATGCACTGAAGTGGTAGTATTTTTACAAATGTTTGTGTTACATGCAAGTTACTTTAGCTGTACTGTTAATGCTATTGTGACAGGAAATACAACATGCGGAAGATTTCCTGATTAAGCCATCTAGCACTGCCAAAAAGTTGGATACATCAGAATGGCCACTGCTATTGAAGGTTTTTTATTTGTTGCTTATTTTTAAATTGTCATACTGTGTAAACTTAATATTTAGAAACTATTGCTAATAGGCTGTACAGAGCCTGTAATTTACTAATATCCTGTACACAGCAACCATTGTTCTCATCGTGCATCAATCAGTTTCTGCCAGCAGTTTGCTATTATTCGCAGTTTAGCAAACATTATCTAGTTGTTAATTTTTAGCGTAATTATTTGTACAGTTTCACTATCGCCGAGGTCAGTCTGTTTCAGTTCGGTTTTGGGGAAAAAACCTTGATTTCGAGAAAAAAACCGCAGTTTCAGTTCTGTACAGTTTGTTTTTCTGACCAGCACCAAAAACAGCGCAGACGTCCAACGATAACGGGATGGCCAGGGTGCTTTGTCGCTCATGACTGGACGTTTGTGCCAGCCGCCTGCTAAACACAAACTCCATGGGTGGGCAGGTGATGGAGCATTGCTGAAAGAGAGAGAGGGGGAGAGCAGAGGGAGAGAGCAGATGAGACAGACTCACAGCGCCCAATAACAATTAGTTCAGGCGTGGATGCACTGTTGCAGACGGGGCTGCGAGAGGTTAACTTGTAAACAGGGAAGAACATCAAACGACACGTGCAGAAACATGCACATGGTCAGTCCGTCGGCAAAGCGTGACAGCCTGCACGTGTAGGCCACAATGACTGACCTTTGGCGCCTGTAACTTGCTGAACAATGGAGACGGCAAGGCGTGAAATTACATGGATCAAGTAGCGTATCAGGACGTTTCACCACGAGCCTGGATGCTTCACCCACTAAGATATTTCACCTCGTGGACGTCGTATTCTTGGTCTGTCTGTTTCCGCTGTCATGCACAATTTTATAATGAGCAAAATATCCAGTGGCAAAATGTCAGAGAAGCAAAACGTCCTAAATTCGAGCACAACAGACGGCAGGTGGTACACGTTCATCGATTGTGTAGGTTTACCCAGGCTTGTAGACCATGAGACAGAGACCAACAAGAAATGGGGAAGGAGAAAAAGGAGAAGGGAGAGAGGTCAACACGTGCAGAAACATGCCATGGTGGTCGGCCTGTCAGCATGCGGAGATGCAAAACGATGAATGGCGATGATGCATAGTGTTATGGGCTATTAGAACGCTGAGCGTATGAGGTCAATAGTTTATGGAACAGTGTGAATTAAACTGAAAGATAATTGCTGTCTGTATAACTGCTTAAGGGTAGACTATATTTAGCAAACACCGCTTCACTGATTGACACTCTGATGCTAATAGTTACGTCTAATGGTCGACAGTCCTCATGACCAGGCGAGATAAGTTGCAGCACTGCGGCGTACTTGTGCTATTAACGTTCAGCAGTGTCAAGACTCTAGAGCTGTGCTGTTTCAAAATCAAAAAGAAATTTGAGCTAAGGCTCACGAGACGCGCGAAAGCCTATAGCAGTTCCTGTTTGCAAACTGTCAGTTTATCTTCAGCTGTTTTCACGAAAGACTGGCCAGCAAGGGTAAAATAACAACTTATACAGGGGTACTGCTTTTTGATGCCCTCGTGCGCAGGTTTGCTTGAACCTAGAAAATCGAGACTTAGACCGTTGAAATCTACGTTCAATGCCGAAAATTTCATACGCAGTTTCTCCATGTTTATCTCAATTGGTTTCAGCGCAATTCGCTCTTGAAAAGTGTCTGGCAGCCAAAAATAGCCAAAAAAATCCATAAAACCCCTATTTTAGTGTTCAAGGTCATTCAGGGTCATTGAATTCGGTGGCACTCGAGAGCCAGTGTATGACTTCTTATTAATGATTAATAGTAACTTAGGATCTATCTCGCACCATTACTGAGATACAGCGACTTATTGGCCAAAAATCGCAAATTAATCCCACCCCCTCTCATTTGGTGCCCTCGATCGGGGTGACCCCCTTCGAATTTATGGAAAAGCTTTACGGTTCCTGAAACGTCTTCCAGGCAGCCAATGGTGAAAATTTGGTGATCCTAGCTTGCACCCATGTGACAGACGGACGGACGGACGGACAGAATTGCGATGGCTAAGACGCGCTGAAAGCAGTAGCTGCTTTTGCGCATAAAAATTGAAACTGTCGGTAGAGTGCCTAAAACTGTGTTTTTGATAGAGTTTGATATCGCTAAAAACCGTGATTTCGGTGCCAGTTTCGATAACCGTAACAACACTAATTATTTCTACATTTATTTTCGCGTGCGACTATGTTACGTTTGTTTTTTAATGTATATAAAATGTAAATATTGTTAATTTTACTGCAGAATTTGAATACTGCTAATTTTCTGCAGAATTTTGAACGCCTGAATGTCCGAACGGCACATTACACGCCTCTTCCTGCTGGGTGTTCGCCTCTGAAACGCAGCTTACAAGAATACATTAAGTAAGAAAAAATGTTCACATGCTTTGTTCAGTGTCAAGACTGTTTGTCAGGTTCTAATCTAATGACCCATTTTTTGTTGATATAAGTTGGCTATGTCTGCAAAACATTTTTAATGTCTGATTACTGGACTGCTCAATGTGTCGTAGGTGTGCTTTTTTTAGTGTTAGATCTACAGAGTGCGGCAAAAAAGTAGACACCTAAAGTTTTTCGCCGTTTTCTCAGCAATTGTTTGACATTTCAGTCTGAAATTTTACAGATTCATTTCCTGAAATATAAATAGCTAACTGTCGAGTAAAATGTGATTCTATTGAAAAATGACGAAGTTATAGATTTTTTAAACAAAACCGCCTACCGATTTTTCAGCACTAAATAATGTACAAGCTACAACACCAATTCAATGACATCGTTGAAAGGACATAGGAGATGGTTAACTAATGATCAGATGCCAGAATTTCATTGTCACTGTGAATGTTCGAAGTGTCCACCGCCAGCTCCAAGCACCAACACAAGCCTTCAGTCGCTTAATTTGAGAAGTCTTCCACAGGATTGTCAATCGGTCCTTGTGGCAGATTGTCCCAGATAACCTGAAGCGCTTCCTTGATTTCGGCAATTGTTTTCGGCTTTGTTCTATGCTTGGAGTAAGCCTTCAACATTGCACCCCACACATGATAGTCCATTAGGTTTACATTTGGCAAATTTGGAGGCCACTGGTCCTTTGTGATGAAATCTGGACAGTTGGCCCACAGCCAGTTCTGTGAGTTGCGTGCTCTGTATGATGGCGCACTGTCCTGCTGGAAGATGAACCATGTGTGCAACTGGCGATTGGTTCAAAAAAAAGATAATTAAGTGATAATTTATAAACAAAACTAGAAATTTGGTGCAAAGCCCAACGTGAGTCTGCCCGGCGCCCTAAGTCCAACTGGGGGGGAATTAGGGAACGGGGGTAAAATTTCCACGGCATCAAAGTCACATGGCCCGAACTGAAATGCATTGGCATACACTGAACGCGCATTGTTGACTTAGGGTAGGTCAACATGAATGCCTATAACTTTGTTCCTAGTGGACGGAATTTCACAAATTTTTTTTTGTTCAACGCCCAAAGGATCTTTCTCGTCAACGCCGTTCAGATTTTGTCGCTATCTTCATCGGTTCCAGAGATATTTGCGCTCATACTCGAAAGTTGTCGTAAATCGCGCCAATTTTTGAACGTTTTTTGCCCTCCCAAATTTTAACGGGGGCGGTGCCCCCAAAAGTTGTAATTGCGTTAACACCTCAACCTAGAGCCGCGTCAAGTGCCAAAGTTTCGTCGGGCTACAACCCCTAACTCTGAAGTTATAAGCGCTCCTTTGTTGCATTTGAAGCCAATTTTTGACCCCCCTTTGAAAAAAGTTGTAAGGGAGCCCACGTCCCCGGTGGGGGTGCGCTAGTAAGACTTGGTGATTCTCTAGCGCGTGTAAAAATTTGGGGGCGCAGCACCCCTTAGGGGTTGAAATATGGTCTTCCGAAAAATGCGTTTTCGGTGGGTACAATTCAAAATTGAGATCTCCAAGGTCACTGAACTTGAACTTCACCGGACATGTTTCGCCTAACGCAGGAGGAATCGCAGTAGACGGAATAAAACTCCGATTTTAAATATCTTCATCCGTTTCGGAGATATTTGCCGCCGAACTTCGAAGTCGTCTGAAATCGGGCCAAATTTTGCATGTTTTTGGTCCTTGAAATTTTTTTGGGGTGTGCCCCCAAAATTTTGGACTGGCATTATAAAATTCGGCCTAGTACTGACCATCGTGCAAAATTTCACGCCGGTCGGCCCACGCATCTCGGAGATCTCGCGTTGAATAAAAAAAACATCACGGGTAAAACTTAAGTCCGCTCCGCAAGCTGTCGCTTCCGGGCAGACTAATAAATTGCTGTTTGTCAATGCATCGCTGTGATGTCATCGGATAACAGTAACAATCGGTTTTTGAAAATTAAATAGCATTTTTAGCTTAAACATTCTTCAATGCTAGAAAATCAGTAGGCGGTCATGTTAAAAAATCTTTAACTTTGTCGCAACAGAATCACATTTAACTCGGCAGTTAGATGTAAAGCATTTCACAAAATAAATCTCTAAAAATTTCAAATTAAAATGCCAAACGATTGCTGAGAAAACGGCAAAAAACTTAAGGGGGCTACTTTTTTTGCCGCATCCTGTCCAAAAAGGAATCTACTCATCTGGTTATCTGGTATATCTGTTTTCCAAGTATCTATAGAAGCGTGATTGTCTAATGTTGTGTTTTTAAATTTTAGAAATGTTGCGTTATTCATTATCTTTATTTTATAGACAGCAGTGATGTTATAAACTTGTATATTGTTAAGAAAGCCTGTGTGAGCTTTGTGTTATCTTTGTTACAAATATTGTTAAGTTTATAAATTTATCGTCTTTGCATGGTAAACAATGGACATCACAGTGAGCAAATACTTTTGGCTGTTTTCAAGTGATATAGTTTGTTTAGACTTTGATATTGGTCTATTTCCATCTACGTTTAAAGATTTACTTCTTTTCTGCCCAAAGTGAGCAGCAGAATGTGAATAGTACTTTGTTTACTTCATCAACATATCAAATGTGTTTCAGGATAGTGAAAACCTGGTGAAATTCCTCATCACTTTGGGGCATCTGCCCTTTCTTCCCTGTATATGCAGCATCTAGCGGGCTTGTCACGACAACAACAACAACAACCTGTACATTTATTGCCATCATGTTGGACAATTTTGATAAATAGGCTATGCTGTTTTTATCTACGTCTGATTTCCATCTGTTTGTTTGTCATGTTCATTATGTTTTTAGCAGAAACTAGACATCAGTGCTTAACTAATTATCGCTGTCTTCAGGAGTGGGTTTATAAATCTGGACAAGCCATCGAATCCGTCTTCACACGAGGTTGTGGCGTGGGTGAAGCGGATACTGCGGGTGGAAAAGACCGGACACAGCGGGACGCTGGATCCGAAGGTCACCGGCTGTCTGATCGTCTGCATCGAGAGAGCGACGCGGCTGGTGAAATCGCAGCAAAACGCCGGCAAAGAATACGTCGGCGTATTCCGATTGCACAGCGCCGTTCCTGAGGGCAAACGGCGAATTCAGCAGGTCACATATTTTACATTATTGTTTTTACTTAGCAATGTTTGACAAGTACAGTAAATGGGTTACAGATTTTAATTTTCAAAATCTGATAGAAGCAAGATTTGGCAGAATTTACATTGTTAATTTTGGCTCGGGCCTTGAATGATAAAATGGCTAGTTGCTGAAACTTTAGGAGCTGGAGCTGAAATCTAGTTCTGCTGTTTTCTTCAGCTTGAGTCATTTGTTAGCAGCTGGATTGGACCTGTGCTTTTCTTTTCTTTTTCAAGTCTTGCAGTATCGCTGTAATGGCATACTATAAGTGCATCGTTATGTAGAAGCTGGTTTTTACATGCAACAGCAGCTACTGCTGTAGCACGTCTTAGCTATTGCAATTTTGTTTCTGTTTGTCTGTCTGACACGGGTGGATCAGTCAAAAATGGTGCCAGCTAGGATCTCCATATCTTCCATCCGGCATCTGTTGCCTGGAAGACTCCAGTTTCAGGATTAGTAAAGCTTTTCCTTAAATTCGAAAGGGAATCACCCTGAGCAAGGGCGCTAAATGAGAGGGGGTGGGGAAAATTTGTGAAGCCAATACAGCTGAGCGAGACCGGTAGTGCCTCTGGTGCTCTCTGGTGAGTGTAAAAGAAACGTTTTAGATACTTAGCTAATACGGCTGCGCGAGACCTGTCATCAGGCGCCCTCTGGCGGGTGTAAAAGAAACGTCGTTGCTATTATGGGTGAGCTTAGAATTTTGTTCGCACCGGGCTTTCAAACATGCACCGCTGTTGCGCGTTCCCCTTTCTTTGCGTTTGCTGGGCTTTTCTTGTAGAGTTCACGGAAAGAGAACTTTGCTGATTATTATATTATTATATAGTGCATATATATATTTGATTGCATCTTTAACATGTTTGTCCATATTGTTTCGGTGCTTTTTTTCGTCATTTTTGTTGCATATTTGTTTATGCTGACTTTATGTGCTGATATTTAAGCGTATGTGCAATGTATTTTAGCACAAAATTTTGACAAATTTCACATATTTTTGGTACATATTTTTAGTGTGTACTTTGCGTCTAAAACTTGCAAGTCTTTCTTGACAATTTTCACTATGTGATAGTTGTGTTAGACTTATAACATTCTGTGACCATGCCATATAGAGTTGTGTCTGTATTACTCATGTAATTATTGTTACTGTAGACTGTGGAGCAGCTGACAGGTGCACTGTTTCAGCGCCCCCCTCTCATCTCGGCCGTCAAACGACAGCTACGAATACGCACTGTCTACGAGAGCAAGTTGTTAGAATTTGACAGTGAAAAGAACATGGGTAAGAAGAATGTACTTCACATAATACGTTATGTTTGGGCGATCTTAGTCATTTTTGTTTCTCATTGGCTGTGTATCAAGTTTTCTGAAAAGTAATCGGATGTTGTGTTTAAGTTTAAGGTTTCTGTTATTTCTGTTTATGCAATCTCTCCCGCGTTGAGCAAAAAAATTAGTGAACTTTGGTCCGCTAACACCAGAGATCACGTGGCTAATGTTTACCTACCCTAAATCGTCAGTGCGCATTCTGCGTGTGCTAATGCATTTGACATTAGGCCACGTGACTTTGTCACCGGGAGAATTTCACCCCATGAATTTTCCCCGCAATCGGACTTCAGACTCACGTTGGGCTTTACCCCAAATTTTTAGTTTTTTTTCTAAATTTGAAAAATTTTCTCTGTAGTGTCTGCTATCCAAACAATGAATGACTCAAGTCTGTGGTAGAATCCTGGCTGGAGGAATTGATATAAAACGCCTTATGATGTCATATCTGCTTTAAGCTGACATGAGTTCCGGAGAAATGTGCGTTTTATTGGTGTATAGATATTGATAATTTTTTTAGTCTAACATATCGACTTGCAAAACTTTTTGAACACCCCTCGTATTTGTACCAAAAAATTAAAACGTGATAATCCTTCTTCAATTTACAGTCGAAAATGTCAGGATGTTTTATTTTGAGACCCAGTGTAGTTCTTGCTGTGCTGTCTATTGAAGAACAAGAGGTGGACTGTCACCCATCACAGTACTAACCGGGCTTGTCGTAGAGTAACTTTGTTGATTTAATCAAACTCGTTTCTGCTAGGCCAAACCACTAACAACCATGTGCACACAAATAATGCACAGTTCTTACAATTTTAGGTTTATGTGGTTTTGGTGCTTTGTGTTTCATATTAGGTTTTCTGTAAAGATTACACTTTTTGTTTCATTATTTAAAAGTTTAAGTTTTTGTTCTGTTAATTATTGTGTGTGTTTGCATTGTGCATTGCCTGGAAAGGCCGTCCCCGAAATGATCTATGCTGTGTCGAGTGGGACGTTAAGCCCTACTCACTCACCCACTGTGCTTACTGCTCTAGAATCATAAGCTTTGCAACTTATAGAAAGCTACTTGAAACGTTAGCAACTATTTCTTGCTGTGCCCAGGCATTGTATGGGTGAGCTGCGAAGCTGGAACCTACATACGGACATTGTTTGTGCATCTCGGCCTGCTGCTGGGGGTCGGAGGTCAGATGCAGGAATTGAGACGAATCCGCTCTGGCATTCAGTCGGAGCAGGTAATTAAGTTACCGGTTGATGGCATGTGCTCAATATCTGTAGAAATGTGTCATGTGCCCTGTATTGCAGGGTGACCACTTGTCAGGGAATTTTACAGACGTCAGGGAAATGTCAGGAATTTCAGTAAAAATCAGGAATTGTCAATCAAAAATTTTGTTGGAAAATTGCCCAAATTTTTTTTCTAAAAATTGCATTGGCAGGTTTTTTATTGTCACTCACTTATTGCTCTGTGCCAGTTATTTTATAAATGCTGTTTATTGCTGAATGTTTTTTCCTTATGCTTCAGTTTTTAATATCGATATTTGTGTTGCATATTTTAGTTAGTGCTGAGGTTTGGTTACCCTAGTTGAGTTCCAGTTAAAATGGACATGAGTGCCACGAATTGCCAGGGATGTAGAAAAGCCAGAATTGGTGTGAACATTTCCCCGAACGTGAGTAAGGAGGAACAGGCTGTTACACCTGCCCAGCAGTTTGGCCCAATGCGCGTCCCCAAATGTAACCACAAGGTTACAGGTAGTGGCTATAGAGCCGTAGACCGCTGTGAAGCCGAAACCAGCACAAAAGCACTGGTAACATGTAGCAAATCTGTTCTCACGAGTTTGATCAGCTCTTAGTTAGTTCCTCGCCTCCAGATTTTAGAAATCTTTCGGGTCATCGGTGAACAAAGCGACAAGGTGGCTGACCACGGTGGGGGTAAGTACTAAGTAGTGTGCCATTTTTAGGTGTCTGGTTAGGGTTGTGCATTGCAGTGGCTATTATGTAGGTCCTTGTAGGCACTCGGTCAACGTTTTTCCAGTTAGAACAGATATTATGCTGTTTATTATCTATTTTTTATCAATCTGAGAGAATCATGTTTGTTTCTGTATGTAATCAGGATGGTCTGGTAACAATGCACGACGTTCTAGATGCGCAGTATTCGTATGACAATCACCGTGATGAATCATACCTGCGCCGAGTCATTAAACCGCTCGAAGCTTTGCTCGTCTCACACAAACGAATCATTCTCAAGGACAGTGCTGTATGTCACGATTTGTTCACCGTTATCTACTACCGGTTTGCCTAAACAGTGCAGATCACCATAGAAAAACTATGAGTTATTGTTAGATTTCTTGTTTTCTGTATTCATTTTTTGGTTTTAGTGTGAATATATGTTTGTTATTTTTATGTTTAGTATTTTTACTGCTAGTACTACTGTTATTACTGCTTCCGCTAGTGTTGTTATTGTTATAAAGTTCCTGTTTTTTGGTTGTGTCAACTTTTTGTTGTTGGCTTTTCTTACATAATGAAGGTCGAAAATCCATGTTCCGACCGTGTCCAGAGATTGCATGGCGAAGCCCACGATTTATTAGCCCTTTTTGTTGGCATTGTTACTTATACATTGTTACAAAATAATTGTTACTTATCAGCTAGTCAGTTAAAAACCAGTATCAGAGTGTTACTACTGAATGCACACATCAGCCTGGTGCATTAGTTACAAGCGCTACTATCTGTATGTGCATTGTTTGTAAAGGCCATCACCAAAATGACCTATACAGTGTCAGGTGGGACGTTAAACCCTACTCACTCACGCATGTCATTACTGGGGCCCGCAGTTTTCCACTGGCCGTGGAATTTTTAGCTGAGCTGCAAAATTTGCCCTTTTCCGTGGAATTTTGATATTGCCGCGGAATTTCGCGGAATTTTGCAAAGTTGAGAAATGACCAATGATTAGTATGATCATCGGCTTGAAAACATAATTAGACTAACTATATCATGGAGAAAAATCAAACTAAACTGCCTATAACTGCATCCATACTAATAATTACCATCGTAATACAGCACATTCGTAATTAAACACAATGCGACTAATTGACAAATTGCACTTTTGAAAATAAGAAGATTGATAATTTTCTTATGTTGCTAGCATGACTGAGCATCATGCCAGCCTTCAAAAAGTGAAGTTCTTTTAACAGAATAGAGCTTAGTTTATGCGCAAACAGAAGACTGCGGTATGCCGCGGAATCCAAACAATTTTGCCACATTGAGGTGCGGAATTTTGCGAACTGGCCGACGGAATCTGGCAAAATTTTTCGCAGAAAACTGGGCCGTAGTCGTTACTGGCTGTCATTAGGCACCTGCTATAACCCATTGTACAACTGAGTGGTATTTGCTGCTAAAAGGTGAATGCGATTTGCTACGGAGCTAAGATCATGCTACCCGGTGTCCTGCGCTATGAAGACGGCATTGAATTGAACGAGGAAGTCGTAATCGTAACTACAAAAGGCGAAGCTATCGCCCTTGGTTAGTTCAGCTCAAAAATGATCATAGAAGTGAAATTAGTAGCATTAGATTTATTCAGTATCAGTTTATCCAGTAAAGAACATTGTTGTACTTTGCTGCGTAATTATGTGGGTTGAGTGGAATTGGCATACTTCGTATTACTCAGTACTTAGTTCTTACGTCACTACGTTGTGTTCGGTAGAGTAGATCATCTTGTTTTAAAGTGTCCACCTTTGTCACGACATTCCTGTATTAACTGTAGCATTGTAGACTCTTAGCAGATGGAAGATTTTCACATAGAATTCACAACACTTATTATTATTGTTATTATTATTTTATTTTTTTACCCTCGGTACTCCGTTCCCGAGGGAGCCTAAAAATTAACTACGAAATACAAAGGTGGGTACGATCGTCAGTCCGTGCAGTCAGCGGCCGGCAAACTGTCATGCAACAAAACAGCATTGA
>Ga0056128_1007722_pt1 | contig 13580 bp, 7 predicted proteins | sample WorMetLIZISLAND2_FD_71113 | JGI IMG/M metagenome (GOLD analysis project Ga0056128, IMG submission 71113) | Marine gutless worms symbiont microbial communities from Max Planck institute for Marine Microbiology, Germany - Olavius geniculatus... ... | reverse complement strand
GTCTTGAACCCATCCCTGTTAGTCCCACTAAATAACTCCCCGGAAACCATCTGCTAAACAAAATTTGTCCACATCCTGCCCCCTTCACGAAAATAATTTGCGACAAAAATCCTACATGGACAAAATCCCCCAATGTACGCAAAGATGTATATTGTACAAAAAAGTCTGGTGGTCTGGTTGACTGGGTGTATATTTTGGGTGTGTGATGTGGGTGTACAGGCCGGGTGTAGATCAGTGGTTGATGCGTTGACCGCCAACACGACCCTGCTACAGCTGGACCTGCGTTTCACCGGCTGTACCCCTGAATTAATGCACTGCGCCAACACGCTGCTCATGCGCAATCGCCAACAGGCGCAGATAGACGTCAACTGCGACACGCCGCTGATGACGTCACTGTGACGTCATTGCCGTGACGCTGAGATGACGTCACTGCTGCAACCCACCCAGCCGCTCGTATCTGATATTCTACTTATGCCGGAGCTACCGCTACACGCACCGATTTTCTCGTCCAAGGTGTTGTCCGACGTCGCCGAAATTTGAAAACCTCATTCCAGGAAGTTGGACGGAATGTGCGTGCTCATTCTTTCCAATTTTTTCGAACGAGGTTTTTTGCTTATCAGCCAAAAGATGCCCGTCAGAAATAAGTGCATGTAGCCACGGCTTTATGCTACTAAACTCATAGGCCTAGTTTACTCTGCAGTTATCGTAATAGGCCGCATTACGGGACTTGCCCGTCCGTTCGTCTGTCTGTCTGTCTGTGTTTGTTCGTCTGTCACGTACGCGTTCCTAGCTCAAAAACAGAAACGTGTAGAAAAAAACAAAGTTGGCGTAGACGTTCCAGGAGTAACTGGTGTGTCATTTTTCAGTTTATGCAGAAGGTCGTCAAAGATGAGAGACGACGGGTGAGGGTTATAGTTGTACCGTAAATTGCGTTGCCCCAAAGCGGTTCAAGCGTTGATCTCCGTTCAATTCTGAACCGCAATTATGTCTGTTCGTCTGTCCTTCTCTCAGTCACACGGGTGGATCAGTCAAAAACGGTGCAAGCTAGAATCACCAAATCTTCACCATCGGCTGCCCGGAAGACTCTAGTTTCAGGAACCGTAAAGCTTTTCCTTAAATTCGAAGGGGGTCACCCCTAAAGAGGGCGCTAAATGAGAGGGGGTGGGCAAAATTCGCGATTTTTGGCCAGTAAGTCGCTGTATCTCAGTAACGGTACGAGGTAGGGCCTAGGTTACTATAATTCACTAATAGGAAGTCGTGTACTGGCTCTCTATGGCGCCGAATTCAATGACCTTGAATGACCTTGAACGGCAAAGTAAGGGGTTTTATGGATTTTTTGGCGATTTCGGGCTGCAACACAAATCTATATCATTCACAAGGTGGCACCACGGAACTATCGTTATGCGATCCTGATAGAGAATATGGTATTTGTATATTAACTTAGCGTGAATACCCAAATTTTCAGCTAAACTACTGAACCGGAACTGCTATAGGCTTTCGCGCGTCTCGTAAGCATTAGCTGAAATTTCTTGTTGGAGATGTTTTACTGTTTTAATAGTTAAAACTGGCATTGACGTTACTGTGTTGTTTTATTGCGTTAGTTACTATTATATTTAGTTCACATATTGTGCGCATGGCACAGTTATTGACTGTTGAACGGAAAGTTTATTGCACTTAAGAATGACTCGGGACGTTAATTTGTTTGTAATTGTATTAAAGTTGCTGTTGTAGCGGATTTGTTAACTAATGCCTTTCACAATAGCCGTAGTTTTACTGTTCACGTTTGCTTTTTGACTGCCTTTGCTTAAAGATTAAAATCTTTATAATACATGTTTGTTCTTACAATTTCCAGTCAATCAAATGAATATCGTGAATAAATGCTACAGCTTATTTATTCAAGTTGATAATAATGCAATAGAGTAACAATAAGAGTGAACCGAACGCGAATAAACAGTACATTGACTGTACACTGTTGGCTAAGATGTATTTACAGTGACACGATATAGGCCTAGGAGGATACGATGTGTCCACGCCGAAGACTGTTTGGCAGCAACTGATATTGCAGTTAAGTGCGTTACATGCGCCGGAACACATTTTAAGAGATTTTCTGAACTTCACAAGAAAGGTAAAGAAATGAAGTTTTTCAAGTGGGATTCGAATAAGCGGTCGGGAAGCATCAGAAGTCGAGAATTATTATAAATTTACACCATTTTCTGAGCAAGTTTTTTTACAAATGTGAGCTTAAGAACGTAATTGAGTAGTGAATTGGAAAGTTTATAGGACTTCACATTTTTAAGATTTGGGCTGTATATTTTTATGTTTAAATTGCACATTTTGCTTAGATTCCACTGTTAAAATATGCACTGACATATGCGCCCAATGGCGTCTGCGGCTAGCTAGCCCTTGCAGCAAGTTTCGCGTTTTTCCCATTTTTTTGCTACTCCCCTTCTTCCCTTTCTTTTTCCTTTTCCATTTATTTTTGCGATTTTCCTGGGCCCCTCCGTGGCATCCACTAAATCCAGCAAGGAGTCTGCAACTTTTTCACCGAGTCATAGGCCGGTTTTAGCCTGGAGCTAGGGGTGCTACAGTAGGCCTATCCCCAGTTAAGTGTTCATAACACACTGACCAATGGGAAGTTTTATTGGTGATAGCGATGTAAGTGAAGGGATCTTGACCAGCGAGGTTTGGGGTGGAGCACAGCACCCTCGGATTTTCGGGGTTAAAATCGCCACTGGGTACAGACGCCGCTGCGCCGTGTCATTACTGCGGCGAGGCCGGTACGATGCTGTTGTTCAGCTCGATCACATCGTGAATACTGTCGTCGACATTCCTAGCGGCAGCCGGCTGCAAGACAGCGTCCGAGACATGTTCATCATCATCATCATCATTCTGCTGATGACGCTGTCGCAGACGCTGCTCCGCGACTGCGGCAGCGTTGATACGCTGTGCTGCTGCAGCTGCTGCTGAGGATGATGAGCTGCAACGCATCACCTCGCGGAACGCGTCGCGGAAGTCCTTGGACATGTGGTCGTAGATGAGCGGGTTGACGCACGAGTTGGCGTACGCCAGACAGTTCCAGAGCACACTGAGTACCAGGTAGAACGGACTGTCTGAAGTGTCGGCGAAGTAGAAGACGAGTAGATGGATGTGCAGCGGTAGCCAGAGCACGGCGAAGATGACCACCACCAGGATGAGCAGACGACTCGCCTGACGCTTCTTGGCCGAAGTTCTCGTATTGTCAGCCGCAGCAACAGTGACTGGTCCGCGATGACGACTGATGTAGCGCAGGATGCAGAGCGAGAACACCGCGATTACGCTCAGCGGTATGACGTAAGCAAACGCGAAGAACGAAGCAAAGATGTATTTTCCAGCATTCACGTCCATTGCAGGTAATTCGCACTTCTCAGTTATACTGCACACGACACAATGCAGTTCGACTCAATTTTCAACTCAATCCAGTTTAATTGTGTTGAATTCAGGCTGCGTGGCTTATAAGAAGAAATAACAAAAACACATTAGTACGCACATACAAAAAAAGAAAAAAGCCACGAAACACATGACACTACAACATAATGACTACAGCCTGCGCAACTGCATTGTTATAGACTACAGACATTCTTCAGCCATTACTGTCCGCTACTGGTGCTACTGAGAAGAAAGGAAGTAGGTCTACATTTATTACTGCTATTACTGCCATGGGACAACGTACGCAGTTTACTGCTATTATTACTGAAAAAAGATTGTGTCCGAAGTTCATAGTCACAACTATTCATATTTTCACAATCGACGTATATTATTTGCTTAGCGCACAATATCAGCAAGACGCCCGACGAATCTAAGGCGCAAATGCACTAAGAAGACGGGGAAGCTATTACAGCGAATAAAAATGTTGAGTTGGCGCCGAAAAAACATAATAATGTGAGCACTGCTGAGTTCTTAATTCGAAAGAAATATCTCGCTGTTGTGCAACTGCAGTGTTCAGCCTGCATTTATGAAACAGCTTCTGCCGACGCTAATAGAGGCGCGAAATGCTAGACGGCGAGATACTGGACAGAGATCGTTTGCAGAGATCGTATAAACTGAACGTTTATTGTCTGGCGTATAGTCTGAGTGCGAGAGCGTAGAACGCTGAGCGAGATTGCGTGGAGTGGACGGAGGGGTGAGCGAGTGCCGTATGACAGGGACGAGCTCCACCATGCTGCTGCTGCTGCTGCTGCTGAGTGCATACTAGTCAATATTGCCATGGTAACAGCTTAGCATCCATCGCTGATGTAAATGCAACGGACGCACGACGTAAATGCAAACATATACGCAGTACCAAGAGAGATATTTCCGCATGCATCAATCAACTGTATGCATGATGATGTCTGTTTGTGGGCCGCCTAGAGGCTTGAGACATTATGAGCCTCCTGTATAATCAGACGTATAACTGTCATATCTCTCCGAATTAACTAAAATGTCAGTCGTGCAAAGTTACAGAAACCGACGAATGGTGCAGATAGTGACAATGACCATACACGTAAGCATACCTGCATGCTGTTCTAGGCCTATTACTTATCCTGCACAGGCCGCAACAGAGTACAGATGACTGAATTAGCTAAATCTTATAAAACCACAGTGCAATAAATTCTTTTACTGTGTCGTCATTTACAACAGCGTATCAACTCTCGTAACTTTGCTCATCACCACGATAAACAATAGGCCTCTAATAAGATCCAATTTCGCGATTTCTGGCATTCTATGTTAAAGCGTTTCGGTCATTGCTTTCCTGTTGTTCAAATTTTCTTCCCCAATCACTGACTGAAATGCATTTTGCTAGACACTCTGACCCAACTAGGGTTTTATTTTTTACGTCATCGGGCGAATGTAAAAATCTCATTCAACCACATGTCTGAATTGCATTCTTATTGGGATGCAAATAACGATAAATGCAAAACTGACTGAAATGATCTACATGTTCCACACTAAATGTGAGACAGAAAGACAGTACACAGAGCATATAGCATGTAGTTAGAGAAAAGTTAGTAAGCTAGTATATACGGTTGGCAAGTAACTTGAAGTAAGTTTAAGTTAAACCAGTGCATGCAGCTTCAGGACGTAGCTCTTTTGACGTTCAGGCCAAGGTAAGTTTAGACGTATAACCGCATGTCCGAAAATGCTATTAAAGCGAGTCTCTACCAAAGCAAAGACTAACAGTCCACCATTAGTTACCCGACGTCGTAGGCGGTCCATATCGGGATATTGACAAGAATCATAATGATCCAGATGGCGGCGATGATGACGGCGACATTAGTGACAGTACGTAGACGGGCCGTGCGTACTCCGTGCACAACTGTCATGTAGCGTACAGCTGAGACCAGTACGAGGGTGTACACCGTCACATACGCGGTGACGTTGATGAGATAGTGCATCAGCCTGCAGGCAAATCTGCCGAGCTGCCAACTCTCCGTGCTGTACTCGTAAGCTGTGAACGGCGGGATGACGATCACAAAACACAGGTCGGCGAATGCGAGATTCAGCAGCAGAAGGTTGGTGACGGTTCGCATCTGACGCTTGGACAGGATGACGTAGACCACCAGTGCATTGCCGGTGATGCCGGTCACCGAGATGACGCCGAACAGAGCGGGAACGATCAACTTGAACAGCACGAAGTAGAACCAACCGTCAGTGACTGAGCTGGTGTCGGTCATGGCGCCAGACATTTGGCTGGCGTTGAGCACGTTGAAGCCGCTGATCCACTGATACATCAGTTCAACGCTATGGCCACTGAACACGACACCGATCTATGACTGTACACGTCGCACCACAACTGCTTGTCTGCGACCACATGCAGCGTACTGTTAGCAGCAGTCGTAGCAGCAGCAGCAGCAGCAGCAGCGTGCGCATCAGCATTGCAAGCACAGACAATGATAGATCTATCGAAGACCTAGCAAGCAGCATGCACGAGCTAATCTACACTGTGTCTCGAAAAGGATTCTCAACATTATCCAGGCCCGTCGTAAGGGGGTAGGGAGTAAGTTACCCCGGGCCCCGCAACGTTGCCTCGAGGCGTTTGGGGGCCCACCGTCGCTGAGAAATGTAAAGTACATCAGAATGCGCCATTTCAAAAAAAATAATGTTTTCCCCAGCGGGGCCCCGCGAGAATGTTTCCACAGGCCCCACTGTAGCTCTCGACAGGTCTGACATTATCGATGGTAACTTAGAGACAAATTATTAGGTTGTAACTATTTTTGGTACGAACATTCCAGACACAACTGGACATCAAATATACCTTCAAGTTTTTGCCTGTTTCTGCATTGTTTGCGAAAAAACAGAAGATGCGTAACACGCGTTGAAATGAACAAAAAGCGGTCAATAAATATGATCTCTCCGGATCTGTGGAGTTCGACAGCTCTGGCCGCAGTCCGTTCGATTACAACGTTTGCGGCGTCATGCAGCAGCGCGTCTACCAGACGCCATTTAAAAATGTCGAAAACTCAAGAAGCGAGTGATTGAAGTCAGACTAGACCAGAACAATATCGACATTGCTCTCAATAAATGGAGAACGCATCTGCGTGCCTGTGTTCAAAAAAATGACCAATATTTTATAATTTTTGTAAGCAGTTGGACAAATGAGAACCTGGATAAACTGTCAGCCAAAGTGACAAAAACCTGGACGAAGTGTGCTTTTGTGCGCGTGTGGGTCATTTAAAATTGTTTTAAAGTATATAATTAGACTGCCTTAAATAAAATGTATTTTGCTTGTTCTGTTTTCCAGGAAATTGCATAAACAGATAATGAGTGAACAAATCTGGACAGAGGTTTGACGTCCAGTTGTGTCAGAAATATTCGTGTTAAAAATTAATCGAATCTTGTCATCTTTTTTCAAGTTACAATCGATAACGTATGGAATCATTTTTTGAGACAGAGTGTAGCGGCACACAGAGCAGTAACCCTGCACGAGCGATGTCAGTCACTGCGTAGCACACACAGTGCTCACACTATGTCGACGCTAAGTTAGTAAGTAAGAAAATAAAATATTTAGAGTGCACAATGTCAGCCAGTGGCCGAATCTGAGGCACTTGACTGAGCCGCTAGCGAGAGCTGTGTGTTTGCTGTTGTCTACTGACAGTAGCTAAATTCATCATCATCATCATCTACTTGCTTTCTTTCCAAAACGATAGCATAAAATTGATAATCGGGATAATAATATTTGCCCAGTGTACATAAACAGTGATGCTAGCCAGATAAAGATTGCAATAGGAGGTTAACTACACTATGTGCAAAATTTTAGCTGCAATTGCACGTAAAACATGTTCAAAAATATTTTGCAAATGTTTTGTGTTTATTTAACGCGTTGCAACCACGTCTAAAACGTTTAGAAAATGTTGTATTTTATTGATGTGAACTATAATAAACATTTTAACGGGATTGGGCACGCTCAACAGCGTCGTGTATCAAAATAGTAGGCAGGGCAGGAAATAGCAACTTTGCCACAAACATTGCAAATTTTTGACAGAGGGAATTATGGGTGTTCACACTGCTCAGAGTTTGAATTTTGCTTTGAAATGTTTTCAAAATGGGTTTTATCTTTAAATTTTACATTCTTGGAACATTTCCCGACAGCCCAGAATGTAAGAGGGGGAAATTGCCCCTAATTGTAAGTAAATTTTAATTTAAGTAAGTAAATTTAATTCATAAAGCGCACAATGTCAGCGAGAAACTCACTGAATCTGTCTTCCCTCAGTCCCCTGCGACGAGGCCAAAACGCACGTACATATTAATCATCTGAGTTTCGACCTCCTAGGTTCAATGAGTCACCTTCCATATGGATGCCTCAGATTTGGGTACTTCCTCAAGACGCATTATTAGGTTATTGCACGCTGTACACTGATTGCTTATGTAGTAGAACCGATGCTGTCGCCCGTCACGTAAGCTTTGCTCAAATTACTTGTTGTAGTTCGTTCCGAATTGCAGCATTTTTCCAAATGCAGATTGTGAATCAAACAGCGTTCGTCGTTAGTTAGTCCATTTCAACCGTCGTGAGGAAATTACGCTACACTGTTATTAATTCGCATTAAAAACAGAACTTGTTTAGCTTATCTCTCACCGGCAGAAAAATAACGACGTCACTCAATAAAATGACAAGTGCGTAAACAAAAATTGCAAATTTAATATAATGCATTTAACAAAAAATACAACTAAGATACCAAAAAATGTCATGTTACCTTGCTTCCAATTACACGATTTTGTCTCTCTCAGCCTCATTTGTCGGAACAGTATCCATCGCAATAGCGTCCATTGGAATAGGTGTTTTTATCACGGCGTCGGCTTGCAGGCCAAACTAATAGATCGTTGAACTTGAAAAAGCGTTTTTAAACTGTTGTCGACCGTTGTTGCTGTTGTGTATTGTACGACAGGTCACGTCACTAGTGGTCACTCGCAAACTGAGTGACCAGCGGTCAGTGGTCACTGGTCACTGGTGACAGTCGTTTGCCGCTATGTGTTCAACGCTCGACTGCAGATCAGCTGAGCTCAGACTCCAGAGACACGGACAACTCAACTGACGCTATGCACACTGATTGTTACGGCTCACCTACTCAGTCAGACCTGCTTTTTGTCTTACCGACGTAGCTATGAAGGGCAATGGGGGCACGTGTTCCCTACGAGACCAATTTGTTATCCTAAATAGTTCCAAAATGCACTAAAACACTTCATTTTCACACAAAAGTCGGAAAATTTGGTGGGATAAGACACAACCTCCTCTCCAGACCTTTTCCCTGGTGGAGAGGAGACATCCCTCCTAATACACCAGCTTTCAAGTTCTGACGCCAGTGACGTTAAGAGCCACAGCGGGACCTGAAGAAAACATTCTCGCGGGGCCTGTCTGGAAAAAAATAAATTGTTTTTTTGAAATGACGCATTCCGTTGTACTTTATATTTATAAGCGACGGCGAGGCCCCCAAACGTCGCGGGGCCCGGGAAAAACTTCCCTTTTTATCTCCTCTCGACTGGCTTGGCCCCCGACCTACATCCAGATCCTGGCTAGCCTACGCCACTGTTGTGTCGGCAGCTGCTATAGTCCGGGCGCCTCGATTTCCCCGATGACTTACCAGACAACAGCCAGCCACCCAGTCACTCCAGCTGGTCCGGTATGGTCGGACAAGTACTGGAATTGTGGTTTATGCGTCTCTCAAGACCCGTGACGACGACATTGCAACCGCCGCGACTGACGCGATTACCCATCTGTGACTGTATTGTGACTGCAAGCAGTCGGTCCACTCTCTCAGCGGACTCAGACAGACAGCACCATCGTCCATGCGCAGCGTTTGAATGATTGTGAACAAATAGGTCGTAGTTGCGGTTGAATTTTTGTCCATCGGAGTCCGTTAGGAACTGTGACGTAAATTTTATGCGTGTTGTATATAATCGTCACTAATACCTCTCTCCAGACTCCACGTATTACTCGGTCCTCATCTGTCGTCACTATTGCTCCGGACGGTTTTTACTTCTTTTTTTTCAGTTTCTTTCAGTTTTAGTTAAGCCCCCTTATTGCTATTTTTTTCTTTTTTAGTTTATTTGATTTTAGTCAGTTTCTAAATTTTTATGTTTTACATTTTAACTGTACTTTTATTTCACTATTCCCCATTTTATTCTTATTTTAAACATTCACTTCTTTTTGTTTATGTGTTAAATTAAACTGACAACTTGTTTGTTAGTTTTCAAGTGGGAATTTTACATCCAATCGTATCGTAATCCGACAGTGCGTTGGAGGAGATTAGCAAAAGAGGGGAGCGTCCATCTTCTCAGAGACTCTCCCGAAGTACTGCCAACTTCTCTTGCCGTTTTTTTTGCTTTTCTTTCCTTTCTATTCTTTCGTCGCCATTTTGTTCTTTCCTTTTTTACCCACTCCCCCCCCCGAAAAAAAATCTTTTTTGCTCGTTTTGGGTGCTCAAAACAAATTTTATAGCAACATTTTAGTCGTTTTATCTGGACGTGCAAATGACTGCAAATGACTGTGCAAATGCCAAGTAAAGTATAATTCCTCCTGCTTAACTTTATTTTTTTCAGAAAACATTTTTGTTTTCACTTGTCATTGAAGTAGACGCCTTTGGGGATCAGAAAAAAACAGTTAAAATTGAATCCTTCCACTCCACTTTAAACAATGCGCTCGTTTCGGATCATGATAGCATTCGCCGGCGATCAGTTTTGTAGCAATGTACCATAGAATTTTTATTTTAAAAGGTTTATACTGAAAACAGTTATTAACGTGGCTCTAGCTCGAAAATGAAGCAAGCATGCACAAAAGTTGTTGACGAACTAAGAGAGCAAACGTGACAGGTTTGCGTATAAGCTTAGGACTCTAGGTCAATTTGCACACCTGTCACTGTCGCGCATCACGACCAGCGAAGCTTGTTTTCGTACAGGATTAAAATCGGGTCCGTTGTTGCCGTCTAGTTCACTAATACCCCGTTTACATGATAGAGCAAACATCGAGCAAACGTCGAGCAAATGTATTCAAAATACACGTGCTAATTGCTCGACGTTTGCTCGACGTCTGCTCGACGTCTGCGCGATGTTTGCTAGCATTTATCCATCTAGCTCGACGAGCTACGGTAATTAGCATGCTAATTAGGAAGGCGGGCGGATTGTAATTATAAGGCCTATATAACACGTGATAACATGTGTCTGTTGATTGCTTTAACAAAAACTATCATTATCATCAGCTGTGGGCTAAGCCTAGGCCTACATTTGAGCCAGGGGGCGTGGTTCCATCAGGCCTGCTTGATGTTTGCTCGATCGTGTAAACGGGGTATAACTCGTTATCATTAGCGGTGCGTCACTGCGGCGCTGTCGAGCTTATACGGGACCGTACTGTTGATAATTACAACTGCCAGACCAATGCCAATTTTCGTTGCCTCTACATCTCTGCAAGAATTAACTCAGCCGTATTCGGTGGTCGCTATTCGTTAATTTAACCGACATTTTTTGGTACACTGCAATTCTCATGCCTGTAATCACTGTATTTTCATACAATATAAAATGTTTAAAATATTTACTAACCATTGTCCGCACACGGCTGCAGATGCGTGTGAAGGTTTTGAAAAGGCGTTGCCAACTTGCTCCTGATTTCAGGGCGAGTTTGCTTCACTTTATTTTTCCAATGTGCTTCCAAACTCCGCAATACAATATTACTTGATCAGTGATTTAATCCAGTGGTCGTAATTTGGCATGCAAATAGTTGCTTATTTGCTGATCCTCACTACTTGGTTCTGCTCGTAGCATCGTACTTGTAGCTAATAGCTAGCACATTTTTTATCTGGCGTTTCTCGAACTTTTGGTGCTAGAAATTTTGCCTGTAAGATTGTCAGCACAGGCGATAAAAACGGCCACATAATCTGCAATTGGCAGAGTAGTGAACAGTAAGCTTAATACGACATCGACAGCTGTTGTAGAATTATTGTTTATTACTTTTACTGCTACTCTTTGTTAATTCTTGGTTAGGTCTAACTTACAGAGATAACGACACCATATTTGGGTGTATTTTATTAAATGTGTTTGCACAGCCTAAGACGTAAGTTTGGGCATTTTTTGCTTCAATTGCATGGGAATTAAACAAAATGCATTTTTCTGTTTTAGATTTAGGCTAAATGTTGTATTTCGCACAAAATGCATTATGTATATTATCCATTTAACTTTCCAGACTTTCTTACATACGTTCTTCATTTCCTCAGCCGGCAAGACTATTAAGTCGCGTTGTCAGCAGGCTGGCACGTCTATAGCTATAGTCTGATGATTAGACTCACCTTAGAGCAGCCAAGTAAGTGCTCGATCACTTGGTCGATTTCTTTGTCATTATTCACCGCTGCATTCGCTGCAGTCTGCCCACGTTTGATATTTGTGTCAGAGTTAACATCATAAACTGTGCAGCGGTGCTATAAACTGCCCACGAATTGGTCGATTTATGAATAAATATTAGGAGCGCGAAAATAAAACAGGAGAACAGTTAACAGAAGGCCGAGCAATCGTCTAGACATTGCAGGGGCGTCGTGCTAACAGCAATTTGCTTAATGTAGGCAGCTACCGCCTGAGTCCCCCCTCCCGACTTAGGTCTAAATTTTTGCTAAGAAAACAATCGACCATAAAATCACATTCACTGTAATTTTCCAACACTTTTTGATCATGTATTTATGAATTTTAATGGCAAATACACGAGCAAACGGCAACATTCCGACCTCGTTTCCGCTTTTAGATATGATTTTCAGCATACAAAAAATGAAACATTTATCCTGGTTACATTGGCAACACTGCAAATAAGATGCTGGTGAAGGTTAGAAGCAGATCTAGCTAGTTAATTCCAGCTGGCAAACAATTTTTTGCATGTTTATTTTTTTCACACTGCGTACGTTGCTGTTTCGTGGGTCATAGAATGGTGAGCTGTCTCGTTGTCACGTATTAGCAATCATAACCAGTCGCTCCACTGCAAGTAATTACGGTCATTTTCACCCGGCCTCAGGCCTCCATCGACTGTACCAGTAGTGGCATTTCTTATGTCACGACCTTATTAGTCTTTCTATCACTCACTATAGTGTCTGTGGAGTGTATAAGTGTATATTAGTGTATAAGTGCGTATAATATCACCCCGCTTATGCATGATGACCAACAGCGTCTCGCGTTTGTGCATTACATTCACAGGTGCGTCCAGGCAGAACACGCCGTCGATCACGGCAGTGAAATAAGTACGTTTCAACACGGTTTACAGTTACACTCGCATAAATATGCCGCATGATAAGCCTACATTTCCTATAGATTTATGTGTATTTGTTGTTGGTGTGAAGTGTTCGTGGTCTGATTTGAAAAGAATAAACGGAAAATAAATAAACAAATTAACAACTGTTTAACAGAGCATAAATTCACCAGCACGCTCTGTCTATTTTCATCCGCTAGAGCAAGTAAACATTAATCATAGGCTATCTATTCTCGATTGACGGTCATAATCATAACTGTGATATTCGTTGCTACTACACGTGCTGCTGCTGCTGCTGCTGCTGCTTTTGCTAACGCCTGACTGAGGGTGTTCGCGACGACGTGTGAGTGACGTCATCAAAAACTGTGATCACGTGACTACTCGGCGCAGACGCCTATACATACGCACACATACATACACAAAAAGGAATAGAGAGAAAAAGTCAGATACAAAGACAAGTAATTTGAACAAAGCTCACGTGACTCGCGATCCTGCCACTTTTGCGATCAGTGTACATCATGCAATAAAATAATAATAATTTTATACGCAATTCACTCTTAAAATGTGTGTCACAACTCAAGATCGCAAAAAATACTAAAAACCCGTATTTTGGGGGTTCAAGGTCATTCAAGTCATCGACGTTGACATTCATAAAAAGCTCGTTACTAGTGTGTATATGGTGGCTTGCAGCCAGCCAATCAGCTTTGTAGGCGAGCACTCACCAGGTATTATAATCCAAATTTTGGTGTGGGGAATTTGATTATTTTTCGATTTCACCGCCCCAAACTGACCTTTTGATCCCGCCAGGATTTTCTCCCATTCTTTTATGTTATTGTTACTTCCTTGTTGTTTT
>Ga0056128_1007721_pt1 | contig 13582 bp, 12 predicted proteins | sample WorMetLIZISLAND2_FD_71113 | JGI IMG/M metagenome (GOLD analysis project Ga0056128, IMG submission 71113) | Marine gutless worms symbiont microbial communities from Max Planck institute for Marine Microbiology, Germany - Olavius geniculatus... ... | reverse complement strand
TTAGATGGGTGACTGTCTACAGTACGGAGCCAGCCAACTAGGTCGACTCAGCCTTCTACCCTCTGTGGTATGGTAAAATGAGTAGGCCTACTGGCGGTGGTCAAGGCCATCGCTAGGGAAGAAACGGCGAGTTCTGCTCAACAGTAGGCCCTGTGGCCAGGACTGCAAGTATACCGATCCAGTCGGTTAAAGGCGCTGGCTGTTAATTTGAGTCGGCCATCCGGCCGACCTGGGCTGTATGCTGGCTTAATTGGGCCCCGCCCTCGCCGGCTCAAAGTACCATCATGTGGATGAGCTCCCACGCAATGGGCCTAGTCCAGCTTCGCTGCCTAGTGCCTATGCGAAATCTTCTTCTTCTTCTCTGTTCACAAAGCAGTATAATTTGATAGCAGTCAAAGGGCAGTGACGCTCTGCAGCTGGGAAGGCCACTTTGGGTCTGTCTCAGCACTGGCAATGCATCATGGACTTGGTGGTCTCATCACATACACGCTCAACAGCCAATGTCCAGCAGATGAGCGCCCCACCTATGTGCCTCTACCAGTGCTGCATATTTTTTGCATATTCGAACAATTTCTGCTTATTTTGTGCATATTTTGCATCAGATTGAAGCTCGTATTTTTACACTTTAAACTGGTATGTGTATTTATTTTACGTTGATTGTGTGCAGTGAAATATCTTGGGCTGATGGCGATGTCAAAGATTTTGAAAACTCACCCCAAGAGCGTTCAGGCTCACAAAGACCTGATCCTGCAATGCCTTGATGACAAGGACGAGTCTATTAGACTGAGAGCCTTAGACCTACTCTATGGCATGGTGAGTGGTAGTTGTTGAATAAATGAATGAATGAATGAATATGTCAATTTGTATAGCGCCCAATTAGAGAAGACCCCAAGAGCGCTCGCAGCCAAATAAATGAGTTTTGAGTTTTTTCGCAAATGTATCTCTGGACAGTGATGAAGTCCGCAGGTTGACGGGGAGGCTGTTCCAAGTGGCCGGGCCAGCCACGGCAAAGTCCCTCCGACCGATCGTGGTCCTTGTGCGCAGCACGATGAGTGCCCCGCTGTTTGTCGATCGCAGCTGCCACCTGCCGACGACAGACGAGACCGGAGTGCACGCATCTGCCAAGTATGACAGCGCCGAACCATGAAGGCACTTGAAGGTGATCATCGCTAGCTTGAAGGTGATTCGCTGGCGGATCAGAAGCCAGTGTAGTTGACGCAGAACTGGAGTGATGTGGTCGAACTTGTAGCAACAGCTGTTGTTGTAGTTGTAGTTGTTGTAATAATAGTAGCAGTAGTACTGCCGATGGTTATAGCTGTCACTAGGGAAGAAACAGTGAGTTCAGTGTAACAGTAGACCGTGTTAAAGTAAGTAAGTAAGTAGTCTGCATTTGTAACGCGCCATGTGTCAAAACAGAAGTTCGAATCGTAGGTGCAGATGGTAACAGTTAGTCGATGGCGGTGTCGCCAGAGAAAAAATGAGTTTTGAGGTGTCGTCGAAAAGTGTTGGTAGTGGATGCTGTTCGAATGGTAATTGGTAAACTGTTCCGAATACATGGTGCAATTGAGCTGAACGCATGGCCAGCGAACACTGTGTTGTCTGTTGGCTGGGACAGCAGTTGGTGGTCGGATGATCAAAGTTGACGTGAAGGTGTATAGTCGCTGAGCAGAACTGACAGGTGTTCTGGCTGACCAATGTTTAGTAATTTGTATGTTAGCATCGCCATCTTATACATGACCCGCTGTCGCACTGGCAGCCAATGCAGTCGATTCAAAAACCGGTGTAGTGTGATCATGCTTCCTGGTAGAAGTGACTATTCTAGCTAGTGAGTTCTGAACCCGCTGAAGCTTGGCAAAATTGGTATCTGACATCCTGACGTATAGTGAATTGCAGTAGTCTAGTCGAGAGTGGACCACCGCACAGGCGAAAGTTTGAGCCATTTCATTGGTAAGTGACGACCTGATGTGCTGTAGGGCTCGGAGGTGGTAAAATGCTGCTCGACAAGTGTTGTTGTCGGATTGGGCTTGATCCCAGCCATAAGTAGCAGCAATGCCGTCCACACGGCCGGCAGAGAGCGACGTTGAGTGGGGCAGAAAAATCCGCCATTCTGACCGGCGACGATATGTGAACGACGCATAACGTACAGCGACGGCGTAGGTAGCAGTATATCGCCATAGATGCAACGAAACGAGACGAGTTCAGCATGCCATCTGCCGGTGGGCGTGGCACATGCGGTGTTGTCAGCAGCGAGTGACGCCAAAACAGCGAGTAAAATTGTTGCCGTCAGAGTAAACATCGTTCATCCGACGTTCGATGACTAAAATAACGATTGTGTAGACCGATATACGTAAAAACTGCGCTTGAACAAGTTAAAATCGGATAAAATCCACGGAAATTTCAAATAAACAAACGACCGCCATGACTAACGTAACGTAACTTTAACGTGTTAGCAGGATGGCTGGCATACTGACCCTTTCAGTAAAGCTGGCTCGGTTGAGTTATGTGCTAGCTTAATTGTACGTTAACTTAAAACTCTCATTGGCTGAAAGTGCCATAATGTGGAATGTGGATCATGTGGATTTTGATCCAAGTCCAAATGTTCTTTCTCATAATAGCAGGAACTATGCTGATTTTTGTTTCCAGGTGGTGTTAGTTGTGACTGTTGTAGTTGTTGCGGTAGTATTGTTGTTGTTGTTGTGCCCAGGTGTCAAAGAAGAATCTGATGGAGATAGTGAAGAAGTTGATGGTTCACATGGACAAGGCTGAGGGCTCACATTACAGAGACGAGCTTCTTTCAAAGATCATTGAGATTTGCAGCCAGTCGAACTATCAGTTTATCACCAACTTTGAATGGTACGACAGCAGAGTTGTCGTCGTCATTGGCTTTTTTGTATTAGCTGTTCAATGGTCGTATTTGTTTGCTATAGCATAGCATGGGACATATTATAAAATCACTTGCGCCTGTCTGTCAGTCTGTCTGTAAACACTCCTACGGCCGCAATTTTGATTCGATTTTGATGAAATTTTGCACAGTGATTTGCGGCCCAAAAAGTAAGATTGAGTTTGTTTGGGATGAAAATCTGATAACTCCTTCATCTGTTTTATCCCAGATTAAAAAAATTTGCACTACAGCCAATGGAGATTTCAAAGCGGTATAACTCGGTCCCCATAAAAGATAATTGCGCACTGTGTTTACCTACCCGCCTATTTTCTTCTTCGGGCAATTTTATGGTGTTATTTGAATTTACCCCCTATCAACCCCTGTTGCCATAGCAACCATTCAAAAGTTGCAAAATTTTGCATTACAGCCAATGGAGATTTCAAAGCGGTATAACTCAGCCCCCATAAGGGATAATTGCGCGCTGTTTGCACCTGCCCCCCTATTTTCGGGCCCGGGCCATCCGATGGTGTTATTTAGATTTCTCCCCTGCCAATGCCTGTTGCCATGGCAACGAATTTTGGGACAAAATTGACTAACTCTGCCTCCGTGAAAGATAACTGCTAGCTGTTTTCACCTACCCCCCTATTTTCATGTTCGTGCTATTCGATGGTGTCATTGAAATTTTTCCACTGCCGACCCCTGTTGCCATGGCAACAATTTTTGGGACAAAATTGACTATAACTCGGCTCCCGCAAAAGATAATTGCACGCTGTTTTCACCTATTCTTTATTTTCAGGCCTGGTCTGTGCAATTGTGTCGTAAATTTCTCTCCTGAAGACCCCTCTTGTCATGGCAACCAACCATTTTTATTCAAAGACAAAATTGGCTGCAGGCTCACAAGAGTGTCAAATGCTGAAACGCAGCTGCTAGGCTATATAGCGTGGCAATGGGACAGATATCTCGTTCCACAGAACGTATTTCTAGTTACATGCATTAAACATATTAAAATTTTTGCAATAAAACAGAATCTGAAAATTATTTACGTGTGTCGTTGTGTCTCTGTCTAGGTGTCGTCTAGGTATGTGATGATGTTGGTCTTGTTTGTCTGTCCGTCTGTCTGTCTGTCTAGGTATGTGACGGTGCTGGTTGAATTGACCCGTATTGAGGGCACTAAACACGGGCGTCTAATTGCTGCTCAAATGCTGGACATTGCTATACGTGTTCAAGCCGTCAGGGCCTTCGTCGTCATACAGATGGTATGTATGATTCCGCTGTACTGCACTAACTCAGCCTGGCCATCCCTCTGGGTCTAGGAGAGCCACATAAAGACACGTTCTTATGCATTGCACTCAGCACTCAGTGGTAAGAACGTTTGCAGCCCAGACTGACAATGAATTCGTGGACATTTGCTTTGTTTTGTTTTGGTATATTGGCTGACTGATTGTCAAAATTGCCGAGACGTTTCCACACTAGTTTCATTCATGTGAAAAACATTCCAGTTAGTCGAGTTACGGCTTGTTCTAAATGTAACATTGGCAAGCATGTGGCCTGGTGGCTCAGTGGTTAGAGCGTTGGATACGAGATTGAAATGTCCACGGTTCAATTCCCAGCCGATGCACTACCAAGTAACAACTCTGGGCAAGTTGTTCACACCTATGTGCCTGCGTAGGTGCAAGTGTCTGGTGGTTGGCGTCAACTCGTAACTTTCAGGCTGCAGTTCGATTCTCGCTGCCGTCATTTGCAAGCAACCTTGAGCAAGTTGCTAACCTACTTATGTGCTCAGGCCAACTCAGCCTCTTACCCTCCGTGGGACGGGAAATGAGTGGTAGCTTACGGGCTATGTGGCGAAGGCCTAGTATGGCTGATTGCAGCAAGCAGACACTGCTGCAAACTGCAGGTCCAGTTGTTTGCTGACGCGGGCAGTGGATGGCCGCATAGTGCGCTGCGGTATTACCAGCTCGTGCCAGTCAGCTGCCAATTCTGAGATTGTAAAGCGCTTCTGTTTACTAGTCCGTCTCATATAAGAAGCGCTATAGCAAGTACCAGACTTTGCTTTGTTTACCTTAATCTGTGAAGTGCTGTGAAATGAACTACATATGATTACTACAACTGCTAGTACTAACTAGCAGTTCTAGTAGTCACATGTAGTTGTAGTAATCGTGTATAGTAGTCGTAGCGGTGTGTGTGTGTGTTAAGGCGGTGCTGTTGGAGAACTCTGAGCTACTGGCCGTGAGCTCTCAACGGAATGGAATCTGTGAAGTGCTGTATGCTGCTGCGTGGATCTGTGGTGAATTCTCCGAGTTAGTGTTGCTTCTTCACAGCATCCATTCCAATGTTATTGGACAGTGTCGTTATCAGTAAAGTTCTCTCAGCGTTTCAACTGAGCCGAAATTTACAGTGGACAATCGTGAAAAATCAGCATTAAGCGAATAGAACAAAATGAGACTGGTGATTGCAATCCCAGGATTGATTTCTGAATTTCTGTAATTTTAGGATCCTATTTTCAGGATTAGGCTTATAAATTGGTTGATATTTAGATTTTCTATAGAGGTCAGCTCACTTAATTGCATACTGCTTAACAGCATATTCAATTTATTTGCATAGAATGCCAAATGATAAAACCAGAAAGCATTCTTTCTGGGCTAAATACACCCGCTTAATTGCATACTGCTTAACAGCATAATTCCAGGTATCACAGCTTGTGCGACAACAACAAGTTGTTGTATAAGCGATGTACCAAGTCAATGGGAAAGCCAAAAATTCGACCCCGCCACTGCTTCCACATTTTTCAATGGATCTTTCTTAAACTTGAAACAAAGAAAGATATCCGGGATACGACCCTGCGTGCAAAGTTTGGTCGATGTGGGACAACAGGAAGGGGGTCTGCGAAAATGACGAATTTTGGCTTACTTTTGGTTCTTTTTATTGTACTCTTCGCGCTGCGCCCAGATCACACCGCAGGACCGATCACAACCAATGAGGGCTGAGAACGCATGTTTCTGCACAAGGAGTGCCTTTTGGGGGTCTCGATGATAAAAAGTAAAGTTTATTGGTCAAAACTCCCCAAAAACATGATTTTTGGGACCTGAATAGGCATTTTAAGCCAAATTTGCAAAATTTTCTAATCGTGATATCTCTCTCGAAAAGTATAAATTCGATCAACGCAAAATTTGAAGGGCAAGTTTAGGATCGTGAACGGGCTTCATGGGTGGTCCGGCATTACAAAATAATAATTCAAGATGGCGGCGGCCGCCATCTTGGATTTTTGCACAAACACTAATAACTCTAACTGATTGTCTTTGGTCCACTTACTGCAGCATTCACCCAGCCAGTGTTTATGCACTAAATCAACTTTTTCGGAAGACCATCTTTTGGCCCCTGGAGGGTGCTGCGCCCCGAAATTTTTACACGTGCCAGAGAATGACTAAGGCTTGCAGATGCACACCCCTCCGGGGTCGGTGGTACCCCCAACAATTTTTTTTACAAAGGGTGGTCAAAATTGGCTTAAAATGTAGCGTAGGAGCCAGTATAACTTTGGCGCTAGGGGGAGTAGCTTTACCAAACTACCATGTGATGTGCCCCAGGTGGGGGTGTTAAGCCATGTACAACTTTTTGGGGGCTCCACCCCCCCTTGAAATTTGGTAGAACAGAAAACGTCCTAAACTCGATGCAATTTCGTACAACTTTTGACTTTGACCGTGAATATCTTTAAAATGGGTTCAGATATCGACAATCTTAAACATTTCAAATTGGTAAACTTTGGTCCGCTAGCGGCAAAGTTTGCAAAATCGACTGTACGTACAACTTTCGACGACTATAGACTTTAACTGTGAATATTTCCAGAACGGATCAAGCTATTGACAACTGAAAACAAACTTAATCGACCGCTATCCTTCCCGTGTTGGGCAAAAAAATTGATGAACTTCGGTCCACTTACACCAGAGATTATGAGGCTTATGTTTGCTCATCCTAAGTTGGCAGTGCACATTCTGTGTATGCTAAAGCATTTGAGTTCTGGCCATGTGAATTTGCTACGAGTGGAATTTCAACCCGCTAAACTTTTCCCCAATCGGACTTACGGCGCCAGGCGGCGTCACGTTGGGCTCTGCTCCAAATTTTCAGTTTATCCATGATTTAATTCATTTAACAAAAAGACCGCAGAAAGAAGATATTAATATTATACAAATTTTTATCTTAACACTATAGATTTCGAGTATAATTGAATTAGAGGTCTTGTCGATACAGAGAAGTTTTTCTTGTTGGAAAGAGTTGGAAACGAATAATTTCGATTATCGTAAGACACCTAAAAAGTGATGGTAAGATTTTTGTTGTAAAATTTGCGTAAGATGTTTTGTGAATTAGCACATTGGCGTAAGATCGCGGTAGATGTGCAAAATGTCATAAAATTGTCCTAAAATTGTCGTAAGATGTTGTGTGAATCGAGCCCCTGAGGTGCTGCGTGACACTGGGTGAGGTCTAAGACGAAGCCCAAAGACAAGACTTTTGGGCTTAGACCAAAGTGAAGTCAAGACTACTGAAGTCTTAGCGAAACTTGACCTCACCCACTGGCTAAATATAATCCGGGCGGAAAAAGTGTGTGTTTATATAAGGTTCAAATCTGTGCAGCGAGTTATAGTCTGTTCTCAAATTTAAAGGTAAACGATTCCAAACATAAGGCGGAGCAACAGAAAATCGTCTCTCCGTTTGTTGATCTGTCTGTACAAACTTTTACCTGAGAAAACTGATCGCACTTACAATCTCCGACCACGGAGTCATTCTTTCACATTATCTGTCAAGACTGATAGTAGAAATTACATCAACAGAATGTTGTTCAGACATTTATTAGTCAGCACTTTCCACCTAATAGTCACACTGCAGTAGTAATCATTTAGACAAAGTTCTATTCAATGACATTTATCAGATTTTTATGTCTTTTTGTATGCTGTGTATGGTTGCATTTTGTCAATCTGTTTCATTAAAGAGAGAATATGATGATGATCTGTCTGTCTGTGTAGACATTTGGCGGACGTTGAGACCACCCTTGAGTCAATGCTGAAGCCTCGTGTTGCCTCGCTGCCCGGCCACATTCAGAGCGTCTACGTACAGAACATCTGTAAGCTGTATGGCCGCGTATTGGCTAAGGCCGAACTCAGCGAGGATGCAGAGTTACTGCAGCGCGCGAGCAGACTAGTGTCAGACCACCTAGCACTGTTTGTGCACAGCGCGGACCTCGAAGTACAGGAACGAGTGAGTTGCAGTCGTAGTAGTATTAGTAGTAGAAGCAGCACCAAGCAACTAGTTTAGGCAGATCAGTGGCTCAAGCTTATCGGCTTGGTCCAAAGGTCGGCAGTATGAAAGTTATAGCGTAGTTCTAGTATAATAATATAAAAATTAACTGTTTCAAACCTTATTATTATTTGGTTGACGTTTCGGCAACCGCTGTTGCCTTTTTTGAAAATGAGTCGACTCTTCTCCGGGTAGTGTCGCGTGAGTTCCGGAGAAGAATGTAGTCATAAGCCGGTGATAGGAAATGTGAACCAGTGTCTCTGTTCATAGCCCGTGTCCTCGTCTTGCGTATCTCCAGAGCCTCCTTGATCCATCGAGTACCGCGGTCAGGTTCATGACCTATCGGTCATGAACCTGACTTTGAACTGAACTGTGACATCCTGCCAGTTGATGACGTGGTTTTCTCGCAAAGCGTGATCAGTAATCGCGGACTTGTTTTGCTGTGTATCTGCGAATAACTTGCTTTTTCTTGTAGTTCTAGTAGTAGTAGTAGTACAAGAGCAGGAAATGGAGATGAACATTGACCCTGCGGTCGCAGAGTCGTGAGGTTGTGAACTTGCGATGCTAGAGTTGGATTGAAAATGGCAAAAGCTGGAAACTACCAGTGGTGTCAGTAAATAAGTAATTGAGTGAAGCATGCTGGAAAAATTTTAGGCAAAGACAGCCAATCATTTCAGTATCATATTTTAAAAATCATTTCTATTACAGTTTCAGTAAAGTTTTTTGTGATCATTTCTATAACTATATAGTATCAGTATTGAAAATCATTTCAGTACGTGAGTTTTACTGAAGTCAATCATTTCAGTATCAGTTTCAGTTTCAGTTACTCTAATATCACTTCCTGTGTTGACCTGACAAAGGTATGAAGGTCATAGTATAGTAGTAGTAACGTAGTGTGTACATGTAGTAGTATTCTAGGTATCTGTTGTCTGCTTGTAGGCATGTTGCATGCAGCAGATGATCGTGTACATTCTGCGTCTACATGACAAGGGAGTCAGGGTGGCTGATGAAGTGAATGAATTATTTGCTGGGGAGTTGAACCCCGTAGCTGCCAAGGCACAACGCAAGGTCCCAGTGCCTGACGGGTATGGTGTCATAGTAATAGCTGTAGTAGTAATAGTAGCACTGGTGGCGTGGTGTAGTTGGTAACGCTTTTCAGCTGAAACGAAGTTACTCTACGCTGGGCCCGGTTAGTACTGCGATGGGTGACTGCCTGCGGGCAGGTAAACCATTTCGGTGCGAAGCCTGCTCGCTAGGTCGACTCAGCCTTCTACCCTCCGTGGGACGGTAAAATGAGTAGTAACTCATTTATATGGGTTACGGAAGGTGGGGACCTTGGTACAGCTGACTGGGGTTGCCTGGCCGGCCGCTGCGCCAGCCTGTGTCTGCAGGCTGCACATGGTGGCCGTGCGGCAGGCAGCTTTGGTTAGTGACGAAAGCGCATTAGAGGCGTGTTTGCGACAATGTGCTGTACAAATTGACGACCTTTACCTTTAATACTTGTTGTAGTAGAAGTAACAGTAGCAAGGATAGCAGCAGTCGCAGCTGCAGCAATTTTCAGAAGTTTTGAACAAAATGCGTCCGATCTCTTTCCAGCGAGGACTAACAGCACTGTGCCAGTTTTCAGCTGAAAAGGTTTAAGGTGAGTTCTGGGTTCAGGGTTAGTTATCGGTGAAAGGCTGTGCAACTGCACTGTCGTTGTTGTCGTCGTTGTCGTCGTTGTTGTAGTCTGGATCTGGACAAGTGGATAAATGCTCCTCCATCAGACAGTTCGGATGAGGAACTCACAACATCTAGCAGCATCTTTGCTCCATCAGCTGACGCAGGGTTAGTACTTAGTGGTACTTGTGGTTGTTGTAATAGTGGTGGACTGTTGGTACTGGTGGTTATAGTAGTAGCAATAGTCGTAGTGGTAACTTGCAGCAACTAATAAGTTGACAAATTCATCGAATTACAACCTTTATATACATTGTTGTTGTTGACGTTTCGACAACCGCTGCTGCCTTCGTCGGAACGACTGTCCACCAGGTGTCTCTGCGGTGGACAGTAAGTAATCGTAGATGTGTGGAAGTCGGTAGGACCCCTCATCTCGGTTCATCGACTTGTCTTGTTCTTTCCTGATGTGTATCGCTTCCCTGATCCACCGGTCCATTCTGTTGCTTTCTCTATCGATCACCTTGGCGCGGTCCCAGTCTATGACGTGGTCAAAAGGATGAACGGAGACGAGGGGTCCTACCAACTTCCACACATCTATGATTACTTACTGTCCGCCACAGTGACACCTGGTGGACGGTCGTACCGACGAAGGCAGCAGCGGTTGCCGAAACGTCAACAAAAACAATAAAGATAAAGATTGTATTTTGATGAATTTGTGAACTTATTAAGTTTGCGTTTCAACCTATGAGCCGATTCAAAGACTTGGAACAACTAGCAGTATCTTTGCTTCGTCAGCCAATCTGGTGACACAGGGTTTAGTAGTAGCTGTAGTTGTAGTACTTGTGGTAGTTGTTGTAGTAATGGTGGTATTTAGCAATAAATCATGCAGAGCGCACTTGGGCCAGAGAACGTTGTGCTGCATTTAGTGAACTTATAAAGGTTGCAGCATGACATAAAAAGGCCACCAGAAAATGTCAAGCTGCTCATTTAGGCCCCTCCTCTTCTTGTGGGATCCTTTGTTTGGTCAAAGAAGGTGAACATGCTTACGTCAGGTGGAAATTGAAGTGAATTAAACTGCTGTTGTGTGTTTGCAGTCGAATTGATGTGTCATCATCTATGTACTGTTCTGAGGAGACTTCGAAGTCTCGTGAACTCACCGAGGATGAACTGAACAAGGTCTGACACCCTTTTGTGCTCGTTTTATAATGGCAGTAGTCGTAGTCAAGGATGTGCACGAGATCTTTTGAGTCGATACGTGACCGAGACGTTCAAAATTTTGTCCAAGACGAGACCAAGACAGGACGAGAGCCTCGGGAGCTTCAACATCTCGCCAAGGCATTGTCCGAGATGTATGATGAAACTCATTGGAAATGATAAAAATTTTATACGGATTAGCTAACTTGCACCGTGGTAAGCGCTTTCTATTTGTGATATTGTGGGATTTTGCACTTTATTTTGACAATTATCACTGAATAATTAACGGCTTGCACCATAAAGAATTGCAACTGCAGTGCTGTTGACATGAACCATTATGTTTATCACAATTTGCAAGCAACTAAATTAGTAAACTACAGCTGATTAGCCTATAGCTTTATACATCGTCTATATTTGGCTGATAGTATTCATTCTGACATCATACACTTCATCTTCATTGCGACTAGGTTATTTTATGACGTAAAAGTCTGACATGACATAATTCTGCTTTATGATAAATAAGTAAATGAAAGAGTAAAATGCACTGTAGACGAATATGTCCGAGCCACAAATACAAATTAAAGCATAATGTCGTGCTGGTTAGTATCAGTCTAACTGCAGCTATGGACGGCGTGCACCTGCACAAAACATCTCGACGTGACACAATGGCCCGAGACTCGAGACGAGACGTACTTGGCCGAGACTGACATGTATTGCTCCGAGACCAAGACAAGACTCGAGATGCATCGGTCCAAGATCGAGACGAGATGTTAGTACATCTCGAGATCTAGATCTCTCGATCGAAAGCACATCCCTGGTAGTAGTAGTAGTAGTAGTAGTAGGAGACGTCAGAGTCACGTGAAGTCACTGAGGTTAGGAGGCTGAGTTGGCCTGAGCACACAGTAGGTTCTTACTGTGCTTGTTTTATCACTGTTATAGAGACATAATTGGCTCTGTGGCCCACAATTGCATGCTAGTTGAGACATCAAAATGCAAGGTATGGGAAGTTTATGGGAAATCATTTCGGAGTATCATCGTCCATATTGGATCACAGATCGTTGCCGGCCGCCATACACATGTGAATGCACTCCAATTGGTAGCGATGTAGGGCTCATCATCATCATCATTTCTGGCAAGCACCACTAAGAGTGCGTAGCGCCGAACGTCGACATCAATCTTCAGAGTGGACGGTTCTGAGCCAAGTCAACTGCATCGTCCATATTGAGGTCGCTGGATTTCAGATCCTGCTGAATGGTTTTCATCCATGTGCTACGAGGACGTTTCAGTGGTCTCGTCCAGTTTCCTGCGGGGGAAGCTGTTAAGATCTGTTTTGCATCTGTTTCGTCAGGCATTCGTGCAGTGTGTCTGAACAGGGACAGGCGCCTTGACTGGACTATGGCTGAGAGATGGGGTTGCTTGGTTAACCTTCTGACTTCGTCGTTGCGCACATGCTGTTGCCAATAATTGATACCTAGCAGCATTTTCAGACACCACTGATGTAGGGCTGGCCAGGCTGAATTGACAGACTGGATGTTTGTTGTTTTTGTTGTTTTAGATGAGAGCACAGCGAAAGTTTGAGCAGGAAAACAATCCACACTACCTCAAGGCTCCGTCAAAACCCAAGGTAGGTGAGCTGCACTGTGCCAGTGTGGTGGGTGGCAACTGTCCTTCACTACCCCATGACTGCACCATCAAAAGCCCTTGTAGGTGGGCCATCGGAAAAATGTCCAAAAATTTTCTGTGTCAGAAATTTCTGTCTAAAAGTGCAAAATTGGGGACTGAATTTGTAGTGTCTGTTGCTGGTGTAAAATGTTGTCCTGCGAATATCCACGTTTCAATTGTTTTGTCTTGTCTCTTGCTTCCTTTTGTCTGTCCATCTGTCCCTTATTTTTGCTGCAAAAGCCATACTTGGCACAACTTGATATGAAGAGCTGAAGTAAGCCAAGTAACCATCAGTTGACCTCAAATCCCAGAATCCTTCAAATGGCCACAACCAGTCATTTAATCCACTTCCTGTTTGGTTCTGTTTGCTTTTTTAATGATTGGTGGATAATGCACAAAGAAAACATTAGATTGCTTATTACAGCATAGCACATTATTTGCTCCATTTTTTACGATTGTGGCCTGCCATAGCCAGGGGCCGCCATAGCTACAATGCCATAGCCATAGCCATGGGCCACCATAGTTAGGGTTACGGTTAGGGTTAGGATTCCACTAGCCCTAACCCTAACCGTAGTAGCCTATAGGAAAGTGTGGCGGAGCTAGCCATTCGTACCATCAATTGTGGGATTGTGGCTATGGCGGCCCCTGGCTATGGCGGGCCGTCACAACTGTTTGAGAGATAGTTGTTAGTGACGTGATGTGTTTATGTAGGCTGCAGCTTCGGCGTTCAATGTGAACAGTGTGCCGGTGACTGAACTGGATTTGCCCGTAGCACTGCACATCCCAGGTCTGTAGTACTGCTAGCAGTAGTCGTAGTAAATAATAATAACTAGAAATTTGGGGCAAAGCCCAACGTGAGTCCGCCCGGCGCCCTAAGTCCGATTGGGGGAAATTAAGGGGGGG
>Ga0056128_1007720_pt1 | contig 13582 bp, 14 predicted proteins | sample WorMetLIZISLAND2_FD_71113 | JGI IMG/M metagenome (GOLD analysis project Ga0056128, IMG submission 71113) | Marine gutless worms symbiont microbial communities from Max Planck institute for Marine Microbiology, Germany - Olavius geniculatus... ... | reverse complement strand
TCCTATTAGTGATTAATAGTAACCTAGGCCGTATCTCGCACCGTTAATGAGCTACAGCGAGTTATTGGCCAAAAATCGCAAATTTTGACCACCCCCCTCTCATTTAGCGACCTCGTTCGGAGTGACCCCCTTCGAATTTATGAAAAAGCTTTACGGTTCCTGAAACTGGAGTCTTCCAGGCAGCCGATGGTAAAAATTTGGTAATTCTATCTTGCACTGTTTTTGACTGATCTACCCGTGTGACGGACAGACGGATGGACGGACGGACGGACGGACAGACAGAATTGCGATGGCTAAGACGCGCTATAGCAGTACCTGCTTTCGCGCGTAAAAAGTAACTATACAGCAGAGTTGATTGCAAAAGTAAAGATTAAATATTAAAGAGTTTGAATGTAGAGGGAATCAAGTAACATATCCAAATAATTTAAACAAGAAATTTGAGCTAATGCTCACGAGACGCGCGATAGCCTGTAGCAGTTCCTGTTCGCAAACTGTCAGTCTATCTCCACCCATTTCGTCGCAGTTCATTCTTGAATGTGCGCTGCAGCCGAAGATCGCAAAAATCAATAAAACCCTTTATTTTGGAAGTTTGGGGTCTTTTAAAATCATCGATGTTGATATGACTGAAAAGCTCGTCACTAGTGCTTGTTGTAATAGGCAGCATGCTCATGCCTATCAGCAACCGTTTTCACGAAGGACTGTGGCAAACAACGGTAAAATAACGACTTTTACTGGAGTACCGCTCTTTGATGCCCTCATGCGCAGGTTTCCATGAAACTAGAAAGTCGAGACTTGGACTATCGAAATTTATGTGCAGCGTTTCCATGTTCACCTTAATTGATTTCTGCGCAATTCGCTTACGAAATGTGTCTCGCAGCCCGAAATCGCCAAAAAAATCATAAAAATATCTTTTTAGCGTTCAAAGTCATCTAAAGTCATTGAATTCGGTGGCAATCGAGAGCCAGTGTACGACTTACTATTAGTGATTAATAGTAGCTTAGGCTCTATCTCGCACCGTTATTGTTTGTTCAATGCTATGCATAGCATTGGACAGAGTATAAAATCACCGTTGTGTCCGTGCGTCCGTGCGTCCGTGCGCCCTACATTTCTTAAGCTATCTTCCTTCCACCTTTCCTTCTTCTTCCCTTTTTCCCCTTCTTCTTTCCCTTCTTCTTTTTTTCCCACTTTTTCTTTTCCTTTTCTTTCCCTTTTTCCTTTCTCCATTTTTCTTCCCTTTTCTCTTCTCTTTATCCATTTCCCTTTTCTTCTCCTTCCGCTTTTCCTTGCCCTTTCCTCTTTTTTCCTTTTCTTTTTCCTTCCCCCTTTCTCTTTTTTCCCCTATCCTTTCCTCTTTTTCTTCCCTTTTCTCTATTTTTAACCTTTTCCACTTTTTCTTTTTTTTTTCCTTTTTCCTTTTCCTTCTTCGTTCCCTTTTTCCCTTTTTCTTTCCATTTCCCTTCCCCTTTTCTTTACTTTCCATTTCTTTTCTTTTTCCTTTTCCCTCCCTTGTCCCATTTTCTTTTTTCACTTTTCCTTCTCTTTTCCAATTTCCTTTTCCTTCCTTTTACCTCCATTTTTTTCCCTTCCCTTTCCCTTTTTCTTTTCCATTTTTTTCTTCTTTCCTTTCTTTCCCGTCCCCCTTCTTCTCTCTTTTTCCATTCTTCCGTTTTTCTTTCTGTGTCCAGGTCCGTGCGTCCAAAATTTGAGGCGCCATATCACAGGCTGAACAGTAGTTCAGGCCCTGTGTTAACGGCGACTTCTCTTTCCTATGGGGAATCCAAAAATTTGACCCCCAGAATCAAAATCCCTGACTCGATTGAGATAAAATTTGGCGCGGTTGATTACATCGACGAGGGGACCCGTCGTGCAAAATTTTATGCAAATTCCTCAAAAGGGCTTCTCGGCAAATGTGCGAAATATACGCAAAAATTTTTCTTTACATATGTCTTTTTTCCTTCAACGCACCCACAGATCAGACTTTTTAAGGTATTTGCACGCTTCATACGTTAGACTACGCGGTTCTACACAAGGAAGTGCTTTTTTAAGATCAGAAAATTAAAATTTAATATATAACGTATTTATTCGCAAAAAATCCAAAAAAATACAATGGCGCCGAAAGGAAAAATTAAGCAATTCTTTTAACGGTCATAACTTTGGCTGTGTATAAGCGAGAGTCGTATTTTTTAATTCTAGGGTATGGTTTTCGAGGATGGCCAATTTATTGGTGTTATTCAATTTTACCCTTGACCGTCTTTGGTTGCCATGGCAACGAAATTTAGGAAAAAATTGGCTATAAATCGGTCTGTGTAAAAATATTTGAGAGATTTTTTGCATCTATAGGGGGGTTTTCAGGGACGGACCATTAAATGCTGCCAATCGCATTGTTCCCCGATTGATCCCCGTTGCCATGGCAACGACATTTGGGACGAAATTGGCTATAACTCAGCTTGTGTAAGAGATATCTGCGAAATTTTTGCGTCTATAGGGGAATTTTCGATGATGGGCCATTGAATGTTGCCAATCACATTTTCCCCCGACCGACCCCCGTTGCCATGGCAACGAAATTTGAGACAAAATTGGCTATATCTTGGCTTGTATAAGAGATATGTGCGAAATTTTTGTGTCTATACGGGGGTTTTGGGGGATGGTTAAGCGGGTGATGCGTGCAATATTAGTTCGTTTATTTATATGGTTATTTTGTGGATATAAAAAGAATTTTGTTCAGTATTGTCAGCAATGCAGGCCAGCGGTGACGTCATGCCTGACACTTGTCATCTGCTTTGTTTAGTTACAGAATTAGGTAATAAGTAACAGCTATAAGCGGCTTGGCTACTGTAAAAATATCTGAGGTGCAATATCTATATGAGGCCTTATCAGCTCAGCGTAATGCGCAAAGTATTTTAGTCATAAAACGGCAAATATAAATGTACAAATCATCAGTCTATACACTTGTTAACGGGAACATTGAAGAACTCGCACATCAAAAACAGCAAAAATCACAAAAGGTGATATTATTCAGCAGCACATTGACACACAGTCATTGTGATGTGCGAGTTCTTCAATGTTGCCCTTAACAAGTGTATAAACTGATATTTTGTACATTTATCTCCATAACGGTGCAAGACAGACGCATGGTCACTATGGACCACCCATAAAAAGTCGACTCCCGGGAGTCGAATGGTCATGTGACCGATGACGTCACGTGACCCCAAAAGGTCAAAGTCGTGACCCCGTTATGTTTGAGGCGCCATATCTCCGTAACGGTGCCAGATAGACGCATGGTCACCATGGATCATTTATAGTGAATCGAATGTTCTCGTGGCTGACAATGTCTATTGTTTAGTTAAAATAATAAAGAAGAATGAAAGGATCATTCCTGCTGTACAATTTGAAATTAAACTGTTTGATTTTATTCCACCGGTCTAAACAGCTCACTGATTAAATTTATACGGACACTCTAAACTATCGAAATGCATTGGACAGACTCCGTGTTCGTATGAAGATTATCTTGTTGAGATACAACGACTTATTAGGTAAAAATCGCAATTTTTTTTACCCCTTCTCATTTAGCGCCCTCGTTCGAGATGACCCTTTTCGAAATCATAGAAAGCTTTACGGTTCCTGAGACTAGAGTCTTCCAGGCAGTTGACGGTGAAGATTTGGTGATTCTAGCTTGTACCGTTTTTGACTGATCCACCCGTGTGACAGACAGACGGACGGACAGAATTGCGATGTTTAAGACGCGCTGAAAGCAGTAGCTGCTTTCGCGCGTAAAAATACACGGTGTCTCAAAAACGTCACTTTTTTAATTTTTGTGATATCTTTGGCAAGTAAATAGTTTTTTTGCGTGTTACTATTGACGTTACTTGTTGCGAAAATTGGAGTTTTCTGTGGAGACATGTTATTTAACGCTGTACTGTATGCCGGTTTTTACAAAGTAAAGTAGAAACCTAAAAAGATATAGGACTTAACGCCACGCTAAAGTTTATTCGTCCTTCATCATCGTCATCATCAATGTGGACCACTGTACAGGCCTACTTATTGTTATAGCTCTTTGCCCCTTGTTCCAAAACACTAAGTTATTGCATTATTTATCATATCATTGGCAGTGAGTGGCCGATTTTAAAATTTTTTCACTGATAGACTGGAAAGACAATTTGACATAAAACTATTGTCAAACATTTTACTACATCTAAAAATGTCGCTACATTACGGTGTAAAATATTATTGTTAAAAAATTGCACCAAACGATGCACGGCAAAGTGCTCTGTAAAACATCCACCAGAATATTGACCAATATGGCTAATTTTTAGCAAATGTAGGTTCGAACCAGTTTACAAATTTGAAACATAAATACGTAGATTGGTGCAATTTGAAAAAAGTACGTCGTTAGTGTTTGTTATAATAAGCAGCATGTCTGTGCTTATCTGCAACCGTTTCCACGCTAGACAAACCAATAGCAGAAAAAATAACCACTGTTAGGGGAAGAGAGTACGCGTCTTTGACACCCGTGTGCTCAAGTCTCTTAAACGTAAAAAATCGGGACTTAAACTGCTAAAATCTACATTTAACGCTAAGAATTTCATATGCAGGTTGTTTTAGTTTATCTCCAGCCATTTCGGCGCAATTCACTCTTAAACTGTCTGCCGCAGCCTAGAATTGCGAAAAATTTATTGAAATTTCCAATTTTGGGAATTCAGGATCGTTTAAGGTCATCAATGTTGACACCCTTAAGAAGCTTGTCGCTAGTGTTTGTTATGGTAAGCAACATGTTTGTGCCTATCTGTGACGAACAGACGAACAGAGAGACAGACACCAAGACAACAACAATATTTATTTGGGAAAAAGCAACCAGGCTGCCAGAAAGGGGACAGGCCCATCAAAGCTGGCCACCCAAAAGTCAAATAAAGAAAATGCAATACATGCACAGAAAAACATACAGAACAGAAATATGCTGAGTATATCCACCTAAGACAAAATTACGATAGCTAATACGCGCGTAAAAATATTGCTCGTGTTATTTTACATGCGCACGCATTAAATCCATCAAAGTGCCAAACGGCACTGTTACGGGTTAAAATCTGTCAGCGATCTGAACACTGATTTTTTTGTCAAAGTATTAACTGTAAATGCAGCCAGATATGCGTGCCAGCCAACCAAGACTTTAAAAAACACTCGACTTACGACTACGCGTCTAATGAGATGGGATGGGCGGGGCGCAGTTCTGAAACATGTGTAAAAACAAACGAAATTCTATCAAGTTTTTGCTTTACGGCGCTGAGCTCCAGGAGTTTCCACGTCTTTCTTAAGACGACACTGCACGACAAAAAACGACACAGTTGTGTGAAATGGCACGCGAGCTGAAGTGTTCGTAGGCCTACTTGTTACACGTTAAGAAGTTTACACTAAAAACACTAGTCTATTTAGGAAAACCATTTAAACTAAAGTACTCGGTTAGGGCTACGATAGCGTCGAGATTAACGAACACGTTGACTACAAGATGAATGTAGGTGTGCGTGGGTTCTTGCTGGAGGTCGGCATTCAATCGATTTGTTGACTTTGACTGCTGTACCGCGGACTCACTGTCATGGCTGGTGACGCCCCTTCAAGCCAGTACGTCGTCATCAGACCTTTACCCTGTAAACAACAGTCAGTACCAATCTGTATGACAAAAAAATTCATTTTCGTTTAACAAAAATTTATATAAAAAAAATTTTTTTTGTGAAAATAAAAAATAATATTTCAAATAAAGTCGCACAAAACAAGTGCGTGAATATTATTGAACACATCTTTTAACAGAAATTTATGTTGCAAAATGTAATAAAAAGATAAAGAATGTGAAAAAATGAAAGTTAAGCTTAAAAACAAACCTTGAAAAACACTTTTAGTTTTTTTAAACAAACATACAATAGACAAAAACACGTATTAGAAAAGATTACGAAATATTTCCCATACGTCAGGAAACAGAACAAAGCTTTACAGAAACGGATGCATTTCAACGTATAGGCTAACGCAATGACATGTCTGTTAGACAACTTAACTGCATTAGTTAACTGATTACGTACAGCGTTAAGTAAGATTTGAAATCACATGAGTTGAAACTATTATTCGAAGTAGTTTTTTGAATAGTGATTTGTGATTTTAAACGATTTTTAATAACCGATTTTTTGTCATATAATTTTAATTTAAAATGATTTAATAAAAATGATTTTACTAGTTAATTATAGTAATTAAGCTTACCTTTACGTCGACTTCGCCGCGAAGTTTTACTTCAAATATTTCGTCGCCGCAGCTGTTGTGCAGAGCTGCCTTTGTAGCTTCGCTGATGTGAATTTTTCCAGCTACAACGCACAGTAAACTTAATGCGAATCCGTACTGTCGCCAATTTTTGATAACCTAAGCTGTAGGCCTACTTGTCGAATTACAGTATATAGAGTGCAAATTCAGATATAAACAAATACGGTTACCTAAGCGCCCGATGCCACGCACTACATTGCAAAACTAAAGCAGCTAAAATCACGAACTTGGCATGGCATTTTTCACGATATTGTTGAATATTTGTAATTGTAATAGTGTTTCTGCTTGTGGGCGAAATTACTTCAACTTTATACTATCCTCTTTAGCATTTTTTTAACTTTCTGCATTTACCGAAACTTAGACGTACTTTTGTAAAAGTATCTAAGAGCCTAAGATTTTTCGGAAGCTTAGTATCGTCGACGTATTAGTTAATATGGGGGCCTACGTTTTTTTAACTTACAGACCTCCAGACATCTACATTCCTGATTGTGGACATTATTCATGACGTACCTTCTCCGGTGCTTTCCATGCGGCTGGCTGTGTTTACGGTGTCACCAAACAGACAGTAGCGTGGCATCTTTAGTCCAACCACACCCGCCACCACCGCTCCTATACAGTCACACGTCTTGTACACATGCAGACGACATGACTGAAACTGTTCAAAAAATGTCGTTGTCATGTGTAGCCTACATGTATTGCCGACAATCCAGCAAACCGTCGATCGTATCGATCCGCTGATCAAACATGGTACAATACGTATAAGCTATAGTAACTTATTTAACAGTCATAAGTTAGTAAGAAAAACGCCAAAATTACCTAATCTTCTGAATTATGCTGAAATACAATGTCTGACATGCCGCATCACAGCAGGCCTACACAAGTAAGCCTACACAACTGTTATCGGTGATTAGCCTTTTCAGTGAAAGATGCTAAATTGCAATTATACGAAATATTTTATTAATGCCAAATTTTGAATTATTTTGCTGCCAATATTACCCTAACTACTTGATTTTTACAATCATAATTGGCGGAGGGATCTGTAAATAATACAGGCAAACAGATAGGAAAACGGGCTATGACATCCAAAAAGACTCCTTTTGGTGAGAGACGCATTATTATTAACGAAAACTGCTACAGCGCCTACCAGTGTGAAGTCCAATGCGTAGTTGTGTTCTTTGTTCAGGGAGGTGTTGAATCACGTGATCTTTGACAGAGTCCAGGAGTTCCAGTGCCAGAAGAGACATTTCCTGAGCATGACGCTCGTAGATAGTCGGTAGACCACTCGCCACCATGTACGCATCGCCAATTGTCTCCACTTTGTGCACGGTGCAAAATAGTTATCTGTGACAATAGACAATAAACAATAAAGTTTGTCTCCACTTTGTAGACATTGTAGCGGTCAATAGATGCGTCGAACACGCTGTATGGCCACAGGTTTACAACATACTACCAATAAAATTTTAAACAAGTAAATAAAGTAAAAAAGTATAATTAGGCAGTCTCATGTTTTTTATTGTGGCACCTACTTACTTAGTAATAAAGTAAGCAAGTGTATTTGTCACTAAAATATACCGATATACATTTATAATAACTTCACTCAGGGTAAAGTACATACAGTACATTGTGAGGTCAAATATAATTTTTTGATGTATTTTGTATATTTAAAATAACTAGATGTGGTAATGTTACACAATACCTGTATAAAGAGTTCAACATCTGGACAACTTCCATGGGGCTACTGACTGCGGAGATCTCCGTGAATCCAACGATGTCACTAAAGAAAATCGTGACGCAGTCAAACTGCTCGGCCTTGACCTCTCGGTTCATTTTGAGTTGTTCTGCGACCTCCTTTGGCAGCATCTGACAGAGCAGCGTGTCAGCGCGTCGTTTCTCGGCAGTCAACTCCATCGACTTCACTTGAAGGTTCTGAGCGTGTTTAGCCATTTTGCTCAGCATATCGCTGAGTTTCTGTGCATACCAGAAACTCATCAGCAAGCAGGTCAGCGTGACGATGACAAGTATTATGCTGTAGATGGTCATGTTTCGGGTTTCAAGCGCAACATCATCAGTTAATCCCTGAAAACAATGAAGTCATACATATTCGCAACGTTTCGGTAGGTGTTATATTATGTCGTTTGTTCTGATTATCACATCTGCATATGTTGAAAAAATCGGAGTTTATGTGACATGTCTGACTGTTCCTTTCTATCTACAATAATTTTAAAATTTATTCGCGGATTGTGATATGATTTTTAGGTTGGTGATGTGGCGTAGCGGTAACGCGTTTTATCTGATCAACGAAGTTACTCTACGCCGGACCGGGTTAGTATTTGAATGGATGACTACACGCGGACCGGTAAACCATCTCAGTACGTAACCAGCCGCCTAGATCAACTCAACCCTCCGGGGTAGGTAAATCGAGTACCGGCCTATCTGGCTGGGGTTAAGGCGGGGCGCGTTTACCTGTGTCGGGTATGTGATCTCATACGGTAGGTTTTATACACAGCCGAACTGAGTCACGTGATTGCCCAGCACGGTTTGTGTTTCCATTAGTACGCCGATGACAGCCAGATATACATCAGTACTACGGTTAATGACGCAGCGCAAGCAGTTCAGAAATTCTCGGCGTGTGTCAGGGCCATTAGTGACTGGATGTTGGCTAGCAGGCTAAAACTCAATCCGATGAAAACGGAGGTCTTGTGGTTTGGATCCAGTCAACAACTAAGTCAGATCAGCATTACCGACATTCCACTTCAGTCGACAACGATTAGAGTCAGCGAGTCAGCACGTGACCTTAATTGGTGTTGTCACTGACTCAAAGTTGTCACTGTCAGCACATGTGGCGGCCCTATGCCGGTCTGGGTCTTACCACCTGCGCCAACTCCGCCCTGTTCTCAGGTCACTGACAAAGGAAGCAGCCAGAACACTAGTCCAGGCGTTCATAGCTGGCCGCTTGGACTATTGTAATTAACTGCTGAACGGCGTGTCTCACAGCCTCATTCGGAAAGTTCAGTCAGTCCAGAACGCCGCCGCTCGGCTTCTTACCGGGACTAGACGTGGGGACCACATCTCACCAGTGCTGCGCCTGTTGCACTGTCTTCCAGTCCGGAGACGAGTGGACTTTAAACTGGCGTGCTTTGTCTTCTCGTCTTCGTCCAGCCAGGCACCTGCGTGCCTGGCTGACAACATACACCTGGTCTCGGTAGGTCCTCGACGTACGCACCCACAACACGTTAGGCGACAGAAGTTTTGCTGCCGCCGGGCCACGCGTCTGGAACAGCCTCGCAGCACACTTGCGCGACATGAACATTACATACAGAACTTTCAGGCGTGAACTGAAAACGCACTGGTTTTAACTTTATGACCGGGGCGCAATGTGACGCTTGCATAATTGGGCTATACAAATATTCTTACTGAACTGAACCGAACTGAACTGACGCTCCGTAGTTCTGAGATGGGCTTCCCATAAAGAGTTATATCACCATTTTTTAACAAATTGGACCAAGCGAAAAAAATAAGTAGACTTAATTAAACTTTGACGGCGTCCGATTTCAGGGGCGGGGAGATTTTTTTCTGAAAATTATCACCCTTAGAAGATACGGCCTTAATTAGAATTTATCATTGTATTTTAACAAGGTACCAACTAATTTTAAGGAAATTTTTACGAATAAGTGAAGAACGGACAAAAAACTTTTAATGCCGTTCGGTAGCTTGTCTGCTGATTTCATATTATGTGCTGCTAAAAACAATAATTTCCTCTTTGAGTTTATCGCTAACACTCATTAATTTTTGCTAAAGCAGAGTGTAACTGTAAAGAAACGAGTAAGTTAACCTGCAGGATTGATGGAATAACAAAACTTCCTCGAAGCTCATCAATGGTGATGATGTACAGCTGTATGTCGTCCGCCCACTTCATAGTCAACTGCGTTCTCTGAACTTCCGTCAAATTGTTGCACGCCTCGACAAAATCGACATCAAGTATCATGGCCCTGAGGTCGGTGACATTTTGTTGCAGCCACGTGCTAAAGATGCGTTGCTTCAGCAGCAGAGCAGCTCTGACGTCATAGGTCTTTGCGAAGCTGAGCAGCAGCTCGGCGCTGCCCTGCAGGTAGGCGAACTCGGCCAGTCGAGACTTGGACACTTCGCACTCTGACAGCATGTAGGTTCCCAGCGTTCTCTCAATACTCAACGCATCCGTCGCCAACAGCATGGCTCCCGACGCCACCACAGACGGCCAGTACGTCTTTACCTTAATACCAGTCGATTCCTCCTGAATAACAAGAACATTTGTAGCAGCAATTTCACGTCGCCTGCGTACATTTTAGCCATAATCCACTTCGATTACATGCGCATTAGTTGTACAACACGCAGTAAGTCTACACCGAGATCGTCTGCGGCGGTCTTAATATTATGCAGGGTGGCACAAAAAACGTTCCAAACATTTGCATGCATTATTCAGCCAAATGGTCGAAATAAATAAGCTCAAAAGCATTTATGTAATGAGCAAACATCAACGAATATGTGTAGGAATTTTAGTTTAATACACTCCTTTATTAGCCGTGATACAAACAAAATAGCGTTACATGCCATAAAGCAATTTTTGTAAGTGATTCATCATTTGTGTTGCCGTTCGTACGCAAGCTATACCAAAACGTCACAGTAAGCCGAATCATCAGTAACTGATCAGCAGAAAAATTGCTAAATAGATCATCCATTCTCGTTTGCCACTGCTGCCAGACGCTTTTTTTACCGCAATATGGCTTTTTTGATTCTGGCTGTCTGATTGCGACATCATGTCATTTGTCTGAGATAACATTCTGAAGATCTTTGAGTTCGCAAATGGTTCACGCCTTTCTTCACAGATAAGTTGTTGCACGGTATCCCAAACTGAATAATGTAGTAGATTAAAATTTGTTGAATGTGGTTTTTATTCCTGTGAGCTGACGAAATTGGGCGTGTTGTGTTAAAAAAAACTTTGGAGTTGCTTTGATGCGGTGTGATGGAAAGCTGTCTTTACATAATGAAATTTTTAACTCGCTTTACGTCATTAAACGACACTCAGTGGTGTGTCATAAGTGAGGTTAGTAAAATTTATAAAGAAGTAAGACTACATATTGATTTACAAATGTCCAAAAGGAAATTTATTTCTGTGAAGTATACGCGCCGTTATAGCTATGCAAAGTTCGGGACGTTTTTAGCGCCACCCTGTATAGAAAAAACTACAAACAATTTATTTAATGTTGTATAAGCGCTGATGTAAAAGGGCAAAAATCAAAAAGTATAAGCACGTATTAGCTTGGACATTTAATCTGTTCTCAGTAGTCAGATATAAATGTCTAAGCTAATACATTAGTTCGGGCTTATACTTTTTGATTTTGCCGTTTTACATCAGCGCTTATACAACATTGAATCAATTGCTTGCAGTTTTTTTATATATAATATTTGCGGTTTTACTAAAGTTTGAAAGGTCACTGAACAGCTACTTTATACACAACAACAACAACTACTACTACTACCTCCAGCATTTTGCATTTTGTTATTTGTTCAATATAATGGCAAGCCTGTATGTGGGACCGCAAAATTAGTCTACATACCAAATTTTATGCAGATGGGTGAAAAAGCAGTTATAAGTGATAAACTGCATTTAAAATGGTGACCACCGCCATCTTGAACTTACTACTTTTTTCGATTCTGGTCAACAATTTACTTCTGGTAGCAGCCGACGACATTACTGCAAAATTTCATTGATCTATATCAATCGGTGGCAGAGTTATTGCTATTATGCAAAAATCCAAGATGGCGGCCGCCATCTTGAATTTTATTTTTGTTCAATAGTTTGGCTTGCTTGCATGTAGGACCTCAAAAGTAATACACATGCCAAATTTCGCGCAATTGTGTGCTATAATAAACGAGTTAGAAGCAATAAACGAAATTTAGAATGGCGGCCGCCGCCATCTTGAATTTATTATTATTGTTCATTTTGGTTAAATGTTCCATATTTGGTGGCAGCCGTCTACATTACTGCAAAATTTCATTCATCTACGTCAATAGGCGGCTGAGTTATTGCTGTTTGTGCAAAAATTCAAGATAACGGCCGACGCCATCTTGAATTATAATTTTGTAATGCTGGACCACCCAAGAAGTTTATTTGTGCACCTGAAATTCTCCTTCAAATTTCGTGTTGGTCGAGTGCGTACTTTTCGAGATATCGCGTTTCGAAAATTTCGCAAATTTGGCTTAAAATGCCTATTGAGCCCCCCCCCCCCAAAAAAAAATCACGTTTTTGAGGAGTTTTGACCTTTAAACATTATTTTTTTATCATCGAGACCCTTAAAAAACCCTACCTTACGCGGAAACACGCGTTTTGAGCCATAAACGGTCGTGATCGGTCTTCTGGTGTGACCTCTAGGCGTGAGCAAGAATACAAAAAAGGATAGAACACAAAAAGTAATGGAAAATGCCATCCCTACGCAGATTTCTTCCCGTCGTTTCACATCAACCAAATTTTGCATGTGGGGTCGTATAGCGGATATCTTTCTTCATTTTGAGTTTCATTAAAATCGGTTGAAAATGTATAAGCTGTGGGGGGTCGAAATTTTGGCCTTCCCATTGACTTGGCACATCGCTTATACAACAGCTTGTTGCTATCGCACAAGCCCTGGTGTGCCCTGGTGTTTGTCAGGCCTGGTTTTAGTAAGCCATGCTTTACAGTTTATTTCCTAGTCTTAATGTTTTAGGAACATAAATTTTTACGGTAAGAATAAAACAATCAAAAACTGAATAGATAAGATACTGGTTAATTACCAAAAGCCAGTACATGAACTGCTGTGTGATGCCGCTGTAGAAGTCAAGGACGTCATGGTAACCGACGGAGTGTGTTGAGACTTTGCCGCGGAGTACGTTCAACATGTCTTCCAGCTGAAGTTTGGTCATCAACTTGACATCCCCGACCGCCAGTCCGTCAGGCCAAACCGGTAGACTGAGTAGAATGTAGTCGGTGCGTGATCTTTGCTTGAACATAATCTCATTGGCGGCAGAGTCTTGACCGCCGAGAATGACAGACGACGTGGTGTAACCTCTTTCTGCGCGCATCGATGTCACCAGAGCCTCGATGTCAGCGAACACTTGGAACTGTTGTACAGATGCTAAGTCGTTGGCTCGTTCGACACGGCTGCTGTGCAGAGTGTAGCTGACGAGGCAGATGACTGCAGCGACAGGTAACGCGATGACCGACAACATCTTGATGTACTGCAGTACAGTACGTCGACCTCCGCGAGAAGATTCC
>Ga0056128_1007719_pt1 | contig 13583 bp, 4 predicted proteins | sample WorMetLIZISLAND2_FD_71113 | JGI IMG/M metagenome (GOLD analysis project Ga0056128, IMG submission 71113) | Marine gutless worms symbiont microbial communities from Max Planck institute for Marine Microbiology, Germany - Olavius geniculatus... ... | reverse complement strand
ATTCGATGACATATAGTCTCATTAATAAGTGTGCCAAAAATTATTATAATCGGACATTCATTGTTCAAGTTATTGCAAAAAATGTAGTCACATGCTTTTTTTTGAGACACAGTGTATATTCCACCACACGGTAAATGCGTTTCTACATTACCTTATGAAATATAAATGTAAGCAAACCTAACGATAACAAAAATTTAGGTAAATGAAAGAAACACTTCAGACCAACATTGCGATGAATGATCTGTATTATACCAAACTGCGTTAGACCCACACAGTTTAGTGGCATACAGACCATTTACTGCAATGTTGGTCTGAATTGTTTTTTTTTAAATTTTACTAAAATGTTTGTTTGTTATTATTGTTATTTATGCATATTTTATTGATATTTCACAAGGTAAAGTAAAGACGCATTTACGATGTGGTGGGATGTGTAATAAAAAGTTATTGCAAATTGTCTGCAGAGTGTGCCACTGAAAAAAATTTTGAAAATCGATCAATAATTGGTGAAGATAAGGACAAAAGTCAAGTGCCACGTTTTTTTGGCTTACCTTGTATTATGTGTTTTACTTATCCGTCTGTCTCTCTGTCTGTCTGTTCATCAATTTGTTTCCTACGGGTTTCTAACTAGAAAGCAACAGAGCGCTAAAACTCAAAAAAATGGTGTAAATGTTCTACAGGCAGGAATAAACAGTGTGCCAATTTGCAGCTTAAACACCAAAGGTTACGGTTATCTCAAAAAGTCAAAGTATAGGCCTAGTGGCAGCAATCAAATAGCTTCGATTTAAATCTGCCATTTGTTGCAATTAATTGTAAACATTGCATGCTTTTTACAAGTGTCTGTAAACTGTCTATTATGTGTTAATTAAGCCAACGCAGTTTTTTTTAGTTATTTTGACATGACTTCGGCATGCATTTTTTCTGCAGAATATTAAGCTTGTGGAACACAGTCGAATCAAAGTTTCAGCTCGGATACGAAAGTTGACGTTTGAAGGAATGGCGATAAAGTAAGTTCTGCGCTACCTCCAGTCAAGACTAATTTTCGTAAAAAAGACATTATGGATTATTGCTTGATATAGCTGTAGTTATGCAACAGCAAATCAATGAGTCGTTTAACTAACATGCAAGTGCAATTAGCGAAATTTCCCAATTAGTTACCATTGGAAATATAAAGTTCACTTTGATAGTTAGTTGAAATTTGACTCTAATTAATTAACCGATTAATTGCAATTTATTTAATTGTGGCTGAACGTACAGCGTCTACTGCAACGGAGACGACAAGACACCTGCTAAGAAGATTACTTTGACTCATCGACTGATGCAGGGCTGGGACACGATACTGGCTGAGATAAACCGCTACGTTAACCCGCAGAATACCGCCACTCGTTTGTACGTATGTTGCATTACTGCCTGTTTATTTATTATCAACAAGCGTACACATGGTACAAAAATGCTGGTTAAAAGGAGAAAGCGTGTAACACATATAAATAGTTAAAAGTTATTATTATTATTACCACTTCCGTCGAAGCAAAGAAACGACAAAGGTTATGGTTTGTGTCAGTCGATTTTATCAGCTGCATTGTTGAAACGTAAACGTTTCTATAAACGGAATCTGATACATTTTTTTGAGGGGGAGGGGGATAAGACGTTGGGCATGGCTAAAGTTTAACGACAATTCGTAATCTTTTGTAAATTTTCGATCATAATGCAAGATTTTTACCATTAAAATAGCAGGGTTATTTTAAGTTTTTAGCCGACCGTACTTTAAAGTCGAGCTATTGGCATGAGTTGTCGTCCGTCCGTCGTTTGTCCATTTGTTCGTCCGTCCGTGTGTCACGGATGTACTGTGGCTAAACGATGCAAAATAGGGCCTAGGTTGCTATTGATTACCAATAGGAAGTCGCATACTGGCTTTCAAATGAGATATTAATCATTGACATTGGCTGATCATGACCTTGAGAGGTAATAACGCACTATGGTAAGCCAATCATGCGGTGTTGTGAGTGAGCGGTAAGTTGTAGAAGGTCAGCGATGGTACCAGCGGATAGGGTGGTAGCGACTTCCTAAAGGTTGTCTCCATCTGCAGCGGTTTGGCCGCAATTTTCATTGAAAAGTTTCAAGCTATAATTGGCCAAGGCCATATCTCGGAAACGATAAGAGATGTGGCCTAGGTTACTATTAATCACTAATAGAAAGTGGCTTACGCCGTGACCGATTAGATGGAAATCATTGATTTTGGACGATTTTAAAGGCCGTTATGCGCTGTTGCGGCTAAACGATGAGAAATAGGGCCTAAGTTGCTATTGATCACTAATAGAAAGTCGCATATTGGCTTTCAAATGACATGAAAATCATTTACCTTGAATGACCTTGAAGGTCAGTACTACAACAGGAACCGTATTGGCTGTAGCGAGTCTTTCCCAGCAAGACGTTTTTTTGTGAGAAATATTTGCAAAACTTGCATCTGATATTTTTCTTGTTCATTTAGGCAATAGAGTTTTTACACGATCCAGCAAACACCCAGCAAACGTCCAGCATTAGCACGTGTATTTTGAATACATTTGCTGAAAGTTTGCTGGACGTTTGCTGGATCGTGTAAACACCCTATTACTTTGTAGCTGTTTATATCATCTTGCGAGATGGCCATGTGCATGGAACAATAGCTATTTTTATCGCTTGGCGAAGTGACCACGTGCGATTTCTGTTATACTGGCGTTCATTATAGCTTTCGAGACGACATTTCGTTAGTTTAGCTTGCATGGAACTGTTTTACCTCTGACAAATCGCTTTCTCTCCGTGACTGGAAATCGGAGGCTGGGCTTCGGACGTATGCGGTAATGTCGGCTTTTCCTAGTGATAGCTGGGCTTTTTGTTTTTATTCGATCAAGTTATCACTGATATGTACTTGATTACAACTATTTAAAGATTGGCAGTCTTTTCATTTATTCATCTCTCTTCCCATCCATTTATTTATTCGCCCATTTATGTTGGGTGTACGTATTTTCATTAAAAAGATTTTTTTTGTTGCTCCTGCAGAATTTCTCATTGTAACATATGTGTGCATTTTATTTAATTCCGGTATGCTACTCTGTGTAGCAATCCAGCCACTCGTTGGCTGCAGCAGCAGTAAAGACGTTTCACTCATGTCAAGTGTATGTGTAATATCGTGCGATGTGTGTGGTCGATGTTCCTAGCCTGTGTACGCCTGACGGCGAGATGGTGAAACACAAGTCTGAGCTACAGTCCGGCGCCTACTACGTCGCTGTGGGGTTCGGAGCACACTTCAAGCCACTCGACTACGGGGTTCACACCAGACCCGCCTTTAACGTGTCGCCTCGATACCATTTCAAGTAGGTCGTCGTTCTTCAAGATTATAATAGGCCTACTTCAAAAGTTACAAACGGATGTCGATGATAAATTTTTTGGAGGGACGGAGCGTGGGCCAGGAAAGAAGCGGTTAGGCGGAAGGTTGTGTGACAGACTCTCTCCGTTGGTTCTGTCGGTCTGTCTGTCTCTCGATAACTCAGAAATTGTGGAGTGATTGGCGGTGACCCAAACAGGAGCTGTTTAGATTTTGATGTCGATCGACGTTTATGGATTGTGGATCACCGTTTATTTTTTTGCTATTTTATGCAATGCGGAGTAAAGTGACAATTATTTATGTAGTTCTGGTTTTTATGGATATATTTTGATGCGATTTTACGAAGAGGCATAGAGTGGCAATAAGATCAACCAGTCAAATTTCGGTGGAGAGCCGAGTTCAGGATCCTGTTTTAGGAGTTCCTGAATCCAGATTTTATACTTACCGATACTGTACTGAGTATTATGTTCGCCAGGTGGCAGAACTATTCGCGATGGAGTTTTATGCTGTGTGAGCATCGGTTCTGTGCGTAATTCTATCAGCTGTGTGCGCGCACTTGCGTAGAAATCCGACGTCGTTGAGCAGTGGGATGCCGGGAGGACTGGGTGGCGTCAGTAGATCACAGCTGGGCATCAGAACGAGAGGCTTGGACGATCGTTCGTCCACGGAGTCGTCAAGTCTGCCGCCACTTAGCACCCAGTCAGACCCTGTCACCAACCGACAGAAACTACGAGCCCGACAAAGACGTCGTCCGCAGTACGTTCGCTCGTCTTTATACCTTCAGTTTTGTTACACCGAGTTTCAGTCAATCGATCAGCCAATCAGAAATATAGCGTCATAGTCGCAAACAAATAACAAGAAAAGTCTAGCTAACGCAAAGGGGAACGCGCGACAGCGGTGAATGTCTGAAGGCCCACTGCGAACAAATCCAGCAACTGACATTGGGTACGATGTATTTACATACGCGAGATGACGCCAACGTCTCGTCTGAATGCTGCCGCTCTTGAAATATGTGTCCCAGCCCAAAATCGGCAAAAATCCATAAAAACTCTTATTTTTGCGTTCAAGGTCATCCAAGGTCATTGATCTCGGTGGCAATCGAGAGCCAGTGTACGACTTCCTATTAGTGATTAACGGTAACCTAGGCCCGATCTCGCACCGTTACTGAGATACAGCGACTTAATTGCTAAAAGTCGCAAATTTTTCCCACCCCCTCTTATTTTGCGCCCTTATTGAGGCTGAAAATATCGAACACTGGTTGTTTGACTGTCTAGTGATTTCGGCGCAATTCGCTATTGAAATATGTTATTTAGGCCAAAATCGCCGAAAAATCCATTAAAACCCCCTATTTTGCGTTTAAGATCATCCAAGGTCGTTGAATTCGATGGCAATCGAGAGCCAGTGTACGACTTCGTATTAGTGATTAAAACGCATTTGTCACTGTTACGTATGCGTTTAGTTTTTAGTTTTGAAATTAGTTTTTTTAATCATGCTATGGGTTTTTGACGCCTACGATCATTACATTGACGTGATAAATGTAGTGTTAATGTACCATTTACGATCGTATTTGTGAAAGTATTTTGTAGTTTTGTTGTGTATGTTTCAGAGCGATTAAACTGGCTAACGGCGACGAGCGGCAAGTGTATCCGTTGAGACCGTTGAACAGATTACCTCGCAGATACAGGCCTCAACCCGTCGACTACGACAGAGGTATCACTATAATTACATCCAAACTCTTAGTGCTGTTAGCAATTTTTCAGATCAACATTTGCAACTACGATAGTTAGCCTCTGAAAATTGTTTATTACTAGGCCTACATCTCGGTGTATCGCGCTTCTTCAAAAAAACCATAAAAGGCCCGAATTCGTGAAAAAAAACAGTAAAGTGTTAAGTCACTGGAGTCCTTTTGCGGTGAAGCAACGCCGCAATAGCCTAACTCATGCTTAGGCCATTTCTAGCAGGCCATTTCTTGCAGGCATGCGCTTTCAGTTGACAGTGACAATGAGCTTATTTCGCATACTTCCGGCTAAGTAGCTGAATAGCTGAACAACAGTGCAAACAGTGCAAAAACAATCATAATAGTCAATAATTGCAAATAAAGTTCATAAGTGCAAATAGAACAATAATAACATAGTAAAATAATAAAAAAAAACAAAGATACTACTGGGGTCTGGGTGGAGTTATATAGATCATTGGTATTTAGTTAGGGCAAAGTTTACAAATGATTAAAACTTTTTTGTTCACGAGGTTGGGCGAGGCAGAGGTGTGCTAGAACGTAGCCTCGAAGTTACAGAAGTGTTGCGAGGGGGTGGGAGGAGGTGATGGAAAAATGAAGCCGGATTGCACATATTTTAAAAGTAAAATCGGAAAAGTTTATTTCGTTTGCCTTTTAGTGCGTTTAGGATCTTAGGTTAGCGACAAATAAGAGATTAGTGTACGATATGCCACGGGCGAAGTTGAAGATGATATGTCCTGCTCGTTTTTGGATTGATTCCATCTGCTCAGATTGGGCGCGGGTGATAGAATAGTGCCAGACTGGGGTGACATACTCAAGTTGTTGTATGTCTTGTAACTCCGTATCTGGCGGATTGCAACGTGTCCGTCTGTGTGTTGGTTGGACAGACGACGGTGGCGTGTTCAAGTCGAGAACTCGTCGAGCGGAGACTCGAAATGCAGCTGAGATCAGAGATTCCAGAGAGACCGCAACCGACCTGCCACTCGACTACATCCGAGCCGAACAAGTCGACGTGAGTCCTTTATACCACCAACTCTCCACTATATGATAATTTATTACGAATTTTAAAGTACAGATCACGAGTTATATGTTCACGACGTCAGATCAGATTTGCTGTACCATGATTCGTTCAATAAACAAACTGTTTGCGATTGCGCGGAATATAACATAATATTTTGCGACACCCGGAATGTGCCATAAGGCACGTACGATATAACTTATGGTCAAAAGTGCCTTATGGCATGTCGGATTTACGCAGCAAAAATAATAACTTGCGACTGTTGGAAACTTCATGTCGCTATGGCGGCAGCAACACAAACGAAAATACGAACTGTAGCTTCTGCGTAACAAATATAACGATGTGAAGTAAAAATCTTACCTTTAGCGCATTCAATACTTTGTTGTACAGCATCTTTGAGGGAATTGAATCATACACATGACAAATATAAACCAAAGGTGGCTCCTGCCTCCAGGTTCAGAAATGAGTGCAGATTAAAACCGGGATGAGTGTCACTGGCTCGTGATGGAAAGGTCGCGACTCCCTTTTACCATAATCGGTAAAATTGTTTTTGTTGTTTTTAGTATATTATTATTATTGCGGTTGCGGGTGTTGTTGGCACGACACAGGAGGAGCTGGAGAAAGAATGGGAGCGCAGCAACTACTACAAGTCACATCACAGAAACAACGGTACGATCCACGAGGAGAACGACGACTACGATGACGAAGGAGAAACGGTCTACCCTGAGCGCCAGGTAATCCGTCCTGATCGGCGCCAGATCAAGGTCAGCGAAGGTCAACCTCTACGTCAGACCAAGGTCTACCCTGAGCGCCGGCGTCAGACGAAGAACTACAGCGATGAGGACGAGGACGAGGCCAGGACGTACAGAGGTCACTACGACGACGTCGACCGCGCGGCAGCCGTCAAGATCCAGTCCAGCTACAGAGGCTACAGAACACGCAAGCACCTTGCGGACCGCCAGTAGCTTACTAGCCGGCGACACCAGCCAGACGCTCTCTAACGGTCCGCACTTTGCAGTCTTGCGGACTTGTACGAAAAAGGAAAAACGTGACTGAAAAGAAGTGTATTAAAATGCACTTTTATTTTCAGTCTGTCGTACGTGTTTGTTATCAGATTAATTTGCGTTTAGATGCAGGACATCTTAGTCTGCAGAGCAGAGATTTGCAGTTTCTGTATGCTTTCTGGTTGTACATGTGATGCTCTTAGGCGTTGTTTAGCTCTCAGCTTTCGCACGAAGCCGGCCGGATTAAAAAACGGACAGTTGGGGTAAAAGCGAGGGGCTCGGGCTCGGGCAATTACCCCAAAACCAAGCTCCTCACTTTTTATACGCCCTCATACCATAAAAATTAACAAACTTGGTTTTCGCCAGTCCCAATTTGACTTGTAATTGTTAGCAGCGCAAATTTCTTTTCAATTCTAACTTATTCCGAATGTTGCAAAATATTGGATTATACTTTCATCAAGTATAGTGTTGAAATTTAGTGCTTAAGATGCACGAAATTCGTTTCGGTCGGAGTTTTGGCTCTGACCTCCTGGGGGAGATCACGACGCTCTCCCATATCTTCGAGACGGATACAGGGAGCACCCCTCACCAGTACCCTCTTTGCTCTGTCGCTTCTCATTTTCGGCACCTTTGGCATCTTGCCGTGAGGCCTTGTTTGTTGGGGAAGATTTGTCTCCATCCGTCAGGAAGAGGGAGATGAAAGCCTTCGCTCTAGTGACAATCAACTGATGGATGCTGGAATTCTTTCGGACGAAATTGTTGACACATTTGTGGACAAAAAGTCTACACATCGTAGTAATTTTGCAGGTGGCAACAATTACATCATAATTATGCTTCGTTTACGTCGTCTAAACTGCTTAATCCGGCTTTGTTTTGAACACAGAGTTAAGCAAGACGCTTATTATGCTACCAGTAGGCCTATGACCGACGACTCGACAGATTTTTTAACCACAATTCTGTCGTAATTAATTGTGCACAGCGCATGTATCGTGTCTCGTTATTGAAACCTGGTGCAGCCAAACTGTAAAGTTGTACGACATATTAAGTTCACTTATAACCCCCGTTTTTTGTTTAATTAGTTTGCTCGTGGGCGAAACAAGAGTGCTTTTGTTGCGTGAAGCAAATTACGTTGGTGTTTAACTGATTTTTCTGTTTTTTTTCCACTCCTAACCTATTTCTCTTGCATTATCCCTGACTTTGTATCATATTACATTTTTCAAAGGTAGTTAGGTTCCTGATAGACATTGAAATGTAACCCGTCTGTGATTTGGCGTTCCAGTGATAATTCAGAAACGCATATTGTAAAATATATTGTAAGATATTGTTCTATACTGCTAAGTGCTATTTCGCGTATATGTGCTAATGAACAGTGTAACTATTGTCATTTTTAAAGTTTATGTGCTAGATTAAACTGGCAGTTTGTATGTCAGTTTTTCAGTGCAAATCATGTATCGTATTATATCGCATAGCCTAATTAGTTAATTACGCATAAGTACATGCATTAGTATCGTTGTGTTGACAGATATTTATGACATTAATTATTAGAATAGGCCTATAGGTCTGCGTCGTAAAATATAATTATTATATTAAATTTTATAAGTCGTGTATGACTAACTCATGTGTAACACGTTCTTAATGGCGTTTAAAACGTGGTTAAACACACACGACACGAAGTAGCATGCCTATAAACTTAGCTCTAACAACATGTTGCCATTAAAAAAGCAAAAATCGGCAACCGGAGAAGCTCAAGACGCCGTACATAAAATGTCCGGGCTTCGGTAATAGTTTTTGTTCGTTTCATAACTACTTTTATCGTTTTCGGTATTTACTCCGTTTCGTTGTGGCAGAAGAGGTTTTGTTTATGTTTCGGCAACAACTCAAAAGTTTCAAAGACTTCGGTGGCGCTGATGTAGCTTTAAGTTCAAGTTTAAGTCACCCGAGTCAACGAGACTCAAGAAAATGCATAATAATCTGCCAAGGGCACGACATTGTAACGTTCTGCGCATAGGCCACTTAGCCGAGTGAAACCTTTGCCTAGGCCTAGGCCAGTAGGTTGCGCTCGCAAGCATAGGCTATGTAACGTGGCGTGTTTGACCTCTTTATACCGAACAGCGAAAGGCAGTCTCATCGGAGAATTGATATAAGTAAGTGATAAATATCCGTTTGCATTATGCTGTAAGATTTGGACGAAAATTTGTTAAGAGTTCAGTTTTTTTAATCGAAAGAATGTCAGAAATATATTGCCGCAGTACTCTGTATTTGAAGTGAAGGGCAAAAAATAACTTGAATTCAGGCCCCTATAGCTTTTCTTTCGTAGCTTGATGCGACATTGTGCAGATAAAAAGATGCTTCACGGCTGTAGCATGCTATAGCTTTAGCACACTGTAATAATGTGATATACACTGTGTTCGGAAAAAAGTAACCCCTTATACATTATGCTATAGAAATGCCAAACCTGAACAAAATTTCGTACACATAATCCCCGATAAATTTCTGAAACGACCACCAAATTTCGTTGAAAAACAATATTTATTAGCGACGTTATTAATTGTTGATTATCGACAACAAAATACCTTCGTAAAGTAAACCTCTCGGTAGTCTGTACATTTGCGTAACTCCAACAAACATCGTCTGATTTTCACATAATTCCGCGTCAACAATGCATCATTCATTGGCAATCGAAACACCAAATTTCACTTAAATATGCAAACGCGAACAATAGTTACAGCGGCAAAAGTAAAGTGTCCGGTATTAAGCAACCGCACGGACATGTGGGCCTAACTGTCAAACTGTACGCGATAAACTTTTTAGCACGATATATTTTTTTCTTTTCGCAACAGTTTAATTAAACCACAAAACATGATTAGCTAAAAAATACGATTTGTTATTTTTTGTAATTTGTAATTCATTACGATATTCTTTACGTTAGTTGCGTCAACAAACGTCACTCCCTATCGAGCGACTGCCATATGTAACGCCACACTGGTAACGCAAATATTTTGTTATACATATTCAATAATAAATAACTCCGCTGGTAAATAATATTTTCAAAAAAATGGTGATCGCTTTAGGAATTTATTGTGAATTAAGCATACGCAATTTTATTTAGATTCAGTCAGATTTGACATTTTATTGTACAATGTCTAGGGGTTACTTTTTTCCGGACACAGTGTAGTATAGTCTAATGATATAGTTTTATCGTCAATATGTCATTTTCATGCAAAAATGATTATATGCGTTTTGCTCACGAGTCTTACCAAATGCCGGACCCCGCGGAAAGTAGTAGGCCTGATAATTTTTAAAGTCATCGATATTGTCAGGCATATCGGAACAGCATTTCACAGCAACTTAATGCGGCGTCGTTTGATTAAAGCCCCAAGCTCAATGCCGTGCATTCTGTTGAGTACAGAACAGGTCTGATTGAAATCCAAATATTGCCTGATCCAATTAATGCGCTGCTATTTTTGCATTTACTGGCGAGGTTTTATTATGCGCAGTTTAGATCTTTAAAGCAACTGTTCTAACTGTAACAGCCATCATTTCGTCTGTTCTGTTTCACAGATAATAAACAACTGTTTCACCGTTAAGTGTTCTGAAGAAATGCGCAATGAGTAGGCCTAAGCCTATAGCTTACTGTAGCGACTCTGTGCATTGCAAACGGAAACAAATTCTAGCTTTGGAAAAATGTCCAGGGCAAGTCAATGCCCGTTCCCTGATGGCAATGTCAAAAAACATTGATTTCCGTTAGAAAATGCCACTGCTGGGATTCGATACGACAGTCTCGAAGATCATTTCAGACACGAAGGCAATCCGTCAGCCGACACGTAGGCACTGTACGCTAACTCCGAACGGATAACGCATCGCAGTGATACATTGATTGCGACTTTTCCGATGCAAGCATAAAACTGATTACCTCCGCCAAGGAGGTTATGTTTTTGCCAGAGTTTGTTTGTCTGTCTGTCTGTCTGCTAGCAAGATAACTCAAAAAGTTATGGACGGATCTTTCCGAAATTTTCAGAAAATGTCGGGAATGGCAAAAACTACAAGTGATTCAATTTTGGGGATGATCCAGAAAGAATCCCGAATTCTGGATCACTTTGAAATTTTCGTTAACAAAGCATAAGGGAAACCGCTGCCAAACCGAATATGGTGACGCCACCTGGCGAACAACATGGCGTTAGCGGAGGTCTGCGATCTCTGACTACGTTCTAGTTCTCTTCTGAGATTTTGGCGCGATATAAATTAGTACTTACTTACTTACTTACTTACTAAAAACTGCGGAATAGTGCAGTATAGCGAATGCGTGGTTCATGTAAGACATTATTTTATTAACCAAACAATAGGTAACTGAAACACAGTTCATATTCTGTGTAGTGTCATATGTCTCAAACATTGTATTGTAAACCCCTCTCTAAAAGTCAAGGTTTCACCTTAATCAATATTTTTAATATGTGGCTCTTTACAAGGCTCTCTGAGCTATTATATTTAGGCCTATATGCATTAGGTTATACGTTTTTGACGCGGCTGGCTAAACGCTACGCAGTGCATGTTTTATGGATAACGTATACGTAGGCTACTCGTATAGTTATAGACGTCACGCGCCAGCGGGTACCTTGTTGCGTGCTACGGTCCTACATCAAACGACTGCTGCCAGTTTTATTTTAGTCAGCTGTCGACGAACCTAGTAAACTCTAACGGAAACTGATAAGTCAATAAAATCACAGGCTGCGCTATTGCGCAGCCCTGTTGTAAGGGTGACCAGCCATTTCAATGGAAAACTTCGAAATTTGACCCCTCGTATTTCCCAAACCCCTTAATTTTTTCACACCAAAATTTGCACAGACGATTACGTCCGGCATATCTCCTGATGTGCAAAATTTGGTGAAAATCCGTTTACGGGGGGCTTCCCCCCAAATAGGTGAAATATAACCCTTGCTTGACTTTTTGTGCCTTTCCTTTTTCCTTCTTGCCGTACTCTACAGGAAAAACGACTAAACTGATTTTAACGCACGATGGCTCATATGACGCGGTTTCGCACAAGGAAGTGCTTTTTGGGAATTACAAAATTTAAATTCAACAGTTTCACCTATTTTTTCACAAAAATATGAAAAATTACAATGGCGCTTATGTGGAAAATTAGATAATGCGTTAAACTGTCATAACTCCGGCTATGTATAAGATAAAGTCGTAATTTTTGGTTCTAGTGTATGGTTTTCGGGGTCGGCCAATTTAACGGTGTTATTTATATTTACCCCTGATTGACCCCCGTTGCCATGGCAACGAAATTTGGGACAAAATGGGCGATAACTCGGCCCCCTTAAAATAAAATTGCACGCTGTTTGCACCTACCCCCTTTTTTTCGGGCCCGCGCTATCCGATGGTGTCATTTAAATTTTTCCCCTGCCACCGAATTTTGGGACAAATTTGGCTATAACTCGGCCCAGTAAAAGATAATTGCGCGCTGTTTGCACCTACCCCCATACTTTCGGGGCCGGGCTATCTGATTTTGTCATTTAAATTTTTTTCCTGGCGACCCCTGTTGCCATGACAACGAATTTTGGAACAGAATTTACTATAACTCGGTCTGTTTGAGAGATATCTGCAAGATTTTTGCGTCTATAGTGGGATTTTCGGGGATGGGCCATCGAATGCTGCCAACCGAATTTTTCCCTGAGCGACCCTCGTTGCCATGGCAACAAAATTTAAGATATAATGGGTTAGAACTCGGCTTACGTAACAGATATATCGAAGATCTTTGCATCAGATGGGGTGTTTTCAAGATCGGTTTATTTTGGTATGGGCAGTGCGCAATTATTCAAAAGCACACATATGCACCCCCGCAAAAATCATACGTTAAATATATGAAAAATCGTTATTATCTAGCAACAAAAAACACTTCTACATTTTCTAACATTGCTATAATTAACTAATTTAGATTACTTCCAACGGCGATAAAACTGCAAATATTTATGTAAAAAAACTGTTCAGTTTATATACAGTGTAAGCGTGACACCGTGGTTGTAGATATAAAACAGCACAAATCACAATTTAAAAATTCGAACTTTACAATTACACAGTTAGCAAAGTTCTTCTAACATTGTGTAGTGGTGATGTTTGAATTTTAAAATTGTGATTTGTGTTGTTTTATATCTACAACCACGATGTCACCCTTACACTGTATATAAACTGAACAGTTTTTTTTACATCAATTAATAATAAACCAGACGTGCCTAAGTTATATAGGCCTGTTAGATGTTTAGCTTCACTGGTTGACTAGCTGCTAGCTGTGTATATTTCCATGCAAAGATGCAAAATACAACTATTGCGGTAGTCATAAATCATTGTTAAGATACGTGTGGTTTTTGGAAATAACCGACACGAACACAGACTATTTCGCACTGCAAAATAAACTAAAATAGCACATGTATGTTCGTGCTGCGACGTGGGCTACTGTGCGACCAGCACTGC
>Ga0056128_1007715_pt1 | contig 13586 bp, 8 predicted proteins | sample WorMetLIZISLAND2_FD_71113 | JGI IMG/M metagenome (GOLD analysis project Ga0056128, IMG submission 71113) | Marine gutless worms symbiont microbial communities from Max Planck institute for Marine Microbiology, Germany - Olavius geniculatus... ... | reverse complement strand
AGGTGATATTCTAGAAGGAGGGGATATCCCAATCTTTAGACGATTAGGACATTTGGGGAGCATCGTGTACCCCACGTTTTGTCCAGTTGCTCTTGGAACACTTTTGGAGGAGTCACGGCCGACCCCCCCAGACAAGTTCCAGTTGGGAGGTCGTCCTCCTGCAGTGGGAGGGGAGTTAGACCTCCAACCCCCCGGCAAATCGCACACTGGGGCGCGGTAAGTGAAAGTGACCACTTCTTGCAGGGGTACCGTACTGGGATAAATCATTTTACTTGAATCACTTTTCTAGTTTACACTAACACGAAAATCATGTACAAGATAGGTTGCACAGGCCACTTTGTGCCCCCCTGGAACGTGCAAATCTCCCCCCCTGACTCAAAGTGGAGGCAGTTTGCCTCCACTTTACCCTACGTAGTAGGCCATGAAAAACAGTACCTTAATTGGAGTCCGTTGACATGTGACATTGTTTTTTCTGCTAGGCGGTGAATGAACGTTTGCGTCTGTACTTTTGCCTCAAAATACATCAACATGGGTTTGGTGGCCTGCTTTTCCCACCCTCATTGGAGGTTATCCCAGGTCTCGTGGTGCAATTTAAAAAAAAACTAGAAATTTTGGCAGAGCCCAACGCGAGTCCGCCCGGCGCCCTAAGGCCAATTGGGGGGACAATTGAGGGGGCTCACATTCTTCTCGTAGCAAAGTCACGTGGCCAGAACTCCAACGCATTAGAATACGCAGAACGTGCAGTGTCGACCTAGGGTAGGTAGACATTAGCCAACTAACCGTTGTCGTTAGTGGACCAAAGTTCACCAAATTCCTTTTGTTCAACGCGGGAGGGACGGTAGTTGATAACGCCGTTTACCGCTTGTCGATATCTCCATCCGTTCCAAAGATATTCGCGCTCAAAGTTGAAAGTTGTCCTAAATCGCGACGAATTTTGGACGTTCTTTGCTATCCCAAATTTTAAGGGGGCGGTGCCCCCAAAATTTGTACGCACGTTATCAGCCCCACTTAGCACTACATCACGTGTCAAAGTTTCATTAGGCTACTCAATTTGGCTTCAAAGTTATAGTGACTAATTCGCTACAATTAAGGCCAATTTTGGACCCCCCCTTGAAAAAAATTGTAAGGGGGACCCCCGTCCCAGGTGGGAAGAACGCTAGCAAGACTTGGTCATTCTATAAAGCGTGTAAAAATTTGGGGGCGCAGCACCCCCTAGGGGCCGAAATATGGTCTTTCAAAAAAGTCGATTTGGGTGGGTACGATTTCACCGCTTAATCTCCATGATTAGTGGATCAATGTTCACCGAACTTTTATCACCCAACGCGGGGGGGAATCGCGGTACAAAACTTTTTAGTTCGATTTCGAATATCTTCATCCGTTTCGGAGATATTCGCCGCCGAACTTCGAAGTCGTCGGAAATCTGGCCAAATTTTGCATGTTTTTGGCCCCTAAAATTTTTTGGGGAAGGCCCCCGAAATTTTGAACCGGCATTATAAACTTTGGCCTAATACTGACCACCGTGCAAAATTTCGCGCCGATCGGTCGACGCATCTCGGAAATCCTATGATTGAAATTTTTTAAAAGACTAGAAATTTAGGGCAAAGCCCAACGTGAGTCCACTCGGCGCCCTAACTCCGATTGGGGGGACAATTCTTCTCGTAGCAAAGTCTCGTAACCAGAACTCCAACGCATTAGCATACGCAGAACGCGCAGTGTCAACCTAGGGTAGGTAGACATTAGCCAACTAGCGCGTGTAAAAATTTGGGGGCGCAGCACCCCCTAGGAGCCGAAATATGGTCTTCCGAAAAATGCGCTTTGGGTGGGTACAATTCCACATCGAGATCTCCAAGGTTACTGGACCAAACTTCACCGGACTTGTTTCGCCTAACGCGGGAGGAATCGCTGTCGATCGAATAACTCACCGATTCCGAATATCTTCATCCGTTTCGGAGATATTCGCCGCCGAACTTTGAAGTCGATCGAAATCGGGCCAAATTTTGCATGTTTTTGGCCCTAAAATTTTTTCGAGAAGGCTCCCTCAAAATTTTGGACCGGGATTATAACGCAGCTCCGAGCATCGTGCAAAATTTTGCGCCGATCGGCCGCCGGAGCTCGGAGATTACGCGAGGGAAAAGAAAGAAATAAATGCCACCAAAACATAAGTCCTCCCGAAAACTATCGTTTCCGAGCGGACTAACAAGAAAAGCAAAAAACTTACAGAAATATAAGCTTTAAAGCAAAAACGAAAAAAATGAGAGTGGAGAAACAAACAAATGATAAAATTAAAGTAAAGGATAAAACCTGCGTACGTTACTGCGGCCTGGTTTAATAGTGTACGGAGTAACAACTACCGGAAAAAAAACTGGTTTTTCACTGATGGTTTTTGTCCAAATAAAGTCACATCTGTTCGGAAATATAACTCATGTCAGTAGACTATACTATAAAATAGATTAACAGATTTTTGTTGCTGTGATTTACGATGTCGTTTCTGCTTTATTTTTCTGTACTCAGTGGAGCGAGACAAACAGATGCTGTCCTCTATCGATTTATTATTGACTTAACGTCGCACGCGAAAGGCCGAGACACAACTTAAGACAATGTTCTTGCAAAAAGTCATCGAAATTAAATTTATACTTTTACAACTTGACTTAAGCACAGTGAAAACCTAGTTTGGCATCCTTTTGTCCGCGATTCGAATTTAACGTTTCAGCATTAAAACGAGTTTAACGCATCAACTTCAACTGTGGATGTCGGATTAAACGTAGTAGGCTATTGTGTGCAGTAACCGGTTCCTGAAAATATGCAAGAATCTTTGAATTGTTTACTTGTCCAAGTACTGGGCCAATTACGTTTTATCATTTCGAGTATTTTTCATTGTTTTGGAGTTCACAAAATGGTGAAAAACAAGGGTTGACATTAGCAACGCAATTTTGTGTGGGTCCGTGCGTGCATTCCCGTAGAACGTGCTTGCTAAATTCTGAAACCAAGTAGTCATGACATAAACTAATTTTGCACGTATATGTTATGGATTGCATATATTTATAACTAAATTTGTTGAACTAAAACGTAATCTCGAAAATGTTTGGCACATGTGGGCACTTGATTTCAAACTTGAATGCTTGCGTTTTGAAATTTATTTAGCGTCAGTAGTATATTAATAAATGATGTGTTTAAAATGTCAGCTTAATTCTCGGTGATCTGCTGCTACCACGACCGTTAGCCTATGAACTCTAAAAACAAAATTTGCGTAGATTTAAAAAGGTGATAGCTGCGTCGTGGGTCAAAAAAGTAAAGGAAACAGGAATTTTTTTGCATTTTTCGACAGACACTGCAATATACCAACAGGGTGCTCAAAATTTCAAGTTAGCCCCTAAACATCCCTAAAATGGACATTTTTAAATTTCTCGGCAAGAAAAAAAAATTTCCGACAATTTTCCGAAAGCTTAAAATTTAGGGGGAGGGGATGGGGAAGGCAATTGCTCTTTATCCCCTTCGGAGACTGCGTTGTTACAAGCAGGAAAACACGCTTGCGTGAGCCCATCGGCGACCGACCGCACAGTGCAATGCAATTAAAAAACGCCAGCTTCGCGATGGCGATGTGTAATGTAAACGCGGTTTCTCTTTGGAAGGTGTAGCGGAAAATGCCGATGTTGTGGTTACAGACGGCAGGGCCAATGCACTGTTGCAGGAGCTGCATGCTGCTGAGTTGTTAGCGCAGGTAATTGGACTTGAGATGATTACCCGAAGGTCGATCGGCCAAAACAGTCTTGTCTGCTGCCGGTCGCTGGACGGGTCACATCTGCTGGCGTCGAAGAAGACGCTAGACGCACCTGTCACGACAAGACGCCGGTTGCGTCACTTGCGTGTCGTCGGTCAAAGATGAAACGTTTCATCAGCGACTAGGTCTACATCGACTCATCTGTTGTTGGGAATCATTAATTTCATGTCGCCCGGTCGGCTCTGAAGTCACGACGCCTGATATAAACGGCACGAAGCAGGTGATACGTCACCGGGAAATTACGCAGAATTATTTATTTAGGGGGGGGGTCAGATTTAAGTTGGGAATGTAGGTTCCGGAGTCTGAGGCGGAGTCCAGAGCGGGATCCAGGGACAGAGCTCCTGGTCAGAGTCAGGGGGCAAAGCTCCCTTGAAGCTGAAACACTTTTGGCTTTTGGACGTTTAATGGATGCCGCAAATTTGCCCCATGTTTTACAATTTCGAAACGCAAAAAATTAGATATTTTTGTTGTTTTGCAAAAAATAAAGTTTAATAGGCCGCAGTGATAAAAAGGTTATGAAAAGTAATAAGAGCGACGCAAAAACAACACAGGTTTCACCAAATATATTTACTTTCCACCACAACACCCTCCTGGCCACTTTGCGTTGGGGGTGTCAAGATTTTGATGGGAGGGATGTAAACCCCCAGGAGGGGGGCTAAATTATTTCCTATACGTCACGCTGATCGAGGCTGCATGCGGACGTGCTTTAGTGCTTCCGCGATTTTAATCGACCCACCAGTCAGGCACACGAGTTCGATTCAGTCACGTCGTTGTTGCTGAAGTTTTTTTCGTGCATTCTTTATGTAAACTTTACCCATCTGTTCTGACTTTGATTATTTTTCTTGCATTTACGAAACCTTTGGTAATCGAGGTACCGGCGATGAAGATAATCTATGTGTTAATTATTAGCGAGGTATGCTTCGATTCTTCTTAATTCATACTTTCGCCACAGGTAACGATGCAAAGCGGTATTCGAAACATAGCCTTGGAAACACTGTGAGGCATAAAACACACCAAAATTTATCGATTATAACTTGAAAGCGGATTATCGGATTTTGATAATTTTTGGAACAACTATTCCTGATATAACTTGCCATCAAATGATTATTCAAGTTTCCACCTCACCCAGCATATGCTTCTGCACTACATGGGGAAATCAAAACACACGCAATCGACGTTAAAATAAACAACAAACGAGAAAAACCATCCGTAACATTACTGATAGTAACTGAGAGAAAGATAACGAGATTTCAATAGTTTTTGGTATAAACATTTCTGACACAACTGGCTGTCAAAAGTTGTTCAAATTTTCAACTCACTTAACGTCTGTTGCTGCATTACCTGGGAAAACAAAACAAATGCAAAATGAGTTTTAAAAAAGATCAGTAAATTTAATCATTTCAGATACGTAGCCATTAACAGCCCTGATCACAGTCCATTCGACAGTATTTGCAGTGTTATGCAGCAGCGAGTTAATGGGACGCTGCTTAGGAATATCAGTGAACTCAAGAAGCGACTGGTTGAAGTCTGAAGCAGAACAACATCAACACTGATATCAACGAGTGAAGAATGCATGCCTGTGCTTACATATTTCAAATATTTAATTACTGTCAGTAGTTGCACAACTAGACAGTTGGATATACAGTGAACCAAAGTGCTAAAAATTTGGACAAAATGCGCCAAACAGACGTTATTTGAATCAAATAATGATATTGCAATGAATAAAAATGTAATATTTTGTTTGTTTTGTTTTTTCAGGTAGTGCAAAAACAGACGTTTGGTGAGGCGGGAACATAAATAGTTATTTGATGGCCAGTTTTTTTCTGGAATATTTATACCAAAAATTATTATAACCTGACCATCCATCTTCAAGTTACGATCGATAAATCTTGGTGTGTTTTTATGCCTCACTGTGTATATCTTCAGTCACAGGTGTGTTTTTGGTTTTTATTTTACAAATTTTTTTAAACGTTTCTTTATTTTAAGTTGGTGTAATTGAACAGAAAATTCGGCTAGAATTGTGCAGTCTTGCCGAGTTTATCAGGTTTTTCGCCGATGTCAGATGTTTACAAGTGTTTTACTTTGGCGCAACAAAACCGGAAACTGCATTAGAGACAACACATATTTAACGAATTCAGAAATTGTACAGTGTTCCATAAAACACAGACGTAAAAATCGTCTTTTGCGTATTTTATTTTTGCCACGTTGATAACAGTTTACTTAGTTAGTCCAAATATATTAAATTAAAGTATTTTTGTAGTATATATGCTTAGTTTATTTAATAAATTCAGAAATTGAATGAAGTTTTTTTCTATTTAGATTATAGTTCCAGGTATACTGCACCTACAACATTAGGCATCAGCCAAGAGGTGAAACAAATTATGGCCAACGTTTTTTATTCAAAGTTCTTAAAACGTTTTTTTATTACTGTCACGTTTTTTACGTTTTTCACTTTTTAATTTTTTTTCTAGAACGTTTTTACATCTATGCCATAAAACGTGTTAATGTTATTTTTTGGATAACTTCGGTAAAAGTTGTCTGATTTTGATGACTTTTCACAAAGACATTGAATTAAACAATGAATTGCCAAAAATGCTGCAATAAATGATTTTTTTTATCTTAAATCTGTTGCCACACTACCGTGTAATATTTGAACGTTCAACTACTGTATGCAACTGTTCATTCGTGATAGCCAGAATACCCAACGTTGAGCGATACTTTCGTTTTCAAATGCACACTAAGCTGTTTTCATTTTATTGACTTTCTTATAGCATATTTGCATTTTCTGAGTGCTGTTCGGTTAACATTATTTGACGATCACAATAGGCCTATTTTGTGAATAAACTTTTTTCGCGTTTGCCTGCTAAATACTTAATGTGTGTCTGTGCACTATAACATGATTTATAGTGTAATATATTGTATTGTATTAACCAGCTAAAAAGTTGAAAAGCTGAAAATTTGCTACTATCTGTTGTGCTATTAAATGTGACGCATAAACAAAAATCAAATTTAAAAAAGCAATTTTGGTGCGCAAATCGAATAGGCTTCTAAATATAATTAATGGAAATTTATCTCCAGTCGGCTCACATTGACAGCTGAGCTTTGTCAAAAACTTAACAAGACGAAACACGAGTGACGCAATATCGATCGTCGCTATAGAAACGACTCTTGAAATTTTGACTGTGCATTATTTTTTGATATTTTATTTAGTAGCAGTTTGAATAAATGCAATGCAAAATACGAAACAAAATACCAGCAGGCCTAATGCTGAGATTCAGGAGGTAACATTATTTCCAGTAATTGTTTATTTAATTTATGTTTGTTTGTAGTCTATTCAAGTCCGTGCTACGCTGGTCCGGCTTAGTACTGCGATGGGTGACTGCCTGCGGGCAGATAAACCATCTCGGTATTTAACCAGCCGCCTAGGTCAACTCAGTTTTCCATCCCTCCGGGGTAGGTAAGTCGAGTACCGGCATATCTGGTATCTGGCTGGGGTTAAGGCGGGGCGCATTCACCTGCGTCGAGTGACAGCTAGGTAACACTGTGGAATCCCATACGACAGGTGACGCTCCGTAGCTCTAATGGGCTTTCATTAAGAGCTATAACATCACCTTTAGTTTGTCACCTTCATTTGGTTGCAGATACCGTCCGGGGAATTACAACTTCAGACAGGAGAAAGGAATGTTGAAAAATTAAAGGAGGAAAATAAACGGCTGGCGAGCAAAGTGGAGAAAAATGAGAAAACGCTGCAACTCTTGACGCATGAAAGTGCGGAGCACGACGAAGTTTCGAAGGTAATTTCAATCAATCGGTCGAATTTCTCGCTCTGTTCTGCAAGATGTCTACGTCTGAGTAAATTGTGTTAACTTAGGCATAACCGCAAGTCAGTTACGTCTGCGAAAAATTGACGAATAATTAATTAATTAATTGTCGTTTTTAAATTGATTAAAATTCGATTACATCTTTTTATTTTATAACAGCTGATATCGAATTGACTGATGATAAACGCTTGTAGTTCATTTTGCAAAGATAGCAGCAACCAGTAGCTGAATTCCGCAGTTTTCGTGGTCTTTCTTGTGACGGCTTCATCAGCAGCTTTACTAATCAGAATTCGTCGTAAATATTAATAACCTGTTTACACGATCAAGCAAATACGCAGCATGCATAAAGCATAGCCTACACGAAGCAAACATCAAGCAAACATCGAGCAAATATTGAGCTGGCTCGTCCAGCCAACATATAGCTAGCTCGTCGAGCCAACTTGATCGTGTAAACGGAGTATAACACTTACTGTTTCTACGTTTGTGATCTGTGTAAAGCTGCAGAGGCAGAGTAGGGCAAACTACGGTACGATTGCACTTTGTTTTGCAGGGCATAAATACGTCAGGCAGATTTGAAGGGCGACAGTGCACATTTGATTCCTTATAGAAATGTGGCTACAAAAACAGACTAAAACATCTTCATAGCAACGTTATGCAGTTCTAGTATTTCGTACAAAATGTATACTGTAAATTGTTAGTCTTACTGCGAAGAACACCCAAATGTTTTTGCTCTATCTGCAGCAAATTTTCGGCGAACGATATAATAGACGATCAAAAATTGTAATTATGCCCCCATATTTCTACCTAAAGTGAAAAATATTTGGTCTCAAATTTTGGATGATGCCTAGTCGTCAATGAGGAAACACAAACGTTTCGACAAAAAAAAAATTTTCTGACAAGTTAAAATTTACTGTGAGGGCAATTCCTTTTGCCTCCTTCTTACCCGACGCTATTGTTTAATGCTAATTAATGCGAGTGATAGTATGATTTATGTCAATGGCATATGTGATAGTGATATATCTCAGTGCCGATTCGACATGCTAATAATTCGTTGCGACGAACAGGCTAAACATTTGGCGAAGAAACGAAACGCGGAACTGCAAGCGGAACACGACGCCAGCTTAGCCACCAACGAAAAACTCGTGCAGCGAGCGAAAGAAATGTTTGGCGCGCCACTCGAAGCGGCCGAGAAAAAACTACAGGAACTGCAGTTGGAGTCGCATCGTACGAATATCGAGTGCATTGAGCTGGAAGAACAAATAAGGTGATTGATTGTCAGTCGTGTAAGCTACGGGAAAACCCGTAAATTATAGTTTATTTTTTGGTGTTTACTATCTTCGCATTTAATCCAAAAATTTGGGTAGTTTTGTTGCTTGTTGTCTGTGACCATGTACAGCAGGTATCGCACACACCAATCAGCCGTGGAAACGCTCCAACAAATAATTTGAGCAAAGCTCACGTGACGCGCGATAGCAGCGGTCCTGCCACTTTGGCAATCAGTGTACAGCAATAATGCATCTTGAAAGAGTACTTAAATTTGAGGCCTTCGTATGGAAGACTCCTTGAGTTTAAAAGATCTAAACTTAGATTCTTAAAAATGTATTTTTTATGCAAAAAATGTTGTTGTCCAGGTCCATCTCCAGCCATTTCAGCGTAGTTCACTCTTTAAATGTGTGTCGCAGCAGGAAATCGCAAAAAAAATCACTAAAAACCCCTATTCTGAGGGCTTAAGGTCATTCAAGGTCATCGACGTTAACACCAGTAAAAAGCTTGTCACTATTGCTCGTTACGATAAGCAGCATGTGTGTGCTTATCTGCAACCGTTTTCACGCTACACGAGATAATTGCGGTAGAATAACCACTTTTAGGGGGTAGCTATCTTTGACGCCCGCCTGCGCCGGCCTCCTTAAACCTAGGGGGTCGGGACTTGAACTGCTAAAATCTACGTTGAATGCTGAAAATTTTATACGCAGGTTGCCTTGGTCTAGTTCCAGCCATTTCGTCGCAATTCAGTGTTGAAATGTGCGCTGCATCCAAAAAATTGCGAAAAATTCACCAAAACCCCTTTTGGGGGTTCAAGGTCGTTCACGGTCATCGACGTTGATAAATCTAAAAGGCCTGTCACCAGTGCTTGTTACGATAAGCAGCATGTTTGTACCTATTTGCAATCGTTTTCACACTATACGAGCCAATAACGGCAAAATAACGTCTTTTTAGGGGTACCCCTCTTTGACGCCCTCGTTCGAGGGGAACTCCCATACCCACGGACACGAAATTTTGTCACAATAATCTAGAGTCCGTAGGGCAGCGTACAGTGAAAATTTCGTAATTTTAGCTTGCACCGTTTTGATATAATACAGCAGTGTGACGGACAGGCGGACAGGAGGACAGACGGACAGACAGACAGACGCCCAGGCCATGGCTAAGACGCGAGAAGCATTTTGCTATCGCGCGTAAAAAAAACAACGTGCGCAGAAAATTTACGCACGCGATGTTGTTTTCATGCCTTTAAAAGTTTAAATATTCCCAGTACAGTGAAACTTTAGTTAGCTTAGTGTGCTTTTGAAAGTTTGTAATTAGTTTCATTATAGTAGCTTTTAAAATAATTGTGTAGAGGGGCTGGCATTTGTCGATGTTAGTGCGTGATTTTAAAAAATTGTTATGAAGCTTTCTGTTGTTTTTTCATTTCAGTAACCGTGTGATTAGTCACTGGAATTCGCTCAATTTTAACCACGTGCATGCATGCTTCGAGAAAAACTTAATTTGTGTTGTTTAGCCTAGTTTTGACTGATGTGCTTGTGGGTTAGATTGTGTGGTTTTACACTGTATCCGGTAAAAACACTGACCTCCTAGACATCGCGCAATAACAATGTCAAATGTGAACAAATTTGAATAAAGTTTTGTGCGCTTTATTCCAAATAAATTTTTGATCCGATTGTCTAATTTCGTCGAAAAGTATTATTTCTTATCAAAATTATCAAATGTTAAATATCGGTAAGAAATTATCTTTGTTATCAATATGATGTTACATACTGCAGTAGCTCGAGCAGAAGTGACGTTTGTTGACGCAATAAAAATAACGTAAATAGTAGGCCTAACAGTAACAAAATGGTGTTTTCTTTAGACGATCGTGTTTTTTATTAAACCTTTGAGACAAAAGAAAGGGTGGTGCTAAAAAGTTTATCGCGGAATTTCCCAGCAAGCCGTGGACACTGTCAAGATTAAGCAAACGGTTGTCTAATACTGGACACTTCACGTTTTGAGGCGACCTCACAAAAGCCACTGTAACTATTGTTTTCGTAAATAAATTTAACTGAAATTTGGTATTTTAATTGTCAATAGACGATGCATTGTTGCTGTAAAATTTTGTTAAAATTAGATGTCGTTTGTTAGAGTTACGCAAATGCACACAGGGGTTTACTTATGTAACACCATACGGTAACGGAGATAATTTGTTATCGATATTCAACAATTAATAATTTTGGTAAGAAATAATATTTTTAACGAAATTTGGCAATCGCGTCAGGAATTTATTGAGAATTAAGCGTTCAGATTTGACATTTTTATTGCACGATGTCTTGGGGTCAGTTTTTTTTTACCGAACAGAGTGTATGTTGTAAACTGTTAGGCCTACAAGTACATGTAGTTAAGGTTCTGTCTGTCTTTCTGTCTAAACTTTTTTCCATTTCGTTTAGAGGTTTGTAAGTGCTGGTTTGCAGCCTTCAGTATCTCAATAAACTGTTGTCAAATGACAAAAAAAACCCGTCGACGGTATTCAATATTGTGACTAATAGGGTGTTTACACGATGAAGCAAAGACGAAGCAAACGTAAGCTTATTTAATATACACGTGCACGACGTGTGGTCTAAGTATGCTTCATGTTTGCTTCATTGTGTAAACTTAACATGGTATTAGTTTACTAGCGCTAAAACTTTTGTCAATTATTTTGTCATTTCATTCGTAGAAAAACAGAAGATGACAACAAAGCTCGCGAAGTTTACTTTCAGGCTGACAAAGCGATGTTAGAAAACATGCTGACTCAGCGACAAATCGAATTGGAAGGTTGGTAGAAATTATCGTCAATGTCTGCTGTGTTGTATTGTTTTGTTTTTTTAGCTTTAACTGCTTGACTGTTTATTTTAATTTAATAGCATCAGCATAGCTGATCGACATCTGACAGCATACAATTTTATTCAGTAAAATTCGTTATTTACAATTTGAGTATTCAACAAAAAAAAACGAATAGAATGGCAGAAAATGGACAGCTTTTTTCTGTTGATTGTTTTAACTGGTCTGCTTTACGACCCGAGCCGGCCTGTTGATTTTTGTAACGAAAACTTACTGTGGTAATTTCTACGGGACAGCGTGCACGCAATTAGTAAATTTAAACCACGAAACAAACACGTGAATAAATCAGAAGTTTGACTATGTATCATTTATTTACCAAAATATTCTGCAGCAAACACGCACAAAGAGACAGAGACAGAAACACTGCAGTGGCAGACCGAATACAAAAGATAGACAAAGAACGGTCATGCGTGCAAACAGCGCTCTTAATATGGCATCTTTCGAATAATAACTTAACTACATTATTTTGTGTAAGAAAGTTTTCCGACTTTGAACACGTTAACTGCAGGAGCGAACAACAAGCTGAAGCAGTTGAAAACGAGTTACGGCGGTGATCGAAAGGTGTACTCTAACGTCGAAGAGTTTATGGCCGATCGACAAATGCTGATCGATCTCGTTGTCTCGCGCCGGCAGAATCTTCGCGTAAACAAAACTGAATAAGTGATAACATTGTTCTGACATTAACAACGTATTTTTACGTGCGCGCCTTAGCCATCGAAATTCTGTCAGTTCGTCTGTCCGTCCGTCTGTCTGTCTGTCTGTCCGTCACACGGGTAGATTAGTCAAAAACTGTGCAAACTAGTATCACCAAATCTTCAACGTCGGCTGCCTGGAAGATTCTAGTTTTAGGATCAGCAAAGCTTTTCCATAAATTCGAAGGGAATCACCCCGAACTAAGGCGCTAAATGAAAGTGGGGCAGAAAAAATATTGCGATTTTCAGCCAGTATTGGAATTCACGCACTGGATATGGCGCTAGGCATCATACGCCGTCGAGTCTAAATGAAACATTGTTGTGAGCTTAGATTTCGTTCGTACCGTGTCTTCGCACATGCATCGCTGTCGCGCGTTCCCCTTTGCGTTAGCTGGGCTTTTCTTGTAGAACTTAAGCCAATATTCGTAGAAAAACTGTGTTTGTCTGTGCGTGGAACAACAGTGTTCTGATATAAAAAATTTACGGATATAAGTGATAACTGCTGTGTGTCATCTCATATTGCAAATTGTTTAGTTTTCTGAACATTAAGTTCCGTGTTCCAAAACGGCGTCTTTATTTTACGCGGTTTACACTGCCAGCAATGTCAGGCTTGCCGTGGATATAAAATTTCTTATCCATATCCATATCCACAGATTTTCCGTGGATTTCCATGGATATATCCATATTCACAGACGCCTCTCTTGCGTATATATAGGCCACAAATTTTCACAAAATACAACAGGGCAAGAACGTCATTTTCCCCAAAACAAGACGCAGGCATTTTCCTTCTGAAATTGTAAAAAAAAATAAATAAAAGTAAAAAAATAAACACAAATTTGCATTAAAATATAACATAATTAAGTATTTTCTAACTTTCTTAAAAATCTGCACAATTTTATTGCTTCTGTTTTTGGCCGACCGTTAGGTCGAGCCTTGGGTACGATATGTCGACTGCCTGTCCATAAAGCATGTATTGGAGGGTCGGGAATGGTACCGTGAGATAATGCCACGACAACAACGATCAAACACGGCTGACCACACTTGATGGAAGAAATACATCAGCTGTGTAACAAAGCGTGGGAGACGGGTATCGCGCCTACAGAATGGAAAAAGTCAGTTCTAGTTCTGCTACATAAGAAAGGCAGTGCTATGGAATGCAGCAACTAC